>Ga0307515_10004586_pt1 | contig 28443 bp, 35 predicted proteins | sample 17_EM_MG_FD_194513 | JGI IMG/M metagenome (GOLD analysis project Ga0307515, IMG submission 194513) | Populus trichocarpa ectomycorrhiza microbial communities from riparian zone in the Pacific Northwest, United States - 17_EM | ecosystem: Host-associated > Plants > Roots > Unclassified | place... | reverse complement strand
GGTGTCTTCGGGGAGCCCGGCGCGGCGTACGTCGGGGCGGCCGAAGCGCAAGGAGCCGAGGTCGGGGCGCTGGGCTTGGGCATCGCTGATGACGAGGCAGTGCTTGGCGGCCTTGGCTTCGCTGAGCAGCTTGCCGTCGTCGCTGTGGTCGAGGCGGTGGCTCCAGCCTTCTTGGGACAACAAGCGATTGACGAAGGCTGCGTCTGTTTCCTGGTATTGCGTGGTGGTGTCGCGCACGGGGGCGGCGGCCAGGGCTTCGGGGCTGAGGTCGAGCTTGAAGTTGGCTTGGGGGTAGGCGCGCAGCACGCTGCTGATGATCTGGTCGGCGCGCTGGCCCAAGAAGACGCGGCTGTCCTGGCGCAGGCCGAGGAAGTGGGTGAAGGCGACGAGCTGCAGCCGGTAGCGGGCCAGGCCGCCGTCGCTGCCGAGCTGAGCGGCTTGGGCAACGAAACCGTGCCAGGTGCGATACGAAGAATCGGCGCACATCAGGCGCAGGCTCATCTGCTCGCCGGTCAGGGCCTTGAGTTCGAGGTGGGCGTTGGTGCTCAGGCAGTCGACCACGGCGATGAGCGGGGCCAGGGCGGGTGGTTTGCGGTCAAGGCCGAAGCCGTTGACGTTCTCGCGCCATTGGGCTCGTTCGACGACCAGCGTGGCGCTGGGGAAGGCGGTCTCAAGTTGCAGCAGGCGCTTTTGCTGGCCGATGTTCAGCGCGGCCTTCAGGCGGCTGAAGGCGTCTTGGACATTCATTGTTGGAAATCCCTGGCTGTGATGACGGAGGGATTTTGGCTGAGCGGCTATTGCCTCGGTACTGTCAGAAGTTACAGGATGGGGTTGGCGGCTGCGCCTACTTCGGCGTATTTCTCATCGATCAAATACAGAAGTTCAGCTGGCCGAGTGAGTTTGTTGCAGCTGAAGCGCGCTGCTCCGGTGCAGTCGCTGGCCTGGAGCCTTCAGCGCGTCCGCTGAACCGCGACGGGCCTGGCTTGAACGAAGGCCTGCAGGGCGGGCAGATCCAGCACCTCGATGCAGCGGTGTGCGGTATCCGAGAAGCCGATCAGGCCCTCGTGCTTCATGTGCGACAGCGCCCGGCTGATGCTTTCGACCGTCATGCCCAGCAACTCCGCGATGTCGGGGCGCGGCAAGAGCAAGGTGACTGTCGCGTGGGGGCCTGTTCCGCCAGGGTGCGAGCGTTCGATCAAGTCGAGCAGAAAGCGGCCCATCCTTTCGTGGGTCGGCAGGCGTCGCCAGGTGGTCGCCGTCTGCCTGTGCCGGGCCATTTCGCGGCCCATCTCGGCGTGCAAGGCCTGCAGCAGCGAAGGCCATGCGCGCAAGGCACTCAGCAGTTCACCGTAGCCGATGCAGGCCAGGCGGGTTTCGCAGAGTGCGATGGCACTCCACTCGTGCGTGCCGCCGGCGATGCCGTCGAAGCCGAGCCAGTCGGGCGCCAGGTGGAGTGCGGCCACGCGCGTTCGGCCGTCCAGACAGTCGCGTGTGGTCTTGAGCGCGCCGCTGGTGACGACGAACAGCGTAGTGAACGAGCTGCCCGATGCATAGACGACATCTCCGGCACGAACGAGCCGGTGGGTCACCTGGACACGGTTGCGCAGCAGGGTCAACAGCGCAGAGCTGGCTTCAGCGCCGTGCACCGGAGCCCGGTACGAGTTCAACGAAATCACTTTGGCAGCCACGGGTGAACCTTCTCAGTCTGTATGGGTCAGGAACCACGACAGGATGCCGACGACGATCGCGGCCAGCAGGCCTGCGGCGATCAAGCCGCCGCCGATCCATTTCGCCCATTCGATCCAGTTCATGTGGTTCCTTCTGATCGCCCGCGTTTCAACCGGGATGACGGGCCATCAGCGTCGGCACCATGCTGTGCCGGGCCACCGCTTCGGCCGTGCTGCCCATCGCCAGCCGGTTCATGCCTCGGCGTCCATGTGTGCCCATCACGATGAGATCGCAATGGCTGTTCGCCGCTTCCCCGAGAATGACATCGGCCGTCGTCGACTGGCCTGCCTCGAAGCGCCGGGTCTGCACCGGCACGCCGGCTGCCGTCGCGGCGCCGCGGGCCGAGGCCAGCAGTTCGTCGCTCTCGCGGCGCAGGCGATCCAGGATCTCTTCGAAGCTCTGGGCGGACGCCCATTCGGCTTCGATCGGGAAGTTGTCCAGCACGTGCAGCACCCGCAGCTTCGCCTTCAACTCGGTGGCCAGCCGGATCGCTTCATGAAGGCCGCGATCGGCGGTCGTGCTGCCATCGATGGGAACCAGAATGCGTTGGTACACGGTGTGTGCTCCGGGCCGATCCGATCAGGTGGCCTCCACGCCGGCCGCGTCGAGGTGAAGCGATCTTCAGCGTTTCGGCGCTGCGTGGCTTTGACGTGGCTCATGGTTCTTTCAGCATCCAATGCGAGCGGGTTTGCGCTAGCGCAAGGACTGCGGCCGCGGCGCGGCGCACCATGAGCGGAAGTTGACGCTGCAACCTCCCGGGGTGCTGTCGACGGCTCTCGCTCCTCAATCGCAAAGAGGCCACCATGAAGAAACCCGTACTGATCAAGTTCCTGGGCATGGAACGCTCGGCGGCGCTGGAAGCCGATGTGCGCAGCAAGATCGACAAGCTCGAACTGCTCTGCCCCGAGATCGTCTCGTGCTGCGCCAGCCTGGAACTCGTTCACAAGCACCAGCAGCAGGGGCAACCCTATTCCGTGCGCATCGACGTCACGGTGCCGGGGCACGAGTTGACGGTGTCTCGCGTCTGCAATGAAGACGTGCATGTGGCCTTGCGCACCGCCTTCGACGGCATGAAGCGCCAGATTGCTGACGTGGTGCAGCAGCGGCATGTGAGGGGCGGCGAAGCCCTGAAGTCTCTGCCGCAAGACGGCATCGAGCATGCCGATTTCTAAGCAAACCAGGCTACACCCATTCGGCGGCTCGATGACTGTCACTCGATCTTCGCGGCATTCGTACGGTGCTCAAGTGACCGCGCCTCGCGAATTGTTTGACACAAGACAGGGCGCTTGCCGTTTAGTGCGTGGGCCGACGTGCAGTTCCCGCCTGGCCTTTGGAAAGCCCAAGGAGAGCGAGACATGGACGTAGAGGAGAAACCTCACGGCAGGGCGCGCGAGCTGCGAGCCTTTCTTGTGCTGTCGGTCGTCATGGCGCCGGCATTGGCCATCGGTGTGGTCACTGGCTATGGCTTCCTGGTCTGGATGTTCCAGCTCTTCGCGGGGCCTCCCGGCTCCAGGTTCTGAGCGGCAACGGCCATGTTGACCGAAGAACTCCACATCGCGAGCCTGGTCGTTCATGCGGCGCCGCGTCGCCTGGTTTCGATCTCGGACTTCGTTTCCGCCATGCCGGGCGCCATGGTTCACGCATCGTCGTCGAAAGGAAAACTGGTCGTGACGCTGGAAGCACTCAGCTCCGAAGCGGTGACGCAAGGCGTGTCGACGATCCAGCATCTCGATGGCGTGCTGTCCGCGGCCTTGGTCTACCAATGCGCCGACAGCCTCGATGCAATGAACGAGGAGGTACCCGATGCTTAGGCGCGATTTCATCAGGCAATCCGCTGCGGCCGCGGCCGGCGCTGCGGCCGGTATCTCGATGCCCGCGCAGGCTCAATCCGCAGGGGGCGATGCGGCCGTCAAGTGGAGCAAGGCTCCCTGCCGGTTTTGCGGCACCGGCTGTGGCGTGACGGTGGCCGTCAAGGACAACCGGGTGATCGCGACGCAAGGCGACCCGCTGGCCGAGGTCAACAAGGGACTGAACTGCATCAAGGGCTACTACCTCTCGAAGATCATGTACGGCGAGGACCGCCTCACCACGCCGCTGCTGCGCATGAAGGACGGCAAGTACGCCAAGGATGGCGAGTTCGAGCGTGTCTCGTGGGACACCGCCTTCGACGTCATGGCCGAGCAGTTCAAGCGCGCGCTCAAGGCGAAAGGCCCCACCTCGGTGGGCATGTTCGGCTCCGGCCAGTGGACGGTGTGGGAAGGGTATGCGGCCCTCAAGTTGATGAAGGCGGGCTTCCGCTCGAACAACCTCGATCCGAATGCCAGGCACTGCATGGCGTCGGCGGCGGTGGGCTTCATGCGGACCTTCGGTGCCGATGAACCGATGGGCTGCTATGACGACATCGAGGCGGCCGACGCCTTCGTGCTCTGGGGCTCGAACATGGCCGAGATGCACCCGATCCTGTGGACGCGGGTCACCGATCGCCGGCTGAGCGCGCCCAACGTCAAGGTGGCGGTGCTCTCGACCTTCGAGCATCGCTCCTACGAGCTTGCCGACATCGAGCTCACGTTCACGCCGCAGACCGATCTGGCCATCCTCAACTACATCGCGCACCACATCATCAGCACCGGGCGGGTGAACAAGGAATTCGTCGAGAAGCACACCACGTTCTTGCTCGGCAACCCCGACATCGGCTATGGCCTGCGACCCGAGCACCCGCTGCAAAAGGCCGCCAAGAACGCGGGCGCTCCCGGCGGCTCCAAGCCGATGACGTTCGACGAGTTCGCCAAGTTCGTCTCCACCTACGACCTGGAGTACACGGCCAAGCTGAGCGGCGTGCCGAAGAACCGGCTGGAGGCGCTGGCCGAGCTGTACGCCGACCCAAAGGTGAAGGTGATGTCGTTCTGGACCATGGGGTTCAACCAGCACACGCGCGGTGTCTGGTGCAACAACATGGTCTACAACATCCACCTGCTGACCGGCAAGATCGCGACGCCGGGCAACAGCCCGTTCTCGCTGACGGGGCAGCCTTCGGCGTGCGGCACGGCCCGCGAGGTCGGCACCTTCGCGAACCGGCTGCCTGCCGACATGGTGGTCACGAACCCGAAGCACCGGGAGCATGCCGAAGAGATCTGGAAGCTGCCGTCCGGGACCATTCCCGACATCCCGGGGTACCACGCCGTCTTGCAAAACCGCATGCTCAAGGACGGCAAGCTCAACGCCTACTGGGTGATGGTGAACAACAACATGCAGGCAGGCGCCAACCTGATGCAAGAGGGCTACCCGGGCTACCGCAATCCGGAGAACTTCGTCGTCGTGTCCGACGTGTACCCGACCGTCACCGCCGTGGCTGCCGACCTCATCTTGCCGGCCACGATGTGGGTCGAGAAGGAAGGGGCCTACGGCAACGCCGAGCGGCGCACCCACTTCTGGCATCAGCTCGTGACTGCACCGGGCGAGGCGCGATCCGACCTGTGGCAGCTGATGGAGTTCTCCAAGCGGTTCAAGGTCGAAGAGGTGTGGCCTGCCGAACTGCTGGCGAAGAAGCCTGAATACCGCGGCAAGACGCTGTTCGACATCCTCTACCGCAACGGCAGCGTCGACAAGTTTCCCGTCTCCGACGTCGAGGCCGGCTACGGCAACGAAGAAGCGAAGGCCTTCGGCTTCTATCCGCAAAAAGGCCTGTTCGAAGAGTACGCGCGCTTCGGCCGCGGCCATGGCCACGACCTGGCGCCTTTCGACCGGTACCACCAGGAGCGCGGTTTGCGCTGGCCCGTGGTCAACGGCAAGGAAACCCTGTGGCGCTACAAGGAGGGCTCGGACCCTTACGTCAAGGCGGGCACGGGCTACCAGTTCTACGGGTTCCCTGACAACAAGGCGCGCATCTACGCGTTGCCCTACGAGCCGGCTGCCGAGAGCCCGGACACGGACTATCCGTTCTGGCTGTCGACCGGCCGGGTGCTCGAGCACTGGCACTCCGGATCGATGACCCGGCGCGTGCCGGAGCTGCACAAGGCGGTGCCCCATGCCGTCTGCTACATGCATCCCGACGATGCCGCGGCCCTGGGGGTGCGGCGCGGCTCCGAGATCGAGATCAGCTCGCGCCGCGGCAGCATGCGAACGCGCGTCGAAACCCGAGACCGCAACAAGCCGCCGCGCGGACTGGTGTTCGTGCCGTGGTTCGACGCCAGCCAGCTGATCAACAAGCTGACGCTCGATGCGACCGACCCCATCTCCTTCCAGACCGACTTCAAGAAGTGCGCCGTGAAGATCGTGAAGGTCCAGGGCACAAGGGGACACACATGAAGCCTCGCCTCGTCATCCTCTTGCTGGCCATGCTGTTTGCGTGGACGCATGTGAAGTCCGCACCGTTCGTCGACGCCCTGCGCGGCCCGGTGCCCATCACGGCGACGACCGAGCCGCCGCGGCTGGGCAATGCGGTCAACGACGACAACCAGCTCAAGCGCAACTACAGCTACCAGCCGCCGATCATTCCCCACCGCATCGACGGCTACCAGGTCGACAAGAACTTCAACAAGTGCCTCGATTGCCACGCCCGGGAGAAGACCGCGTTCTCGCAGGCGATCCCGGTGAGCGCCACGCACTACCGCGACCGCAGCGGCAAGGTGCTCGACCACATCTCCACGCGCCGCTACTTCTGCAAGCAGTGCCACGTGGTCCAGGAAAACGTGCCTGCGCTGGTCGGCAACGTGTTCCGCGGCGACCCCGCGGACGCGGCCACCGCGCCGAAGAAGTAGAACGAGGAAGCACCTGTCATGCTCAAGCGCATCCAGCAATACTGGGACGTCATTCGCAAGCCGAGCGTCCACTACAGCCTCGGCTTCCTGACGATCGGTGGCTTCATCGGCGGCGTGATCTTCTGGGGCGGGTTCAACACGGCCATGGAGGCGACGAACACCGAAGCCTTCTGCACCGGCTGCCACGAGATGCGCGACAACGTGTTTGCCGAACTCAAGACGACCATCCACTACACCAACCGCTCGGGCGTGCGGGCCATCTGCTCCGATTGCCATGTGCCGCACAACTGGACCGACAAGATGGCCCGCAAGATGCAGGCGTCGAAAGAGGTGTGGGGCAAGATCTTCGGGTCGATCGACACGCAAGAGAAGTTCCGGGGCATGCGCCTGGAGCTGGCTCAGCACGAATGGGCTCGGTTGAAGGCGAACGACTCGCTGGAGTGCCGCAACTGCCACCAGTACGCTTCGATGGACTTCACACGCCAGAGCGTGCGCGCCCAGAACATGCACTCCACCTACCTCGCCACCAAAGAGAAGACCTGCATCGATTGCCACAAGGGCATTGCGCACCGGTTGCCTCACGTTCCGCCCGGGCAGGCTCCGACCGATTCGCCGGGGCAGCTCGTGCCGGAGCCGACAGTCGCGGCCAGCGCGAATCGTCCTTGAAGTCTGTCTGCCGAAGTAGAGATGCCGGGCTGCAACGCGCCTGCCACGCTCATTGCCAGCCGAAGCGGCGCACGTACAGCTTCTTCATCGCCGTGGTCAGCAAGGCATAGCCGAGCAGGATCGCCACCAGCCAGCCGAAGAACGCCACCGGCAGCGGCTGCAGCTTGAAGTAGGGCGCAAGCGCGCCCATCGGCAACCACACGCCGAGCGCCATGATGGCTGCGGTCGTGGCCAGCAGCGGCGCTGCGGCGCGGCTCTCGATGAAGGGCAGCTTCGGTGTGCGGATCATGTGCACGATCAGCGTCTGCGTGAGCAGGCCCACGACGAACCAGCCCGACTGGAACAGGCCTTGCCGCGCCACGCCGTTGGCGTCGAACACGAACCACATCAAGGCGAAGGTCGCGATGTCGAACAGCGAACTGATGGGGCCGAAGAAGAGCATGAAGCGGCCGATGTCGGCCGGGTTCCACGCGAGGGGGCGGGCCACCAGCTCGGCGTCGACGCGGTCGAACGGGATGCCGGTCTGCGAGACGTCGTAGAGCAGGTTCTGCGTCAGCAGCTGCAGCGGCAGCATCGGCAGAAAGGGCAGGAAGGCGCTCGCCACCAGCACCGAGAACACGTTGCCGAAGTTGGAGCTGGCCGTCATGCGGATGTACTTCAGCATGTTGCAGAACGTGGTGCGGCCTTCGATCACACCGTCGTCGAGCACCATCAGGCTCTTTTCCAGCAAGATGATGTCGGCCGCTTCCTTCGCGATGTCGACGGCCGAGTCGACCGAGATGCCGATGTCGGCGGCACGCAGTGCCGGTGCGTCGTTGATGCCGTCGCCCATGTAGCCGACCACGTGGCCGTTGGCACGCAGCGCGCGCACGATGCGTTCCTTGTGCATCGGCGTCAGCTTGGCGAACACGCGGTGCTTCTCTACCGCCAGCGCCAGCTCGGCGTCGGACAGGGCCTCGACCTGCGAGCCGAGCAGCACTTCGCCCGCCGGCAGCCCCACATGGCGGCAGACGCAGGCCGTCACGGGCTCGTTGTCACCGGTCAGCACCACCACGCGAATGCCGTGCTCGGCCAGGGCCTTTAGCGCTGGCGCGGCCGATTCCTTGGGCGGGTCGAGAAACGCGATGTAGCCGATCAGCGTGAGCCCGGTCTCGTCGGCGACGCTGTAGGTGGTCTGCTGAGGCGGCAGCTCCTTCATCGCCACCGCCACCACGCGCAGCCCCTCGTCGTTGAGCTCGCGGGTGATCTGCTGCACGCGGGCCAGCATGCCTGCATCGAGCTGCACCGTGCGCGTGGTGTCGCCGCCTTCGGCGCGAACCTGCGAGCACGCGGCGATCACCTCTTCGATCGCGCCCTTGCAGATCAGCTCGTGGTGCTCGTCTCGCTCTGACGTCACCACCGACACCACGACCGACATGCGCCGGCGCACGAAGTCGAAGGGGATCTCGTCGATCTTGCGGTAGTCCTGCTTCAGGTTCAGTTCGCTGTGCAGCTCCACATGCTCGAGCACCGCGCGGTCGAGCAGGTTCTTCAGGCCGGTCTGGTAGTGGCTGTTGAGGAAGGCGAAGGCCAGCACCTCGTCGGAGGGCCGGCCGAAGGCATCGCACTGGCGCGCGAGTGCGATCTTGTCCTGCGTCAGCGTGCCGGTCTTGTCGGTGCACAGCACGTCCATCGCGCCAAAGTTCTGGATCGCGTCCAGGCGCTTCACCACCACCTTCTTGCGCGACAGCAGCACCGCGCCCTTGGCGAGCGTGCTGGTCACGATCATCGGCAGCATCTCGGGCGTCAGGCCCACGGCCACCGAGAGGGCGAACAGCAGCGCCTCGGTCCAGTCGCCTTTGGTGAAGCCGTTGACCAGGAACACGATCGGCACCATCGCGAAGGCAAAGCGGATCAGCAGCCAGCTCACGCTGTTGACGCCGGCCTGGAATGCGTTGGGCGCCGGGTCGGTGGCCACGGCCTGGGCCGCCAGCGTGCCGAAGTAGGTGCGGCTGCCGGTGGCCACGACCAGCGCGGTGGCCGAGCCGGAGACCACGTTGGTGCCCATGAAGACGAGGTTGCGCTGATCGAGCGGGCTGGGCGTGTCGCTGTGTGGGTCGGCGAACTTCTCCACCGGCAGCGACTCGCCGGTCATTGCGGACTGGGAGATGAACAGGTCGCGCGCTTCGAGCACGCGACAGTCGGCCGGGATCATGTCGCCGGCCGACAAGGCGACCAGATCCCCCGGCACCAGCTTGCGCAGCGCAATCTCCAGCCGCTTCGGTGGCAGGTGCGTGGCGGCGCCCTTCGCGCCCGGGTCGCGCCGGATCACGCTGCAGGTGTTGCTCACCATCGCCTTCAGGCTCTCGGCGGCACGGTGCGAGCGGCCCTCCTGCACGAAGCGGATCAGCGTGCTCAAGGCCACCATCGCGCCGATGACTGTGGTGGCCTTGGCGTCTGAGCTCAGGCCGGACACCACCGCCAGCACCGTCAACAGCAGGTTGAACGGGTTCTTGTAGCAATGCCACAGGCGCAGCCACCAGGGCGTGGGCTTCTCGTGCGCGACCTCGTTCGGCCCGCTGCGCGCGAGCCGGGCTGAAGCTTCGCGCGCGGTCAGGCCATCTTCGTGCGACTTGAGCAGCGCGATCGCCGCTGCCGGTGCGCTGTGGGCCGCGAGCAGCAGGTCGGTGGCCAACGCAGGCGGTGCTGCCGCCTTGGGGCCGTGCCCGGCCAGCGCGTCTTGCAGCGGATGGCGCCCGTAGTGCTTCAGCGTACGGCGATGGCGTGCCGTGCCGCCGAACCAGCTTGTCAGCGTGTTGCGAAGAGAGCGCTTCGGGCTCACGGGATGGCCTGGCAGGGCGTCGATCACGTGAACTCGGTGCGCTGAGAGTCAGCGCTGGTGCACGTAGAGGCCGGGTGCCGCGTCCAGCGGCGGCAAGCCGGCCTGGGGTGCACCCATCGCAGGCGGTGGAACACGGCGGCCCGAATGGCGGGTCAGCCACACGGCCCAGGCACTCCACCACGAACCCGCCACGGTGGGCGTCGTCTGCAACCACTCGTCAGGCGTCAGCAGGCGATCAGAGGCGCTGCGCTGCCGCAGCCTGTAGCTCGATTTCGCCTGGCCGGGCGGGTTGACGATGCCCACGTTGTGGCCCCCCGCCGTCAGCACGAAGGTCTGCTCGGCGTCGGTCAAGGCCTGCAGCTTGAAGACCGATCGCCACGGCGCCACATGGTCTTGCACCGTGCCCACGTTGAAGATCGGCACCGTGATGTCGGCGAGGTTGACTGCCGTGCCTTCCACCTTCCATTCGCCGCGGGCCAGCGCGTTGTCGAGGAACAGGCCGCGCAGGTATTCCACGTGCATGCGGTAGGGCAGGCGCGTGCCGTCGGCGTTCCACGCCATCAGGTCGCTAACGGGCGCACGCTCGCCGAGCAGCTGGTTGTGCAGGCGGTGCGACCACACCAGGTCGTTCGAGCGCAGCATCTGGAAGGTGCTCTTCATCTGGCTCTTGTCGAGGTAGCCGCGCTGCCACATCTGGCGTTCGAGAAAGGCGATCTGGTCTTCGTCGACGAAGAGGGCGATCTCTCCGGGCTCGGTGAAGTCGGTCTGGGCCGCGAGCAGGGTGACTGTCTTGAGCGTCTGACGCTTGGCGCGACCGAGCGCGGCGGCCACCATGGCCAGCAGCGTGCCGCCGAGGCAGTAGCCGGTGGCATGCACGCGCGCATCGGGCACGATGGCGTGGATGGCATCGAGTGCGGCCAGCACGCCGAGGCGGGCGTAGTCGTCCATGCCGAGATCGCGGTCAGTGGCGTCGGGGTTCTTCCACGAGATCGCGAACACGGTGAAGCCCTCGTCCACCAGGAACTTGACCATCGAGTTGGCCTCGGAAAGGTCGAGCACGTAGTACTTCATGATCCACGCGGGCACCAGCAGCACGGGCTCGGCGCGCACGGTCTTGGTGGCGGGGTCGTACTGGATCAGCTCCATCAACCGGTTGCGCAGCACCACCCGCCCCGGTGTGACGGCAACGTTGCGCCCCGGCTCGAACTGTTCGGCGCCCACCGGCGGCTGGTCGAGCGCTTGGCGGCAGGCGTCTTCGGCCACGTGCATGGCGCCGCGCAGCAGGTTCATGCCGCCTTCTTGCAGCGTGCGTTGCTGCACCACCGGGTTGGCCGTCACGAAGTTGGAAGGCGCCGCCATGTCCAACCACTGGCGGGCCGCGAAACTCACCATCTGCTCGTGGTGCCGTGTCACGCCCGGCACGCCGGTGGTGGCGGCGTGCCACCACCGCTCTTGCAGGAGGAAGGTCTGGGCGAGCCAGCGGTACGGTGCCGCCTGCCATGCCGGGTCGGCGAAGCGCTTGTCTTGCGGCGGCGCTTCGATCGCGGTGCCTGACATGGCTGCGGCGCGCAGGCCCTGTTCGGCGGCGCAGAGCGAGAGTTCCCATTGCTTGGCAGGCGACGCTGCCAGATGCACCCACCAGTCCATGAAGGCACCGATGGCCGTGGTGGGTGCAATGGCTGCACCCGGCAGGGGGTTTATCGCTTGCAAGTCGACACGCCGAAGACGCTGTAGAGCGGGCAGCTCGCAATCGCACCGGTGAGCAGCGGCACCAGGCCGATGAGTCCCCAGTAGCCGATGGTGCCGGCGAGGGTCAGGCCGACCAGTGCAAGCCCCAGCAGGATGCGCAGGCCGCGATCGATGTTGCCGACGTTGAGAGTGCCCATGGTGATCTCCGATGAATCTGCCCTGCGGAGTGCAGGTGCTGAACGAATCTTCGGCGCGGCACCGGCATCGGACTTTGATTCAGCGCAAGCAAAGCGGCGTGCATGCGGCCGAAACTGGCGCATCCATCTGTTTGACGGGAGACCCTCATGTACTCGCACATCCTGGTGCCGATCGACGACAGCGCTCCGGCGCAACGCGGCCTCTATGAGGCCGTCGTCCTGGCCCACGCGCTCGGCTCGCAGCTTCACTTCTTGCACGTGGTCGACCTGCGCGCGCTGATCTCCAGCGGTGCCGGCTACATACCCACCGAGGAGCTGCTCGACGACTGGAATGCCGCGGGCGAACTGCTTGTCGCCAAGGCCGTCGAGCGTGCGCGGCAAGAGGGCGTGGCGGCAGACAGCGCAGTGGTATGCAACCCCGCCCTGCGCGTGTGCGATGCCATCCTCGAAGAAGCCAAGCGCAGCAACGCCGAGCTGATCGTGATGGGCACGCATGGCCGCCGCGGGCTGACTCGCCTGGCGCTGGGCAGCGATGCGGAACTGGTGCTGCGCGAAAGCCCGGTGCCGGTGCTGCTGGTGCGGGCTGCGGCCTGAGAAGTTGTCGAGTTTCTTTGCCGTTCGGGCGGAGCTTGTCGAAGCCAGCGCAGTGCACGGCGCACCCTTCGACAGGCTCAGGGCGAACGGAGTCAGAAGACTCTCAACCTCTGAGCCGCTCAGAGTTCGGCGGGGGCCTCGCCTTCGCCGGCGAGCTTGTGCAGAGCGGCTTGATCGAGGATCTGGATCTGCCGATCCTTGACCTGCAGCACGCCATCGGCCTGGAACTTCGAGAAGCAGCGGCTCACGGTTTCGAGGCGCAGGCCCAGGTAGGTGCCGATCTCTTCGCGCGTCATGCGCAGCACCAGCGACGAAGGCGAGAACCCGCGCGCCTGTAAACGCTGGGTGAGGTTGAGCAGGAAGGCGGCCACGCGCTCTTCGGCACGCATGCCGCCGAGCAACAGCATCACCGTGTGGTCGCGCACGATCTCGCGGCTCATGATGCGGTGGAACTGGCGCTGCAGCTCGGCGAATTCACGCGAGAGTTCTTCGAGCTGCCCGTACGAGATCACGCAGACCTGCGAGTCTTCGAGCGCGACGGCGTCGCAGGCGTGGGTGTTGTCGCAAATGCCGTCCAGCCCCAGCAGCTCGCCTGCCATCTGGAACCCGGTGACCTGCTCGCGGCCGTCTTCCGACATCACGCGCGTCTTGAAGAAGCCGGTGCGCACGGCGTACATGGCTTCGAAGCCGTCGCCGCTGCGAAAGAGTGCCTCGCCTCGCGGCACGCTGCGCCGTGAGGCGACCAGGCCGTCGAGCCGTTTCAGGTCGGATGCCGAGAAGCCGACCGGTAGGCACAGCTCCCTGAGGTTGCAGTTGGAGCAGGCAGCTGGCGCTGAGGCAGTCTTGATCGGCGTCATGGCGAAGCGGCAGGTTTGCGGCGCGGATCGGCCGACCCCGGAATTGTTGGGGCCGGTCCGCCGCGCGGGTTTGCGCTAGATCAAGGTCGAGGCCGCGGCCGGTACAGCCAGCCTGGGAAGCGCAAGTGATGCGGTGTTGAGGTGGGTCAAGACCGGGTGAGAAGCACGGTTCAAGAATCCGGATCGAGCAATCTGTTCGCCATCAAAAGGAATCACCATGGAACAAGCCACCCGGTCGCAACTCGCGGTTTTGCGCCAGCTGCTGAGTGATCGGCTGAAAACGTTGCGCGCCGAGATCGATGCTGCTGCGCCTGCGGAACGAATGAACACTGCCGTTCAAGAAGTCGCGAGCCATGCCGATCAATCGGTTGAGCAACAAGATGAAGAGCTGGCCGATGTGCAACTGCAGCGCGACCTCGACGAGTTGAAGCTGGTGCAGGCTGCGTTGCTGCGCCTCGATGGCACAGGCTATGGCGAGTGCATCGACTGCGATGCCGACATCCCGTCGCAGCGCATGCTGGCCCAGCCTGCAGCCGAGCGTTGCTCGCCCTGCCAGTCTGCGTTCGAGGTGACGCAACGGCGGTGGCGGTCGTGAGCGCCTCCTGAGGTGCGGACAAGGCTCGGATGGCGATCAGACCGTGCGCGCCGAGACCCGCACGCCGTCCTTGACCGCCGCGGGCGGGTACACGATCACCGTGGTGCCCGGCTGCAGCCCTTGCTGCACCCAGGCGTGCGAACCGTTGCGTGCGCCGACCTTCACCGGCCGCAGTCTCGCGCGGCCGTCTTCGATGCAGAACACGGCCATGCCGCTGCTGCTTTCGCCTTCACCTTGCGCGACCGGGAACACCGCACTCACCGGCACCTTCACCGCCTTGTCCATCGACAGCGTCACGATGCGCACGCCGACGCGGTAGCCGTCGCCCAGCGCGGCCCACTCGGCCGGCGGGCTGGTGATGGCGATCACCACCTTCACGCGCTGCTCTTCCACGCCCAATGCCGACACCTTGGTGAAGGCCGACGGCTCCACCAGCCGCACGCGGCCTTCCAGCGCACCGCGGCCGCCCCATCGCTCGATGACGACACGGCTGCCGGGGTGGGTCTGCAGAGCGTCGGTGGTCAGCAGCTCGGCCACGATCTCCAGCTGGCGCGTGTCGCCCAGTTCGAGCAGCGGCGTGCCCAGCGGCACCACGGTTTCGCTGGTCTGCGCGACCCGCAGCACGCGGCCGGCAACCGGCGAGCGCAGCGCGAACGAACGAGACGCGCCCGGGTCGGTGCGCCGCACCGCGAGCAGGGCGGCCTGGGCTTGTGCCACCTCGTGCTCGGCCACGCGCCGGTCTTGGCCAGCGGTGTCGAGGTCTTTCTGCGCGGCGAGGGCGGTCAGGCGGTCGTTGTCGAGCTTGGTCAGCGAGACAAAGCCCTGGCCGGCCAGCTGCTCGCTGTGCTTCACGTCGTTCTTCGCCTGCTGCAGCGCCACGGCTGCGCTTTCGATGCGCGTGGCCGCCCGCTGCACCTGCGCTTCGGCCGTGCGCACGCGGACCTGCTGCTCGCGCAGGCTGCGTTCGTCGAGCATGGGCGACAGCGCCGGCAGCATCACGGCCACCACGTCGCCGGCGGCCACGGTGTCGCCCTCGCGCAGGTCGACGCGCGTGAGCTGGCCGGCCAGCGGGGCCGACACCACGTAGCGGTCGCGCAGGCGGGTTTTGCCGTCTTCGTCGACGGTGGTCTCGAAGGCGCCCTGGCTGGCCGTCGCAACCTCCACCTCCACCGGCCGGGGAGCGAAGGCCCAGGCGAACAGGGCCAGCATCAGCATCGTGCCCGCGCCAGCGAACAGCCATGTCTTCATCTTCATATCAATCCCTCGTTTTCAAGGCCGACACCATGTCGAGCCGGTCAATGCGCCGCCGTACGACCAGCGCGCTGGCCACGCCGGCGGCCAGTACGCACAGTGCGGCCCACGCATACGTGCGCTCGCGGATCACCACCGGGAACAAGAACTGATCGGACTTGAGCATCCCGGCGATGAAATGCGTGAGTGCCGAGCCGAGCGCCATGCCCAGCGGCAGCGCGATGGCGATGGACAGCGCCAGCTCGCCCAGCAGCAGCCCCGACACCTCGGCGCGCGAGAAGCCCAGCACGCGCAGGCTGGCCAGTTCCCACGCCCGCTCGGAGAGCGCGATGCGCGCGTTGTTGTAGACCACGCCGACCGCGATCACGCTCGCGAACAAGGTGAGGATGCTGCTCATGATGCGCACGTTGCGCGCGCTGATCTCCTGCATGTTGCGCAGCATGGTCGCCTTGCTCCATGCACCGGCAATGCGGGGCAGCGCCTTGCTGGCCTCCAGCACCACCGCCTCGCGGCCGCGCTCCATGGCCAGCACGAAGCCGCTCGACAAGTCGCCGTCGCCCAGGGCTCGGTTGAGTGCGCCGCGGTCCATGTAGGCGTTCAGGCCCATCATCTCGCGCACGGTGCCGGCCAGCGGCAGGCGCAGCGTACGTGCGCGGCCTTCGAGCACCTCGATCTCGACGCCGTCGCCGATGCGCAGCCCCAGCTTGTCGGCCAGCCGGTCGGTCAGCACCAGGCCGCCGCCGTCGAGCAAGGTCTCGTGCTGGTCCACGTCGATCACGCGGTAGAGCTCGGGGCGGGGCGCGTAGCCGCGGATCATGCTGCGCTCGCGGCGGTGGCCGTTGACGAAGGTGACCGGCACGAAGCGCGTGCTCTCCACCATCGTCACACCCGGCAGGCGCGCGAGGTCGAGGCGTGCGTTGTCGTCCATGGCCTCGGTGGTCCATACGGTCACGTCGCCGCGCAGGCTCAGGTTGAACTGGGTGTCGACGATCACGTCGATGGCGTCGCGGAAGAAGTTGCCCATCACGACGATGGCGACCGCAGCAGCCACGCCGCCGATCGACAGCCCGGTGCGCAGCGGGCGCCGCTCCATGTTGCGGATGATCATGCGCAGGGCCGGGCTCATGCGGTGGATGCCCAGGCGCTCGAGCAGCGTGCGGCGGTAGTGGCCCGGTGCCGGCGGGCGCATCGCCTCGGCAGGCGCCAGGCGCACGGTGGCGGCAATGGCGTTGAGCGTGCCGGCCACCGCGGTAGCGATGGTGATGCCGGCGCTCACGACGAGCAGCCATGGCTCGATGCGGTGCTCGAAACTCGGGAAGTGGAAGTTCTCTGCGTACAGGCCGGTGAGCAGGGTGCCCAGCCAGTCGCCGACCGCCACGCCCAGCGCCAGCCCCAGCAGCACGATCAGCAGCACGAGCTTCAGGTAGTGCAGGCCGATGCTGCGGTTGGGGTAGCCGAGCGCCTTCATGGCGGCGATCTGTTCCCGCTGCGTGGAGACGAGGCGCGACACCACCACGTTGAGCAGAAACGCTGCCACGCCCAGAAAGATGGCCGGCAGCACGGTGCCGAGCACGCGCTGCGACTTGATCTCGTTGTCGAGCATGGCGTGCGAGGTCTGGTCGGTGCGGCCGTTGGCTTCGTGGCCGCCGTAGGGCGCGAGCAGGCGTGTCGCGCCATCGATGGCCACGCGCTCCGAAGCGCCCGGCGCGAGCTTCATCGCCACGCGGTTGAACGCGCCCTGCATGTCGTAGGCGGCGGCCAGCGCGTCGCGGTCGACCCAGAACACGCCGAAGCCGCGCGTGTCTGGCATGCCCCACAAGGCGGCGAAGATGAACTCTGGCGACAAGGCAGTGCCCACGACGACGAGCGAGCGTTCGCGCCCATTGATCAGTGCGACCAGGCGAGAGCCCGGTACCAGGTGCCGGGCCTGCGCAAAGCCTTCGGAGACCAGGGCTTCGAGGCTGCCATCAGAACGCAGGCCGAGGTCAGTGGCGGCCGGCCTGCCGCCACTGAGCAACACGCGGTTCATGCGCGCCGGGGCGCGGCGGTCCATGCCGATGAGCTGGCCGATGATCGGGTCGGCCACACCGGGAATGCTCACGCGCACCACTTCTTCGAGCGTGGTCTGCACGTCGGCAACACCGGTCACGTCGCGCAGTGAATCGGCCAGTGCGTTGGGCGCGCGCTTGACGCTCGCGAACACGTCGGCGAAATGCCCCTGCGCGTAGAAGCGGTCGCGGGCCAGTGCCAGGGAGTCCACCGCCGACAGGCTGGTGATGAAGCCGCCGATGCCGCTGGCCACCACCAGCGCGATGGTGAGCGCCTGGCTCCACATCAGGCGCATGTCGCGCAGCAGCTTGCGGTCGAGTGCTTTCATGGGTGCGCCCCATCCCCCGTTCGCCCTGAGCAGGGACTGAGCCTGCCGAAGGCCCGCCCGTCGAAGGGCCGGTGAGCGAAGTCACCGTGCGAGCAGGGTGTTTTCATGGGCTCAGCGCGCGCTCACCAAGACAACTCCGACGGCTTCAGCTTGTGCGCGTTGGTCTGCACACGCTGGATGCGCCCGTCCCCGAGCGACACCACGCGGTCGGCCATGCTCGCGATGGCCGCGTTGTGGGTGATGACGATCGCAGTGGTACCGAGCTCTTCGTTGATGCGCGCAATGACCTCGAGCACCAGCTTGCCGGTCTGGTAGTCGAGCGCGCCGGTGGGTTCGTCGCACAGCAGCACGTCGGGCCGCTTGACGATGGCGCGCGCGATCGCCACGCGCTGCTGCTCGCCGCCCGACAGCTGCGCCGGGAAGTGGTCGCGCCGCGGCGTGAGGCCGACACGGTCGATCGCCTCGTCGACCGGCATCGGGTGGTCGGCAATGTCCGTCACCAGCTGCACGTTCTCGCGCACCGTGAGGCTGGGAATGAGGTTGTAGAACTGGAACACGAAGCCCACGTGCTGGCGCCGGTAGGCGGTGAGCGCCGCCTCGCCGGCGGTGCTCAAGTCTTGCTCGCCGAACAGCACCTGGCCCGAGCTGGGAACGTCCAGCCCACCGAGGATGTTCAGCAGCGTCGACTTGCCGCTGCCCGAGGGCCCGAGCAGCACGACGAACTCACCGCGGTTGATGTCCAGGTCCACATCGCGCAGGGCATGAACCTCAACCTCGCCGGTGCGATAGACCTTGGCGATGTGGCGGGCTCGGAAGACGGCCTGGGTGGCGAGAGCAGTGTCCATTCAACCGTCGATCGGAACGCCGCCGGCGAAGTGGCACGCCCACTCGTCCCACAACTCCTGGCCGATGGAGGCAGCTGACTTCTGCCACGACATCAACGCGTTGAGTTGGGCGCGTTGGATCTGGAACAGGCCATCGGCCAATGTTGAACCCAACGACAGCAAGGGCAGAGCGCTGTCTGTCTGAGGCGCGAGGGTTTTGCGGCTTGTGCTGGCCATGGTGGTTTCCCTGGTTGAACATGGAACACCGAATCTAGGCGCCTGCGAAACGCGCTCCTTGATGTGCCTCAACGAAACGAGTCGCAGGGTGCCACAGCCATTGCTCCGGCGCGATCGTCAAATCAGCGGCTTGGCGTGGGCCGAGCCACTGTTCTTGCGCCGCCGCCCAAGCGGTATGCGGCCAAGCTGTCGCCCGGGGGTACCGGCAACCGGCCAATTGGAGTCGCAGCAGTTCCTCTTCAAAGCAGACGACCAGCGGCTCCCTCTCGCGATCGCCATATGCATCGCATGTCACTGCGGCATGCGCGGGAAAGGCTTCAGATCGAACACCCGCTTGATCCCACACCATCGACTGCGCTGCCAGCATCGCGAGGCCGCAGGTGATGAACATCGCGGCCATCGTCGCGGTGGTCAGCCCGAGCGTCTGGCTGCCGAACAGATTGAGTCCAACCTCGAAGGTGCCGACGGCGAACGACGCCAGCAGCGCGAGCAGCATCGATGTATGCACGAAGCGCTTGCGGGATGCGGCGCCTTCAACGGCCAGGGTCGGGGCGACGGCGGGGTTCCGCCCGAGACACCAGGAGGCCAGCAACAGCAGCGGCACGCCAGCCAGGGCGACCGCCAGTGCCGGCCAGTTCAACATCCCCCATCTGCCCGACGGCGACACCCATTACCGGCCCGGCCCAGCAGTGGCATCGCGCCCTTGGCCATGGGCAACGAAGCGGTCACCGTTCGTTGGAGCCGGCCGAGAGAACCCGTCGCCATGTCGCTATCGCCTCGCGATGTGGAGAACGAAACCTGCGATCCACACCAGCGCCGGGACCAGCAACAGCCATCTGAAATCAGAGTGGAGATTGAAGTTGATCGCGCTCATGAGCCCGACCGTCAGCGTGCCGGACATGGCGACGGCCCAGGCTGTGCCCCTCAAACTCAAGGGCGTCGCGACGCAGGCCGCGAACACGGTGAGAACACCCGTGCCTGCCATGAATCCACCCATCACGATGAACACTCGTTGCAGCCAGCCTTCCAGACCGGGAACTGCAGCGCGAACCTGTGCAACAGAGCTGCCCATGAACCGCGTGTCTTCCGGCAACAAGGGTGGCCGCAGGAAGATGAAGTAAAGACCCAGCGACACGAGCCAGATGCCGCAGGCGGCCAGCATCCAGGTCGAGAGCGGGCGGGTTCCGATACGTGCACTCACGGTGTCCAGCTCCGGCCGCATGTGGTCAATGGCAAGGGGTTGGTTCCGTCCGTGTTCGCATCAAAGAATCACCGGTCTGTCCGGCAGTTCGTTCGCGCGATCGTCGGTCGGGAAGTGCTGTGCAAGGTGCTGCGTCACAGCCTGCACGCCGCCGATGACGCCGCCCTCATAGTTCGACTGCTTGAATGCCGCTTCCATTTGATGGCAGACCTTGCGCCAGTCTTCGGCGCCGACCTTGGCGTGGATGCCGCGATCCGCCACGATCTCCACGGCCCGATCGGCGAGCAACAGATAGATCAGCAAGCCGTTGTTGTGCTCGGTGTCCCACACGCGCAGTTGCGAAAAGAGTTCGATGGCCCGATCCCTGGGGGACTGCCCCTTGAACAGTGGCATCCCATCCAGTGCGCCCTCGACCACGAACCGGATCTCGCCGGCATGGGCCGTCTCGCTGGCCTTGATCTCCTTCTCGATCGCGTTCAGGGCGCCGCGGGGAAAGGCCCGCGTGACCTGGCCGTGTGTCGTCAGCAAGTGCTTCAAGATGCGTTGGGTTTTCATGGTCACCACCTCCCCGACGCGCCGCCACCACCGAAGCCACCACCACCGCCACTGAATCCGCCACCACCTCGACCGCCTCCACCGTAGTAGCCGCCCAGGCCACCCATCCTGCGTCCGCCCATGCCCCCACCGAGCAAGGTCACGAACAGTGCGACCACACCCGCGATCAGCGCCATCGATACGGCGCCGATGACGAACCAAGCAATCACGGCGACCACGCCACCCGTGACCAATGAACCGGGAACCTTGCCGAGCGCGGCGCGCAGGACGCCGCCCACAGCGAGAGCGAGAATGAAGAGCACAGGCGCGTATTGCTGAACGCCGCCGATGCTCCTGGTGGGTGCGTTGCTCGGCTCCGGCAAGGGCTCCCCGTCGACGACGCTGATCATCTGCCCGACGCCGGCCGTGATGCCGCCGTAGAAATCCTGCGCCTTGAATCGCGGCAGGATGGTCTCGCTGATGATGCGTTTGCTGGTGAGGTCGTTGAGCGCTCCTTCCAGTCCGTATCCCACCTCGATGCGAACGGCGCGATCGTCCTTCGCGACAACCAGGATGGCGCCGTCATCGACCTTCTTCCGCCCGAGCTTCCATTTCTCCGCGACCCGCAAGGCGAATTGCTCGACTTCCTCTGGCTTCGTCGTGGCCACCATCAGCACGGCGAGTTGACTGCCTTTCCTGGCTTCGAACGCTGTCAGCGTTTGCTCCAGGGTGGCCGTCTGATCCGCAGTCAGTGTGCCGGTCTGGTCGGTGGCATGCCCCGTCAGCGGAGGAACCGGCACCTGCGCCGCGGCGAGGGCGGACCCACCGAGCGTGCATGCCAGAAGCAGCGCTCGGCCGATGCTGCGCACCGTCCAGCCGCTGTTCACTTGGCCGCCCCGGGCGCAGTCCCGGCCGTCGTGGCCGGTGCCGTGTTGAACCCGACGCTCGGCGGCTTCGAGATTTCCTTTTCGTTGTCGACGGAGAAGTTCGCCTTCTCCTTGTAGCCCATCACCACCGCGGTGAGATTGGAGGGGAAGGACCGCACCGTCACGTTGTAGTCCTGCACCGACTTGATGTAGCGGTTGCGCGCCACGGTGATGCGGTTCTCCGTGCCTTCCAGCTGCGCCGACAGGTCGCGGAATCCCTGGTTCGCACGCAGGTTCGGGTAGTTCTCGGAAACGGCCATCAGCCTCGACAGCGCGCCGGTCAATTCGCCCTGGGCGGTCTGGAATTTCTGGAACGCCGCGGGGTCGTTGACCAGTTCCGGTGTCGCCTGGATCGATGTGGCTTTGGAGCGCGCCTCGATCACCTTGGTCAGCGTGTCCTGCTCGAACTTCGCCTCCGCCTTGACGGTGACGACTAGGTTGGGCACCAGATCCGCGCGCCGCTGGTATTGGTTGATGACCTCGGACCAGCTCGCCTTGACTTGCTCGTCGTTGGTCTGAAAAGTGTTGTAGCCGCAGCCGGTGAGGGTCAGTGCCAGTGCTGCTGTCAAGGTTGTGGCAAAAGCGGTCAGTAGTTTTCTCATGCTCTCTTCTCCAAAGTGTCGGGTTGCAAGGGTGCGCAGCTTCAAGCAGCGTGGCGTCGAGCCAATTGACGATGGTTCCAAGAGCCAAACCGCAGGCAGCCGACCGGAAATGTCATGCTCTTCGTAGAAGAACGCGGAGGGCGCCGTGGTGATTCATGCGCCTTGGACCACCGTGGAGTCGAAATGCCTGGCAGCATCGTCGACCATCTGTTTCGTGCACCAGCGCGCATAGACGCTGCCGAGCAATCGACCCAGCCAGAGTCCCGGCACCGTGGTTGGCAGACCGTAGTCAATGAAAACACGCACCAGGGTCGAATCGCCTTTGCGCCGCAACTCGAACCCCATGCGGTAGCGCGCGATGACCAGCAGGCGAGGGCTTCCGATGGTTTCCCAGAGCTTCTTGTAGGGTGCTCGGCGCTCGGTGACCACCTCTTCGAGCGAGATCGGAACGCCCATCACGCTTCCGCGCATGCGAATTCTTGATCCAATCGCGTGGCCGCCGTCCGCATCGACGTCCATTGACATGTGCGAGCCCATCATCATCATCGAGGACTTGCCCATGTGCGCCGACAAAGCCTTCGGATTGTCCAGATGGGCGAAGACCCGATCGACCGGTGCCTTGACCAGTGCGATGGCTTCATCGTGAAAGGGAAACGATGGATCAGACATGGTTGGCTTCGAGGCTGCGGCCCTGTGGCACAGCGGCCTTGTCGGGCCGACGAATGCCGGCGAGCTTGATGCCTTGACGCCGCCCCGCAGCATCGAGAGTCGGCGCACTTCGTGACCACCGTCTTTGAGCCTGTCCTTGCGGTTCACCTTTGCTCATGAATGAAACGTCTCGCCACGCGCTGCCGGGCGCACCCTGGCGGGATAGCCGAGGCTGGCAATGGCCGACTCGATCTGCGCTGGCGTCACCCGCGCGGGGTCGGCCACCACCTTGGCCACACCCGGACTCAGCGTGACTTCGGCCTGGCTGACGCCATCGAGTTTGCGGAGTGCGCGCTGGACGCTGCCGGTGCAGCCGCCGCAGGTCATGCCGCTGACATCGAAGCTGAGGGTTTGCATGTTGAGTTCTCCTTGGTAAAAGCGATTCAGGCCTTCAGGCCGGGGCTGACATTCGACTTCCGCAGTGATGGCAGAAATCGTGGGGTGCGCGATGCGTAGGCGTCGAAGTCGGCGCCGAACTGCGTTCGCATTTCCGCTTCTTCCGTCACCGCGAGCCGTCCGTACATGACGAGCAGGATCGGGAACATCACCAGCGTTAGCAGCGTCGGCCACTGCAGCAGGAAGCCCAGCAGAATGAGGATGAAGGCCACGTACTGCGGGTGGCGGATGCGCGCATAGGGACCGGAGGTGGCCAGCGCATTTCGGCGCTGCGCGTGATAGAGGACGCTCCACGCGCTGGACAGCAGGTAGAAGCCGAAGCCCAGGAACACGTAGCTCGCGATGTGCAGTGGACCGAAGTGCGGGTCACCCTTTTCGCCCAGCAGCGTCGACCACAAGTGACCGCTGTTGTGGGACATCAGGTCGAGATTTGGGTACTTTGTCTGCAGCCAGCCCGACATCAAATAGATGCTCAGCGGGAAGCCGTACATCTCGACGAAGAGCGCGATGATGAAGGCGGCGAAGGCCCCGAAGGTGCGCCAGTCGCGTGCCGTCTGTGGTTTGAAGAAGCTGAACGCGAACATCAGGAAGATGGCCGAGTTGAAGACGACCAGTGCCCACAATCCGTAGGCGGGTGCATCGTGGTTCATGGCCGGTCTCCGGTGGGCGGTGTCAGCGCTGTTGCTGGCGGCGTGGACGTGGGCTCACCACCGTGGTGGTGCCCGTGGCTGCCGTGACCGCCATGGCCGTGGTGCATGAAGACATGCATCAGCGGACACGAAAGCAGCAGCAGGAGCGGCAAGGCGCCGAGGAAGTGGGCACGGTGCTCGCTCAGCAGAAAGTACGCGGCGATGGCGCCCATGACGACCAAGCCGATGGCGTAGCGCGAGCGCCAGAACGGTTGGGGTTCGGCGTCGTGGTGGGAAAGTTCGTGATTCATTCGTTGCTCCAGAAGGCGGGTGTGGGTCACTGCGCCAGTCGATTGCGCAGCCAGGCGAAGAAGGTCCCTGCGAGCAGTGCCCAGCCGCTCAGCAAAAGCAGCGCGACGAGAAACCCTGACCACGCGAACGGCCGTGGCTGCACCATGCCGCTGAAGTCCATGCCGTGGAACAGGCCGTTCATGAAGCCGAGGAACGGGCCCGGCGCCGGCACCCACCCAGGGTGCACAGGGCATAGAACACCCCGACGGTGACGGCCAGGGCGATCCCGGTGCTGACCGGGCGAGCGGCGGTTGCCATGTAGGCGCTCCGGTCACTTCGTCAGCGCGGCAGGCAGACGATCCATCATCATCTGCATGGTGGCCTGCATCATTTCCATGCGCGCTTCCATTGTTTGATGGCGCGCGGCCATGTCGCCCTTCATTGCGCCCGTGCCACCCATTTCGCCGGGGGACATGCCGTTCATCATGGTCATGCTGTCCTGCATGACCTTCATGTGCTCGGCCGTCAGCGCGTCCCGCTCCGCCAGGGTTTTCGCAGCCATCATCTTGTCGTGCATCTCGTGCATGGCCTTCACCTGGGCATCCATGCGTGCCATGTCAGACCGGGCCTTGCGGGGCATTGCCTTGGCGGCAGGCGCCGAGGCGGTCCCTGCCGGGTGATGGGCCTGATGCGGGTCCGCGTCGGTGGCCCAGGCGGGCACGCCGATGATGGAAATGGCAAGGGCGAGCGAGAGCGAATTAGCGAGTTTCATGTGGATGCTTCCTGATGCGAATGGTCGAGTTGGAAAGCCGGCGTTTGCTGCCAGGCTTCGGTGGATCACCTGGCATCGGGATCGGCCGTCGCACCTTGGAGCTGAGCCGAAACGAGCACAGGCATTGACGCAGGCTGCAGAGCACGGGGCTCTGGATCAGGCGTCATCAGACGGCTACAACGTCAGTCGCGAGTAGCGCAGTCTGAAAGGCGGTCCCACGACGGGAACCTGAAGCCTATCGAACCGGCTTTGCGCCGAGACGACAGGGGTCGCTGCATTCCATGCGAACACAACGAAGGGCGCCAGACCGGGATCGCTCAGATCGACACCAGCCGCCAGCTTGATCTGTGCGTTCGAGCCGTCGTCACAGGCTTTGAGGCACGATTCCTTGGAGGCATCTCGGTCGTCGTCATGGTCGACCGCGACCGCGTCACCTGTCAGCGCGTCATTGGCATGAGCGTGATGAGCGTCCGAAGAGCGACTCGCAGCAACATGCGAGTGTTGGCCGGGCGTCTCAAGCAGGCAGGCATTCGCGATTCCCGAAGCCAGCGCAAACGCCCACACCAGAATCGCCACGAATGTGGTGGTGCGCCTGGTGCGGTGGTTTGAAAAGGGCTTCATGTTCGTATGATTTATGTGCGATTCATGCTACGTGGGCACCACCAGCACGCCTTGATCTGCATCAAATGCAGGCCAGAGCGCGCGACGGAGCAAGCATTGCAATGCGCGATGCCTGCGACGCACATGAACAGAAGTAGATGTCATCTCGCAGCTTGCGATTGCCGTGGCGCGCACGTCTGTGCGTTGGCGCATGTAGCGTGATGGCTTAGGGGCAACTTTGCTCGACCGTGGACCCAGGATGACCGACAGCTTTGCCCGCCCCGTGCGACGGCACAGCATGCAGACTTTCTCCGGCCATAGGCCAGTCGTGGCAACTTTGGCCGCCGGTCAGCATTTGAGTGGCGCCAGTCGCAATGACCTCGGCGTACGACAGCTTGAACGGGTCGGCGCGCCGGTTGTCATCTTCTTGCGGCCAGCGTTTCAAAAGCGGTAGACCAAGCCCGCCGTCATCAGGTCGATCAGGAGCTTTTCGTCATGAAACTTGGCGTGCACGCGCTCGAACTCCAGCCGTGCGCCGATGTACTGGGTGAACTCGTAGCCGCCCCCAACACCCCATCCGGTGTGGATGCGCCATTCGGAACCACGCGCTGAAGCCGAGGCTGATGAATTGCCATCCATGCTGATGCGCGTGGCCACCAGGCCGATCTTTCCGGTGAGCGAGGCTCTTTCGCCCAGCGGTGCAATGAGCAGCAGATGCGTGCCCACGCCGCGGCTTCGCAGATCACCGGCGAGCCGGGTGTTGGTCAAGGTGGCCTTGCCCTGGTCGTAGATCATGGCCTCCACGGCGGCGTTCGGTGCGACCCTGTAGCCAACAAGGAGCTTGAACGCTGTGCCATGCTGGGCGCAGTTCATGTCGCTGGTGCAGACAAGGTCGACACGAGACTGCCCCAGCGATGCCCCGGCATAGGTTTGGGCATGGACAAGAGCAGGCACGCAGGCGGCGACCAGGAGTGCGCAGGATGCGATGGCTTCTTTGGGGTTCATGGGTTCCTCGGAGACTTGGTCGATCAATCGGCTGCGGTGTCGCAGGCGTCTGGTGTCGATCAGGCACTCTAGGAACGAAGGGTCGGGGTTCGATTGATGCGCCTCAAGTTCAGAGCGCAGCGCCGGAGGTTCCAGATGCCCGACGACATGCTGAACAAGCTCGACTTGTTGCAGATCAACCCGGCTTGCTGTCGGGCGTGCCTCAATGACCGTTCCTCATCGGAGGGAGCCATGGACAGGACCGCAGGATTTCATGTCGCCGGACTCGGCGTCGGGCGATGACGACCGATCGAAACCATGCTTCAGCCACTTGACCCAAGGCGCATGTTGGCCGCTGCCGAGGTGCTGGCCAGTGCGCGCTGCGGCCGGCAACGGCTGGCCGAGATGCAGGCGTCTCGGCTTGCTGCCTTGCTGAAAGCGGCATGGAACGGCTCCCCGCTGTACCGCCGCTTGCTGGCTGGATTCGATCTCGGCCAGGTTGAGCTGGCGCACCTGCCATCGGTCAACAAGACTCAGCTGATGGGCTGTTTCGACGAGTGGGTGACCGATCGGAGCCTCGATCTCGGCGAGCTGCAGCGTTTCACGCGAGACCGGACACGGATCGCCGAGCCCTTCCTCGGGCGCTACCTAGTCTGGGAAAGTTCGGGCAGCAACGGCAAGCCGGGTGTGTTCGTGCAGGACGAGCACGCCATGGCGATCTACGACGCGCTCGAGGGTTTTCGCCGCAGGCCGCTGCGCCCCCTGGCGCGCCTGCTCGACCCGTGGCAGCTGTGCGAGCGCGTCGCTTTCGTGGGAGCGACGGACGGCCACTTCGCCAGCACCGTGTCCATCGAGCGATTGCGGCGCCTTTACCCGGCGGTGTCTTCCCGGCTGAAGGGCATTTCCTTCCTGCAACCGGTGGCCGGCATGGTGGACGAACTGATGAACTTCAGCCCCACGGTGGTGGCCACGTATCCCAGCGCTGCAGTGCTCTTGTCAGAAGAGCAGCAGGCCGGGCGCCTGAAGCTGGGCTTGCATGAGTTGTGGCTCGGTGGCGAGACCCTGTCGCCGGCCGTGCGCCAGCACGTCGAGCAGGTGTTCGCGTGCGGTGTTTCCTGCTCGTACGGGGCCTCGGAGTTTCTCCCGATGGCCTCGGAGTGTTCACGGGGCCACCTGCATCTCAATGCGGACTGGGTGATCCTGGAACCGGTGGACGAACAAGGGGGCGCCGTACCGGCCGGCCAGGCGGGTTTCACGACGCTGCTGACCAACCTGGCCAATCACACCCAACCGCTCATCCGCTACGACATTGGGGACCGGGTGGCGATTCATCCCTATGCCTGCACCTGCGGATCGACCTTGCCGGTGATCGAGGTGCAGGGTCGCTGCGATGACACGCTGCGCGTGGGGCGCCCCGGCAAGCAGGTGGTCACGCTGCCGCCACTGGCCTTGTGCACCGTGCTGGAAGACGACGCCGGCCTGTTCGACTTTCAGCTGGTGCAGCAAGGGCCTTGCCATCTGGTGCTGAGCACCGCCATGGAGGGGCCGGCGGCTAAGGGCCTGCTTGCGGCAGGGCGAGCCGCCCTGGCTGCCTTTCTGGATCGGCAGGGCGTGGCAGCTGTACGGATCGATGTACGAGCCGGCGTGCCGAATGCGCGCGCGAGCAGCGGCAAGGCACAACGCGTGTACGTTGCGAAGGCTTGACTGCAAGAGGACGCGTTGGCCACGGCGCGTGGTTCGTGCCCACCCATCGGCTTGACGTAGATCAACAGCCCGCCTGCAGGTGCCGCCGAAGATGAGGCTCCCTCTGTTATCGGAACGCTCCATGCGCTTGACGTTTCTCGGCGGGACCGGCACGGTGACCGGCTCCAAGTACCTCCTCGAACACGAGGGCCGTCGACTGCTGGTCGATTGCGGTCTCTTCCAGGGGCTCAAACAACTTCGGCTGCGAAACTGGGATGCCTTTACTGTCGCGCCGGGTGAGGTGGACGCGGTGGTGTTGACCCACGCGCACCTGGATCACAGCGGCTTCATTCCGCGCCTTCGCGAGGCGGGCTTTCGGGGACACGTCTACACCAGTGCCGCGACCCGCGACCTGTGCGGCTTGCTGCTGCCCGACTCGGGGCGCCTGATGGAAGAGGAGGCGGAATACGCGAATCGCCATGGCTTTTCCAAACACCACCCCGCGCTGCCCCTTTACACCGAAG
>Ga0307515_10004585_pt1 | contig 28455 bp, 25 predicted proteins | sample 17_EM_MG_FD_194513 | JGI IMG/M metagenome (GOLD analysis project Ga0307515, IMG submission 194513) | Populus trichocarpa ectomycorrhiza microbial communities from riparian zone in the Pacific Northwest, United States - 17_EM | ecosystem: Host-associated > Plants > Roots > Unclassified | place... | reverse complement strand
GTGCTTAGCGGCCCACTCACGCCGGGTACCCGGCACCGGCGGCGGGCCGAGCCCGATCCCTGCCCACGCAGGGCGGGTCGTGCTTAGCGGCCCACACAGGCCGGGGACCCGGCACCGGCGGCGGGCCGAGCCCGATCCCCTACCTCTCAGGCGGTTTCGTTCGCGCCGCCAAAACAAACAGAGCGCCGCCAAAACAGACATTGACTTGGGTGCCTTCACCTCGATATGTTGCCGTCACGAGGCTGTGGGAGCGCTCCCGGACAGTCGCGCGGTGTTCCGCGCACGGATACGGAGCGAACCATGACGGCACGACGCACCATCGCCTTACTCACCACGACCCTGGCCGCCACGGCAGCGCTGATCGCCGTGCCGCAGGCGGCGTCGGCGCACGGCGGCATGACCAGCCCGGCGACGCGCACCTACACCTGCTACCTCGAAGGCCCCGAGGATCCCGACTCGCCGGCGTGTGTCTCCGCTGTCGCGCAGGGCGGGACGCAGCCGCTGTACGACTGGTTCGAGATCAACATCCGCGACAACAACGGTCGCCACCGCCAGCTGATCCCCGACGGCAAGCTCTGCGGCGCCGGCCGTGACAAGTACGCCGCCTACAACGCTCCGCGCGCCGACTGGGAGGCGACCGGGATCCCGATCGGGACGTCGTCGTACACCTTCAAGTACGGCGCCTGGGTGCCTCACCCGGGGTGGTTCGAGCTCTACATCACGCGCGCCGGGTACGACCCGACGCAGCCGCTGAAGTGGTCGGACCTCGAAGGCCCGTTCTCGACGGCCTACGACCCGCCGATCGTCGACGGCGCCTACCAGTGGACGTCGGCGCTGCCGGCGCGCACCGGGCGGCACATCATCTACTCGATCTGGCAGCGCACGGACAGTCCCGAGGCGTTCTTCAACTGCTCCGACGTGGTCTTCGGTGAGGACAACGGCGGCCCGACCGAGCCGCCTCCGCCGTCGTGTTCGGCGTCGGTGGCGATCAGCAACACGTGGACCGGGGGCTTCCAGGCCGAGGTGTCGGTGACCAACACGGGCACGACGACGGTCAACCCGTGGACGCTGACCTGGTACATGCCCGGCGCGACTCTCAACAGCGGCTGGAACGCGACGGTGACGCAGGCCGGGGACATCGTGACGGCGAAGGCGCCGTCGTGGAACCTGGCGTTGTCGCCGGGGGAGACGTGGAAGGTCGGGTTCACGGCTAACGGGAGTTCGAGTCCGCCGCCCAGTGCGACGGCGGTGAACGGGACGGCCTGCGCGTAGGCACATGATCGGGAACGAGCGGGGTGGCGTCGGCCGCCCCGCTCGCGCGGCACCCGGCGAGTCGGCGCACTCGATTCCGTGCCGTTCAGGGCGTGCCCCGCCAGTCGTTCACCCACCCCGCCGGGAACCCGGCACCGGCGGCGGGCCGAGCCCGATCCCCTACCTTTCAGGCGGTTTCGTTCGCGCCGCCAAAACCAGCAGAGAAAGCGCTTTCCATTGTTGCCGTCCGGTGATCATCCGCCGGTACAGTCCCGTGGATGGATGATCTGCGACTCGGCGTTGCGGGGCTCGGCCTGCGCGCCTCCGTGGCCCTTGAGGCCCACCGTCCCGGCGCCGGCGCGCGCGTGACAGCCATCTGCGACACCGATCCGGCGAGGCATGACTGGGCGCGGGAGAAGTTCGGCGCGGACGTCGCCGTCACCGCCGACTTCGGCGAGCTCCTGGCCTCCGGCATCGACGCGGTGCTGATCCTGACGCCCGACGACACGCACCGCGCGCTCGGCGAGATGGCGCTCACGGCGGGCGTGGCGACGTTCATGGAGAAGCCCCTCGCCATCACCGTCGAGGACACCGACGCGCTGCTCTCCTTGGCGCATCAGCATTCGACGCGTCTCTACGTCGGCCACAACATGCGCCACATGCCGGTGGTCCGCGCGATGCGCGAGATCATCCTCAACGGCGAGATCGGCGAGGTCCAGGCGGTCTGGTGCCGCCACTTCGTCGGGCACGGCGGGGACTTCTACTACAAGGACTGGCACGCCGACCGCCGCCGCACCACGGGCCTGCTGCTACAGAAGGGCGCCCATGACATCGACGTGATCCACTGGCTGGCGGGCGCCTCGACGCGCGAGGTCACCGCGATGGGCGACCTGAAGGTCTACGGGCGGGTCACCGATCGCCAGGAGGTCGAGGGCACCAAGCGCGAGGACTGGTACCGCCCGGCGACGAACTGGCCGCCGCTGTCGCAGAAGGGGCTGCACCCGACCGTCGACGTCGAGGACATCTCGATGATGCTGATGCGGCTCGACAACGGCGTCCAGGCGAGCTACCAGCAGTGCCACTTCACGCCCGACTACTGGCGCAACTACACCGTCATCGGCACCGAGGGGCGCCTGGAGAACTTCGGCGACACCGGCGGCGACGCGGTCGTACGTGTGTGGAACAAGGGCCGCCGCAACTACGACGCCGCAGGTGACAAGGCCGTCGAGATCCCGAAGGCGACCGGTGGCCACGGCGGCGCCGACACCAAACTCGTCGACGAGTTCCTGCGCTTCGTGCGCGACGGCGGCGCGACCGACACCTCGCCGGTCGCCGCGCGCGACTCCGTCGCCGCAGGTGTGTGCGCCACCCGGTCGCTGCGGGACGGGTCGAGGCCCCGGACCGTGCCGGCGGTGGACGCCGAGCTGGTCGAGTACTTCGCGAAGGGTCAGCCCGGTAGCTGAGGGGTCCTGTACCGCTACTGGCACGAAGAGGGGATCGCGGCGGCGTCGCGGTCCCCTACCTTTGTGTTCAGCAGGGAGGACGCCAAGGGGGCGGACCGCACCGAGAGAGGGACAACAGTGAGCGACTTCGACGACACCACGACCACCGAGACCGACGGCACCGAGTACGACGCGACGTTCAACGAGGCCATCGACCTCGACGGCAACGGGGTCGCCGACGACACCATCACCGTTTCGTACGCCGACCACACCGAGACGCTGATCGACACCGATGGTGACGGCGACGCCGAGGGTGTGGCCGTGGACGCCGACAACGACGGCACCTACGACAACCTCTACGTCGACGCCGACGGCAACGGGACCATCGACTCCGAGGCCATCGACTCCGACGGCGACGGCCTGATCGACACCATCGCCTCGGACTTCAACGGTGACGGCCTCGTCGACCAGGTCGCCCAGGACACCGACGGCGACGGCTACGTCGACGCCGTGGCGACCGACACCGATGCCGACGGCGCGCTCGACCCCTTCGCGGTGGACCGCAACGCCGACGGCCTCGTCGACCAGGTCGTGGTGGACTCCGACGAGGACGGGATCGCCGACGCGACCCTGACCGACACCGACCTCGACGGTGTCACCGACACGGTGACCTACGGCGACGCCGACGTCGCCGACCCGGCCGCCACCGGCGTGCCGATCGTCCCGACCCCTCCGGCCGCGAGCTAGCCGACACCCGCACCAGAACGCCGCGCCCGCCACGCTGTGCCAGCCACCGTGGCGGGCGTTGTGCCGCCCCCAACCCGCGACCTTCCCGCCGCCGCTTCGTTAAATGACCGTGAGCTCACGCAGAGTCGACCATGCGCTCCTCTCGCCAGAGCCCGGATCCGAGCCCGGGCGCGACGGGGGGCGCGATGCTGCGTCCAGGTGACGTCCTCGGCGGCCGGTACCGCCTCACCGGGCGCGTCGGCGGGGGCGGCATGGGCGACGTGTGGGGCGGCGTCGACCTGACGCTCGGGCGCAAGGTCGCCGTGAAGGTCCTGCTCGCGCGCTACGCCGACGAGGCCGACTTCCGCGAGCGCTTCCGGCGCGAGGCCCGCGCGATCGCGTCGCTGGAGTCGCCCGGGATCGTCGACGTGTACGACTACGACGAGTGCGTCCTGCCCGGCGGCGACGCCGTGTCGTACCTGGTCATGCAGCTCATCGAGGGCGACCCGCTCTCCCGCCGGCTCGGCAGCTGGGGCCGCCTGCACGTCGCCGACGCGATGCGCCTTGTCGCGCAGGCCGCAGAGGCCCTCCACGTCGCGCACGAGGCGGGCATCATCCACCGCGACATCAAGCCCGGCAACATGCTCGTCCGCCCCGACGGGCGCCTCGTCCTCGTCGACTTCGGCATCGCCCGCGACCCTTCGGCGGCGACGCTCACCGCCACCGGCGCGGTCCTCGGCACGGCCACCTACATGTCCCCCGAGCAGGCCTCCGGCCTGAAGGCGACGGCGGCCTCCGACATCTACTCGCTCGGCGTGGTCGCGCACCAGGCGCTGTCCGGCGAGCCGCCGTTCACCGCCGACACGCCTTTCGTGGTCGCCTCGATGCACGTCCGGCAGCCGCCACCGCCGCTGCCCGCCGACATCCCCGAGGCGGTGCGCGAGTTCGTCGCGACCTGCCTGGCCAAGGAGCCCTCGCACCGCTGGGCGAACGCCGGGCAGATGGCGCGGGCCGCCCACCGTCTGTCCGACCGCCCCAACCGGACCGTCCCCGCGCCCACCGCGACCGAGCCGCGCAGACCGGTGCGGCCGTCGGCTCCCGAGCGCGAGACGCGGCCGGGCGCGCACCGCCGCGACCGCCGCCGCCAGTGGATCGCCGGGCTGCTCATCGGCGCGTTCATCCTGGTCGCCGCCACGGCCACCGCCGTCGCGGGGGAGCTGTGGGGCGGCGAGCCGCCCGCCGACACCGGCGGCGGCATCGGCCGCCACCTCGACGACCAGCAGCCCATCGACGCGCAGGTCCCGCCCGCAGGGGAAACCGACACCGACGAGCACTCCTCCGCCTCCGCCGACCCCAGCGCGCCGTCCAGCGACCTCCCGCCGTCGAGCGGTGAGCCGTCCTCGGCGACGCCCGACCCCTCGCCGAGCGCGAGCGACCCGTCGAAGCCGGTGCCGTCGGTCGTCGGCATGACCGAGGACCAGGCGCGGCGCGCACTCGGCGACGAGGGCTTCGTGCCCGAGGTCGCCTACACCGGCGAGGGCACGCCCTGCACGGTCTCCGAGCAGGACCCGGGCTCGCAGGCCCCGATGCCGCCCGGCACGACCGTGCGGATCACGGTCCAGCGGACGGCCGAGGCCTGCGTCGCCTGAGACTGAGGCCGGGAATTACACCGTCTCGATGTACCCGCAGTCGGCCGCGATGATGATCGGCAGCGCGTTGGCGAACTCGCCGGCGATGTCGTCCACGTCGACCTCGGGCAGATCGCGCGTGAACTCCGCGCAGCTCGCCCACATCGACGCGTCGCGGTGGCTCGTCGCCCACAGGAAGTAGGCCGTCGCGCCCAGGTTGATGTCGACCTCGTCGTTGCGGCCGATGCCGAACCAGTCGGGCGTCTCGGCGGTGTTGCCGAAGGCGTGCCCGGTCGGGATCAGCCGGTGGCGGCCCAGCAGCGGCTGGAGCTCGTCGAGGTCGAGGTCGACGCGGACCAGGCCGCCGATCTTGAACAGCTTCTCCAGCGCGGTGTCCACATCGGACACCGAGCCGTCGTCGACGGCCAGTCCGCGCAGGTGGTCGAGGGTGAAGCGGTGCTCGTTGTGCGCGTCGGCGTCGGAGTGCGCCAGCCGCCACACGGTGATCTCGTCGGCGCCGATCTCCTCGGTCGTGCTCCCGAGGTGCAGCTCGGTGTACTCGAGGACCCCTTCGTCGTTGTAGGTGGGGCCGAGTGACTTCCCGACGGGGAGGATGATGCTGCCCAACGTGCCTGCTCCTTCGGGCGGACGTGGCGGGGCGCGGACGCGCCACGCGGCCCTCATTCTCCCCGTCGGCGGTCGGCGCTACCGCACGGGCTCCAGATAGCCGCAGTCGGCGGCGACGATGACCGGCAGCGCCTCGGCGAACTCGCGGGCCACGTCGGCGGTCTCGACGTCGGGCAGGTCGGCGGCGAAGGCCTCGCAGGCGTCCAGGACCGAGCCGTCCAGGTACGACCGCGCCCACAGCGTGTAGACCCAGCCGCCCATGGTGATGTCGGGCTCGTCACCGGTTCCGACACCGCACTCGTCGGGCGCGTCGGGCCGGTTGCCGAAAGCGTGGCCGTTGGGGATGAAGCGGTGCGCCGACAGCGCCGCGGTGAGGTCGTCGGTGTCGAGGTCGATCTCCAGCATGGCGCCGCGCTCGATGAGCAGGTCCGCGACCTTGCCGACCTGTCCCTCGTCCAGCGGGACCTCGGCCTCACGGCAGGCGGCGAGCAGCTCGGTGCGGCCGAAGGCGAGCTCGCCGTGCGCCTCGGGGTTGTCGTGCGCGCAGGTCCACACGTACATCTCGGGGGAGTCGAGGGCGTCCATCCGGTGGCCGAGGTGCAGCTCGTAGCTCTCCAGCTCGCCCTCGTCGTCGAAGAACGGCCCGAGCGACCGTCCCACCGGAATGATGATCTTCCCCATCGTGCTCCTCCTCGGCGTGTGAGCCCCCATCTTCGCAGGCCGCGCCGCCGGGCCCGGGGGGATCCGCCGTATCGGTCAGCCGCGCAGCGTGAGCAGCACGAACAAGACGATGTCGGCGACGGCCAGCGCGACGCCGAGCCGCGGGCTCTTGTACACGCGGAACTCGATGACCTTGCCGTGCTTGTCCACTGTGGGCACTCGCGGGCGGGCGACGGCGCCGATGGTGATGTAGCCGGCGAGGATTCCCGCGACCGGCGGGAGGAACGCCAGCCACAGCGACAGGTCGTCGCCGTCGAGGCCGAGGGAGACCACGACCTGGAGCAGGAAGACGACGACGAGGATGCCGCCGTAGACGAGGGTGTTGCGGACGAGGTGGTGGGCCTTGGGCAGCAGCGAGGGGAGCTTCCCGGCCTGCACCGCGGCCTTGCGCGCGGACTCGGCCGCGGCGAGGGAGGTGTGCCCGGCGCGCAGCTCGGCGTCGAGGGCGGACTGCCCGGCGAGGGGGTCGACGGGCGCGCGCAGGTCGAGGACCGGCGCCGACAGCAGGCCCGCCGCACCGGCGAGTTCGTCGGCCTCGGTCTCCAGGGCGGTGCGCAGGGCGCCGACCTTGGCCTTGTCGCGGCGGAGGCGCTCGGCGGCGTCGGCGACCTCCTCGGCGTCGACGGACCGGACGCGGGAGAGCTGGTGCAGCAGCTGGGCGTAGTCGTTCACAGCGGGCTCTCTTCGTCGAGCCGGCCCGGGGCGACGAAGGGGACGCACAGCCGGACGGTTCCCTCGTGGCGGTCGACGGCGAGGGCGCGGTTGGTGCGCGGGTGCCATTCGATGGTGTGGTCGCCGAGGAAGCCGCCGATCTCGCTGCCGGGGACGTTGAGCACGACCAGGCAGGCGACGTCCTCGCGGTTCTGGGTGCCGCCGAGGTCGTCGGTGAAGCGGCGCAGGCCGCGCCACCAACCGAGGACGTGCACGCCTTTGACGGGGCCCTGTTTGAACAGGGTCCGCAGGTCGGTGAGGCCGGCGGGGCCGAGGAGGGGCGCGGCGGAGTCGGCGCCGAACAGCACGAGGAAGCGCGGTCGCTCGGGATCGGGTTCGGCGAGCAGCGACGAGAGTGCGGCGGGCAGGTCGGCGGGCCGCAGGACGGTGTGGTCGTGTTCGGCTGCGGTGAGTTCGGCGACGGTCTCGTCCACGACGGTGTCGGCGGCGCCGACGAGGGGGACGATCACGAACGCGGCGTGGCCCGGTTGGTGCTGCCGGGCGAGGCTCCGCACGGCCGACTGGAGGACGTCGGCGCCGACGGCGCTGGTGCCGAGCACGGCGACGTGGCGGCCGGGGATCGCGTCGAGTCCGAAGGAGACGGTGCTCTGGTCGACGTCGACGGCGCGCCCGATGAGCGCGGCCGGGCGGCGTCCGCCGGAGGTTAGGGCGGCGAAGGCGGGGTCGTCGTCGAGGTGCTGTTCGGCGTATCCGGCGAAGACACGGGGTGCCGGCGACGCCGGTTCCCTTTGCTCCCAGAGGTCTTGGCGGAGGTCGCCGAAGACCTCGGCGCCGGCGGTGGCGTCGGGGAAGCGGATGAGGCGGTCGGCGCCGTTGACGCCGCCGGAGTGGTTGACGACGGCGCTGCCGAGGGTGATCGTCTCGGCGGCGTTGTTCAGCACGTCGAGGATGCCCTTGGCGCCGGGGAGCGCGACCCGCAGCGGGAACTGGCCGAAGATCGAGTCGGTCTTGTCGTAGAGCGCCTCGACGCCGGAGATGGTCTGGCTGGCCAGGATCAGGTGCACGCCGTAGGAGCGGCCTTTGCGCGCCAGCTCCTCCAGGTGCGAGACGGCCTGGCGCGCGAGTTTGTCGTTGCCGGCGAAGAGGACGTGGAACTCGTCGATGACGGCGAGGATGCGTGGGGTGTCGGTGTCAGGCCGGCGCCGCCGCAGTTCCGACAGGCGCGTCACCCCGGCGCGTTTCATGGCCGTGGCCCGGCGCGACATCTCACGCCGCAGCTCGGCGAGGACGGCGACACCGTACTCGCGGTCGGACTCCACGCCGACCGCGCGGACCTGCGGGATCCAGGTCGGGTCGTGCGGGGAGGGCGTGAACTCGGTGAAGGACACGCCTTCCTTGAAGTCCAGGAGGTACAGCGCCAGCTCGCGCGGCCCGTAGCGGGCGGCGAGTCCGTAGAGGACGTCGAGGAGGAACACGGTCTTGCCGCCGCCGGTACGGCCGCCGACGAGCCAGTGCGGGGTGGCGTCGTCGAAGGACAGCGACACCTCGCCGCGCTGGTCGCGGCCGACCACTGTGGACAGCCCGTCGACGCTGGAGGCCCACCAGCGCTGCTTGGGGATCAGCGCGGCGACGTCCAGAGTGGACTCCCGGCGCATGGTCTCGGCCAGGCCCGTGTAGACCGCGCGGGTCAGCGCGGGCGGCGGGGCCGGGTCGAAGGACACCGGCGCGGCGATGTCGGCGACGGGATGGCGCTCCCCGACGCGGATGTAGGTGGCGTGGTCGATCGCGGGCGCCCGCGTCTGCTCCGACGGGTCGCGCCATCCGGCGAGGATCAGGTGCAGCCGGTAGCGCGGGCCGGCGTGCGCGAGGGCCGCGATCCGCGTCCGCACACCGCCGCCGAGCTGCGGCGGGAGGCCGGCGATGACGATGAGCCGGTGGGGGAGCTGTTCGAGCGCGCCCGGGTCGTGGAGGGACTGCTGGGCGTCGCGGACGTGGCCCTCGGCCTCGTCGAGGAGGAGGTCGAGTCCGATGTGGTCGGTGGCGGTCCGGCCCGCGATCCCGCCCTGCACCAGGGGAGCGCAGGCGGTGAAGGCCTGGCCGAGCGTCACGCCGTCCACAAGGGACAGCTGAGTGCGCGGGGTCGCGGCGAGGACCCGCAGCAGCAGGCTCTGTAGGAGCGCGGCGACGCGCGGGTCGGTGGCGTCGCCGTCGAGGACGAGGTGCCCGTGCCCGAGCAGTGGGACGATCGCGGGGAAGGACGCGTCCGGAAGTGGTCGCGCGGTGCCGATCCGGACGTACTGGACACCGGTGTGCGCCTCGCCTCGCGGCGGCGTCTGGACGTCGAGGGAGTCGAGGTCTTGCGTTAACCAGCCCGGTGCGGTGATCTCGGCGGCCCGGGTCAGTTCGAGGGCCAGCTCGCGCTGGCGGGCGGCGCTGGAATCGGCCGAGGGCAAGGCGTTCGCGGCCTCGGCGAGCCGCGCCTCGGCCCGGTCGAGGTGGGCGGCGGCGTCGCGGAACGACCGTGCCGCGCGGTCGAGCTCGGCGCGCCAGCTCATGGTCCCCCTCCCGTCGACCGGATCGGTACTCCGAAATACCCTAACGGACCGACGGCACTCGTCGCTTCGGCGGCGTGCGTCCCCGACTACTCCAGTGGACTGATGCGCTACGCCGAGTTCGACCCCGATCCGGTCCGCCGCCCGCACAGAAGGCACGTCGCGCTGCGCGAGGCGATCAGCGAGGCCGACTACCTGGCGTGCGCCAGGCTGATCACGGCCCGTGAGAGCGGCGGGCTGGGCACGTGGGTCGAACGCACCCGAAAACACGCGCAGGGGCCGCGCAACGCGCTGCTGGTCGCCGAGAGCGAACGCGACGGGATCGTCGCCTACGGGCGGGTCACGTGGGTGCCGCGGCCGCGCTATCCGGCCGCCGACGCCGCCCCGGAGGGCTACTACCTGGGCGGGCTCATCGTCGCCGACTCCCATCGCCGCATGGGGATCGGGCAGCGGCTGACCGTCGCGCGGCTGCGCTTCATCCAGCGCCGCGCGGGTGACGCCTGGTACCTCGTCAACGTCGACAACGACGCCTCCGTGCGGTTGCACGAGCGGCTCGGGTTCCACGAGGCCACGCGCGACTTCTCCTTCCCCGGCGTCATGTTCGACGGCGACGGCGGCGGGATGATCGGGCACCGGCGTTTCGACAACCGCGGCACGCGCTGCGAAGGATGCGAGCGGGAGACGGGCACGTGAAACCCGCCGGGGGCGCGCACCCCCGGCGGGTTCATTTCATTGCGCCGGTCAGACCCGAGTGGTCTCCGAACCGCTGTTGTGCCACGAACCGCTCTCGTACCAGCTCACGACCCACTTGATGTCGTGGCCTTCGGGCAGGTTCTTGTTGCAGCGCGTCCAGGCGGTGAAGGCACCCTGGTTGTTCGCGCACTCCCCGAGGCGCGGACCGTCGGTGTCCCACCAGATCAGCTTGACGCCGTAGCCGTCGGCCTCGTAGTCGTCGAGCCAGAGGATGTCCCCGTAGGGCATGACGCATCCCTTGACGTCGTCGACGGTGATGCACTCCTTGCCGTAGCCGGTCATGGCGTGCGTGGAGGCGTTGTCGTACTCCTTGTCCGCGGAGGCGGCCGAGGCGCTGGTGGCGCCCAGGAACCCGAACGCGGCGAAGGCGAGCGCGACGATGGCGATGACGCGTTTGTGCATGTTTCTCTCCCCGTGAGTCGTGCCGCGCGGATCCCCCTTGCCCGTGTCCGCGCGACTCCGTAGGTCGCGGCGGTGACCGCCGCTTCCGTTGTGCTCACAGAGTTGCCGGGCCGGCCACGACGGCACCACGATCTCGCCATGATCACCGTCGCGGCCGGCCGGCTCAGCCTTCCCGGAGTGCGGCGATGTCGGTGTCGGGGACCGGGAGAGCGAGCGCGTCGAGGACGGCGTGGGCCTCGGTGTCGACCGGCAGGCGCCAGGTGGTGAAGAAGCCGCGGAGGTCGCGGCCGCCGATGCGGCTGGTGTAGACCATGAGGTAGCGCAGGCGGGTGACGGCGTCGTCCCAGTCGGTCTGCGGGTTCTCCTCGCGGGCGAGGCGGTGGAGGCGGGGCCAGAAGTCCTCGCCGAAGGCGAGCTCGAACTGGCGCATCATGACCAGTCGCTCCATGACGGAGTAGGTCGCCGGGAACACGGTCGCGGGGTCGGCCATCTTGGCGAATGCCGTGTCGTACAGGGTCTTCCCGGCCGCGTCGGGCTTGACGAGGTTGGAGGTCAGCCCGAAGCGGCGCTGCGCGGCGAGCGAGTAGATGTTGACCGTGACCTCGTTGAAGTCGACCGGGCGGTAGCAGAGCTGCTGGTGCTGGTGGCCGAGTTCGTGCCAGACACCCCAGCCGCGGTCGTGGATGCCTTCGGTGGTGAGCAGGCGGTCCATGTACCCGGCTGGGTAGGCGGTGAAGCCGTGGGAGGCGTAGGCGCCCGCGCCGGGAGGCATGCGCGGGGACTCGACCAGGTGGAAGGGGACCGGGCCGCGTTCGTGCAGCGGGCCGGAGCCGTCGAGGCCGGAGATGTCGCCGTGCGAGGTGATGATCGCTTCGAGCAGGTCGAGGAGGGTGCCGTGGTCCTCGGTCCGGTACCGCAGCAGGGATTCCCGCGTCACGGTGACGACCGCGTAGGGGGAGAGGAGCTCGACCTGCGGTGAGCCGGTGCGGGTGTCGAGCTGCTCCTGGAACTCCTCCTCGGTGGTGCGGCCGAGCTGGAACCAGGGGGCGGGCACGGTCGACGGTCCGAAGTGGACGACCGCCTTCTCCTTCTCGCCCACGAGTTTCAGATACAGCATGCCGCCGCCGGGATCGGCAACGGTGTTGGCGCCATTGACCAGCGGGTACTCGCGCGGGGTGGAGTAGGCCGCGTCGGGGTGGGTCGCCGGGGCGCCGACGACGAGGACGACGCCCTCGGCGCCGATGAGCCGGGCGGTCACCGGGGTGCCCGCGGGCAGGTACTGACCGGTGGGCTGGAGGTCGGTGGAGCTGAGGAACTTGTGCAGCCGCAGGCGCTCGTCCTGCGCGGTCGGCCGGGCGACGGCGATCGCCACCCGCGAGGCGTTGGGTGGCCGGAGGCGGTGGACGAGGCGGGGATCGTTGGAGGCGAAGGGGACCGCGGCGAAACCGGCCGACGGGAGGACCGCCGGCGCGGCGACGCCGAGGGCGGCGCCGGCCGCCGCGGCGGTGGCGAGAACGGTACGGCGCTTCACGAGGTCCTCCGGGGTTCGCGCAGGGTGGCGGGGTCGACGGGCGGAACGGGCAGGGCCAGGGGGTCGAGGGCGGCGTCGGTGCGCGGATCGACCGCCATGCCCCAGGTCCGGTAGAAGCCGCGCAGGTCGTGGCCGCTGACGCGGCTGGCGCAGGTCATCAGGTGGTGGAAGCGCAGGGCGTTGTCGTCGTAGGCGCCGCCGTCCGGCTTCTCGGCGCGGACGAGCCGGTGCACGCGCGGCCAGAAGTCCTCGCCGTAGGCGAGCGTGAGCTGCTGGTACTGGGCGAGCTTCTGCATGAGGTTGAAGGCCGTCAGGAAGTTCAGGTCCGGGGTGCCGAGCCTGGCGAAGACCTGGTCGTAGACGTCCTTGCCCGCCGTGTCCTGGACCGTCAGGTTCGACGGCAGCCCGAAGCGGCGTTGGACCGACAGCGCGTAGATGTTGCAGGTGACCTCCGTCGTCGCGCCCGGCTTGTACGGGAACTGCTGGTGCTGGTGGCCCAGCTCGTGCCAGACGCCCCAGCCCCGGTCGTGCAGACCCTCGACCGAGATCAGCCGGTCCATGTAGCCCGCCGGATAGGCGGTGAAGCCGTGCGTGGCGTAGGCGCCCGCGCCCGGAGGCATCCGCGGCGACTCGACGAGGTGGAACGGCACCGGACCCCGGCCGTGCAGCGGGCCGGTGGCGTCCATGCCGCTGGTGTCGGCGTGCGAGCGGATGATCGCCTCGAAGGTGTCCATGAGCGTGCCGTGGTCCTCGGACCTGAAGCGCAGCAGCGACTCCCGCGTCACGGTCACCATCGCGTAGGGCGAGACCAGCTCGACCAGGGGCGACCCCGCGCGCTCGTCGAGCTGCGCCTGGAACGCCGCCTCCGAGGTGAGCCCCAGCAGGAAGTACGGGGCGAGCACAGTAGACGGTCCGAAGTGGACGACGGCGAGCTCACCGTCCCCGGTGAGTCTCAGGTACAGCATGCCGCCGCCGGGATCGGTGACGGTGGTGGTGCCCGCGGCCAGCGCGTAGGCCCGGGGCGTGGAGTAGGCCGCGTCGGGATGCGTCGCCGGAGCGCCGACGACCAGCGTCGGCGCCGGACCGCTCGCGACCCGCACCTCCACCGCCGTGCCGGGCGGCAGGTAGAGGCCGGTCGGCTGGAGATCCGTTGAGCCCAGGGCCTTCTGGAGGCGCAGGCGCTCGGCGTCGGCGGTCGGGCGGCCGACCGCGGTGGCCGTGCGGGTGGCGTTGGGCAGGCGCAGGCGGTGGATGAGGCGGGGATCGGTGGGCACGCGGCCCGTCGGCGCCGCCGAGGCGGGCGTGCCGACGGCGAGTGCGGCGGCGGTCGCGGCGGTGAGGGTGAGGCCGGTGCGCAGTAAGCGGCGGCGGTCGAGGGTCATGCGGGCTCCCAAGGGTCGTCGGTTGCCCGGAAGTATGTAAGCGCTTGCTATGGGAAAACAAGATGCCCGGCGCTTTACTACGTGTTTCCATGACCGTTTGTCACGGCGGTGCCGGAATTGCGGCTCTTACTGGCGGCGCTTGCGGCGTGCCGGGCCGACCGAGTCGCGCAGCACGAGGTGCGTGCCGAGGCGAACGTTGTGCGAGGAGACGGCGTAGGCGTCGGCGTACTCGTTGCCGTGCGCGACGGCGAGCCGGACCGCCCGGCGGCCCATCTCCTCCAGGGGGATGTTGACCGTCGTCAGCGCGGGCCGGAGCAGCGCGGCGACGGGGATGTCGTCGTAGCCGACGACCGAGACGTCGTCGGGGATGCGCAGCCCGGCCTCGTCGAGGGCCTGGTAGGCGCCGACGGCGGTGTTGTCGTTGGCGGCGAAGATCGCGGTGAAGTCGTGCCTCCCCTCGGCGAGCACCGACTTGAGGCGCTCGTAGCCGAAGCGCTGGCCGAGGGCGCCGAGCTGGATCAGGTCGGGGTCGACCTCGACGCCGCGGCTGGCCAGCGCCCGTTTGTAGCCTTCGAGGCGGTCGACGCTCGTGGAGAAGCGCTTCGGGCCGCCGAGGTAGAGGATCCGCCGGTGGCCGTTGGTGAGCAGGTGGTCGGTGGCCGCGAAGGCGCCGCCGCCGTTGTCGTACTCGACGGCCGCGATGTCCTGCGAGGGCGTCGCCCGTCCACAGTGGATGAGCAGGCTTCCGGTGTCGCGCAGGGACTTCCCGCGCGCGATGACCTCGCCGGCGTGCCGCTTGTCGGAGATCGAGCCGCCGACCAGGATGACCGCGTCGGCGCGCTGCTCGGCGAGCAGGTCGAGGAAGGCCAGTTCCTGCCGGGGGTCGCCGTGCGTGCAGCAGACCAGGCACAGGCGCCCGGAGGCCGCCGCCTCCTGCTCCACGCCGCGCGCCACGAAGGCGTAGAAGGAGTCGACGATCTCCTGGATGATGATGCCGACCGTCCGGGTCGGGATCCCCGCCAGCGCGCGGGCCTGCGCGTTGGCGACGTAGCCCAGTTCGCTGACCGCGGCGTCGATGCGCGCCCTGGTGGAGTCGGCGACGGGGTAGTTCCCCGACAGCGCGCGCGAGACCGTCGCGCTGGACACGTTGGCCAGCGCGGCGACGTCGGCGATGGTGGCGCGACGGGGCATCGGACACTCCTATCGGTGGGGACGTCTCATGCTAGGTGGCGCAGGCGCCCGGCGAGCACTTCGCCGGGCATGGGGCGGCCGTCGAGATACGCGGCCAGCTCGTCGACGGCGGCGTGGCCGAGTCGGCCGACCTCGTTGCCGAGCGCGCCGGCGATGTGCGGGGTGAGCAGGACGTTCGGCAGGTCGTAGAGCGGCGAGTCGGGCGGTGGGGGCTCGGGGCTGGCGACGTCGAGGACCGCGTCGAGGCGGCCGTCGACGAGGTGGGGGAGCAGCGCCTCGTGGTCGATGAGCGAGCCGCGGGCGGTGTTGACCAGGACCGTGCCGTCGCGCATGAGCGCGATGCGGCGGGCGTCGAGCATGTGGCGCGTCTCGGGCGTCGCGGGGGCGTTGACGGACACGACGTCGCTGGTGGCCAGGAGGTCGTCGAGGCCGACGAGGGCGACACCGAGTTCCGCGGCCTCGGCGGGCGTGCAGTACGGGTCGTAGACCTGGACTGCGGCGTCGAGGGTCTGGAGCAGCGAGATGACGCGGCGGCCGGTACGGGAGGCGCCGATGACGCCGATGGTGATCCCGTAGGTGCCCAGCCAGTGGACGCCGGTGACGTCACGGGTCGTGCGGTGGCGGCGGTACCACTCGGCGAGCGGCTTGGCGCGCTTGGCGCCGAAGAGGATCGCGGCGAAGGTGTACTCGGCGACCGGGACGGCGTTGGCGTCGGCGACCGACGTGACCCGGACGCCGCGCGCGAAGACCTCGTCGGTGACGAAGGTCTTGACGGTCCCGGCGGCGTGCACGACGACGCGCAGCTTCGGCATCCGGTCGAGGATCTCGGGGGTGAGGCGGGGGGCGTTCCAGCCGGTCACGAGGATCTCGACGTCGGCGACGTCGCCCGCCGAGGCCTCGTCGAGCGCGGCCACGGCGTCGGGCCGGACGAGGTCGACGAGGTGCTCCAGCCGCGCGCGCCGACGGTCGTCGAACAGCTGCGCGGGCAGCTTCGGGCTCATCGCCAGCAGGGCACGTGGACGTGGCATCGGCTCCCCAGGTTTAGGTGTGCTGAGTGTAAGCGCTTGCTATCGAGAACCACCGTAAGTGCTTCGGGCTTCATGGTCAACGGCGAGTCCAGGTGTCTCAACAGGAAAAAATATCGGTCTGGGTCTTGACGAGAAGGGTAAGCGCTTACCAGACTGCTGGTCATCCGCGCGTGGCCCGGGACACCGTGCCGCCGAGAGCCAGAGGAGGGACCGTGGAGGAGCCAGACAGGCGCAGTGGCGACGACAGGGAAGCCGACGTCGCCGCGGGCGTCCGCACCACCGCCGCGGTCACCGCCCGCGTCCGCATCCCCTGCCGGGCGGTGCGCCCATGACGGTCGAGGCCCCCGCGAAGAAGGCCACCGCCGACCCCGGGCGGCCCGTCGTCAAGCGCCGCAGGCTCACCCTCGTCCAGCGCCTCAAGCGCGACAAGGTCATGCTCCTGCTCGCCGGCCCCGGCCTGCTCTACTTCCTCGTCTTCCACTACCTGCCGATGCTCGGCAACGTCGTGGCGTTCCAGGACTACCAGCCCTATCTCGGCTTCTTCAACAGCGAGTGGATCGGCCTGGAGAACTTCACCGACGCCTTCGCCGACGCGCGCTTCTGGTCGGCCGTCACGAACACGCTCGTGATCGCCCTCGTCCAGCTCGTGTTCTTCTTCCCGGCGCCGATCGCCCTGGCACTGCTGCTCAACAGCGTCCTGAGCAGCAAGATCCGCCGCTTCGTGCAGAGCGTCGTCTACCTGCCGCACTTCATCGGCTGGGTCATCATCGTGTCGATCTTCCAGCAGCTCCTGGGCGCCGCCGGGCTCCTCCCGAACGTCCTCGACGCCGTCGGCCTGCCCCGCTACGACATGATGACCGACCCCGACGCCTTCCCGTGGCTGCTCACGATCCAGCTCGTCTGGAAGGACATGGGCTGGGGCACGATCATCTTCCTCGCGGCCCTGCTCGCCGTCGACCCGCAGCTCTACGAGGCCGCGGCCGTCGACGGGGCCTCGCGCTGGCGCCGCCTCTGGCACGTCACGCTTCCCGGCATCACGCCGATCATCATCCTGCTGCTCATCCTCAACCTCGGCAGCATCCTGTCGGTCGGCTTCGAGCAGCTCATCCTCCAGCGCGACAACGTGGGCGCCGCCGCGGGCGAGGTGCTCGACACCTACGTCTACTTCAACGGCATCCAGAACGGCGAGTGGGGACCGTCGGCCGCGATCGGGATCGTCAAGGCGGTCTTCGGCACGGCCATGATCCTCGGCGCGAACAAGCTCGCCCACTTCTTCGGCCATGAAGGGATCTACCGTGGCGCCGACAAGTAAGCGACCCGCCTGGATGGAGCGCCCGACCTGGTACGGGCTCACCCTCAAGTTCCTCGCGCTGGCCTTCATCGTCCTGGCCGTCGCCTACCCCTTCGTATCGGTGGTGGCCACGAGCCTGTCCACCGACCGCGAGATCGTCGCCAACGGCGGCCTCGTGATCTGGCCGACCGAACCGACCCTCGACGCCTACCGCGTCATCCTCGCCGGCGGCGACGTCACCCGCGCGCTCGTCAACAGCCTGTTCGTCGCCTCGATCGGAACCGTCGCCAGCGTCTGCGCGACCGTGATGATGGCCTACGGCCTGTCCCGGCGGGGCGTGACCGGCGGACGCTTCATCCTGATGATCGCCCTGTTCAGCATGCTCTTCGGCGCCGGGATCATCCCGAACTTCCTGCTGGTCAAGGAACTCGGCCTCTACAACACCTTCGCCGCGCTCATCCTGCCCGGCCTCATCAGCGCCTTCAACTTCATCGTCCTGCGGTCGTTCTTCATGGGCCTGCCCACCGAACTCATGGACTCGGCCAAAGTGGACGGCGCCGGGGACCTGCGCATCCTGCTGCGCATCGTCCTCCCGCTGTCGAAAGCGCCGATCGCGGTCGTGTCCCTCTTCTACGCCGTCGGCTACTGGAACGCGTTCTTCAACGCCCTCCTCTACCTCGACGACACCGAGAAGTGGACGCTCCCGCTGATCCTGCGCCTCTACGTCCTCCAGGGCCAGCCGATGGCCCAAGGCGAGGCCTTCGCCGGCGACGTCCCCCCGCCGCAGCTGGCGATCCAGATGGCCGTCGTGGTCGTCGCCCTCGTCCCGATCCTGCTGGTCTACCCCTTCCTCCAGCGCTTCTTCACCAAAGGCGTCCTCAGCGGCGCCATCAAAGGCTGACCACCACCCCCGCCTAAGGAGACCCCCGACATGCCTGCAAGTAGACGCGACCTGCTCCGCACCGGACTGGGCGTCGCCGCCGTCGGCGCGCTCGGCACGCCCCTGCTCGCCGCCTGCGGTGGCGGCGACGACGAGGGCGGCGGCTCGTCCAACGCCTCGGTCACGATGCCGGACTACATCCCGTTCGCCGGACCGACCCCGGACCTGCCGGGCTCGGGCGACGTCCCGCCGGGCTACTACTCCTACCCGAAGAGCCTGGTGCGCAGCGTCTCCGGCACGCCCCTGGCGGGCGGGACGGTCACCGCGACGACCATGACGTTCCTGCCGATCCCGCCGCCGCGCGGCGAGAACGGGGCCTGGGCCGAGGTCGAGAAGCGCCTCGGTGGGACGCTCGACCTGACGATCGTGCCCGCCAGCGACTACGACGCGAAGTTCAACACCACCGTCGCCGGCGGCGAGCTGCCCGACATGGTCCTGTACTCCGCCGGGCTCAACAACGTCCCGCAGTTCGCCGAGGCGACCTGCGTGGACCTCGGCGAGTACCTCGCCGGGGACAAGGTCGCCGAGTTCAAGAACCTCGCGGCGATCCCGACCGTGGCGTGGCAGAACTGCGTCATCGGCGGGAAGCTCTACGCGCTGCCGATCTGCCGCAACATCACCGGCGGCAGCGGCTTCGTGAACATGCGCTTCTTCAAGGAGCTCGGGATCGAGGACCACACGAAGCTCGCGGCGAACGCCGACGAGTTCTTCGAGGTCGCCAAGAAGCTGACGAACCCGGACAAGGACCGCTACGCCCTCATCAAGTTCGCCAGCACGACGCCGTTCGCGCACATGTTCCGAGTGCCGAACAACTGGCGGCTCGAAGGCGGCAAGCTCGTCGCGGCCCGCGAGACCCCGGAGTACAAGGAGGCGATCGCCTACATCCGCAAGCTCCACGACGCCGGTGTGTTCTACCCGGGCTCGGAGGGCTTCACCAACGTGCAGCGCGGCAACGCGTTCACCGCCGGGCAGGCCGCGATGATCTACGACGGGCTGCCGGCCTTCCCGGGCCACTGGACGAACATGCGCAAGCAGCACCCGGACAACGACCCGCGCCCGTTCATCCCCTTCGGGCACGACGGCGGCGAGGGCGTGTGCTGGCAGGACAACATCATGCTGGCTTACACGTTCGTGAAGAAGGCCGACAAGGACAAGGTCAAAGAGGTCCTGCGGGTCGCCGACTTCCTCGCCGCGCCCTTCGGGAGCGAGGAGTACGAGCTGCTCAAGTACGGCGTCGAGGGCACGCACTTCACGAAGGACGCCGACGGAAACCCCGTCTCCAACGACCTCGGCACGCGCGAGCTGACCGTGCCGTGGGACAAGCTCGCCGCGAACCCGCCCGTGGTCTACAACGCCGGCGGCGGCAAGGAGTACACCGACTACGCGCACTCCGCGCTGGCGAGCCTGCTGCCGATCGCGCTGCCCGACCCGACCGTCGGCTACCGCTCGGAGACCCAGGACAAGGACGGCACGAAGATCGCCCAGCCGTTCAGCGACCTGGTGAAGGACATCGTCAACGGCCGCGCCGAGGTGTCGGAGATCGACGCGGCGCTCGACGAGTGGCGTGCCGCGGGCGGCGACAAGATCCGCGGCGAGTACGAGAACGCGATCGCCGGGAAGTAGCGGTGCGGCACGGCGCCGCCGCGCGCGGGTCCTGGGTCCCGCGTGCGGCGGCTTCGGTGTCGGTGTCGGTGTCGGTGTCGGTGTCGGCGTCGGCGTCGGCACGACCGGCGGCGCTGTGCGGGGTGGTTGTCGCGCGGTGGACGGCCGTGCCGGAGCGTGCCGGAGGACCGCGCTGGGCGGTCGTTCCGGACCGTGCCGCAGGACCGCGCTGGAGGACCGTGCCGCACAGCCGTTCCGGACCGTGCCGCAGGACCGCGCTGGGCGGTCGTTCCGGACCGTGCCGGAGCGTGCCGGAGGACCGTGCTGGAGGACCGTGCTGGAGGACCGTGCCGCACAGCCGTTCCGGACGACCGCGCAGGACCGCGCCGGACGAACACGTCGGAGGAAAATGTCACACCTCGCCCGTATCGTGATTTTTGGGGCCCCTTTGGGGCGATGGGGAGAGCGCGCGTTTCGCCGAACCGCGTGCCGTTGCGCGCTGCCCGCCTAACCTCGATCCAGCCGCCAGCCGCCAGCCGCCAGCCGCCAGCCGCCAGCCGCCAGCCGCCGCAGTCCGCGGTGAGCGTCCGGCCCGTACACCGTCAGGAGCTCCCCGCATGACCGAAACCCCCGCCACCCCCATCGCGCCCCTCGACGAGCGCGCGGCATGGTTCACCGCCGACCGCTTCGGCCTCTTCGTCCACTGGGGCGTCTACTCGGCGGCGGCCCGGCACGAGTGGATCCGCTCCCGGGAGAAACTCACCGAGGAGCAGTACCAGCCCTACTTCGAGCACTTCGACCCCGACCTCTACGACCCGGTCCGGTGGGCCGAGGACGCCTGGAACGCCGGGATGCGCTACTTCGTCATCACCACCAAACACCACGACGGCTTCTGCCTCTTCGACAGCGCGCTCACCGACTACACGTCCGCCGACACCCCGCACGGCCGCGACCTGATCGCGCCGATGGTCGAGGCGTTCCGGGCTCGCGGGTTCAAGGTCGGCTTCTACTACTCCCTCATCGACTGGCACCACCCCGAGTTCCCCGTCGACCTGTACCACCCGCAGCGCGACGACGCCGACTACATCAAGGCCACCGAGGGCCGCGACGTCACGAAGTACGCCGACTACCTCCACGGCCAGGTCCGCGAGCTGCTCACGAACTACGGCCGCGTCGACCTGATGTGGTTCGACTTCTCCTACTCCGGCCGCGGCTTCAACGCCAAGGGCGCGCCCGAGTGGCGCTCGGCCGAACTCATCGCGCTGTGCCGGGAGCTCCAGCCGCACATCCTGGTCAACAACCGCCTGGAGCTCGGCGTCGGCGAGGGCCCGGACACCGGCGACTTCACCACGCCCGAGCAGGTCCAGCCGCCCGGGCACGAGAACGAGTTCGCCGGCAGCGCCGTCCCGTGGGAGGCCTGCCAGACCCTCAACGGCTCGTGGGGCTACGACCGCGACAACCTCGACTGGAAGCCGCCGGGCATGCTCGTGCGGATGCTGCTCGACACCGTCTCGAAGGGCGGCAACATGCTGCTCAACGTCGGTCCGACCGGCCGCGGCGAGTTCGATCCGCGCGCCCGCGCGGCCCTCGCGGGCGTGGGGGAGTGGATGCGGCTGCACGAACCGGCGATCCGCGGCGCCGGGCGCAGTGCCTTCGTCCCGCCCGCCGACTGCCGCTACACCCAGCGCGGGAACCGCCTGTACCTGCAAGTCCTGTCGTGGCCGATGAAGCACCTGCACCTGGCGGGGCTGGCCGGGAAGGTCGCGTACGCGCGCTTCCTGCACGACCACTCCGAGGTCAAGCGGGTCGAGTACGACCCGAAGAACCCGTTCCACAACCACCTCAAGGGCCTGCCCGAGGGCACCCTGACCCTGTCGCTGCCGATGGTGGCGCCGGCCGTCGAGGTGCCCGTCGTCGAGCTGATCCTCAAGGACTGAACGCGGGCGCCCATCCCGCGGCACCGATCGGGGTCATGAGCAGTGAAAGGCCCGGAACAGCGTCCGGGCCTTTCACTTCATTTCACGTCCTTTACCGCCCGCGACGTCATGATACGTTCCGCGATGCTTTCGCCACGTAACGACCCAGAACGTGTTGGACCGTGGCCGTCCGCTCACTCGGCAGACGCTCCAGTGCGATCTGACCGGTTCCCGACAACCCGATCCGGTGAATGTACGGGGAAAACCGCACGGGAACCGCATAGCCTGACCTGCACGCAACAACAAAGCTGGCAGTCGGCCTGCTCGGGGGTAGGTCGCGACCGTCGACGGGCGGTCGTGGGCGTCTCCGATCAGGCGTAATCCGCGAGGAGCCGATCGAATGGTAGGCGACGACGTCGCACACCTTGTCCGTCATGCACGCCGGCATCTGCGGGACGATCGCGATTGCGGAAACTACAACAGGATCCCGTGGAACACCGTCCCCGGCCCTGTCGCCTGCCCGGCAGTGGCAGATATCCGCAATTCCACAACTCCGCCGGCCGCCGGCGTTCCCGCGACGGTCGGCAATCTAGCCCAAGGTTCTAGAAAGGTGGGAGCAATGCTGACCAAGCAATGGCATAAGAGCTCTTACTCCGGACACGAAGGCGCCTGCGTCGAAGCCCGACTCGACGTGACGTCCGTCGAAGTGCGCGATACGAAGGACAAGAGCGGACCCACGCTCGACGTCGGCTTCGCCGACTGGCACCGTCTCATCGCCGACCTTCGTACCGACCGCATGTGACGAGTGGCGTGGGGCCCGGCCGCCGGTTCCGGCGGCCGGGCCCCACGTCGTCCTAGGCCGGGAAAGGGCTACAGGTCGGGTACGCCGTCCTTCACGTCCCGCAAACGCTGCCGCAGCCGCTCCAAGGTGTCCACCGGGCTCAAGGCCGCCGCCCGCAGCGAATCGAAGATCTGCCAGTACGGGCGCACCTGCTCCTCGGTCTCCTCGTACACGTCGCCCGTCTTGCCCTCGATGTAGACGACGTCCGGGTCGGCGCCGGCGAACCGCAGGATCGTGAACGTGCCCAGCATCCCCGGGTACGCGCCACCGTCGAAGGGCAGCACCTGGAGCGTCACGCCGTCGTACTGCGCGATCTCGATCAGGTGCGACAGCTGCTGCTCCATGACCTCCTTGCCGCCGATCATCCGGCGCAGCGCCGCCTCGTCGATCACCGCCCACAGTTGCAGGGGCCGCGACTGGCCCGTCGGCTCGTCGTCCGACTGGTCGCGCAGCTCCGCGCCCTCCTTGAGCAGCCGCAGCCTCTCCTGCCGGTCGATCCGCAGCTGGATGCGCGTCGAGATCTGCTTGGGGTCACCCGCCGGAGCGAACTTGAAGGAGCTTTCGGCGTACTCCCGGGTCTGGAGGAGGCCGTTGATGATGATCGCGTCGTATATGTAGAGGTAGTTGGCCTCGGACTCCAGGCCGATGTAGGTCGCGTACGGAGGCGAGATCGTGTCGGAGTACTTCGCCCACCACCCGCGCTGCCGGCCCTCCCGGGCCAGGCCCTCAAGCTCGCCGAGCTGTTCCTCGTCGTCGATCCCGTACCGGCTCAGCAGCGTCTTGACGTCACGCGGCTTGATGCCGACCTTCCCGCGCTCGATCCGGTAGATGGTCGACGAGTGGACGTCGAGCGCCAGTGCCGCCTCGTCGGCGGTCACCCCGGCCTTTTCGCGAATGTCGCGCAAGCGTGCGCCGAGACTGCGTCTGCGCACCGTCGGATTCGCCCCTCGCGACTTAGCCCCTGGTACCAAATCATCGCCTCCTGGCGCGTTCCCAACATCATCGGCGGGCCCCACCGGCCCCCGCCCCTTCGATTCTCCTGCCATCTCACACCTCCCTGGGTCGGCCATCCGAGTGACCCGCCAGCCTGGATACAAAAAATCTTGTCCCCGAATCGCTGATCCCGGTTGCAGAGACAACCTGCATCTGCAATTCTCCACTCTAGAACATCACAACGGTGGGAACCCCGAAAAGCGAGCCGCGGCATTCGCGGATCGTGATCATCACGAAGGGTGGGGAACGTGAGGAGCCCGTTCGACTTGAACAATCCGCCGCCGGAGGACGCCCCGGTGGGGGTCATCTGCCCCGGGCTGTGGACCGTTCAGGTCCGCTGGTGGAAGCGGCACACGCCGCGCCTGGGAGAGAAGAAGTGCACCGAGTGCGGCCAGGCCTGGCCGTGCCACTCCTGGCTTTGCTGGGACGGACAGATCGGCGACGCGTGGGAAGCGTCGAACCGATTCCTGCGCCACAACCCGGACACCGTCGAGGCCGCCGCCGCGGCTACGAGGCGCACGCGCGCCACTACCCAGTCGGGTACCCGGGTGAACGCGCCCAAGACCGGACAACGAGACGAGCCGGCCCGGACGCTCTCGGCCGCTTGACCCCGCCGGAGTCTCGGTCGCCATGCCTTCCCCCAGGCCGCGACCGAGACGCCGGAGAGGTCGGCAGGCGTTCCGCCCGTGCGTGGGGCACGGACGGAACGCGGCGGCGAGAGCCGGGACGAACATGAAAGGGGATGTCGCACCGATCGGTGCGACATCCCCTTTTCGCTGAAGTGGAGGCTTCACCCCATGGGGTGACCCGCCTCCGCCCGCCGCGACACCCCGGCGGCAAAGCGCCGTTCGGGCCGGTTTCACCGAAGCCCCGTCCGCATCGGACCAGCGTCGACGTCGGTCACCACGCCGAACCGCGCCGTCCTGCGGGAACTCGCCGCCCTGACCGGACGAGACGTCGACCTCGTCACCGCGGCCCTCGGCGCCGACGCGCGGGCGGTCTTACGAACCCGCGGTCGCGGCGGAGGACCGCCTGACGCGACTCCTCGAATCCGTCGCCGACGGCCGGCGCCGGTCGGGCACCGACGGCCCGGACATGCTCGGTCTGCTGCTGCGTGCAGAGAAGCCCCTGGCGGAAGACCTGCTCGTCACGCTCCTGCGCATCACCGCCATCGGCGGCCACGGCACCCCGGGAGCGGCGCTCGCCTGGGCGATCCGGGAGATGGACGCGCAAGCGGGCGTCCGCGAACGGCTGCGGGCCGAGGCCGCGGGCCTGGCCGACGCGGTCGACACCGGCGAGCTGCGGTCGCCGGCCTACACGACGGCCTTCGTGAAGGAGATCCTGCGCGCGTACACGCCGGCCTGGCTGCTCACGCGCATGGTCACCACGCCCGTCCGCCTGCGCGACTGGACCCTGCCCGCCGGGCAGCGGATCCTGCTCAGCCCCTACCTCGTGCACCGCGACGAACGCTGGTGGGAGGAACCGGACCGGGTCGAGCCGCGGCGCTGGCTGTCGGGCACCCGGCCCCACGCCGAGCACGCCTACCTGCCTTTCGGCGCAGGCCCGTGCAAGCGCTTCGGCAGCCGCATCGGCATGGCGCTGCTGACGATCGCGGTCGCCGCCCTGGCCGGCTCCCACCGCGTCACCGGACCCGATTGGTCGCAGATCCCGCACCGCCCGGACGTCCTGCTGGTCCCCGGGCCCGCACGTGTCCGCTTCGAAGCCGTCACGACAAGGGCCGAAGCGACCCGGAACGGAGAACCATGGTGGACACGGGCATGAGCCGCCGAGGCGTTCTCGGTCTCGGACTCGGACTCGGCCTCGCGGTTGATTGGCGAAGGTGCCGCCGCGCTCATCGGCACCTCCGCGGAGTGGACCGCCGCGACCGCGATCGTCGCGGCCGCCGGACAGGCGGCGGGCGTTCCCGTCGTCATGCCCATGGGCGGACCGCCGCCGACGCGCTCGGCCTGCTCAACGCCGGAGGCCCAGGCGGCCTCCGGCTTCCACCCGTGGGCTAGGAGCCCACCTCCGCGGGCTGCTGCTCGCGGTGGTCGTGCGCGCACGCCGACTTCGCCATCCGCCGCGCCCACGGGCGCCCCTGGGCACGCGAACTGACCGGACGGGTCCGCGACACCGGGCGCAGGTGCAGGACGGCCTGCTCGCCGTCGCCGCCGACGCAGCACGTCGAGCCGATCCCGTGGGTGCCGAGGAACCGCGCCTCGGGCACCGTCCGCGAAGGCTCCGGCAGCCGGACCGCGTACGCGGCCACACCGACGGCCATCGGCAGCGCCGCCGAGACCAGCAGCGGCAGCGCGTAGGAGCCGCCGGCGTCGTGCAGGAGCGTGAACATCAGCGGACCGAAGGCGCTGCTGGCCACGCTGATCGCGGCCATGGTCCCGCGGATCGCGCCGATGTGCCGCACACCGAACAGGCGCGGCGCCAGACCGTCGCCGACCGGCGAGATCAGGTAGCCGGCGGCACCGAGGACGAGCCCGAACCCGACCGAGGACAGCCCCGGCGTGACGACCACGGCCCACAGCATCCCCAGCGCGAGCAGCCCCACCGTCACCGCGATGAGCAGCCGCGGGCTCGCCTTGTCGAGGACCATCCCGGCGCCGAGCGCGACGAGCGTGCCCGCGATCGTCTGCGGCAGGAAGTTCGCCGCAGCGTCGCCGGCCGAGAGCCCACGGGCGGCGAGCAGGTCGATCTGGTGGAAGGCGATCGCGGTGGTGAGCAGCGCGGTGACGCCGACGGCCGCGGCGAGCACCCAGAAGTAGGGCGTGCGGAGGGCCTCGGCGCGGGTCATGCCGCCCTGGTCGCGGAGGGTGTCGACGGTCGGGGCCTCGCCGTCGACGAGCTGGCCGACGTCGGCGGGGCGGTTGCGCAGCCCGAAGACCGCGATCGGGATGGCGACGGCCCACACCACCAGGCCCTGCACGAGCCACGCGGTCTGCCAGTTCGTCGCCGAGATCAGGCGCTCAAGGCCGATCGGGGCGAGGCAGATCCCGGACAGCCCGAAGGCCGACACGACGCCGGTGGCGATGCCGCGGCGGCGGTCGAACCAGTGCGCGGCGATCGTCGTCGCGGCCAGGCCCAGCGCGCCCTGGCCGAGCATGCGGATGCCGATGAAGCCGGCGGTGAGCCCGTAGATCTCGTGGACGGCGGCCATCGCGACCAGGACGGCGCCCAGTATCGCGGCTACCACGGTGATGGCGCGGCGGGAGCCGTGCCGGTCGACGAGTTTCCCGATGAGCGGCATCGCGGCGGCGCCGCTGAGGGTGCCGACCATGTAGGCGATCGAGACGGTGGATCGCGAGACCCCGAGCCCGGCGAGCATGGGGTCGATGAAGACGGAGACGGCGGCGGTCTGCCCGGGTGCGGTGAGCGCGAGGAGGACGGCGGCGAAGCCGACCATGCGCCACCCGTGAAAGGTGCCGGAGGGGGTCGCAGGGCGTGCGGGAGCGGCCGCGAATGCGGGCATGGTGATGCTCAAGGGGTGTTCCTAGAAAGGTAGTGCCGGGTGGGGAAACCGTCTCCGTGATAGACGGAAAACGTGGACGGCCGCATCGCCGTGCCACCCATCATCACGCGGTGTTCGGCCATTTGGTGACACCGCGGGAATGTGACGTCGCTAACCCTCCCGCGCACAGGCGCACGACCGCCCGACAACCACCTGTTCGGCCGATCCGCGGTCGTCTGGTCGTAGGGGTGATTCAAGGGCGCGACCTGGGGAAACAGTCCTTCCTGTCGGAGCCTCGCTGGGCTTGCCCGGACCCCTACATCTCGCCGAGTGTGACGGGGACGTCCAGGCTCGAATCGTCGCGGGTAATGGTCACCGTGACCTGTTCCCCGGGCTTTTTCTGAGCGAGGAAGACATTGAGCTCCGTGACGCTCTGAATGGGGGTTCGGTCAATGGCGGTGATGATGTCTCCGGGCTGGATTCCGGCCAGTGCGGCCGGGCCGCCGGCGGTGACCGCGATGACCCCGACGCCGAGCACCCGCGACTGCGAGTCGATGACCACGCGGACGGTCAGGCCGAGCGCGGCCCGGTCGGAGTCGACGACCTTCCCGTCGGCGATCAGCTGGTCGGCGATGCGGGTGGCGGTGCTCGACGAGATCGCGAACCCGATGCCCGGGGCCGCGCCGCCGTCCTGGGTGCTCGTCGCGGCCAGGGTCGGGATGCCGACGATGTTCCCGGCGAGGTCGGCGAGCGCGCCGCCGCTGTTGCCGGGGTTGATGGCGGCGGTCGTCTGGATCATGTCGGCGAGGGTCGCGCCGGGGGAGTCGGCGGTGCGGCGCTCGGTCTCGGTGCGGCCGACGGCCGAGACGATGCCCTGGCTGACGCTGCCGGTGAGGCCGAGGGGGTTGCCCATGGCGAGGACGATCTGGCCGACCTTGAGCTCGGTGGAGTCGGCGAAGGCGGCGGGGCTGCCGGGGAGGGTGCCCTGGACCTGGATGACGGCGATGTCCTCGGCGGGGTAGCTGGCGACGAGGGTCGCGTCGAGGGTGTCGCCGCCGACGGAGGGCGTGACCTTGAAGGTCGTGGCGGAGCCGACGACGTGGGCGTTGGTGACGATGTGCCCGGTGTCGTCGTAGATGATCCCCGAGCCGAGTCCTTCGGCGGTGGTGATCTCGACGACCGAGGGCAGCACCTTCTCGACGACCTGCTGGTAGTTCTCCTGGAGGGTGAGGCCGTCGGTGCTCTCCTCCGCGGCCTTGCCGTCGAAGGCGCCGCCGGTGCAGCCGCCTGCGGTCAGGGCCGCCGAGACGACGAGGGCTGCGGACAGAACGCGGGTGATCCTGGTCATTGCGCCATTTTCGCCCCTAACGCCTGAGAATCAGGATGACATGCGTGAATTACGCGTATGGGGCAGGATGAGCCGAGGCGACATCCGAACTCCAGAAGGGAAGACCAGTGAGCTATCTCGTTGCGGTGGCGTACCCGGACCCGGAGACCGCGCAGACGG
>Ga0307515_10004584_pt1 | contig 28456 bp, 9 predicted proteins | sample 17_EM_MG_FD_194513 | JGI IMG/M metagenome (GOLD analysis project Ga0307515, IMG submission 194513) | Populus trichocarpa ectomycorrhiza microbial communities from riparian zone in the Pacific Northwest, United States - 17_EM | ecosystem: Host-associated > Plants > Roots > Unclassified | place... | reverse complement strand
ACAAAAAAATACTAAAAATGTTAAGTTTTTAATAATTTTTATAATTATAATTATAATTTTTTTATTTGACCGTGTATTAGTTCACATTGTTCTAATATAAAAGATAAGGTGCCAATATATTATTTCAAGTGATATGGAAAATCATTAAAATTTCGTAGTAAGTTGATATCTCAATGTAGAAATATTTCAAATTATGGTTCCAAAAGAGAGGTGGAGGAAGGTGTCAAAATAGAAAGTGAGTTAACTCATATGTACACAATTTTCAGCAGCCAAAAAGAGAAAGAAAAAGATATTGACATGGAAGTGTAGCCAACTACTATCCCAAATTATTGGTTGACATTGAGAGTTCCCTTCGTCTCATATTTGCGTCATTTGCTTAAGTTGAATTAAGGCTTTCTTTCTCCAATTTCGAATATTTGATGACCACACATTTCACATTTAATGTCACATGTGATGTTACTAATAAATCATTGTTTAGCAGTACTTGAAAAGTTTGCTTTCGCCATTTTCCTCATATATATACACAACTACCTAATGTGTGGCTGTGTGCAATTTACCATTGGTGCTAATCATGAACATTAATTGCTCAATGAGGAAGTTAACGAAGTTCATGCTTCTTTGCTTTATTATTGACTGGGAAGTGTCTGTTCCGAGCTACATGTACACCATATAGCATGCTTGTGACCTAAGGAATATGTGATTAGAGATTGAACTTACGCGAGTAATTTATGGTTCACGTTTCCCTTTTGCCTAATTAAACTACCTGAAGTCTGTTTGTAATTGAGTAGCAAATCTCAGTTAGGATGTTTTTACTGTAAATGTAAATGGTTGTGTTGTGAGCTAGAAGAGTTTCAAACTAAATGCCACAACATATTCTATAACTGAAGTTGAATATAACTCTATGTTCGAGGTAACAAAAAATGTTCTTTAGATCAAGAAGTTCATCACAAAACTAGGTGTTGTTCCTAGCATTGTTGATCTACTAACCATGTACTATGATAACAATGGATCCATTGCACAAGTAAAGAAACAAGGTCTCATTAAAGATCCAAATATGTACTTAGATGATTCTATTTAACAAGAGAAATCAAATAAAGAAAAGAAGTAGACATAGAACGAGTATCCACTCAAGAAAATGTTGCAGATCCTCTCAATAAGGCACTAATCCAACAAAAACATGATCATCAAATGAAAGGATATTGTATTGGATACATGATCAATTAACTTTAGTGCAAGTGGGAGATTCTTAGTGAATATATATGTTGTAAGTAATTGGTTGGTTACACGTAATACTAATTTTATAAATATATTTATTATTAATAAAGGCTTTCTTTATCTTTAATATTCAATTATATTTGATTAATGAATTTAGAGTAAAGATAAAGTCTGTGAAATAAAAAATCTTGGCATAGGAAATTATAAAGTTATTATAATTATGAGATTCATGTTGTATTAAAGCATTGTTCCTAAATATTTCTAGTCAATGTAATATTAAGACAATATATTAATTATAGCTACCGATACCTATACATATTATGTTCATTCCTTTATAAAAGAAATCAATTGCTCTCATAAACTGATAAATGAGGGAAATCTAAAACTAATATGTTGGTACTTGTCATATGACATGTATACTGAATTGACTCTCATGAGAATTCCACATAGAGAAATCACCTACGTCTATTGAAAGACTCACGTGACAATTATGTAAATGATCTTTAGACTTGAGATCATTTAGTTATCTTATATAAGGAATGTTATTATTTGATCCTGACTACACGTTGTCCTAATCAAGGGTAACAAATGAGCAAATATTAGGTATAACATAAATCATATTAAGGTATTTGAGTAATCAAGAAAGGATTCATCACCTTAGGTGAATTAGGGAAAATGTTCAATCTATTCTCAAATAGTATTGATTGTTGAATTCTTGGCCAAGATGAGATGAGATTTGAAAAGAGTTTTAAATTTTATTTAAAGAACTAAAATTACACTGAGAAACTGGTCACTAAAATGTTAAGTCAAATCACTTATGACTTTCTTAATATTCAAGGGATCATGATAAGTTGCTAGACATTGTACTTGATCTTAAAATATAAATCAATCAATTGTTGAATTGATAATAAATTAAATTATTTCATTTATTTAATTCTATTTTTTTAGGATTGTGATTTATATCTGGGCTAACTTATTAGGGAACTTAATGCGTCATACACATAAGAATCATTGGTCAAAAATTAAAATGGAATGATTAATCAAGTGCGACTTGATTGTAGATAAATTTTAAAAATTGAGGATTAGAATGTTATTAATATAGGGAATTACAATTCTAGACATATAAAAAATCAAGTAAGCACTTGATTGAATAAATTTATCCTAAAATAATATATGTGATATTATTTAAGCTGCAAATTGATATTTTGTTATTTATAGGGTTTTTACATTTTTCTATAAATAGAATGTTTTGCATTTTATTTTCTGCACATGATGATACAATAGTATAGTACATAAACATTTAAACATAAAAAAAAAGTTAGCACTCAAAGATATACCAATCTTACTTTCCTATAAAAGGTTTAAGAGATTTTTTACTAGTGGGTCGAGTGGATTACTGTTAGAAATCGAACATTTGGATGACTTGTGGTTTGCGACAACCCAACTTTGAAACAATTATTCGAAGATGAAAAGAACATTTAATTTTTATGTAATTTTTGTATAAATCCTAAATAACTCTAAATCTACTTATCAAGATCCTTGAAATTCTTAAAAAAATTTAAATTTAATATTTTTACGCGTTTTGAAAAACTCAACTCAAAAAAAGAAGTGGATATCCTCGTGACATTATATAAGATTGTGGTTGTTTGCTAATCTTTTTGAAAGCTTGATTTGACGTGAAAGGGTGTCAAAACAAAGTAATAAAATTAAAAATAAGGATTTGTTGAAGTTATCGAGACTATTTTAATCTCCATTTAACTGCATATTTTTTAAACTTAAATTGATTGTTTCTTTGATACGTATTCAAATGCTAATTCCTTTAAAATTTTACTCTTGACAATTCTCTAGGGACAATAATAGTGGGAAGAGTAGCAATACTATTACTAGGATTAAACTTCACCCTTTACCTCATCGTCATATATTGTCATATGATTTCTTGTTTATGACACTTTTATAGTTCTTTTATTAGTCTAGACATTTAGTACTGTAAATAAGTTGAGTTGATCTGAGCTTTAATGTGCTTAAGCTTGTTTGGCTCCTTTAGTACGATTTAAGCTTTACTCGTGTTGACTTGTCCTGAGCTCCATTCATTTAGATTGTTTAAGGAGCACACAAATGATCAAAGCCTAAATTTAACCTTCTTTTATTATATTATATACTAACCAATGGAATATAAAATAGAATATAATGAAAGATTAAAAAAAATTAAATAAAGATGAAACTTGTTTCTTTAACATCATTATAACTCCTACCTCACCTCTATTATCCATGATATAAAAATGCCTAATTACCTTGTATAGCATATTTACATTAGTGATTACTCATTAATACAATCAATCAACCTAATGTGATGAAATATTTAATTTGTTTTTTCAAATTTAGTAATAAATAAAAGAATAACCTTCGTATAGCAACTCAGTTCATTTGCAATAGACCAGTTAAAAATAAATTCAAGTATTGTGCATGAAATATAAGTATTGATATAATAAAATAAATAAATTAGATGAGAATTATATTCTAGCTTTTATCTTAAAGGAAAAGAGGAATGCTATAAAAAAAAACAACAAATACCTAATTCTAAACTTGATAGTTTAAATACAAATGGAAGAAGCAACATATCTTTTTTGGCACGCTCTCCCTTTATTTTTATCGGATTTTATATTGATTAGTTGTGATATTATGCATCTTAGTGGCTAAATTGAAGATAACCAATGTCTTCCAATATAAAAACATAATATTCTATTGTGTGTGTGTGTTGTTACTTATTTTTTACCCTACAAAAAATCAAGAAAAGAAAAAACTAAAAAAAAGAAAAAGAAAATCCAAAATACAAGAGGATACACATAAAGAAAGTCTAGAAGATTGCCTAAGTTAGTAGTGAAGGACCAAAAGGACAAGTGAAAAGTTGAAGGACCAAAATGTACAAGATTAGCAAAATTGACGACCAAATTATGATTGATAGAAGACCTATTTGGTGAAAATATTTGTACTTGGGGTAAATAAATACAAATTTGCATGGGTAAGGACTCAATGAGGATTTTGAAAGGTTTAATTATTTTATTAAGGACTTAATTGCAAGAAAAATCAATTTTTTGGAGTCAATTTAGATGTTAATTAGAAGAAATTGGAGTTTAGGGACCAGAATTGGACTTTGAAAAGTTTAATTAGTAAATTAGGGGCTTAATTGTGAAAAAAATAAAGTTTGATATCCAAATAGGGGTTTGATTAAAGAAATTCAAAACTAAGGACCAAATCGTAAAAGGCGCGAGACTTCAAGGGTTGAATTGACCAAATCAGAGGGTAAATTGAAGAAAATTAAAAGTTTGATAGTCGATTAAGGATCCAAATATACAAATCAAAAAACAAGGACCAAGATGAAAATGATGCTAAAGTTTGGGGTTGATCATTGAGTTTAGCAGGGGTGAAATTGTATAAATTAAGAGTTTGGGAGGCGATTACGGGTGCAATTAAAAGCAATTGGAAAAACATGAACTAAAATAAAATCTATCAAATCCCTAATTAAAAACCCTAATTTCTATGGATTTAACCTAGACGACGCGCTGTTAATCCACTGTTCATCTTCTTCCTTGGCAATTCTGGATGATCGAGTTAGAACCTTCTAAGAGCTTGTTATAGAGTTCTGGACCTCCAAATCACGTGAGGTTTTTTGCAAATGGAAAAAAATCTCCTCTACAACCTTATTCTATGAAATTGAACGTTTAGATCTCAATTCCTCCATAGAAGTCTCCACCATCCTGTTCCTAATCATTAATCAATACAAATTCAAATTATAGACTGATTGTGTTGGCATATTTGGATAAATGAATGTGAAGCTCAGACCTCTAAATTATGAAAGGTTGGATCCAAACAAAAATATACACCTCTTCTACCAACTTCAGGTGGTTTCCGATAATGTTTATATTGGAGTTGCTCCGGTGAAGCCTTGAAAGTGGACCGTGATACCTATTTTTTATGTTTGTTCACACTTAAAGCTTCTTAAAGGGTTCTTATTATGACTTTAAAACCTCCCTCTCAAGATTAAAAGGCTAGAGATAGCTCCTTGTCCTCCAAGTTTAGCAAAACCACCAAAGTACCTCTAAAAACAAAAACCACCATTGCAAAATTAGTCTAGTATAAGAGCTTTCAGCTTTCAGCTTTTGTTCAGAACTCTCTTATTTTTTATCAAAGGGTTGAGGTTTGATCAGTCTTTTAGGGAATCCAACAAAAAAAAACCTAGAAAAAACCCTATAAATACCCCTAGAAATCAAAGAAAAAAAAAGAGGAAGAAAAACATAAAGAAAAATGTGAGTAAATACTCTCTAGAAAAACTCTATTGTGAAGATACAAAAGCCTAGCACATAAGGTTAAGCAAGCCTTGGAAATAATAGAAAGTGAAAAGGAAAGAAAGAAGGAAAAGAAAAGGAAAGTAACAACCTATAGCCATCAAACTTAAAGAATGTATACTCTTGTGAAAAGTCAAGGGTAGAGTCCATGTGGCTTGTCCATTAATGCTTTCAATGTTTGATTGAATCTCTTTAGCATTATTTTGTGTTTTGTAGCATTTATCTGGACTAATAAATGAAAATGTTGTTTTTTTCGTTAATGTGGCCTACCAAATTATTTCCTGGTTAATGAAAATAATACCTTGTTGAATGGGCGAGTTGATAAAATTATTTACTGGTTAATGAAAACAATACCCTAATAAATGGGTATGAGGAGATGATGATTTCTTATTAAGGGGTTGTTACAGTTGGTATGGATAATGTCCTGGTGAATGGGCAAATTAATAGAATTAACTCCCTGGTTAATAGGATAAATACTCGGTGTAATGGATAATTGTAGAATTTAATTGATTTCAATTGAAGTTAAATATTAGGACTTGTTAGAGATACTCTTGGTATTTTCATAAATTAATTTCTACTCGGGAATCATATTAAGAATTTATGAAGTCATTAAATTACTAAAGATAAGATATTTTATTTAATGATGTGGGGATTACATTAATGTTTGTGAATAGTTAGTCCTTAATTATTTATTTATCAAAATGTGCAATTTCTAATTATGTTCAATGTGATTATGTTTTTTTAGGTACGTCACACCCTTGAACTAAAAAGTGAATGCATTAATGGATAATTTTGTTAAGTAATCGATGTAATTAGAAGAACTAATATTTTGTTGTAATATGCTTTTATGTTACGAATTGTAATATTTAACTTAATCACTTCTATATGACGATGTAATTTAGGATGTTGCTATTATTAAGTTGAATTATTATTGGTTGTATACATAGTTTAAGCATAACAACCGGTAAAAGAAATCAATGCATGCTATGAATTAATTAGCTTTAAATAATTGTCCTATAGAATATGAAAATGAGAAATTGATATTATGGTTGAGTTTTAAAGGTCCAAATGATAGGATGAAAAGCTTGATTGATGTTTACAGGTAGAGAAAATATTGAGTCGATAACTTGGTATCGAGCCCTAGTCCGGGTTTAAGAGTGGAAAAGAAAGTTTAAATTTTTTTTGGCTTATACCAGGATGGTACGCATGAGGAAGGGTACAATGATAGGGGAATGATTTGATGAGAGGCAAAGAGAGGACCCATTAAAGGATACTGCCTCTCATATGCCACCGGGGTCTCATCAGTCAAGACTAGGAAAGTTAATTGAATTCAATCATGATATTGATTTGAGACAAACTGAGGGGTTACAGCCCGAGGGTTCAAACCAATAAAGACAGAGAGCCGTACCCTCAGCAACGACACTAACACTTACAACGGTCCCTACACTGCATGTTGATCCTTTGTTTATAGCTTAGATAGTGAGGGTAGTAATCAAGGCAATGCCTGGTGTCTCGACCCTGATAAACCTAGTAGCCCAAACAGTACAAGCAGCACCAATGGTTATAGCACCAGCTAATAATATGGTTGTAATAGTGTAGATTGTAAAAAATATGAGAGAACTAGGGTGTGAGCCCTTTTTAACTGAACCAAACGTTGAGATAGCAAGCATGTGGCTTCATACAGGTAAGGACACCCTGAATTAGATACATGTAACAGAGGGCTTGTAAGTGAACTATGCCGCTCATTTGCTTTTTGACAGGGCACGATCTTGGTGAGATACAGTGAGGTCGAGGAGACCCGTAGGATCTAGGACTTAGGTTGAGTTTATAGCATAATTTGAACATCAATTTTACTCCTCCTATCATCGAAAATTAAGGAGTGAGAGTTTCTAGCCCTGAGGCAGAGAGACATATTTGGACTCGATTATGAAAGGAGATTCCATGACCTCTTCATGTTTGCTTCACACCAAGTTCCTAGTGAGCAATATAGGGTGGAAAGGTTGAGAGATGGACTGCTGCAAGAGTTGAGATAAAGGTTGATTTCCTTTAAGTTCGAGATGATTAAAGACCTTATTGAAGCAACAAAGACCTTATTGTATGAAAGAGGGCCACCAAGGCCAGCATGGTCTAAGTAAATGGAAGGATATAGAGTGCACTTCTAATAGACCCTTTTTTTTTAAAAAAAGAAAAGGGACAATTCAGTCAGTTTAAAAAAAAGGAGGTACATCAATCGCGTCAACTCAGACTACTGAGGTGGAGTTAATAGGGGGACAATCGAACCTCAAGAGTAATTTTTCGAGAGGATCGTCAGAGTAGAGCACAATCACTTATCCTCTATGTGTCCATTGCGGGCAAAGACACCCAGGGATTGTTCTGCAATACCCAAGTGGTGTTATATTTAACGAGGGGAGCACAGGTGGTGGGACTGCCCGCACTTAGATCGAGGGTGTTACTATTACAGGGGTCAAAGACACTTCTAGCGGAATTGTCCTCGCAGGACTAAGATCACCTAAAATTAGCAGCAGACTCAAAGTCAGCAACAGTCTACCACTATGAATAGAGCAGTTAAACAGGCACTATCAGGGGCTAGTAGCAGTAGAGGCTGAACTCATGCCAAGGGTGGTAGGATATAGGGGGCCCGAACCTAGGGAAGAGTATATTACATGACACAAGAGGAGACCCAAGCTGTTTTTGATGTAATGACAGGTACATTATAATTAAATTCTTTATCTATTCATGTATTGTTTGATTTGGGAGTCATACACTCATTTGTTACAAGTAAAGTTATGAAGAAATTAAGGAAAAATCCTAGTAAAATAGAAAATGGGTTTGTTATAAACACTCCATTAAGTGAAACTATGAATATTGATCACATGTATATGGAGGTCCAGGTTAATATAAATGGATGTGAGTTAAGAGTAGATTTATTACCATTAAATTACATGACTTTGATGCCATCCTGCGAATAGACTAGTTAAGTATGAATAAGGCTTAGATGGACTGGTTCACAAAAATAGTAACTCTCTAAAGGCCCAATGGTAGAAAGATAGTGTTTCAGGGGGAGAGAAATGTCATCTCAAACTATATTATCTCAGTTATGACCGTTAGGAAAATGAAAATAAGGGATGTGAGGCTTACCTTGCCTATGTCTTGGAGACAAAAAAGAGAGATATTCAACTGTTGAATATTCCAATAGTGAGAGAATTTCCTGATATATTTCCGAATGAACCGCTAGGAGTACCTTTGGAGAGAGAAGTAGAGGTCACTATTGATGCACTGTTTGGTACGTCTCCAATAACCTAGTCACCGTGTAGGATGATGCCAGTCAAGTTGGCGAAACTAAAGATTCAACTACACGAATTACTAAAGAAAGGATTCATACATCATAGTAATTCACCTTGGAGAGCTTTTGTGCTGTTTGTAAAGAAAAAAAGACAGGATCCTTAGACTTCGTAAAAATTATAGGCAGTTGAACATGGTAACAACAAAGAACAAATATCTGCTTTCATGGATACATGATTTGTTTAACCAGCTAAAGGGGGCCAAAGTGTTTTTGAAGATAGATCTGAGGTTGGGATACTATTAGTTGAGGATTAAGAAACTCGACGTAGCAAAAACAACATTTAAAACTCGGCATAGATTTTACGAGTTCTTAGTATTGTCGTTTGGGCTGTCAAATGCACCAGAAATGTTTATGGACTTGATGAATTAGGTCTTTTGACCATACTTAGACAAGTTCATAGTTGTATTCATAGACAACATCCTAGTTTATTCAAAATCATACTTGGAGCATGAACATTTGAGGCAAGTATTAATGACCTTGAGGTCACATCAATTGTATGCCAAACTTAGCAAGTGCGAGTTTTGGCTAAAAGAAGTGATATTTCTAGGATATATTATATCAGTTGAAGGAATATCAGAGGATCTTAGAAAGGATGAAACATTATTGAAATTGGGAAGACCTAAGAATATGACCAAAATTTATAGTTTCCTTAAGTTAGCAGGATACTATCAAAGATTTATTGAGCGATTTTCTACCATAGCTATTCCCATGACTCGACTGACTCATGAAGAAATAAAGTGGGAATGAACTAAAGAATGCAAAGAAAGCTTTCAGGAATTGAAAAAGGGACTCACTACCGTGCCAATGCTAAACTTTCCTTTATGAACAAAAGGATTGGTGGTCTATAGTGATGATGCATCGAAGAAGGGACTAGGGTATGTATTGATGCAATACAGTAAAGTGATTGTATATGCCTCAATACAGTTACAAGCCCATAAGATTAATTACCCGGTGTATGATTTAGAATAAGTCGCTATAGTATTTGTCCTAAGAGTATGGAGACACTATTTATATGGGTTTCATGTTAAGATATTCATGGATCATAAGAGTTTGAGATATCTGATGACTCAGAAGGAATTAAATATGTGACAAAGACGCTGGATGAAATTGATAAAGGATTATGATTGTATAATCGATTACCATTTAGGGAGAGCAATATTATCGTAGACGTTTTTAGTCGCAAGAATAGGACAGTAGATGTATAGTGGAAAGATTGGGATGAAAAAGAATTGCTAGAATTAAGAAAGATTGATGCCCAAGTAGAGGTGGTACTAGAGGAGTCATTAGTGGCTCAGTTAAGAGTGAGGTCAACACTACGGGACAAAGTACTCAAAGCTCCACAAGAAGGTCTTGAAGTTGGTAAGATAAGAGATAAATTATGGTTAGGAATTGAGACACCGTTCCAAATCCGGAAAGATGGGATGGTAGTCATAGGAAGGCAAATGTACTTACTAGGAGATCAAACACTGAAAAAGGAAGTCTTACAAGAGGCCTATGAATCGAGAGTTGTAACATACCCTGGGCGTACTAAAATATACGAGGATTTGAAAGAATTTTATTGGTCGCCAAATATGAAGAAAGAAGTGGCTGGATATGTGGTGAAGTATGGGATTTATCAACAAGTAAAGGTGGAACACCAGAAATTGTCTGGATTTTTACAACCATTGTTGATACCCGAGTAGAAGTGGAAAAATATTACGATGGACTTTGTATCTAGGTTACCTAGAGGAAAAAGGGGGAGCGATGTTGTTTGGGTCATTTTGGATTGATTGACTAAATTTGCATTATTATTGCTAGTGAGAATGACAAACTCAATGGAGAATTTGGCAAAATTGTATGAGAATTTCGCTGGTTTACCTCTTGGTTATGGCTAAGTGTTCAACAAGCTCTCAGAACGAAGTTGAATCTAAGTATAGCTTTTCATCCTCAGACTAATGGTTAATCTGAGAGGATTATTCAGTTATTAGAGGACTTGCTAAAAGCCTGTATATTAGAGTTCGGAGGAAACTAGGAAGATCATCTACTGCTAATGGAATTCACTTACAACAACATTTACTAGGCTACAATAGAAACGGCTCCCTATGAAGCCTTATATGGTAAAAGATATTGGACATCAGTATGCTGGGAAGAGGTAGGGGATAAACAACTAATTGGGCCAAAGTTGGTACAAATTACCTTAGAAAAGATAAAGATCATAAAAAATAAAATGAAAGCGGCCTAGGATAGGTAGAAAAGTTATGCGGATAACAGGAGAAGACCTTTAGAGTTAGAATTGGCAACAAAGTATTCTTGAAATTCACCCTATGGAAACATACGTTAAGATATGGCATAAAAGAGAAACTGACGCTAAGGTATATTGGGCCTTTTGAAGTCACTAAAAGGATTGAACTTGTGGCCTATAGATTGGGTCTACCTCCACATCTGGCCAAAATCCACAACGTGTTTCATGTCTCTCTGATGAGAAAGGCTGAAGTGGATCCACCTCGAGTGCTACCTTAAATCCTTCTAGAAATGAATGAAAATTTAACATTTCAAATGAAGCTGGAGAAAGTAGTAGATTACAGTGTAAAATAACTAAGGAGTGAGAAGATTCCAATGATCAAGGTATTATGGAGGAATTCTCAAATTGAGAAGGTGACATAGTAAGGAGAATCTGAAATGAGGTAGAAACACCTCGAGTTATTTTTATATTCAAGTAAGAGGTTCAAAGTTTGAGGATGAAATTTTCCTTTAGGAGAGGAGAATACGAAAACATGATAAATTATAATCCAAACAAAATAAATAAAATACCGAATAGATTAAATAAAAGGATTTTAGGTATTGTGAAGGGATATACTAAAATAAAAGAGAAGGTGTTATGGTGTAAATTAAGTCAAAAGAAGAATTGAGGGACAAAAATAGAAATAAGAGGTATGAGGGCCAATGTGTAAATATAAGAAAAAATGGACTATAAATACTCCATTTTCTCTCTCTTGGCCAATGGTTTGAAACAAAGAGAGGGGAGCATTTGTGTGATTTTTCTACTTAAATTCTTCTTGATTTCACCCATAAAAGTGTGTAATTGGAGTGATTAACTTAGTTAAACAAATTAAGAGGGGTGATTTTAGTCTGGTGAGTACTTTAAAAGAAGATATTTCAAGTTAGGGTTTGAAGAGGAAAGAGAAGAAAACTTGATTTTTCTTGCATTCTTTCTTTGAATGCTTATCAAGGTAAGGTAAAGGTAAATAACATGCTCCAAGTGATTAATTCCTCTAATTTTATGTTTTGATGAAGGACTTGAATTATTGAGATTATTTGAAATTGTGGGTTTATGATATTAATTGTAGGAATAATGCAAATTATGATTGGACCATGTTAGAAAGCATGAATTATGATTGGGTAAGTGTTTAATTTTAAATAGAAGAAACAAAATCCTTCCCCCTTTTTATTAAAAGTTTCGGCCAAAGAGGAAGATTTTGAAGATTTAAGGTTTTAATGCAATTGTTTGAAAAACATGGGAAAATATAGGTTTATAAGTGTTAATAAATAAAATGAGTAAAGATTTTTCAAAGAGAAAAGAAAATTCATTACTTTCTTTTTTTTGGTGAATTTTGGTAAAAAACAAAATCAGGACAATTGAGTTTTTGATAAAGTTATATAAAAATCTTATCAAATTATAGATAATTGATGTTGATAGGTTAATTGAATAATGATTTTTGGTAAAAAAAAATATTTAATTAAAAAAGGGATTTTATCATTCTCGATTTAAAAGTTTAATCAAACTTATTTAAGAGTGGTGGATTTAATCAAGAAATATGTAATTAGTATCAAAATTGTACCCGTTTAAATGAATGAATAATGACATGGTAAATTGTGTTGGTACAAAAGAGATTGCAAGACCTAATCAATAACAAGGGACCTCTTCAAGCACATAGATACTAGGTAGGTGTTCGATACCTTGAAGTAACTTAATAGCTTATTTCAAATGGTTGTAAAAGGAATTTTCATAGATTGTAATTTTAGTATAAAGTTATGAAATAAAAAGGGCATTTTAATGCCCTGTTGAAAGGGCGAGTTGAGAGAATTATTTACTAGTTAATGGAAATAATGTCCTATTAAATGGGCGAGTTGAGAAAATTATTTCCTGGTTAATGGAAACAATAAATGGGTGCAAAGAGATGATGATTTTCTGGTTAAGGAGTTGTTACAGTTGGTCTAAATAATTAATGTCCTAATAAATAAGCAAGTTAAGAGAATTAACTCCCTGGTTAATGGGATAAATACTTGGTGTAATAGATAATTGTAGAATTTAATCGATTTAAAATTAAGTTAAATATATGGGCTTGTTAGAGATACTTTTGGTATTTTTGTAAATTAATTTATACTCAAGATTCGAATTAAGAATTTATGAAATCATTGAATTACAAAGATAAGATATTTTATTTAATAACGTGGGAATTACATTGTATGTAAATAGTTAGTCCTTAATTATTTATTTATTTAATAAAATTTGCAATTTCTAATTATGCTTAATGTGATTATGTTTTTTAGATACATCGCACCCTTGAACTAGAAAATAAATGCATAGATAGATAATTTTGTTAAGTAATTCATGTAATTAGAAGAATTAATATTTTGTTGTAATACGCTTTTATGTTAAGAATTGTAATTTTCAAATTAATTACTTATGTATGATGTAATTTAGGATGTTGCTATTATTAAGTTGAATTATTGTTGGTTGTATACATAGTTTAAGTATAACTATAGGTGAAAGAAATCAATGCATGCTGTGAATTAATTAGCTTTAAATAATTGTCCTATAAAATATGGAAAATGAGAACTTGATATTATGACCGAGTTTTAAAGGTCCAAATTATGGGAAGAAAATTTTGATTGATGTTTACAGGTTGAGAAATATTGAGTCGATAACTTGATATCAGAAAATACAAAGGAAACTCTGTCAAAAATTCAGTTTTGATATATATATATATATATATATATATATATATATATATATATATATATTAGGGACTATATTTGGGGTTATTACAGGACGTTTATATGAGATATACCTTATTTCTTAGTTTACGAGATGGAGGCAGTAATGCCGCTAAAAGCAGAAATCCCATCTCTAAGGGTACTGATTGAATCAGAACTCGAGGAAGCTGATTGGGTCAAAATGAGATACGAGCAGTTAAATTTGATTAGTGAAAAAAGTTTAGATATAATATGTCATCACTAGTTATATCAACAAAGAATGGCTAAAGCATACGATAAGAAGGTCAAATCTAAAGTATTTCGAGAAGGAAATTTAATGTTGAGAAAGATCTTACCTCTACTCGGCGAAGATCAGAGTAAGTAGGCACCCAACTACGAAAGCCCATATATAGTTAAGAAAACATTCTCTTGAAAAGCTCTGTTATTGACAAGAATGGATGGATACGACTTGCCTAGGCTTGTGAACTCTAATTCTGTAAAAAAATATTATGCATAGTGTATTCATCTACTTTAAATTAATAAAGTTTTGTTACTCATTCTCATTACATCTTGTGTATTTCGCAAATGATCTCAATACAGCTTACCTTAGGTAAGGTGCGCTAGGGGTGTTAATGCCTTCCCTATCCACAACTAGTCCCTTACCCTAGAATTTCTGATAAAACCAGTATACATGGGTTTTCTAATGACCATGGACCAAACAACTAGGTGACAACTCCTAACCCCCACAAGTGACCCCATGTGCGATAGTGTGCGCGCACGCGCGCGCGCGCGTTAAGAGACACATTTGATACAATATATAGTGAAATATGTTGTCTATTAATTATCAATAACCTTAAAACACATAATACACAACAAAGTTGGAGGTACCATCAAATTTGTTACTTAAAATCAAAGTATGTATATAGTCGTTTTTAGACAAACAACAAAAAAATACGAAAGATTAAAATCAATAACAAATCTTAAATAATAAAAATGTATTCACAAATAAAAAAAATATAAGTATGAAAGAAACTTTAATTTCAAAACAAGAGTAATCCGGGTTTGTTGCGTGAGTTGAATCACAAAAAGGATTTTAAAGTGGATACTTGAAGTGGACTAATAGCTTCATAAACACCACCAAGTTGAAGAGCTCTGAATCAATTTTTTGAATCGATATGATTTGCTTCAATCAAATTCCTAGATCAAATATTATGACTCATTAGAGGAATAATATGTGCTTGTCATTTCAAGTTGAATTATTAAGCTTTGGTTGTCAATCGACGCATGTATTTAATCGTTAAACATATCACATCAGTAACAACATTGGGTATATCCTCTTGTTCGTGATATGATCTAAATTATATTTGAATTTTGCTATAAAACACACGCGAAATAGTTTTGGGAGATTGAGTATATCTCTCAAAACATACATCGAATCAAGCTGAACTTTTACAAAACAATACTAGACACTTGAAACTATATTGTGTTAAACTTTTAGGTCAATCTAATTTCAAGAAAATATTATTTAAAGTTTTTGAATTTGTTACTTCTATTTTGGCAGATTCGTTGACAGAGTGTTCTTTCTAGGTTATTTTTAGCCTAATAAGTCCAGACTCTAACACATTAATTTTGGATAGAAAAGGGAGATTAAATGAGGCTTATTTAGGCTTTAAACTTGTTTATGGGCTTGGGATACAAGGGTTCTTAATATGGCTTAGATTTATTAAAGAATTATATTCCTTTCTCTTCTTAGATATGTGTGGTGACTAGAAGCCTTATAAATATTATAGTTTTAGTTGTCTTTTATTTCTTTTGGTTTATTTAAGTTTAGGTAGCTTAGTTTTTTATTCTTAATTTTTTTATCACCCCTAAAATATCAGTAGCATAAAAAAGTGAAAAAAAGAGAGAGGAAGAATAGACGTTATTCAAACTTGTTTCAATTTTGTCGTAAAAACACAAACAATAGAGAAAAAAATTCAAACCATCTTTAAATCACTTTAAAATCAAAATACTAGTTATTTAGGGTGAAATCACACTATATATTAAATTTGAAATCTTTTTGATATTGTTTGATTGAGATTCAATTCTGAGTTAAATTTTGTTGTAAAATGATCATACACGGGTGTTTGATACCTAGGCATAAGAGAGTGACCTATAAACTAAGATCTATTTTTTATTGGGTATAAAGTTACTACATATTAAAGTTGAGGTTCTTCCAATATCGTGCAATATGGGTTTCAATTTTGATACTTAAAATTGCGTAATAGGTCAGATTTGCGTCAAGTTACAAAAACTTATTTGATATTATTTGTTTTGACCTATTCAGTTTACTTTTATATATATATATATATATTTGGGTTATTTCAGAGTCAAAATAAGTGTTTTTATTAATTTTTACTTCTGTTTTATTTCATGTCTTCATATCATCCATATTTCATATGAATTTATTTGCTATTTATGAAATTATAATCGTAATTTTATTTTACTTGTTTTCAATATCTTATTGATTCTCAAGTCACTTTATATATATTGGGATTTCATTACATTATCCATTGAATTTGGTTCGTTGATTTTCGGTTCTGAAAAAACCACAAGAAGGTGAGTCGAGAGGTAAAAAGCATAATGAGAACAATTAAGTGAAAAACCTTGAATTATGTGAAACACAAGAGTTGTAAGGTATATTTTTCTTGCTATTAATTAATTTTTATAGATTCAAAGATGTCTGAAAAGTGACCTAGCAGGTCTTGGTTCTGAGTGATATGGTTCCAATACATGCAAGTTACATCTTGTTGGGAAGACCATGATAGTTCAATAAAAAAGCAACACATGATAGGGTTAGAAATAAGTATACTATAGTAAATGATGGTAAAACCATTACTCATATATCTTTTACACCAAAACATGTGTATGGTGATCAAATAAAGTTAAAAAGGAATATAATGACATGGGTAGAGAAAATCGAAGTGGGGAAAAGGTGAGAGAAGACCATTAGATTTGGCCACAACTTAAAACACTTCTCCCATTACCCAAAACTATTCAGCCAAGAACCTAAACCATTCAACCACTTCTAAAACAAACCCAAATGTGGCCGGGAGTAGAGGTAAGACCTGAGGAGTGAAGAAAGTAAGTGACCAAAATGTTAATTGTATAGAAAAACTAAAGACAAAACAATTTTTTTTAATGCTAGAGAGGGTAAGGTTAAATCTACCTATTATTCAAACCAACTAATAACCTACTTGTTTATAAGGAATTTTATTTTAATACTAACAAACTTGATTCTTTTATTCATAGTGTTTGTGTTTCTTTGTTGCAAGAGTTTGATGATGTGTGTCGCATGTGTGCGGCGTCGCAATGATCATCCTACCGGATCAGGATCATCATGAATGATGTGGATGGAAAAGAAAAGAAATTCTTGTCCTTTATCAGTAAAACAAAGGAATAGGAGTCGCCACCTAGTATTTTGGTTACGAGGAACCCTAACTAGTATAAAAGTCTAGGAAGTGGACTTGTTGCGTAAAGAAAAAGTATTAACATCCCTAGTACGTCTTACCTGAAGTAAGCTGCATTGTTTATTTGTTTGATATAAACTAAGAAAATCTTGAATTTTCTAACCGTTGGTCTGTCTAAGGTTTAAGAAAATTCCTTCTTAGTAAGGAAGTCCCTATCTTATCAGGTTAAAAACCTAACTGTTTTAATGCCAACATAAAAATATAAAATAAACTATATTTTTATTTAATATTAGGAATATATCTTACATATACGTTCACAATTCTGTATATTAAAAGAAACAAAAAAATTTTTTGGTAGTTTTGAAATGTAGGACAAAATCCATTGGAATTTTATAGACTTGTTGTAAAATCCATACAATATTTAATAAGAAAATATGTAAAAGAATTTTAGATTTTTTAAAAATTCTTAAATAAATTTAGGATTTTTAACCATATACAAGAAAAAAGAAAAGAAATTTTTTTATTTTTTAGGTTTTGTTTGACAAAAACTCATTTTTCTATGTAATAAAACAACCAAAAATAGGCTTGAGGGATGTTTGCCAAACACATCCTTAAACCATACAAGGTCTTAAACGTTTCACTTAATTTAACCTAACCGGGTCGATCTGACTAAGTTGACCCTGACTGGTTAAACCATACAAGAATTTTTGGTTCGACCATAAACAAAATCAAAGCCAAAAAATAGATTAAACACCCAAAAACACAAAAAAAAACCTCAAAAAAACCTAAACACAACGGATCAAACACCTAATAAATATGAAGAACACCAGGAACATCAAGAACACTGAAACGAGCCTAGCATCGTGGAACCTAAAACAAACCATAGTTGGTCAAAACAAAGGCACATACATATTGCAAGGATCTAACCTAGCATCCTTTCACTTTAATTATCTCTTAAACATCACGATTTTGTCAAAATATATTTTAGTTCTAAACTGAAACCCTAAGATTAAAAACCATTAAAATCAAGTTATTGATGCAAATAAACACTAGATTATTAGCTAATCGTGTTTTAAAAAAGGGTTATGTGCAAAGAAAGGGTTATGTGCAATCAAATGTACCAAAATTGGTCTAAATCAAGGGCATAAGACAATGTTTTTCCCAAGAACATGAAGAACATTGCCCATAAACCCAGAAAAAACCCAACCCTGCCCAGCCACTGCCAAGCCCTAGAAATGGACATATTTTACTTTTAAAACACGTCTTTTTATCCCAACAAGTTACAATATCATACACAAACATGTTTAAATCTAATCCTAACAAAAAAACATTAAAACATCAAAATCAAACATGAGGAACAAAATCTAAAAACTATCAACCTAAAACAATCTATATGTTCATGCAATATAGACTCAATATTGGTTTTCTAAATCCATTTTGTGCATGAAAAAACCTAGCAAACCCAAAATAACCACCCTTGCTTTAGAATGCATAGCTTAAGGTAAACAAAACTAGAACAATATTATATATATAAAAAAAACAAACAAACTTAAACAACAACTTTAATATATCAATAATATAAAAAGACTTCAAAAGAACATTATTAAATAAAAAACACAGTAAAAAAAAGGTGAATACAACATCACTTGTTAAGTATTTCAAACATCTTTTCTATACTTGTAAACATAAATATAAAAACAAAAAAAGTAGGCTACACAGGACCTACTATTGTATTAGTAAGGTATACCTAGAACAACTATTCTCTTTTGGGTTTCATTTAGAAAATTTTACCTCTAAAAAACTTGCAAAACTTAAGAAAATTTTTGTTCAAGCTTTTAGACCTCTACACTTATATGTCTCTTATTTTTCTTATCTTATCTTTTTCTTTTTTTTCTTCCCTCTTTTTTCAGCCTCCCTTTTTTTATAATCTTAATGGAGTATTTATAGGGTTTTGGGAGGTCTTGAATCCATTTCCGACCTCTTGATCCTGAGAGAAGTGTTGTAAACCCTTGAAAAGAACTCACTCAGGAGCCTTTGTGTATGTTACGTGAAAAACAAATCAGTTTTTGCATAGTGGTTTAACTGTCAAGGTTGACTGAGTTGCATATTTTCGTGGCTTTATTGGAGAAATTATGACATCATCATCACCGGATACCACTAGAAGTTGGTAGAGGGGATGTACACCTTTAATTTAGATCTAACTTTGCTTAATTTGGAGGTCTATAACTCCACATTCATTCGTTTGAAGTTGCGAACTCGATTAGCTAAAATTGTCAAAACAGGGATGCCCGGGCGACAAACAATATATCACTCACGCTATCTTCATTAAGTCTGAACAACACATTATTTAGGGTTATAATTTAGAATTTAAAATTTTCAATTGAGTCCCTGTTCTTCCAATTTCTTTTAATTGCACTTATAATCGCCTCCCAACTTTTAAATTCATGCAAATGGACCCTTGCCAAACTTAATTGTCATCTTCAAAGTTGACAACCCTTTTCATTTTAGTCCCTGGTTTTGAATTTTTGCATTTTGGCCCTCAATTGATCAACAAAGTTCCAATTTAAAATTTAATGAAACCCTTGAAAAATTCTAATTGAATCCTTAAACATTCAATTTTGAGTTTTCCTCTTCAAATTGAATTTTTCTTGCAAATAAGGCCTTCATTAGTCACAAATATGCTGTCAAATTTTCTAGTGTTTAGTAATTTCCCATGTGTTCTAGTAGATTCTTCTCACTGATAAATTTTTATTATTTTCTTCCAACATCTTTTCAATGTCTTAGTATTTTCTATTTTTTTCTGTTTATGTGGTGGCTCAAAAATAGATAACAATTATGTGTTTTATAATGAGATTCCTGGTGAATTTCCATCGATAAGAGAAATCGAACATCAGATTGATCTTGTACCTAGCGCATTGATTCCTAATAGACAAGCCTATCAAAATAATCCTTTGGAAACAAAGGAGTTTAAAAAACATGTAAAAGAGTAAATGACAAATAGGTATTCCTTTGAGATGGATGGAAGGCCTATAGCTCTTGTACCTTTTACACCTAAGCAAATATACGATGAGCAATTGAAATTGAAGAAAAGGATGATGGCTAAAAAGGAGAGCTTGTATATCATGAAGACATTTTTTGCTAACAAAGTTCTCTGGGGCTTTGAAGATGATGTTATTTTTTGGTTTGGAACTAATTTGTTTTTTTAAAGGATAATCTTTATATTATAGATTCAATGAAAAAACCTTTTGAAAAGGGAGGAGATGATACAAACCAAGTTAGGTCTGAATTTTGCCTTAAAATACATACTGACCAGTTTTGCAAGATCGGACATATCTTTCAGAATATACATCGGATCAAGCTAAGATGTTACAAGAAGATACTAGACACATGAAACTATATTGTGGTAAACTTGCAGTTCAATCTAAGTTTTAGAACATATTATTTAAAATTTTCAAATTTTATACTATTTTGGAATATTCATCGACAACATGTTCTTTATTGGCTATTTTTTACCAAATCAGTCCAAACATGTAATGTGTTAATTTTGGACAGTAAAGGGAGATTTAATGAGGCTTATTTGTGCCCTAAACTTGTATGTGGGCTTGGGCTACAAGGGTTCCTAGCTAATGTGGCTTGGATTAATTGAAGAATTGGAGTCCTTTCTTTCCTAAGATATGTGTGGCAGCTAGAGGCTATATAAATACTTTAGTTTCAATTCTTTTTTATTTCTTTTGGTTCTATTTAAGTTTAGGTAGCTTAGTTTTTCATTCTTAATTTATGCTTTTAGGTTTGATTAATTAGTTAAGGCTAAAAGCTTGTTTGGGCTTAATTATTAATTAGTTTTTAGTTATGGCTCAAGCCTTGTTTGGGTCCATACTTTCGTGTTTGTTAGTATATGTTTTGGGTCAATTTTCTAAGTGGACCAATTTATCCCACAATGTTAGATTCATTAGGGCTTTTATTTTCAAGAGTATAAATACTCTTTGTAAGGACAAAATATTCAAACTTAATAATATTATTGCTGCTGAATTTATTCAGCTTGTGTGAGAGAGATTTTTGCATTTCATGGTTCTCTAAAGAAGTGAAACTGCATATCGAAGAAGAAGTGGCTTCGTGGTGTCTTCCTTATACTTCTCATTCGCGAATTGGTATTCGTAGGGTGCTGGTGTCTTGAGACAGGTTTTTATTGTGTCACACTCCTATCAGACTTGCTTTGACTTTCTGGGATTTATTGCAATTTTGTTGTGAGTTGCGTGACCGCGTGATTTTGAGGTTTACATCAGTTCATAGAGGATTGTAGTTTTTATTCTTGATGTATCGATGAATACTTAACTGAAACTGACTTATCGAATAACAATTGGTTTCATGGTGTCTTTCTTATACTTCTCATTCATGAATTGATATTCGTATGGTAGAGATTTTTATTTCAATAGTGTTGGTGCTATGAAACAAGTTTCTATTATGTCACATTTCTATCAGACATATTTCAACTTTCTAGGATTTGTTATCAATCTTATTGTGGGTTACGTCATCATAAGGTTTATATCAGTTCATAGAGGATTGTAGTTTATATGGTTGATGTATTGATGCATAGTTAAGGAAGTTTATATGCTTAATGAGTTAATGCATAGTTAAGGAATTTGTTTTGATTAAGTTTAAACTAGAAACTGCTAGGAAGAGGATAAAGTTCAATTTAATCACTAGAAGGGATTGGTAGGAGCTTTCTATAAAAGTACCTTTGTTTTAATGCTCTTTTCTCCGATGAGCAGCACCTACTTGATGACTCAGCTCATTGCCCCCTTTCGAATTTGAAATCGCCCCCATTAAATTTCATAGGTTGCTTTGTACTAGGAAATTGTACTGAGAAAGGCTACACATGGAGTACGCTTGCAGTCTTTCAATCGGATGAGGCTCCCCTCAAATTAGGGGTATAAATTGTTGAGGGGAGTCAATCCATTGCCGTCTAATTAATTAAATAGAGTTATAATTGTTGGAAATATGCTTATTTTATTTTGACCCTTAGTGCTGATATTTTTAAAATAGTTCAATGCTTTAATCAAGATTAAGCATTTATTTGATATTACTATGCTTTCGAAATTTGGTCTAAAAATAATGAAACAAAGCATATTATCACCTGCTGCTAACCAAAGGGAAATTAAGCATAGGACAAATTATTAAACATTGCTTTTACTACTCTATACTTTCATCTCACAATGTAGTAAGATATGCAATATAACACAATAATATTCAAATCACAACAATATCGATCAAAGAGATCTCGAGTCTTATTTCTATATGATTTCAATTTTAAAAAAAATCGAAGTAGTGAGTAAATCTCCTTTTATCACCAAACCTACTCTAAACCTTTTTTTTTTTTTTTAAATTTCCACACCTACCGCATTGGGCCATAAAACATGAAAAAACGAAGTTGATGAAGCTAAAATAATTCGATTGAATAATAGAATATCATAACTTCCTATTTCCTTCATATTCTTCACTAGCTTACAAAGAATATAAACGCGTAGAAAGTTAGAGAGGGGAACTAAAGGAGAATTTTCATAGATTGCTTGATGTTTTGGTCGTTGATAATGTCAATGGCAATCCTTTTGTAGGCAATGTCGCTTTGTGCAAATTTTGAGAAAAAAAGAGGAAGCAATTAATGCGAGACCATCTATCATTTTAAAGCTGCAACAAAATTTTGATACAGAATAAAGTATAAACCTTTAAATCCTTACCCGTGCTCGAACACCTTCATCAAGAAAAGGAAAGAAGCATATTTAAGCGGGTGGTGAAAGAAACACTTGGAACAAGTCATTGGAGGACCACAAAATTATTAATTGGAGCATAAAGATTACTGCACTTTATGTTGTGGTCCAAGAATTATCGACCCATATGCCCTTGCTAGTAATCTCCATCTGTGATGCTCTAGCTAGATGTTTTGGTCTGTTAGCCTTTCATCAACTAAACTTCTACTTTATGGACAAATGGCTGATTTATTAGATGCGATTTGGCAACGAAATTTCAACTTGAATGAATATTAACATAATCTAGTCTTTATTTATTTATTTTCCTATATATCAAAGATCCCAGGATTGATTCTTCAAAAAAAGAAAAAGAAAAAAAAAATAACAAAATTTGCTTAATAGCCATCCATCCTGTTACATTTCAAACCATTTTAAGTTTACTTCCCCAAAAGAAATATTTAATATATTTTTTTATTACAAACAAACAATTTTAGTTTTGGGAACTTGTGCCTTTTAAAATGAAGCTGTGTATGAGATTAAAAGGTTCCCATCTTTAGGTGGAGTAATGTACCACAGAACATGTTCCATGTTTGAACTTAGATGGGGTGGGTGGAATATTGTAATTACATGGTAAAAAAAAAAAAAAAAAGTCAAGCCCCTAAAAAAGCTGCATGAATCTATGTATCTATGCATAAGATCATAAAGCAAGTTAAAAGCCCAGTTGTCTGACCCAAATGGGAAGCTTTTAGCACGCACAGCTCACATCCCTCCCCCCACTTATTGGTTAGATTAAGACCCTGCGACTGCGTAATTGACACCTGAGCTGCAATTAGTTGCGAGGATCCAATAAGATAACCTGTTTGTTTGAAGAGTTAGGTTAATCATTTTCGAAAAGACATTTTACCTTAATAAATTATCATTACGCGTATGGACAAAATTGTTTGTTTGAAGGCTACCGACACAAGATAATGATTAATGCTATCACCTATTTTTCATTATCTCTTAATTAACATTTAATTTTCCTTTCATAATTTTAATTAAAAAAAAAAACCTGCCGACTTCAATGCAACAGCAGCACACTACAATGGTGAAAATGACCAAAAAAAATAAAAATTCATGTGCCATTCCCCGAGCCTTTTACTTCTTGGGTCCAAATTATGATATTGTTGATTCTTTTGTTAATTTCAGAGCAGTGAAATTCATTTTTCATATGCTTTTAACCTTTCCTTTTCAATCTTTATGGAATAATTCAACGCAACTAAACACTCTATTTATCATGAAGGATAGAGGGATTGATGGATAAAAGAGGAGAAATTGAGGAGGAGTTGAATGTATCCTTTACTGTACAAAAATAATAACAATCAAAGAACGGATTGGAGGGATCCCTCAAATCCTTCTTTATAAAATAGTTTTCAATCCTAGGTATATTGATTTGTATACACCCATTCCTTTGTAATTTTTGATACTTCAAGGTATGTTTGTTTTGTGTAAAATATTTTAAAAATAAAAAATATTTAACAATAAAATATTTTTCAATGTTTAGCTTGAAAACTATTTTTACTTAAAATATTTTACATGTAACTATTTTTTAATGGTGATGGAGGTGTCATGGTATGTGATGGTGGAGAAGAAGGTGGTAATGAGATGACGGTGATGGTTGTGACATGGTTGTGATAGTGGAGGAGGTGGTGGTGGTAGTGGTGGTAGTGACATGCCGACAGTGGTGGTGATATGACAGTGGTGGTGAAGGGGTCGTAATGGGGGTAAAAATGAAGATGGTGATAAAAGAAAAGGAGGGGATGCGATGGCGGTGGTGAAATGGTGGTAGCATCGGCGGTCGTGGTGACATGGAGGTGGTGGTTGAAATAGTTGGGTGATATTATAAGTGGATAACTATTTGTAAAATATTTTACGGAACTTTATGAGTTGAAAATATTTTAACAAATAAACTAAGTTTAAAGGTTGACTGTAAATTATTTTACATTGACTAATTTTCCTGTAAAATATTTTACGAGAAACAAACACAAAACATTATTTTTTGAGAAATATTTTTCAAAACCAAATACAAGAAAATCTAGAAAATATTTTCCTATAAAATATTTTACATGAAACAAATAGATCCTTGGATTTAGATAGATCGACTCTTTATCTTTTCCTTTCTTGTTAGTCAAACACTTAGGTAGTGTTTGGTTACTATCCTGAGACAAAAGGGATGAAGACAGTGGATATAGAAATGTGTTTGGTGGAAGAGATAGAGACAAAAACATAAAAATAAATGTGTATCTAGGACAATTTTAGAGTGAATTTCTGACTTCCATAACATGAGGTACAAAAAGAACATGAATCCAGAGACAATATTTTTTATATTTTATTCCTAAAATATCATAGCAAAAAACTATCAATTCCAAAATTATTTAACTGAGACATGTTAGGATAAAAATAATTATTATTATAATTTTAAAACTCAACTAGGGGGTCAATCTAGGGCAAAGCTCAAGTCCTGGTTGAGGTCCAAGTCGCGGGTTGGGTTGACTTGAGTCAACATAATAATAAAAATAATTATTATCTTAGTTTTAAAACTCGATTCAAGGGTTGATCGGAGGCAAGACCTGAGTCACAAGTGGGGTTGACTGTTGACTCAGGTTAATGTAAGGACAAAAATGATTATTATTATAATTTTAAAACCTAACTAGCTGATCAAGCTGGGATAAGATCAGGGTCACATGTTAGGAGGGTCAACACAAGTTGACCCAAGTTAACATAAAGTAAAGATGATTATTATTATAGTTTTAAAACATGATCTGGGGTCAAATCAAGGCAAGGCCCGGGTCACGAATCAGAAGATTTAACCCGAGCTAAGCCAGGTTAATATAAGAATAAAAATAGTTATCATTATAGTTTTAAAACCTGATTAAGAAGTCGACTAGGGCAAGGCCCGGGTCACGGGTCAGGAGGGTCAACATGAGTTGACCCAAGTTAATGTATCGATAAAAAAAGTTATTATCATAGTTTTAAAACCTGATTCGGGAGTTAACCTAAGACAAGTTTAGGTCACGAGTTGTGAGGTCAACCCAACTAACCCTAATTTTTTTTAAAAAAATCAAAGAAACCTTGTTCTTACAAAAAAAAAGTTCAAAAAAATCAATGATTTTTTTATCCGTGTTTTATCTTGGGTTGACTTGGTTTTTTGACCGGGTTAGATTAAGTCAATTCTTCCTTTATTTCTTCTTAAACTCGAACTAGTCTAGTATCCAAGTTAACCCGTCAAGTCAGTCCTCGTTTTATAACTAAGGTTAACACTCAATATAAACTAAAGTAAAAAAAAATATTTATTTTTTAATATATGTAAGGTTGACAACAATACATATTAAGAGTAAAATAGACTTTTTATATTTTATTATATTTTGTCTACCATAACCAAACAGGATATAGAGACAATTGCGTTGTCTTGTACATCACTACCAAATACAATTTCGTCATTGTTATTGTTTTTGTCTTGTCTCTTTTATCTTCATTGTCTTTGTCTCTTCTATTTAGGGACAATGACCAAACACCACTTTAGGAAAATAACAAGACATTTATCCTTTCCTTTATCTCAACCCTCCACTTTACCTAATCTATCCTTTCTAACAAACATAGCCTAAAAGAAAAAAAAAACCTAGAACATGTTAGTTTAATATGTCTTGTAGCCAATCAGTTGGTTACACGTGATATTATTATATTCATGTAAATACATATTTATTATTAAAAAATACTTAATTTATCCTTAATATTCATATAATATTAAATTAATGAATCTAATATTTGATTTATAAATCTAGAGTAAAGATAAAGGTCATTGGACAAAAATGCTTTGCAAAGGAAATTATAAAGTTGTTATAATTATGAGATTTCTATTAAATCAAAACATTATTTCTAAAATGTTCTTGGTCGATACTCTTTTAAATAATAGACATTTATTAGAGTCGTAGAGGCTAGTTTATATTATATTTTTTTTTCTTTATGAGAGTTTGTAGTTGTTCTAATAAGTTAAGGTATAAATGATACAGATAACTAAAATATAGATGTTTGTCATAAGACATGTGCACTAAACTGACCTGCATGAGAATTCCATATAGAGAGATCATTTATGTCTATGGAAAGGCTCATATGATGATTTTGTAAGTGATTCTTAGACTTGAGATTACTAAGTTATCTTACATAAAGAATGTTATGCTTTGATCTTGTTACATGTTATCTTAATCAAGGTGATGAAGGGCTGACATTGGATATAACATGAACTATATAAAGGTACTTGAGTGATAAAGAGAGGATTTATCACCCTATGTGAATTAGAAAAAATATTCAATTTATTCTTAAATAGTATTAACTGAGAAATCATTGATCAAGGTTGAATGAGATTTGAAAAGAGTTTCAAATCTTATTAAAAAAAAATAGACTATTGTTGCTACCTAAATTTTGACCATCTGTTCTAAAAAAATAATGAGATTTGAAAAGAGTTTCAAGGTGAAATGACAATTGTTGCCATTCAAATTTTGACCTTGTTTTTTTATTTTTTATTTTGAAAAAAAACCAGAAATAACAAAAAACCCAAAAACTATATTATTGATGTAGTTGCGTCGTTTTCGAAGTCTTTTCCAAAGAATTTCAAATTAAAAAAAGAAAAGAAAAAAGAAAAAAAAAAGAAAAAGAAAAAATACATTTAATCTTTAGTGATTTAATTATAATTGTGGAAGGGATAGGACCAATTTGAATATTGAAAACCTCTCACCAAGCAACTTATTTGTTTAATTAAATGGTTTACAATAATTCTCTTAATCCAAGGATTCATTTTTCTTTGACTTTGCCTCCAAGTTATCAAATAAATGATTGAGATTTATTCTTGAAATTTAATAGTTAATCTTGGTTTACCTTGCCTTGAGCCAAAGAAAAAATTACATATAAACAGATGTTCACACAAAAGGAGAGGGGGAGAGTAATTTTAAGAAAGCATAAGCACTACCACAATCTTTATATTTACCGATGAAATTTTCTGTCGGTATTTGTACTATCATTTCATTGGTAATTAATTTACCAACAAAATCACCGACAGAATTACTCCGTCGGTGAATCTTTCGTTAGTAATTTTTTTTTCATTGGTAATAAAAAATATTATTTGATGGATTTACTAACAGAAAAAGCACGCACAAAAAAATAAATTACCCGCTTCATTCTGTCAATATTTCCCTTGGAAAAATACCGTATGTAATTTCATCGGTAATTATTTAAAAATATTTTTTAAAAAATCCATTTTACAAAACTATAAAATAATTAAATTAATATAAATCAACACTTTATTATTGTAATTATTATTATTTTATGGTAATAGTCGAAAGTTTTATTAAGAAAAAGGCTACAAAATTAATA
>Ga0307515_10004582_pt1 | contig 28462 bp, 24 predicted proteins | sample 17_EM_MG_FD_194513 | JGI IMG/M metagenome (GOLD analysis project Ga0307515, IMG submission 194513) | Populus trichocarpa ectomycorrhiza microbial communities from riparian zone in the Pacific Northwest, United States - 17_EM | ecosystem: Host-associated > Plants > Roots > Unclassified | place... | reverse complement strand
GAGAAGCAACCAACCGAACGTCAAACGGAGGAGTCATTGGACGACGATCCACCTCCGGAGCCTCCGAAGCCAAAGACAAAGAAGTCACGAGAATTGGCTGGCCTTGAGACGTCACTTGGAGATGCATGGAAGCCGCCGGCCGAAGGTAGTCGCCGGAACCGCGCTGGGAAGGATACGTTGGCTGAGTCTGCACAATTGGCTCTCGAAGATGAGGAATTCGAGGATATGATTCCCATCTACGCCGCAGCTGCGATCTCCGACGATCATGAGGATGGCATCGACGATCCAAAGTCTTACAAAGCAGCAACCGAGTCTCCGCTCGCCGACAAATGGGATACGGCGATGAAAGAAGAGTTAGATGCAATTGGTCAGCATCAAGTCTTTGGAGATTTCGTGGAGCTTCCGGAAGGGAGAAAGGCTTTGCCAAGTCACTGGGTATACAAGATCAAGCGCGATGGAGCAGGCAATGTGCAGCGGTTCAAGGCCAGGCTAGTCTGTGGAGGAAATCACCAAATCGAAGGCATCGACTACCAGGCTACGTATGCACCGACCGCTCGCTTGGGCCACGTTAGGCTGGCACTCGCCATCGCCGCCAAGTACGATCTCGAGATCCATCAAATGGACGTCTGCACAGCTTTCTTGGGAGTCGACTTGGAAGAAGAGATCTATGTGCACCCAGCGCAGGGATACTTTCGTTTGCTCCAAAATGAGAGCCGATTCAACGATCAAAGATTAACAAAGACTTCGCGGAAGTTGGTACTCCGTTTGAGAAATTTTCTTCATGGCCTGAAGCGGTCCTCGCACGTTTGGTACGGCACTTTTAAGGACTTCGTGATCTCGATTGGATTCGTGGCATCACGTGTCGACGGAGGACTATTCGTGCTTGAGGATCAAGGCGCAGTTGTCGCCGCAGTCGTTCTGTACGTCGATGATCTCCTCATCATTGCTAACGAGGGCTTGATTGGGCAGATCATGGACCAGGTGAAGAAGAGATTCCGGATGCATGATCTCGGGAGTGTCTCTTTCTATCTCAGTATGAACATCGAACGCAATCGGGAGCATCACACAATCGACATCCATCAGCACAGCTACATTCAGACGATCTTGGCGAAGTTCAGAATGGATGAGTCCAGACCAGTTGCCACGCCAATGGCGATGAAGCTTCACAAGAGGAAGCCCGACGAAGAAGCCTGCGATCTGACCATATACCAATCGATGATCGGAAGCCTCATGTACGCGATGACCGCCACTCGGCCCGATATCGCATATGCCATCGGAGTTCTCAGCCGGTACAATCACGACCCGAGCAATGAGCATATGGTAGCTCTCAAACGGGTGTTTCGGTACCTCAACGGCACGAAGGACTGGTGACTGCGTTTCGGAGGAGCACTCGGAGGAGCACTCGGAGGAGCACTCGGAGGAGCACTCGGAGGAGCACTCGGAGGAGCACTCGGAGGAGAACTCGGAGGAGCACTCGGAGGAGAACTCGGAGGAGCACTCGGAGGAGCACTTGGAGCGAGTACACTCGGAGGAGAAGGAGATGGCGCACTTAGATGCTATGTCGATTCGGACTATGCTGGATGCCCGGATGACTATAAATCGACAAGCGGACTGGTCATCACCTTCGGAGGAGCGGTCGACTGGCGATCGAGAAAACAGAAGTCGACTGCCCAGTCCACGACCGATGCTGAATACTACGCCTTTGGAGTAGGCTGCATGAGACACACACAGATCTCGCATCTCTTGAACGAGCTCGGCATCCCGACTATCCCTCACGTATTCTCCGATTCACAGTCACTGATCGCGAGTATCATGAACAGAATCTACCGCGGAACTGCAGTTGCACACATTGCGACCAAGTACTATCTTGCTGCAGATATGGCTAGAGATGGAGAGATCGACTTGAACTACGTACCGACTACTGAGATGCTCGCCGACTGCTTCACAAAGCCACTGCCGAAGCCCGCCTTCTTGAAGCAGTGTGCTGCGATGGCAATGATGGGAATTGGACTCGGGAATGGCCTCGGGATTGGTCACGGAAATGGTATCTGAATTGGAAATGGAAAAGGCATCGGGAATGCCGTCGGAAAGTAAATTGATTGGGCACGTTTGTTTCGAGGAGATCCACAATGTTTGATTGGCTCCTCTTCTCCTTTGTTTACTATTTTGTTAGAAACGGACGTGATAGCCGTCCTGGAGGAGTGTTGAGCTGATTGGATGTACGGATATCACTATGCCAAGGACTATGATGTAACTTGCCTCTTTTGTAGTTAGCACCATTAGTCATCGATCGACCTTATGTCGATGTGACATGTTTCGTTACACGAAACAATTGACACACCTTCGCATACGCCCGCGCACACTCGACTACTCGAGCACACGCCACCGTACAACACACGTCATCTCACAATTAGATAGTGTGGGTAGCAGTCAATTAGAAATTGAGAGGTAACGAAACTGCTGGATGCAAACAATACCACATACAAACGCAATATTGGATGTCAATAATGTGTATATGATTTGTTCCATACAATTATTGTCTGTACAAAGGCTGTTTTGATGTGACTAATGGGAGCGTCAACAGAGTGTCAACAATTGTTAGTCTTACACATTCGGCAATCAATGGGTGGCATAGTCACATTCTGCCAAATTGAATGTATTGGTGGGCGTAATAGCGAAAGAGACAAATGACATGCTTGTTGCCACATCCTGAAAATGAGCGTCTACGGAGCGTCAACAATTTATGGCCTTGCATCCTGAAAAATCCAACGGGCTGCGCGGCGACTTAAACACATAATCACACTATCGGCCACCTTGGTAGGCAAAAATGCTTTGGGCGACATCGTACCTATGCCCTAAACGTGAGCGTCAGCGGAGCGTCAACAATTTCAGGCTTTGCATCCTCGTCAATCAAAGGGCCTGAGGCGACTTTGACCCATGATCGAACTATTGGCTGCCTTTCTAGGCAAAAATGCTTTCGGCAACGTCGTACCTATGCCCCGAAAATTTGTGTCAACAGAGCGTCAACGATTTTAGGAATTGCATACTCGCTAATCAAGGGGCCGTGGGGTGACATTCATCCACAATGCAACAATCGGCCACCTTTCTAGGCAATTATGTTTTCGATGGCACCATATGTATGCCTTAGAAATGAGCGTCAACAGGGTGTCAACATATTTTGGCCTTCCATCTTCGAATATCAACTGGCTGTGTGACCACATCACTCCATAATGGAACTATTGGCCGCCTTTCTAGGCAAAAGTGCTTTCTGCAACATCATAAATATGTCCTACAATGAGCGTCAACCGAGCGTAAACCGAGCGTCAACAATTTTAGATCTTGCAACTTGGATAATCCAAGGGCAATGGGACGCAGCAAACCCACGATCAACCTATTGGATGCCTTGTTGTGGCAAGGATACTACCTACGATATCGCGTCCGCCTTCTACCGTTGAGTGCCTACGGAGTCTAAACAATCTTTGTGGAGGCTCAGTCAGCTGCACAGCAATGGAATGCATTGCGCTGTTCCTAAATTAAGTTTTACACAGTCAGTCTTTTCAATATGTCCTTGTATACAACCTCACAAAAATGCATGCAATGTCTCACACATCTGATTTTTTTGCTTGTAGCTCTAGAGTCAATATTTAAGAACCAGCAATCTGTTGTACTATAACTTTACTTTTGGCAGTCACTCAAGTCGTATTACGAAGCTTCCTTATTCCTGCCGCCATGTCTGATTCGCAATCTTTAAATACCTCAATGCTAGAGGTTATGATCTCTTCCAAAAATGAATGTGTCTTTAGTCGGGATTCGAGCGACCTTGCTTTACAAATCGTCTTCCACGCTTGGTGGGCTTCAATGGATGTAGACTTGAACCATCCGATTGCCTGGAATAATTCTAGACATGCGCCTTCATGGCGATTTTACTTGCACTGTGGAATTGAGGAGACCGGCAGCCCTAGAATCATATGTATCAGTTGTCACCGAGTTCTTCGCCATCCATCAGAACATGTGACAAGCTCAATGGGGAAACATTTGCTTACAACAGCTCAGATTGCAAAGTTGAAGAAATTCTCAGAGTCAGAAGTAACTAAAATAACGAGTTCGACGGTCGCTAAAACTGCATTGGCCATCCTGAACAGGCAAAAAAGTTGAGGAATTACAATAGTATGTTCGCAGAGGGAATTTATCTTTGACATCTAGGTTGACCCATATTGAGCAAAGTGACAGACAAAACTTTCCAAATTGGCAGCTAAGGACTTCGAAACTTCCGAATATCACCAAGACACGTGGAATCGCTACCTCATGTTACTATTTGGTTCGGCTCATATTTCATGGAACACTATATCAAATCTGGAGCTACGACGGTCATATAAGGCGTTACATGATGACCTAGTACTGCCATCCACTACGACCCCTACCAACATCTGCGGGAGGGAATATGCACCGACTGTGGATGCAAATAAGAAGCAATTGCCGTCAGGAAATACAGCTAGGTTAGCTTTGGACGAATAGACATCAACAAACAAACTCGCCATAACGTCGGACATTGCTTACCATATGGAACATATTGGGGCATTGGGTGAAGGTCAACTCACTTTCAATGAGGTTGATCGCCTATTCTTTTCTGCTTTCGAAATCTAATTGAGGATGTTTGGTCAAGCGCCAACATATTGGAGCAAGGCTAGCCGTACATTTGAAGGACATGCTTGATCATTTTGAGCTTACCGACGGCCGATTGCTTGGTATTTTAACTGATAATGCCTTCTCATATTATTCGATGACATCCGAGCTGCAATCAACACTTGAGGCCTCAGGAATCTAGTGGCCTGCATTGAGAAACCACATACCATACATGGCGCACGTTATACAGCTGGCTTTCGGCGCATTCATGAGCAGTCTCTGTGAAAAAGGCCGCACCAAGTATTGGCAAGCCCATGAGCGCGATCGGCAATTTGGAGAGAGTGAAAGTGTAGACATTGGCAAGAGTCAAAGACTTCGAAATGAGGGCAACGCTAGAATCAATGAGGTGTTGGCCATGAAAGCAGGTTTAGCAAAGATAATTGAGAAAGTGCGTATTGCATGATATTTTGGAAGTCCTCGAATTGACATGCATATACCAGAGAATGCTTGCAGAATCGATTATGCTGACATCCAGTTGTCGAAACGAGTTCATTGACTGTCATAATGCCTAAGTCCGCATTGCCATACTTCCGATTGTGGATGTGGACACACGATGAAACTCAACATTGGAGTTACTCGAGTGTGCCTGCCAATTACGGGAATTCACGCTCTAGTAGCTCCAAAATCCAAAATACAGCGATTACCAGCCACCCTTCACAACACCAGATAAATGGACGATTGTCAAGTATGTCATGGAAGTATTGAGGCCATTCCTATATTGGACCATGTGGATGTCAAAGAGGCATACAGTCACATTGCATCACGTTATCACAGTGTTCAATGACATGTTCGATCACATGGATGGCGTTATGTCAGCTCTGGCTAAGCAGAAGACTCAATGGAAGGAGGACTTGTTCTTCGCTGTGAAGTTAGCTTGGCAGAAGCTGTCCAAATATTATGCTGAAGTGACTCCAACGACGGGTAAGCTGCTCATTTCAGCACACATCCTCGATCCTTTCCACAAGTTGCGATCGTTTCGGAAGCAGGCCAAGGGAATGGATATCAATCCTGAAGACGAGATATCCTATACTACCCAATCCAAGGAGGCCTGGCTGAAGTACGTGGAGAATGAATACTGCACCAAACATTGATGTGTGCCGGTCAATAAACAAGAAAAGGCACCGAGCAGTAATCTCATACCTTCCGCAATGGCCTCAGCATCCTGTCAATTATCCTTTGATCTATATCATTTGTCCAGCGATGATGAAGAATACTTAACGGCTACCAATGTGGCTGAAACAACACCTGGAGGAAGTGATCACGCAGCACACTCATTGACCGCCGCCAGGCTTCATTTGAATTCTCCGCCTGAAGCGCCAAAGAACTGGGGGCAAAGTAATCCAAATCTCAATGTTTACCACTCCGACCCAGTGGAGATTGGCAGTAAATTTTGGATACCAGACATAACCGACTGGCGACAGCAGCAACAGGAAACTCACTCACAGTACGCCGATCTCTTGAATGTGGCATGCGACATATTCTCTATTATACCACATGGTGTAGGAGTGGAGTCTAGATTGTCCATTGGGCGAGATGTTATCGGCTGGAGGCAGTCGAAAACCACCGGCGTCACACTTCACGAAAAAGTGGTTGTAAGGCAGTTTGCTCGAGCCATTGAGGGGATTTTGGCAGGCGAGGAGACAGAATCGGATACGACAAACACTGAAAACGACTCAGAAATGAAGAACGAGGCGGAGGAAAGGAAATTGCACACAATGGCCAAGGTCCACGACTTTTTGGAGATGTGGCAGGTCAGCCAAAACCTATGTGCTACTCAAAAGGAATCTCGCGCTCAAAACAAGCAGATGACAGCCGTAGGATACATTGCGGACACTGAAGAGATCGTGAACGCCTCCTGGTCACTCTTTCAACATGATGGTGCGGCTGCATTCAAACTGTCAGAAAGATCATCTTTGCCACCAGCTTTGTCTGCAAAGGACCTGATTGGAGGACGAACTCAAATATTAAACGTCCGCCGAATCCACAGAATCAACTGTCATCCAGTCGATAGCGATGAGGATTCAGCACCTGAAAGCATTTCGGACACCGAAGATTGGCTAAACTGGAATGGTGACTTGGATAGTCCAAATCACACCGAAGACGATTGCATGGCAGACGTTGAATCTGATAAAGAGCAAGGCAATCATATCGAGGATCTGGAATGCCCAGAGCAGCGTGATCTGTGCGCCGCGCCAAATGTTCCCAGATTGATTCGGCCAACACCCAAATCAAAGAGACAGGCGGAAAAGCTGTTTGTGACAGTTGATGCAATAGACACGAGGAGGAATAAGGGAGGGAAGAAAAAGTAGGACAGAATGCGTCAGCTTCTTTATGTAGCTTGACCGAGTGTTTCAGTTAGAGATAGATTATTGGCGAATGGATAGCAGTATCTTGTGAATACCGTTTGATAAATGGATGTATAGCAGGCGCAATGAAGCTTTTGACAAGATATATGAATTTTAGTCATGTGAGAGCAAACAGTGCAAGAAAGTTACTGCGCTCGGCTTTGCCAAAGTGAAGAGTCTCTATCTGACGGAAAGACAACCGATATGCTCAAATCACAGGGATAACAATTGCCGATGGCAGCATATATTGAATGGACAATAGATTGAAATGAGCGACAACAGAGCGTTAACGATTTTTGATCTTGTAAGTACGGTAATTCAACAGTGATCAGGTCGCTGTTATTCATACCTGACGTATTGGCAGCATTTATTGGCACAAGAGACAGCAACATTGTCACCGCCACATTCTGAGAATGAGTGTCAACGGAGCATCAACAATATTTGGCTTCGCATCTTGGGTAATTCATGATCCGATTGGTTGCAGATATCCATATACAAGATATTGGCAGCCTCAGAGAGGAAAAAGAACGGCGACATGCTCCCTGCGACATCCGGACAATGAGTGTCAATGCAGCGTCAATGGTTTTAGGTCTTGAATATATCTTAATCAAGGCATCGCGCGGATCTGGGCGCTCATACCCACATTATTGACTGCCTTGATAGGCAAAAATACAATATATCAAAGCTAAAACACGGATTCCAAATTGATCGATATTGCAAGCTGCACACCATGCAAAAACGCATTATTGGTTGTTGAAAACGCGATTTTGATAAGATATTACTAACAAACTGCAAAAACAAGAGCCTTATATGAATCTATAGATGAACCCGCTGGGCAACCGACTGACAACCCGCCCAATGCGGACGGGTTGGCGGTTTACCATTGAACCACACCAGAGTTGATGGTTTGTGTTCATTGACGACCAGGACCGCCAATGTCATAATGGCTTGGTTTGGACCCGGACCTACACCCGAAGTGACGGTCTGGAACCGTTGCTAACACTAGTTATCTCTCACTGAGATAGCATGGATAGCAGTTGATCAGATATTGAGAGGTAACAAAACTCCTGGATGCAAACGATAATGCATACAAAGGCAATACTGGAGGTCAATACTGTGTATATCATTCGTTTCATACAATTGTTGGGTGTACAAAGGCTGTTTCGATGTGATTAATGCGTGCGTCAACAGAGTGTCGATGATTTTTAGTTTTACTCATTCAGCAATGAATGGGCGGCATTGTCACATAATGCCAAAGTGAATGCATTGGTGGGCATTACAGCGAAAATGGCAAATGACATGCTTGTTGCCACATCCTCAATTGGGGCGTCAATGATTTTTGGCATTGCATCTTGGAAAATTCAGAGGGCTGGGCGGTGACATTGACTAATAATCAAACTATCGGCCGCCTTTCCAGTCAAACATCGTCCCGGCGATAATACTACTATGTCCTAACAATGAGAGTCAATGCATAGTCAACAACTTTTGGCCTTGAATCATAGAAAATGCACATGCTGGGCGCCAACGTTAATCCTTAATTGAACTATCGGGTGCGATTCTAGGCGAAAATTGTTGAAAACAACATCCCTATTATTTCTTGAAAATGAGCGTCAATGGAGCGTCATCGACTTTTGGTCATGCATCTGGGAAATTCCAATGGCTGAGCGGCGACATTGAGCCATAATCATACTATGAGCCGTCTTTCTAGGCGAATATCATTGCAACAACATCACTACAATGTTCTAAAAATGATTGTCAACAGAGCGTCAACAACCTTTGGCCTTGCATCATGGAAAATGCAAGGTCACTGTGGCAACCTTAATCCATGATCGATATATCAGCCGCCTGTCTAGCCAAAAATGCATCTGACAACATCGCAACTATGTCATAAAAATGACCATCAACAGAGCGTCAACGACTTTTGGCAATGCATCTGGGAATTCCCAATAGCTGAGCGGCGACATTAAGACATAATTATAATATCGGCCGTCTTTCTAAGCGGAAATGGTTGCAACATCATCACTACTATGTCTATAAAATGAGCCGCAACGGAGGGTCAATGATTTTTTGCCTGGTATCATGGAAAATGCAAGTGATGTGTGGCGACACTAAGCCATAGTCAAACTATCAGCCACCTTTCTAGGCGAAAATGAGTGCAACAACATCGCTACTATGTCCTGAAAATGAGCGTCAACGGAGTGTCAACAAGTGCTGGCCATGCATCTTGGATAATGCAAGGGTGGTGCGGCGACATTAACCAATAATCGATCTATCGGCCGCCTCTCTAGGCAAAATTGATTTCAACGACATCGTCACTATGCCCTATAAAGGAGCGTCAACAGAGTCTCAACAATTTGAGGCCTTGCATCTTGGAATATCAAGGGGCTATGTAACTCCATTGATCCATAATCGAACTATTGGCCCCCATTCTAGGCAAAAATGCTTACGACAGGACTGGTACCATGTCCCACAACAAGCTTCAACGGAGCATCAACCGTGCGTCAACAATTTTTGATCTTACATCTTGGATTATCTAGCAGCAATGGAACGCAGATAACCCACAAGGAACCTATCGGCAGCCTGTATTGCCAAAAATGCTAGTGACGATATCTCATCCACCTCCTACAATTGAGCTTCCACAGAGCGTCAACACATTTTGTGGGGGCTAAGAATGTTACACGGCAAGGAACTGCATTGTGCTGTTCCTATATCGAGTTTTATACGTTCAGTCTTTGCAATCTGACCTTGTATACAACTTCACATATATGCATGCAATGTCTTACATATCCGATTTTTTTGCTTCTAGCTGTACAGTCAATATTTAGGAACCTGGAGTCTGCTCTATTGTATCATTAATGTCAGCCATCTTTCGAGTCGGATTACCCAGCATTCTGATTCGTACCGCTATGTCAAATTCAAAATCTTTGAACACCTCATTGCTCGAGGTTATGATCTCTTCCACAAATGAACATGTCCTTATTCGTTATTTGAGCAACCTTACTTTACAAATCATCTTCCATGCTTGGTGGGCTTCAATGAATGTAGGCTCGAAGCGTCCTATTGCCTGGATTCATTCTAGACATGTGCCTTCATATCAATTCTATTTACACTACGGGATTGAGGACACCTGCAGACCTGGCATCATATGTATCATTTGTCATCAAGTTCTTCGCCATCCATCAGAACATGGGACCAGCTCAATGGGAAAACACTTGTTTGCAAAAGCTCACATCGCGAAGTTCAACGAATTAATGGAGTCAGAGGTTACTGAATTGAATAGTTAAAGGGTCGATCATACCCCTTTGGCCATCCTGAAGAGGCAAGGAAGTCGAGGACTGACAATAGTAAGTTCGCAGAGCCAAATCATATTTGACATCCAGGTTATTCCATATTGACCAAAATGACAGACCAAACATTCCAAACTCGCATAAATGGACATTGAAACTTCCGAATTTCACCAAGCCACGTGGAATTGCTACCGCATATTAGGATTTCTTTCAGCCCATATTCCATGGAATGGTACATCAAAACTGGAGCTGCGACGGTCATATAAGGCAATACGTGATGGCCTTGTGCTGCCGTCCGTTTCGACCCTTAGCAACATTTGCCGCAGGGATTATCCACTGACCATGGATGCAATTTAGAAGCAGTTACTGCCACAAAATGATGTTAGGTTAGCTTTGGACGGATGGACATCAACGAACAAACTCGCAATCATGTCGGTCATTGCTTGCTATCTGGCTCAAAATTGGGCATTGCGTGAAGTTCAATTCACTGTGGATAAGGTTGATCACCTATTCTTTTCCATTTTCAAAAGCTAATTAAGGATGATAGATCAACGGCCAACACACTGGAGCAAGGCTAGCTGTACATTTGAACGATGTGCTGGATCGTTTTGAGCTTACTGACAGCCGTTTACTTGCTATGATGACTGAAAATGCTTCGTCACATTACTCGATGACACGTGAGCTGCAATCGACACTCGCGGTCTCTGGAGTCGAGTCGCCTGCATTGAGGAACCATACACGATGCATGGCGCACATCATACAGCTTGCTTTCCGTGCATTCAGGAGCAGTCTCGGTGTAAATGGCGGCACCAAGTCCTGGATGCCCATGAGCACGATCAGCAATTTGGAGTGAATGAAAGCATAGACATCGGGAAGAGTCAGAGACTTCGCAAAGAGGGCAATGCTAGAATCAACAAGATGTCGGCCATGAGTCAAGGTTTAGCAATGATCATTGAGAAAATATGTATTTCATGATATTTTGAAAGTCCTGAAACTGACGTTCATATAGCAGAAAATGCTTCTGCAATTGATTACGCTGACACCTGGTCGCCGAAACGAGTTCTTTCACAGTCACAAAGCGAAAGTCCGCATTCCAGTACTTCCGATTGTGGATGTCAAGACACATTGGAACTCAACACTGGAGTTGGTCGAGCGCGCCTACCAATTCCGGGAATTCACACGCGAGTGGCTCCAAATCCAACATATACTGATTACAAGCCACTTTTCACAACTCAGGATCAATGGACCATTGTGAAGTATGTCACGGAGGTATTGAGGCCATTTCGATATTGGACCCTCTCGATGTCAAAGAGGCATACAGTTACATTGCATCGCAATATCACATTGGACAATTACATGTTCGATCATATGGACGGCGTGATGCGAGCTTTGGCTGAGAAGAAGACTCCATGGAAGGAAGACTTGTTCTTTGCTGTGAAGTTAGCTCGACAGAAGCAGTTGAACTACAATGCTGCAGTGACTCCAACGACGGGCATGCTTCGCATTTCTGCACATATCCTTGATTCCTTCCGCAAGGTGTGATAGTTTAGCTAGCTGGACAAGGGAATGGATATTAATCCTGTGGACGAGACATCCTAGACTACCCAATACGAAAAGGTCTTCCTGCAGTATGTGGAGAACGCATGGTGGGCCAAACATTGACGTGTTCCGGTCAATTAACTCGAAAGCTTTCCCAGCAGCAAACTCGTCCCATCTGCAACGGCTTCTAGATCCTGTCAATCATCCTTTAATCCATCTGATTTGTCCAGCGATTATAAAGAATACTTATCGCCTAACAATGTGGCTGAGATGACACCTGGACGATGCAATCGCACAGCACGCTTATTGACCACCGCCAGGCTCTATCTGAATTCACCACCTGAAGCGCCAAAGAACTGGGGGAATATTAATCCAGATCTCAATGATTACCACTCCTACGCGATGTAGATTAGCAGTGCATTATGGTTGCCGGACATATCCGACCGGTGGCGCCAACAACCAAAAACACACTCCAAGTATGTCAATCTCTCCAGTGTGGCACGTGATATATTCTCTAGCATACCACATGGTGCCGGAGTGGAGGCCAGGTTTCCCCTTGGGCGGGATGTTACTGGCTGGAGGCAGTCAAAAACCACAGGCGACACCCTTTGCAAACAAGTCGTTGTAAGGTAGTTTGCTGGAGCCAATCATGGGATTTCGGTGGGCGATGACCCAGGATCAGATTCGACTGACACACAAAATGACTCAGAAATGAAGAACGAGGCGGAGGAAAGAAAATGGCACAGAATGGCCAAGGTTCACAACTTTTTGGATATGTGGCAGGGCAGCCAGAACCCACGTGCTACACTGAAGGAATCTGGTGCTCAAAAGAAGCAGATGACAGCAGTTGGATACATTTCGGACACGGAAGAGATCGTCAAAGCCTCGTGGTCACTCTTTCAACATGATGGTGTGGCTGCATTTATATTGTCACAAAGATCACCTTTGCCACCAGCTTGGTCTGCAAAGGACCTCCCTGGAGGACGAACTCAAATCTGAAATGTCCGCCAAATCCGGAGAGTCAACCCTCATCCAGTCGAAAGTGAGCCAGATTCCGCACCTGAACCCGATTTGGACACCAAAAATTGGCTGATCTGAAATGTCAACTTGGATAATCCAAATGACAGCGAAGATGATTGCGCTGGAGACACTGAAACCAATCTAGAGCACAACAATGGCATCAAGGACCCAGAATGCCCAGAGCAGCAGGATGTGAGTGCCCCCCCAAATGTTCCCAGATTGGTTTGGCCAACACAGAAGTGAAAGCGACAGTCTGAAAAGGTGTTGATGATGGTCAATGCAATAGAAATGAGGATAAATAAAGGAGTGAAGCAAAAGTAGGACTGAATGCATCAATGGTTAACCAGCTTGTTTAGGTAGCTTGACCGAGAGTTGCTGTTAGAGATATATCATGGGCGAATGGTGAGAAGTCGCTTGTGAATATTGGTTGATAAACAGATGTATAGCAAGCGCAATGAATCTTTTGGCGAGATACATCATTTTTAGTTGTGTGAGAGTGAGCAGTGCATGAACATTACGCCGCTCGGCTTTGCCACACGGCCGAGTCTCAATTGGACAGAAAGAAAACCAATAAGGTCAAATCATGATTACAACGATTATCGACGGCAGCAGATGTTGAATGGACAATCCATTGAAATTATCGTCAATGGAGCGTCAACAATTTGTGGTCTTGTAAGTACAGTAATTCACCAGTGACTTGGTCATTGTTATTCATAACAGATGTATTGGCAGCTTTGATAAGCGAAAGAGATAGCAAGACGGTCACCACCCCATTGTTAGAATGAGTGTCAATGGAGCATCAATGATTTTTAGCTTTGCATCATGCGTAATATATGTTCCGATTGGTTGCAGACATCCATTTATCAGATATTGGCAGCCTTCACTAGCAAAAACAACAGCGACAAACTCCCTGCCGGATCCTGAAAATGAGCGTCACCGGAGCGTAAACAGTTTTAGGTCCTGCATATTGTGTTATCAAGGCATCGCGCGGATCATTGCGCGCATAACAGTATTGTTGACTGCCTTGATAGGCAAAAATATCATATATCAAAGGTGAAACACAGATACGAAATCAATCGATATTGCAAATTGCACGACATGCAAAAGCACATTATTGGTTGCTCAAAAAGCGATTTTGATAAGATACAATTAACAAACTGCAAATACAAGAGCCGTATATGAATCCATCGCGTGACCTGCTGGGCGACCCGCTGACAACCCGCGCAATTCTGACTGGTTGGGAGTTTACCATCGAACCGTACCTGAGTGTACAGTTCGGGTTTGTGGACGATCCTGACCACCAGTTTGGCAATGGTTTGGTTTGGACTTGGACCCGGACACGAAGTGACGGTCCAGAACCATTGCCAACACTAGTTAACACCAAGTACAGCATACACTGCGTCCTGTAACCACCCAAGATCAACTGTCTCCTGCATCCAGCCAGTCTCTCTTCTCTCATCTCCCAATGCTCATCTCTAATCTCTTATCACTCATCTCTTTGCAGAATATTATGTACTGTACTCTCTACCTTCCCACCATTAGAAGAGAACAAATGAATACAGTCTTGGCTTCCTTTGTGCCTCCATTCTGATCAAATGCCTCTAGATTGGACACCTTCAAAATAGCCTTCAATTTTGCTTGATCAGAGCCGCCAAGTTCTTCCGAGAGCCACACTATCACTGCCTCAAAGTGCATCTCCTCACTCACTCTATCAAGGCCTTCAATTTCGGACTACCCTCACATCCCAGTGCATCTCCATACTCAGTTGATCGCAGCCTCTGAGTGCATCCCTGGGTTCAGTCCATCCCAGTCACTCCAAGTGTAACGCAAAATACACTCAATCGTGGCCACCATATTTGCATAATCATAGCACCCAACAACAACTCCAACTTCAATCGATTACAGCGTTGAAGTGTATCTCTCAGGTCGATTATTCTCGTCCATTGAGTAATTCTTCTTGTACAGTTGATTACTGACTCTGTTGAAGTGCATCCTCAATCTCGCTCTATTATAGCCTTCAAGTACATTCTCAAGTTCAGTCAAGTATAGACGCAAGATGCTTCTTGTACCACTGCACTCGAGTGCTGTCTTCAGCCAGACTTTCCACATGGATATATATAGATAGACTTAGGTCCTTCATACATGTCATATTATGAAGTAGAAAATGTTCTTGTCATAGTAACAAAGATAAATATATTAGACAAAATGGATTGTAGTTATGGGACCCTATGATCCACTTCTGGGAGAATACCACACCAAGTTTAAGGTCTCCTGCAGAACTTGGCAGAGGTCTTGGCTGCTCTCAAAGTCTCTGACAGATGTTCACAGAGGTTTCAGCTGCTCTAAAATTTGATTATTCTATAGGTCAAATCTCATAGCATCTTGAATGCCTCTATCACTGCAGGTGTGCTCAGAAGCACCTTAGCATACTCTTGCAATATTTGAGAGCGCTTTGAATAGCTCCAGGGAGGCCTGAGAGTGTGTGGTATTATTATGGACCACTGGTGATGTTGACCGAAGAGTCTCGGACAATTTCAAGTCATGTTAGACCTGTTCAACATTTTGCAGTTGACTATTTCTATACTAAATATATTCATAATTTATATTCTAATTGTGACATTTTGTACCTCTGTATTGTAGATAAGTATATATACTTTCAGCTTCTGATTATCAATATCAGATATATTTCTGTTAAGTTGGATTACATTAGTTCTGGTCAAACAACTATAAGATATCAATATTTTCTCACAACCTGTCAACATATATTAAATTATTGCTTCCCTGTCAATTAAAATTAAAACTGAATATTGTGATATTCAAATTATCAATTGAATTGTATCAAATTTGTTGGAAACTTGTTGACTCAAATTTTGTGCAATAATATTAAGTTGCAATTTTTGAAGATTTACCATATAGGAACTCACATTGTATATTCAAATTTACAAAACTTTTACCACTGCAATTTCTTACATCTAAGCTATTACTCTATTTCATTACAGTAATACCAATTATTAACTTATAATACACTTCATTTAAAATATATATAACTATGAAAGTATATATGTATCAATTTGTATATTTTTGAATTCCTCATGTCTTAGATTACACTTGTATATAGAAGGATATACAATGGAGAGTATAAGTAATAATTTTGTATATAAAATAGTATTACCATGTTTGTGTTTCAATCATACTGTATTCACTCTACTTTGAGTATGACAGTCCCATAATCCACTCCGTCTCCGGGCTGGCCGGTTAGATGGTGGAGCTAGTATTACCATGTTTAATATACTACATTTGAAAGTTCAAATCCAATATAAATACAAAATACTCAGTATTTTATATTGTCTTAAAATACAGATAATTAGCCTTTGGTAAAAGTTCTCTTACATTGATTTGAGTAATTGGGGGCAAAATTACAATACATTAAAGTATATTGTTCGTAATGGAAATTGCCTCCAAGATGTTAAGAAATCGATTGTGACTACCAATAGGTCAGAATTTAATGTAAAACTAGTTATTAACTCTGTATCATATTAAACTTTGAGAACTTTGAGAACCAATATTATATTTTTTGTAATAACATCTCAAAACTTACCTTCAAGATATGGAGCCTTCCAATCATGATTTATCATTTTGAATGTAGTAGTATGTATCTATACATTACAGCAAATTAGACATATATTTTGTTATTATATTTTTTAGTTATTTGTTAATTTATTTCTATATGTCTAGAATTTACCTAATGTAATATAGCACTCTATGTTACTGGGGTGCTTCCACCTGAGTAACTATACTTTTAGGTATTTAAGGATACTCAAGTAAGTAGTAGGTACATGGCCGTAGTTCCTATCGTGTTTGTCTCAGCATATCTCCACATGAAGTGTATTGGCGACCAGTTCAACGTGTATACGCAAAGAGGACAGATATGTATAGACGTATCAGATGCTACTAAATGGATAGCAACCAAATGGTATCTTGGCATAACGCAATACTGACAATACATTTAACTTTTATACTTGATGTCAGTGATTAATTAATATCGTAAAGTATCTTCGTATAATCCATCTCAGCAATTATATTGTATCATATGGTATTCCGTATAGTTAATCTCAAAGAGTAATTAATATTGTAAGGTGTGTTCTTATAATTACTCTCACTTATTATTCACTAAGGTATATTGGTATAAATAGGCTCAGTGATTGATTCATATCGTAAGGTATTCCGTATAACTAATCTCAATGTTGTATTAATATCGTAAGGTGTGTTTGTTTGTTTGTAATCATTTTGCATTCACCCCGAAGGGGTGCCCAGCTAAGTTCCCACAAGCCGGCCGACCACTGGTGGTCATGGCATTTAATTAACATAATTTTATACCCCTGTCCATCGGAAACTTCCTGTCCATCCATCGGCTAAACTACGGCCAAACTAGCTCACACAGCACCTACTTCTGACTCAGGCAAAGTCGTTTCCTACCACTTCCCGCTACCCAGTGGAGGGCACAAGGCCATTGAAACTCCACCTAGCCCACCCCCATCGTAAGGTGTGTTCGTAAAAGTAATCTCAGCGATTAACTGATTATGTGGTGGTAATATTTTGCCCATTGATAGTGCAATCTCAATTGACATGTATGTTCACAAAATATTCCTCTATCTCTTCCTGGATAAATCTGGTGTTTAGAGACTATCGGCAATATTACGTCTCAGCGTAATCTCCCTCAATATTCAAAATCTTGACTCCTAAGAAGATTACGAATTATACTTCACCACTTCTTACTCTGTTTCCCAAATCTGGCCTGCAATTCTCAATTTGAATATTTAGGTTTATTCTTGAAGATCTTTCCAGAGTGTATTGTATGAAACTGGCATTGTGTTTGTCTCCGGTATTGAGGAAGCAAATGACTTTGACCAGAATGTACTTCCGTATCGGTGTCTTTAATATCCAACACATATATTTCAGATTCAGGAATGAGCGACCCTGCAATCGCTGTATTCGGTAAAGGCAATACCACAAAATCGTTAATGTATTCTGAAGGGAATACTTTATCATGGCAATAATAAATCAATAACTCAGTGAACTGAATCATACTCACCAACCACTAAATGCACTGTGCTGCAAACAACTGATTATCTCTTTCGAAGCGATCCAGTAATGAGAATAACGCGTACAGTATTACGTCGTGCTCATTATTGAACATATGCTCAACCATGGGGTGGGGGAACTGCGTGCAATTCTAATCGATAATACTAATATACTCGATAAATATTCAATAGTATTAATCACTGAAAATAACCAAAATATTTCAGCTTCTTCTGCGCAGGTAAGTATCGTAGGTATCCTTCGTGCTTGTGGGGCTGTCCTTTCAATGCTGAAGCATTGCTGACTCTTTATAGCTTTCTTGTATGGTATGATTGGGTTTTAGGAGTTACTCCCCCTGGAGGGCCATCATCATGAATCAAGGATTGCTATGATCTCATCTGTCATATTGTAGAGTACTACTTAATGAGCTTTAATCTCTCTTGATTGCGTACCACACATCCCAAATGTTATCGTATATTGCATGATTGGGTTTGAAGAGTTACTCTCCCTGGAGGGCCATCATCAGCAAGAAGATTTAATCGAACAGTAACTTCAACTTAGATATCTTGCAACTCATTTGTTCGGATAGTCAAAACATCTCCTTGCCTGACGTGGGTATATGGAGTGCATTGAACAGATTGCTTGATTATATTAAGACACAACCTCACACTTCCGGCTCTTCGGTTTATCTGCTTCAGAGGCTATACGTGGCGGCCCACCCTTGGTCTGTGGACCTTCAATTATGACGAATTAGCCTGCCCATTTGTTCGGAGGTTTGTCGGGTCTTGCCCTGGGTCATGATCAATCAGGCACGCCATGCTAAGGTAGAGACTGTTCTCTCTAACCACGGAGTGCCGAAGGTGTTCCAATACCTACTGGGGAAACGGCTTGAGATCCCACATAATTACATATTGGCTATTGTCTGCCAGACATGTCAGTCGCTATATCACAGTCGACACATCTAATCCCACTTAACTCTGTTCAGTGTATGTGGTAAGAATCAACTGGTATCTCTTTAAGCCCTGAAGGCTTACAACTGGCCAAGATTATTGCATCATCAAATCAATAAACATTGATTGTACTTTCGATGAATCTGCTAGCAATGAGGCTCGCAATCAAATCGACACGAGGTTCCCATAAAATCCCACTAAGGATTACAGGAATGGCATACTTGTATTGTCTAGGATAGGCGTTATGTATTCAACGCAAGTAAACTCCGTAGCATATATCCTTCTGACAATCAAACAAGTACCATCACTTCTATTAGGAGAGAACCCCTAACACTCTAACTGTCCATTCCAACTATAGATAGATATTATAATATTAGACATAATATAGAACTTTAGCAGTCAATTATAGAATAATATATCTGAAATACCAACTTGCCGAATAATATTAGTCTATATTTTCAATACTATTCATAGCAGCAATAAACTACTAAGACTGTACTTATACTAATTTAAAGTATATGGATATAAAATTGCTGTAGAAAGTACAGGACCTGAACGAAATATTTCACTGAAATATAAAATACTGATTGTGCAACCTTGTTAACTAAATACAACAGTATAGAGAATAAATATCTTATAATTATTCTGAAAATAAATTCATTTAGCAGTGTCTATATCAACATTATAATTAAAGCCAAATTTCATCTTTAGTATCTCTTTCCAAATAATATTTTTATTATTGCCAGTGCGGTATTTGTCAAATGAAATTGAACTTAGCAATTTCATAGCTGCTGTCAAATGAACAGTATAGTTCAAAAATAATACTATACAATACTCATATTAGGTAGAGAGGCAGAATTAACAGACAGTCCTGGGAATCACTAAATAGTAACTAAGTACCACTGCAATCGAACTCTATAAACTATATCTCAGATTGTTTCTTTCTTTGTCAATGATTTTCTTTTGTACATTTAATCACTGAATACTCAGACTGTAAATTAACTAAAAATTTATGTATTTTAGTACTATCTAGATTGTTAACCTCATTATTAAATTCTTTTATTCATTGTAAACTTGATAAAATAAGAAATAATATGTTAATAAAATGATTCAAAAGCAATTAATATCAGTTATATTAAAATACACTTATCCATATTGTCTATATTGGGTAAATTAAATCTCATATCTTACAGATATATATGTATTAGACTGTGATTATTTAATTGATTGAATCAATTCAAAGTTACTATTATTATAAAAATCGTTGCAAACTGTATGTATTTATTCATACCAGTTTTCGTCTTATAAAGTATAGATCAGATATATTCTACCTCATATAACCATTCCAGATATTATATTTTCAATATCACTCTAAATTTTGTTAATATTCTAATTAAACTTACCAGCAGTGGAATATATAATATTGAATAATAGAAGTATATTAATCAGAAGTAAGATTCATAATGGAATATAGTTAAGTTAATGTATTCCACCATAATCCTAATTGAATTAATACATATTACATCACAACTGATATGTTGTAGTTAAAGAGTAAAGCCAGAATAAATCATCTATCTCTGTGTAATAATTTTAATTAAGTACAATAGTATGCTACAATTGGATGTCAACATGATCTACTATATATATTTTGAATATTAACTTTCCTATAGTTGATTATATCAGTCTTATTCAATACTCTAATAATTACAATAAGAGTACGAAGTAATCAAAATAAAAATTGTCATTCTTTTCACTAATAGTTAGTATTGTAGAAGTATATCAAACATATTTGTAATTGAATACTTCTATACAAGGAAGTAATTTTTAATAGCACATTAAATTCCATATTCAGAATTGGTTTATATATTTGTATGTGTATAATTACTGACATCTAATTGATTAACACACTACACTGTACAGACATACAGCCATCTTTATTTGTGTATAAAATATCATCCATTAATGTCATTTTGAAATTTCCATCTAAATATAAGAAAAATTTGAATATTCAGTTTTATCTCCAATATTGAATAGCACAAATATTGTATAGTGATGTTTTTAAACGATCCAATAACATGTCTGTAAAGAAGAATTGATCTTTTTTACAAACTCGAGTGAAATCTACAATAGCTGATTGCTCACATCTGTGATGTGTCAATTTGACTAATGCCAACCTATTTTATTGTCAAACATTCTAGAAATATAAGGAAGACTCATTACATGTCACTATTGTGTTCCATTATGTTGGTTTCAAATGAGCGGGCAGGAATCATTTGCGATCAGGACTTCGTGGTACTTGCAGTTACCAAACCAACAGTCACCGACTACCAAAATCGGTTTATTCTTGATTGCAGGAAAGTAACAGTGAACAACCTTTGTTCCGCCCTGGAGCATCATGTATATCATACTCTATTACATTTGCTCTTACAACTTTAAAACCTCGAGAAGTGCAACGCCAAACCCATTGGCGCCAATCCACATGATCTCTAACTACGCGCCACAGCTCTCCACAGCTTATTTATGTATGAGCTGCAACGTTTACTTCACTTTCGTGTTCTGACAACAAAATTAACACTACCAACTGCAAAATGAGTGCGATGGACCAGGATGACGATGAGTTTCTCTACGGAAATCATTCTTCTGCCTTTCTGCCGTCTATAACTACTATGGTACCAACTCCAGTCTCGTCCTCCCCCACTGTTCCTGGTCTTAGCGTTATCGCTCCTTCACCAGGTCCTGCATCTGTAGCAAAACAGGAACATAGCACACCGGCGGCGCTGCCAACACAGCTAGAACATGAAGAGCTAGAAGAAGGTGAGGAGGAAGACCAGGAGGAAGTTGAGGTCTCGGATGATGAAGATGTACCTCATTACCCTCATCAGTATTCATCGCTACCTCACAGACCTAATAAACACAGGAGATTGAACTGGTAATCGTACGAAAAGACGGTAGCCGACCCGAGCCTCCGCCGCGACCTGAAAGATATAATCAGATACGTACTGCACCCCCGCGACCAACTTCCACATCCGCACACGCGAGATTATCTCCAACGTCGCCAGCTCCCGCTGTTCCTGTTGCACTAGCGGTCACCACCTCCAAACTTGACATCAATGCAATGCCCAGCTACGATGGTACACCTATTAGCAAGATCTCGATGGAATCCGATATCCTTCCATCCGAGAAACCGTGGCGAAAACCCGGTTCCGACGTCACCGATTACTTCAATTATGGCTTCGACGAGTTCACATGGACTGCGTACTGCCAAAAGCAGGAAGGGTTACGAGATGAATTTTCGCCACAAAAGATGATGGAGCAGATGATGCTCATGTCTGGAATGGGTATAAGTATGATGCCTACTATGGACCCATCTCAGGTGGGAGATATGAGTACTATGATCGGGGGCACTTTTGGGCTTCACCAGGGCCAAGGTGGTCCTGGTGGTGGTGGGCCCAGTGGTGGACCACAACAAGGATCAAATTCAGGACAGACAAGCGGGCAGGGTATAGAAATGATGGGGGATCCGAGTATGTTTATGAGTGGGCCAGGTTTTGATGGCAGAGGTCCGCAGGATGCCTCATATGGAATGGGCAGAGGCGGTATGTACGTTGACCATGCCTTCCGTATGTGCCATTCCTTAGACTGACTACATTCAGACCTCCACAAGGGCCCTCTGCAGGACAAATGGGAGCATATAGTAGTTACGACCAGAGTATTATGCAGGGCGCTAGGAGTTCCGGTGCTTTTGGCCCACGAGGAGCGCGGGGGAATAGGAGATGGTAGGCTTTGGTCGCATGCATAGTGTAGCAGTAAGAGAATACCACAGTTCATTGATGCCACTTGCTTCAAAAATGCACACAACTTCAGAGTTTAAGGGCTAATTTGCTATTTCTGAAACTAATTTCAATGCTAATATATTGTGGCATTCAAAATAGAGAAAAACAAGTTGAGTTATACATATGAAAATGGTAAAAGCTTGAAGAAAGAATATTGGAAATACGTAGGGTAAAATATCAGGGAATAGAGAAATTGAATTATACAGTAATCTATATGATAATAAACTATACATAATAATGGATGTTAATGTAGTTGAATTAGCAAAAGAATGATATAGTTACTGGTATAGTATTAAGAAGACAGAAAACTACTCAGTAACAATTGGCTGAATGTAATAATTAAATATATAGATAAAGATTTGTAATGCTCAACATAACTGTATATAAGTGCAGGAGTCATATTGTTGCAAACAGGAACTCAAGAAATTAGCCAGGTATTGAGACTAACATTTTCAGTAAAGATTAAATAGTAGTACAGATAAGCTATATACAAAATTAATTTCCTGTCTTCTAACTATATATTACTATTGTACGGTAGTAGTAAACATGGTATTCAAATCGTCAACATCTGTTATAGTTGTTGTGCACAGTTGATCTAAGCAAATCAATATCTGTTATAATATTATGATAATAGCTTATTATTGAATACATATTTAATTATTCCATATTGAATATATATGCAAATGATAAGTGCTGGAAGAAATCGGAAAATAATTGACTTTTTATGTTTTTCAAGCTGTAGAGATGTCAGCAAGTAGACTTGACACAGTTATTTGAAAATAGTAATAATACTCAGATAAGTATTAAAGATACTAGATTATTACAAGCTGGTAACTGGGATTAGTTATTATTTCATAGTATTATTACAAAAGCAGTTGAAATTAATTTACTTAGAGTCTGCCAATGCTAGTAGAATTCAGAATGATACAAATATACAGAGTAGATACTAATAGCTGGAGCTATTGGAATCTATTATAAAGAATATGTAACAGATTAAATTGAATTCTAAAGATAGATATTGATCAAATGAAATTACTATAATTAAGTATTTACAGATATATTTCAATTATTTCTACATTCTTTAATTTCTAACTCTTTTACTTAAAATTACAAATCATCTATTATATAAAAATAGAAAGGTAAGTTAATATCAAATATCTCTTAAATGGATATTTATATATTATTATAACATATTAATGTTGGCATGTATTTCTACATTGATTGCTATTCTTTCTGGAGCATAATATCTATAATTCCAATCTAATTTTCTATCCACTTCTGAGTACCATCTTCTACACATAGTACTGGTTCTTAAATAATCAACTTTCATCAAATAAGTTAATGTATAATGATGATTAGCACTGTATTATTAACTATAGGTCTATTTCAGTGTACACTAGAATACCATCTATGCAAGCCCACTTTGGTATCCATTTGCTCCATTATTCACATCTAAATTGTTCCAAGTCTATTAAAAGTTGTTGTCTTTAATCATACTTGGCATGTTCTATACAATATACTATATTATCTTCTAATGTGTTTAGATTTATTACAATGCTGTTGAATTAAATATAGTGGTATACTTAGTAATACCTCAGATTGACTGAATGTATACATGACTATACAGACATGATTAAAATCCAAGCTAAATTAGGAACATTTTGAATTTTTCATTATAACAGAATTTTTTACTTAAGTATACTACATCAGCAAAATGTATTTTAGTCACTGGGAGACTCCAGGAGTGTCTGAGAGGATGTGGAGTGTAAACTTAGAAGCATCAATTTGAGGAGAGTATCATACCCTAGGAGGGCATTCCAGCGGGCCTTGGGAGTAGCAGGGATATCTGATGACTGGTACTGGAGTACAATGGGAGTGATTGTGATAGGTTTGGGAACATGTCAGAGTGCTGGAGAAAACTTTGGGTGCACCTGGGAGTGTCACCAAACCAACATGGGAATCTCAAGCAAACTCTGGGAGATGCCTGGGTTCCTATGCATGTTCATTCAGAGAACTGCAGGGGTGATCTGAGACTGTCCGGATGTACACAAGCACACTATTTCCCTCAATGGGGAATATGATGCATGGATTATTGTTCATTATCACTTCTGAATCATACTAGCTATTATGTTCAACATTGCATTTTTGCCTTGCTACATTAAGGAACCAAAGAAAAAGGTGAGTGATTCAAACATAAAGACAGGTACACTGGAACAATAACTCGACTATGCGATCAAATGATATCAATCAAACATGGTGTCAATGTCATCCACTACTTCTCCCATCTCATCAGGGCCACATCAGCAACAACCCTTGTTTCCGTCAGAAACACCCATGTGTTCCGGATGGCCCTGACAGCTCTGATGCAACCTCTGACCATCCGATGGAGAATTACACACTTCCTGTGGCCCAGCCGACAGGTTGCATTGCATACTTACCTGTTTTACTTTGCGCCCAGAATGTGGTGACGTATGCGCACCATTAGAACGACACGTGTGTTACACTCTTCATAGGGGCTGCATTTATGCTGTAGTCTTTTACACAACGCCTGGCGATGTTTATGCCTTTCTCCGGCCAAGTGCCACATTTCACCTCTCCGTTATTGCTATATATCAGATGCCGCACTCTCCCCATATATGTTTAGCTTTGAGATTTTGTCACTTATTACAATATAGTCTTCGCTTTGGATACATCGCTTGCCGTTGCATTTGCTTTGCCATTATTTTATTTTACAGGTCTGATATATACTGTCCAATCTTCACACTCTCTGGTACTAAGCCCTCAGTCCTCCACATTCTGCGTTGATCCATCATCGGTTTGCAATGCTTCTTCCTGCTCATCCACATCCCTATTGTCGCTATTGTCGCCGGTATACCTGTCGACCTCACTGGTTCCCAGGTCAAACCTTTCGAGTTCAGTCAGGGCCCATTGTCGCCGGCTGGCGGTGAAGATTGTATCGCGGTCGCCGCTTTCGTCACCTTCATCTTTGTAAGCCCTGCTGCACCCTGGCATCCCGAAATGCAGATTGTTATCCGTGCAATTGTTGTCCATCGGGATATTTAGGCCGGGGCTTCTGAACTGTGGCTCCTCAACCACCACTTCGGAGGTCAAATAGTCAAGCTGAATGGCATTGTCAACACACGCTGCATCTGCCCTGATGACCACGACAGGTGTTGGGTTGGCTGCCTGTTGGATGTGATACTTGAATGTAGGAAGAGTGTCTTTATACACCCTCTGTTGGTAGCTCTCAGGTGGTGTGTTCCAGGTATTCATCAAGAATGTATACGTGTCTGCAATGGCAGGCGAGGTTACCAACTTGCGACCTGTTGCAGCACAGAAGGAAGCGTTCTTACCAGCCTCATTCTTGTAGTCGAAGTAGTTCGAGTGATCAGGTCTGTCCGCTTTCTGCTTTGACATGGAAGCTTTCAGATGAACACCTTTGTTCTTTTGCCACTCCAGGAGAGCATGGTACAACTCGGTGCAGGTAAACATGATCAGAGGTGAGGGTCTATGACTATCCTTGTGGTGAATCATGGAATTATAAAATCCATCAGCATGCTTACTGCGGTTATTCGCCTGATGATAAAATTTGATGTAGATAAACCCTGGCATTGCTTCTGCCAGGAAGTAAAGTGGACGCTGGCAATTGGTTGGCAGCGTTCGAAACTCTCTGCGTTCGATTTGGACCGCAAACACCACCTTCCACATGCTCTGCTACAGGTACATGATACTTATTGTCTGCCAGACAGGAATCAATGAATTCCAAACACTCTGTGTCAGATTCAGATAGATGGAGATCATAATGCTCTGCGATGTTGTCCCTTGCTGATTGAATGAAATGGGATTTAACCTGATGAACTTGTTCTCTAACCAGGTACTGGTTTGAGCGTGTAATATCCAATGTGGGCCATTGCTTCAGCATACATTTTTCAAGATCTCCTTTGCGCGTGCCTCAAACGCTATGGACCAAATGTTGTTTTGCTGCATAGCAGTGCTCCAGTGCTTCTCTATTATCTGGCAGTGTGGGGCATCGGTGAATGCTTTCGCAACGCGCCACTTTTCATAACCTACCATCTGCCAGTTGCTTGCTCTGATGAACGGCCGACTGTTCCACATGTAGAGCTCCAGGTGTCTGCCGGTTGCAAATACAAGACGTGTCATGTCTGAGTGACCAAATCGACGGACGCTGCGACCACCAGAGACCACAGATCGAGGTGTAGACACCGCCTGCAGTTGCAATTGCTGCTGCCTCTGGCTCTGATTCCTTTCTTTGGCGCGCGTTTGCAGTGGATTCATAATGATCGTGCAGGCTTCTGGATTAGGGATGGGGGTAGGCAGGTTTTCAAGACCACTGAGAGGAGTGGGAGTGCTACCAATGCCGGATGCGGGGCTGGATACAATGCGATGCATTTAGTCTGTCTGTAATGTTCCTTCGGGTGCTGGTGGGCTATGGCTGCGTGTACCTGGCGTGGCGGTTGGAGTATTAATTGACCATCGCTGGGTGGTGAAAGGGGTGAAAGCTACGCGTAGAGTAATACCTGCAATGTGAGAATCGTTCAGTGAACATGATGGGGTGGAGTTCTGACCTTGGATTGGAGAGGCTAAGGAACTCCCTCCTTGAGAGGAATCCCTCTTGCCAGCCGGTACAGAAACGCGTCACTTTGCAGGGGGCAGTTGAGAATTCCCCAAATACCCACGCTTTTGTTGAGTCTGACTATTCGCCAGATTTTGAACATTTCATACGACCGGAGTCGTGTCAGGGTGAGGGCGTTGGGAAGGCATAGTCGGATATAGATGTTTGACGTTAAGAATGTAGGAATAATTCCCTCTGCGTGAATATGCAATGGCAGGTCAGGTACGCTCCTATCTGAGCGACCATGGAGGGATTGAACAAGAAGGGAGGTGCTTGGGAGACCGTACTAGACTTTAAACCGGACAATACTTGGCGACGAGATCAGTTGATAAGCATTTAATTACAGGGTTAACTGCAATCTGATTGAACTCAGATTAAACTCAGCATTGATATTCACTGTTACAGCAACGTCTGAAGGTCTATTTGCACCGCTTGAAGGGTGTTTATGCCTTCATGGCTTGATTATCATAATATTGCACTCATTCTTGGCACAATACTTCGAACCATCTATTGTGTATATCTTCAGCTTCCTGGTGGAAATGCGCATTTAGCAGAGCTAAAAGCATCGCAAAGCGAACAATGAAGTATTCTCTATCCTATGATATCAGTTGCATGTGCTGTTTCTACAGCTAGGAGTGTTGGTAGCCGTGTTGGATGGTTGCACAGTTGAGACAACATGAGAACTACTCATTATGCTCCGAGATGCATGAAGTCTGAGCAGTTGAAGTGGTATGCATTACAAAAGCAATGCCCAGCATCGTAAACTTGCCTCACCGCAACAACCAAATATCATTTCGAGGCATCTCATTCATGAGGTGCCTGGTGGTTGTTCAAGTTGAAGGCTGGGCTGTTTCGTGTTCATTAATGAACAAAACGCACTATATAAATAGAAATTATCATATCTCACAAGTTGAAACAAGGAATTGCCGGAACCTGAGTATATATATCCCTTCTTTCCGCCTAAGCTTCCATTCTCTGTTGCTCCCAGATTACACACACCTCGAGCATCCTGACCTACCCTGACATCACCTGACTTGCACAAAACACTGCCTCTTGTTCCAAAACACATCCGATAACCTACAAAACTTTGTAT
>Ga0307515_10004581_pt1 | contig 28465 bp, 35 predicted proteins | sample 17_EM_MG_FD_194513 | JGI IMG/M metagenome (GOLD analysis project Ga0307515, IMG submission 194513) | Populus trichocarpa ectomycorrhiza microbial communities from riparian zone in the Pacific Northwest, United States - 17_EM | ecosystem: Host-associated > Plants > Roots > Unclassified | place... | reverse complement strand
CCGATGCAAGCGTGTACCCAATGAACCCATTCCGACGTATGGTCACAGTTGGCCACAACGCCAGAGTGTTTGTTTAAAATAGGAGACCGACAGAGCGAGAAGAAACGGCGAAACGGCGATAGGAGGGCGATATGTGACGCGACGCGTGGTCTTGACTCCGGGCGCGGAGTAATCCGCCACCGGGGTGTCTCTGACGGCTCTGACGGAGCGCGTCCACTCTGACGGAGCCATTCCGCCCAGACGGAAATGTTTTTTGCTGATGAAGAGGTGAGAAAATATGATATTACACAGCCGTGAGGATCCATGAAATCTCGGAAAGAGTTAGTGAGACCAAAAGTTGGGAAAGATAGAGTGTGTATTTTCATTGTATGACAAGAAGAGATAAAAATGAGATGCTGTCTATATACCCCGGGGTCTCCCAAATACTCCGCGTCGCTAATTCCACTTCCGGTTTCCGTGTATCCCCATATACCTAGGGTTGCTCCTTGGCGATTTACTTGGAGGCCATAATCGAGCTAGTTTGGAGATGCACTTGGAAGCCGAGATCAGGGTGAACTGAGAGATGCACTTGGAGGCCATGATCGATAAGAAACAGAGAGATCACAGGACAGGGGGGAAATCATCATGAGAAGCTGGGACTTAGAGAATTTCGTGTGGCAGTCAATTGACCATCCCCAGTACAGCAGGACAGAGTCCCAATCCGGCAGGTAATCACCCCGATACAAGGTCTTCTAAGCCCAATCAGGCAAGTGGTACTCCAGATTCCTCATCGCTGCTCGTATCCTCCATATCGTTCTCATCTTCATATCCCATCTCTCCCGGTCTCATCTTCAACTCTACCATCGTTCCAAGAACATAAAGTTACGTCATCCCTCTCTATCTCTCCATGCCATCATTATGAGTTAACACTGAGTGCTGCATACACCAAGTACAGCACACACCGAGTACAGCATACACTGAGTACAGCATACACCTAAGATTATCCATCATCCCTTCTTTCTCACGATGTCCAGTTGACCTGTGAATGTAGCTTCAGCTTCCGGTGCACCTCCTTGCTGATCGACCACCACCAGCCAGTTCTCCATAATAGTTTCAATGACAAAGACACCTCGCCACATATCCACAGTTTCGAGTTAACTAACTGATGAATAGACTCTGAGCACCTGGCGCGCCTCCCCCTGACGGCCTCCGGATCGACCACCTCCAAGTTCTGCTCCAATCTCGCTCGATCATAGCCTGCTACAACTGCATCTCCAAACTCTTTCGATCGCGGCCACCAAGTGCATCTCCAACTCGCTCCATCGTCATTTGCAGGCGCACCTCTAATTGCTCTCACGCACCGCCTGCAGCCAGTCCTGATATACTGTGTGTAGATGGGTAGCTATATAGATACATATATACATGGATGAGAATACAAACTGAAAACCTGGGTTTTAAAAATCGTTGAACAGTAAGTAGTAGCTATGATTTCCAGGTGCTCCCAGGCTTGTCGTCGGCGCTCTCAGTGACTCTGAAGGCTGGCAGGAATGCCCTCCTAGGGCCTGATACTCTCCTGAAATTGACGAATCGAAGTTTACACTCCATATCTTCTCAGACACTTCTGGAGGCTTCCAGTGACTAAAATACATTTTGCTGATGCTATGCAAGGTGACCCGTCACCTGTGCGATGGGTAGCATGTAATTCTCTGTCGGAGCATACCAGGTTCCGTTGTAGGTGTCAGAGCCGTCCGGAACACCCGTGTGTTTTGGACAGAATCTACAGTTTTTGCTGATGTAAAATACTTGTCTAGGACCGTTGGAACGCCTGCAATCACAATCTCAACTACCTGCCACAAGTTATCACCTTTCAACGTCGCATTCTCTGCTTCGAAATCAGAGAGCTCAATTTCCTAGCCCTGACTCAGCGTTGGGAGAACAGCGCTGCGGCCTGCAAAGTCTTCCCTTCCGGTGCTGATCTGGCTGCTACCCGGAGCTCACACTCAAAGGCAAATCCCGAATTCATCGGACCCCAAAACCAGGCGTGATTGAAAGCATCTTGAGGCAATGATCAAAGACTTGAAAGCATTACTCGACAATACACAAGACGCAATGCACTACCTGGCAATATAGAGCAGCACCTGGGAGTATATCAAGCATAAGCGTCGCAGCATGATGTATATATCAGATGAACCACTGCATGCAATGGAGCTCTGTATTAACCATGGTATTATTGTTGAAGTTGAGGGTTTGGATGGTCAACAGATATCTGAGATGTGTCGATTCAGAGGAAGGCAGAGTTGGCGCGGAGGGGATCGACGCGACCATTGGGTGTGGGTAAAGCACAGCCTGGGGAGGTGTGATGGCGCACTGTATGGGTGTCTTCCGCGGCAACTGCAATGACTTTTCAAAGTCGAACTCCTACACGAGGATGGAGCTTTCGTTGAGTCCCAATTAGCCCTGTCGCATACCACAATGGCTGAGAACTCGGGTAACTTCGATCCCGTCTTGAAATTCGTATAACCGAGAAAAGCACCAGCAACTATCACTTGGCAAGTTTTCACCGTGGGAAATATTGTCGGCTGTGCGCACATACTTCCAGAGATAGCTACTACTAGTAAGACAGGAGATGGATAGAGTGAGCGATGGATTATCAAAACCCACATAGATCTGGCAACTTGGAATGATGTGCATATTTGGGAAAGAGAAAATTAAATTATGCGCACAGGGAGAAGGAACGAGAGGAGAGATTTTCACTCTGTCACCCATCGTATTTCTATCATGATGCAAGTGTGTACCCAATGAACCCATTCCAATGTATGGTCACAGTTGGCCACAACGCCAGAGTGATCGTTTGTAATAAGTGACTGACAGAACGAAAAGTAACCGTAACACAGCCATCAGAGGGCGATGTGGAATGCGAAGCATTGAATTGACACCTGGGGCAGACTAATCAGCCTCGTGGGTGACTCTGACCGCTCGGACAGAGCGCGTCTACTCCGACCGACAATTCTCGCCTGGAACGAAATTTTTTCTGCTGATGTGTACTGCATCTGTAGCGCATTTATTATATACTGCAATTTATGGATTATACTATATATTCCAGAGTTACTTATTTATTTACTACTCCGACAAGCATACACTCTGACTCTCCTAACTCCAACACGTTCACTTCCACAACTCAGACATGCTCACTCTAACAACTCTGACATGCTCGCTTCCACTCCAACTCTGACATACTCGCTTCCACTCCAACTCTCACATGCTCACTCCAACAACACTGACATACAAGCTTCCACTCCAACTGTGCCGTACTCGCTTCCGCTCCAACTCTGACATGCTCACTTTCACCACTGATCTTATTGCTCACACAACTCTGACATCTTCATATTCCAACCTCTGATATGCTTTGTCTCACTGCTCTGACATGGTCACTCTCACCTCTCTAACAATCTGGCATCGCTTACAGCAAGCAGGGAGCTGTGGATTTGGCTTTGCCGGTAGGGGTGAAAATAGCTTCGCTGGTAGTGGTCAATCTGGCCTCACTGGGAGGAAGCGGGTAGTGGTGGAATGATCACTGTCACCTCTCTGACAATCTGGCTCCGCTGGAAGCAAGCTGGTGGCGGTGGAATTCTAACTCTTACCTCTCTGACAATCTAGCTTCGCTGGGAGCACATTGGTAGCGGTAGAATTCCCACTCTCACCTCTCTGACAATCTGGCTTCGTTGGGAGCAAGATGGTAGTGGTGGATCTGGCTTTGCTGGAAGGGGTGAAACTAGCTTCGCTGGTACTGGTGGATCTGGCTTTGATGGTAGCAGTGGAACTGCCTTCACTGGGAGTTAGCTGGCAGCGGTAGATCGGGCTTCGCTGGTAGGGGTGAATGTGGCTTCGCTGGGAGCAACCTGGTTGTAGTGGATTGGTCTTCGCTGGGAGGTGGGTATTACATAAAGTTCATGGAGAAATAATTAATGAGTAAAATACCCGATGCTGGTGATTGTGATGGTGGTGATGGTGATGGTGGTGGAGATGATGATTGAAAAAAAGGGGTTGATGGAATGCATACAGTATGAGAAATTTGCTTCATTTTGTAGATTGATATTACATACGGTTACACTTGCATCACCTCACAACTCCTCTCAAATGGCCAAAGTACTTGGTACGCCGGCATAATCTTTGTGAAGCATTCGTAACTCACCGGTAACAGGGATAATGGGTGTTGGTTACCGTTGCAGCGAAAGTTTTCCCGACGTGAGGCTGTGGTGAATGATAAACCCAGACCAAAAAACCTCATGTTGATGTTGAATCTGGGTAACAACACCGCCAAGACCGAGCGGGTCTGGTTTTTGGACTGTTCTGGAACCAAACCAAACTGTTTATTCAGTCCAAACCCAGACCACTGACTGGTTACCCGGACCCATTGCTACTGCTACCAATTGTTCACAATCGCAACCTGGGAAACAAAACCATGACTATTATCCAGGCGAAAATCTGCAATGAATTCTATCTCGGAAGGTGAATGTGCTCATGCATGGAAGCCTCAAGTGGAGCATTTACCAGCTTGCCATCTTCAATATCAGTAGTTGTCAACCGTACCTCTAGATCAATGTTATTGGCACAGAGACGTTTCCGCTTCATCGTCCTCTGTGTCATTGCAGCATCCAGTGCACGATCCTGCCTGTCTAACTCTCTGAAAGGAATAATTCCCAGTGTAATATTCGATTTGTCTATGCCGGTGCATCAACCGATCAGTATCCCACGGCATATGGTGATGGTAGATGCCGATCAATGGGCAGAGCATTCAGGTAAAATCCTTCCATAATTGATCGCAGACTCGATTGCCTTCGTCTTCTTCTTGAACAAGGTTCATATTGATATCATTCTTTGTCTTTTCAAATGCCTTGGTGCCAGCTCTATTCCCATCCCAATTGAGCAATCCTCCTCTTGGAGTACTGACCAAGCCATCATGATTCAGATTATACTTTCAATATGGGTCAGAACTTTTCAGCCAGCCCACCAGCACTATAGAGGAATGGTTTCATTTTTCCAGTTGGTATAGCCAAGAAGATAATATGAATGTCTCTTTCCGCCACATTGATAACCTCAAATGAATTCAGTCAAATGTATCAAATGATAGCAATCATATCTTCAACCATTCAAGCTTCTCAAGCTCCTGTAAACCCCTCGACAGGCATAAATGCATATTGATCAACCTGGTAGCCTTGTGGTCTGGGTTGTTAGGGTTCTCCCTTAATAGAGGTATCGAAACTAGTCTACTTTGAAATCTACATAATGGGTTATAATACCATATAGTACATCATGCCTAGTGTTATCAACGGGTCCAATTTCCCGGGTCAGTTCCGGGTACGGTTCCACCTGAAACTGGACTGTGGCAACGGGTCTTACCACACGAAAAACCCAGACCATTGGAAATGGGCCGGTTTTACCACCAACAACCCGGCATTTCAAGTCCACAATTTTGGCTCCAATCAAGTATTTGAGTTCTGATCGTATCATGACATGATCAGTACGCACATTGTGCAGTTTTAGCCTCTCTTTCACATCCCGCTGACAGATTTACGATTGGACCAATATTCATTGTGTCGCTATCAATAACCCGCCAATTCTGCGGAAAATGACGCATTTTTTCACATCAATTTAACGAATATTGGTCCGATCACAAATCTGATAGCGGGAAGTGAAAAAGCGGCTAGAAATGCACAATCTACATACTGATCATGTCTTGATACGATCAGAACTCAAATACTTAATTGGAGCGAATGGTGGAGGAACCGTAAAAGTGGAACCATGATCCGGGTACAACCCGGTCAAAAAACCGCGGGTTTATGTCCGGTCCGGGTAACAACCCCGCCAAGACACAGCGGGTTGGGTTTTGGTCCGGGTCTGGAACTGGACCGAACCGAACGGCAGGTCAAAACCCGGACCACTGGCGTGTTACCCGGACCAGTTCGTAACACTAATCACGCCCATCTCGCAAGAAGTAGTAAGCTACCATATAGATGATCTTTAGCAGAAGATTACATGCCTCATGTTGGTTGGATAGTAAGTCTCACTGCTAGCAGATTCATTGAAAGGTGACACACTATGGTAGATCTGATTTGATAATACAATAACCTTGGCCTTGACTATTATCCTTCAAGGATATAAGGTGCCAGTTATTTCCAACCACATTCTTTAACCTATGCTATCTGGGTCTGGACACGTCAATTGCAGAGATGAGACTGACCTGTCAGGCAGACGATGACCAATGTGCAATTGAGTGGGTCGCCGAGCCAATCCCGTGTGGAGTGGCACGACTTGGGTACTCCCCAGTCCGAGAGACCAGGCTTGGCCTGAACTTCGTGTGTCTGATGGATTACGACATCGGGGAATGTCAATCTGCCACAATACACCTCCCACTCTTGAGCTGGGATCAATTGAGTAAGGTTAATAACTATTAGTTCAATAATACTAACGTGGTATTTTGAGTGGAATGTCGACAGAGCAATGGTGGGTCGCCACGTAAGTCTCTGAGTACAGATAAGCCAAATAGCCTCCATGGCGAAAGTTGTGTCTTAATTTATCAAGCATTCTGTTTGAAGCCTTCCGATTTACTACCTCAGGTGAAAGGAAGGTATTGGCTGTGCATATTATACGAGTTGTGAGATATCTACGTTGAAGTTACAGTTTGACTAATATCTTGTTGCGGATGATGGCTCATATGGGGAGTGTAACGCTTCAAAACCTCTCATGCAATCACAGGGTAAGCTTTGGGATGGGTGGTCGTCTATCATGGAGTCTTGCTCGTAATGAATGTGTACTCTGAGATATGACTGATGAGAACATAGCTAAGGTTCAGAGATATACTTCTGTAGTCCAAGAATTGCTATAAATGCTCCACAGAGCTCAGGCTTTCGAAGGGTAGCCCCACAAGCAAGAACGATACGTACCTGCAAAGACAACGCTGAAATATTATTTTTGTTTCCAGTTCTTATTATTATTATTTTTATCAAGTATATTAGTATCATCTATTAGGATTGTTCGTGATTCCCCCACCCCATCACTGAGCAATAGGTTCCACAACGACTACATTATCATTGTGTGAGCTTTATCTTTACTGATAAATCAATCTCAGAAGGAAGATAACATATTTACTGTACAGTGTATTAGGCGGTAGGCAAGTATTATCCGATATACAGAGATGTTAAAGTGTTATCTTTCATATGAAATAGTCCCTTCAGATTGCGTTAGGGATGGTGTTGTATCTCCCTTACCGGATCAAGATACGACGGTAACAATTTTTCTGGATTTTGATATTGCTGATTTGGATTTAGCAGATGACCTCGTTGCCAAATCATTGACTATTGGCTCTACTAAGAAGCAATCCCGGCAGCAGTTCAAGAACAATTTAATCTTAAATACAACTCAAAGTGGAACAGCATATAAACCCCGGAAGCTTCAGCAGAGAGAACTTAAGCAATGATATCATGGCTACAATAATACACAACTTGCAGATGCCCCATGATCATCACAAAAAGACGACTTAATACGCTAAGAAATATAAAACTGATACCATGGTGTTAGTACCTACGATTGAGTCTAAACAGACGTGGACAATTAGAGATATTACGCTTAAGATGCAATATTACGAATAGTATGTAAACGTCAGATCTATCAACGAAATAAGAAGAGGGATTGTGTGACGATACGTGTCAATTTAGATTGCGCTATCAACAGGCAACATATTACTGCCACTTTATTAATTAATCATCGAGATTAATTATAAGAATTTCCTTTGCAATAATAATTATTCTTCGAGATTCATTATACAACGATACTTACGATATTAATTAATCACCAAGATTAATTACACAAGTTATATGTATTTTCAGTGTTAGGTTACACCACAATACAATCAGGTTGCTATCTACTTACAAGCATCTGATACGACCCTACATATTAGTCCTCGGTGTGTATACAACATGAACAGGTTGCCGATACATGTTGATTGGAGATACGCATGAAAAGTTTCGATTGCAACTACTGCCGTGTACCTTGTATATACTTTACTATGTATTGATACTTGTTATCGGTATAGTTACTAAGGTGGAAGAACCACCATAACCTGGGTCTTGATCGAACATTATTGCTTCGTCTCAATAGTATTCATTCTGTTCTCCTCTATTGATCTGCGACTTTGTCCACTTAGCATAGCTTCTATCTAGATCTGTCTTTCGATTCTCTAACACTGCGGGCTGCAACTACAACATGTGAACAGATGTAATGTTTCTCTCCTCCTTTAGCACTAATTCAAATGGTGTAACAGCCCCCTTCTTCAGCCTTCTGAATGATGATAGACAGAGACATTTGCCAGCCAGAATTCCACTGCGGGCCAAGTATTTCAGACCATGCTTGGCTTTCCGTCATTCCAGTAACAGAACTTCATTGAGACACACTTTGATGATCAGATCAGAGTTATTGGATACAGATAAGGTGTCATCATCATCCTCGACCCCACCATAATGTTCACCTTCGTCATCCACCATTTCTACCTGGGATCGCATTTGGAATGCAGAGCGGTTGGAAATTGCACAGAGCAATTTGGGTAGGCTGGCAACACCATTGCGGCATAGAGTTTATGTGATCCCATCACCATCTGGAGTTGATACTGTTCCATGAGATGGAATGATGGAAAGTTAACATGTTGACAGATGTACGCATTGGTGGTGGTGGTGGTGGTGTATAATGCCAGGTAATATGGATAATATGTTATTCAAATATGCAAATGCATGTAGGCCAGTACAGTACATTCTGGGCTATTACAGGTACCTAATTCTACCTCGCTGAGTTTGTGAAAATGTGATGCTATAGAAGGTTGCAACTACAAGATGGTGTTCAAATATAGGGTTGAACATATACATAGATGGTTTGGGAAATGTATGATAACTCAATTCTGCACAAGGCTGTCCTGGTCAATATCACGTGGGATGTTTACATACATGTGAAGTTATGTATGGACCTAGATTGCCATATACGATGCATGCAGGCACTGGCATCATTGCGGCTCAGGGATGATATTCCAGGTGAACATATGTGCATCAATGGTCATCAATATCACTGGATGAAAATATATTTGGAGTTCACAGGATTTTTTTGGTGCGATGTAGGTGCTTATGTTGCCAAGATTTGCTTTGTGAACCAGACATAGGCACTTTGATCTCTGCATTCATGGATACAACTGTACATGGATCTTTGCTTAATTTTTGTTGGGAAGCGGACACCCTCTGTACGTCTTATTTAGGAGTTGTAGGGCAGGTGGGGTGTTACCAATATGTCCGGGTAACCAGCCAGTGGTTTGCGTTTTGACCAGCGGTTCGGTTCGGTTTGGTTCCAGACCTAGCCAAAAACCCAACCCACTTTGTCTTGGCGGGGTTGTCACCCGGACAGGACATAAACCTGCAGTTTTTTGGCCAGGTTGTACCCAGATAACCATTCCATTTCACAGTGCCTACAACTTTCGCTCCAATTCAGTATCTTAGATCTCAATCTATCATGACATGATGATTTCGTAGATTTCTCTGTTTTACGCGCTCTTCCACCTCCCACTTTCCGATTAGCGATCGGATCAATATTCATTGAATCCCTGTGAATTAACACCAGATGTTCAGTGAAATTCGCGGGTTTTCAATAGCCACTCAACTATTAATTGTCCAATTGCAAATCGGACAGCGTGAGGTGCAAGAGCGGCTATAACTGCACAATGTACATACCGATCATGTCATGGTACGATCAGAACTCAAATCCTTAATTGGAGCCAAAATTGTGAGCTTGAAATGCCAGGCTTCTGGTGGTAAAACCAGCCCATTTCCAATGGTCCGGATTTTTCGTGTGGTAAGACCTGTTGCCATGGTCCGGTTTCGGGTGGAACCGGACCCGGAACCGACCCGGCAATTTGGACCCGTTGCTAACACTAAGGTGTGCAGCGCCCCATGTAGTAACATATAGATGGTTAGCCCCCTAGTGGTGGTTGTATGATAAGATGAGATGAGATGATGTCTATCTACCCCGGGGTCTCCCGAATATATACTTCCCGTCGCTCAGTCCATCTCTGTTGCCCCTGTATCTCCGTAAGCCCCCCGCCGGCTTCCCTCTGCCAAGCTGAGTGGCGGTGGTGGTGAGAAACGGATTTTCCCGCCACAACGTCCACATATCAGATGATAAACTTAAATAGTGTAGCTGACAGACAATGAGAAGTCAACGGTGCTGATGTCATACTGAACCTGGATGAAGATGGCTATCGAATGACTAACCAAACTTCCTACCGAGAGGTCCTTCAAGAGAAGTCGACCGTCTCGATGGATATTATCTACTGAACATCACCTGCCGAGAAGCTATCTACCGCAATGGCCACTGAATATCCCATACTGAGTTGAGAAGTATCAACAACTCAGCGGCAACGTGCCTATCCACCGAGGACTACCAATAGGTACATCAATGGCAAGAGTCATGACGACGCGCACAAAGCCGATTAATTTTCGCCCAGATAACCCTGACAGCTGCAACTTTGACCTAAGCCGAGATACGTCTTATTACTCACAGATTCAAGCCAGTACGAGTTCAGAAATGGATGGTTAAATGCGGTATGGGTTTGGGACTGGGAGATATGGGGGATGAGATCAATTTGGATGTTACCTACTTGTTGTTTCTCCTCTCTTTTCTACCTTACCAATTTGGATACCAGTCTGGTGTATATGGCATCGGAACTGGTTTTTACCTCCTCCAAGATCCCTGTGAAGTGGTGGTAGAGATTCCCCATGCGCAGGATCCACTGAAAGGTCACCCTAGGCGGCTCAAACCGTAAATTGCACTAACCTAGATATCATCATCCCATATCACTCTCACTCTGTGCCGACAAATGTGGTTCTATATGATCTGAAAGGAAGTCGCCAATACTGAAATCGTTGAATTGACTCCCAGGCTACGTACTCACAGTTGTAGACTCATCCACGAGTTTTCACTCGCCACTGCTACCGCTACTGGTATTTGCAATTGTGAGCTTGCATGGACTTCCACGATGTTCCAGGCTCTCATGAATATAAAGACAGAGCTTTTCCCCCAGATAGTAGAATAGACTTAATCCGCTTTACATTCGTAACAAAATGTGTTGCATATCCAGTACCTGATACAAGCTCACTGGAACCAGGGCTGTGCACAAGTCTCCTATATATATCTCGATTCTTTCTCTTTCTCTTTCTCTTCTCTCTATACCTTAAGTCTATACACATAAACGGTTCTCCCCGTATCGCAATAAACTGGCCCGGAATTTCGACAGAGCCAGGGATAGCTGCCTTTACAGTAAATGATACTATAAAAAATTATCTAGAGAGTCCCCGAACTACTTAGTCCATTCACGTTTGTCCCACCGCAAATTTCTAGATTACATCAAAATCAACTTCACACTTGAAATACCCAGTCCCTCGCTATGATTACTCCACTTTTGGTGGTAATTCCGCGCGATCATTGAGGACAGAGTGAATCTCGACGATAGGCCCTGTGTATACATGCCGGGCGTGGAAAAACCAATGGACGATGCTAATGATCAACACACCCCCAAAAACGGCAATAGACCAATTCATGGATACCAGAGTCACCTTAGAAGATGGCGGGAAAAATGAAAAGAAGCCACCAATGATACTATAGATGATGGAAATAATATAGACAGGAACGCCAAAGCGACCCAACTTGAAAGGACCCCAACGGAAACCATTATCTGGGGTTGTTAACCGCTTGTGCAGCATAACTACCGCGGCAATGAGGAAGGACGAGTAAAACGCGGCGATAGTAAGCCCGGTCAGTGCGTTGAAAACTGTGCTCGAGCCGATGTTTATGAGCGCAAGAAGGGTTATAATTACGGTTGTGGCGCCGATAGACCACAGTGGAAGACCTGAGCGGGTATCCACCTTAGAGGTCGTTGAGTCAGCAGAGTGAAGTTGTGGCAGTTACTGCCGCTCTGAAAGACTTACTTTCGAAATGTATTTTGATCCAGGAACGCCGTTCTCCCGAGCGAATGCCCACAACATTCGAGAAGCTGTGGCAAGAGTACCGATCAGTGAAAAAATGCAAATGGCAATAATAATTATAACCTAGAGTCATTGTTATTGTCATGGCAACTGTATATCGTGTGGCGACGAGATATGACCTACCATTGCAGTAGTTCCACCCACGGATCTGGTAGCATCCTCAAAGATTTGAATAAATGGGAATCCGGTAGGGCTGTCCAATGCTTTTTGCATATTGCCAACGGAGAAAAGAGTCGCAATGAGCATCGCAAACCCAAGAGAACCGTTAATCATCACGGTAATAATCATGGACCGGGGAATGACAATCGCCGCATTTTCTATCTCTTCAGCTGTCAGGTGTCAATGCTTGTCAGCAAAATCACTGCATAACGCGGCTCATGTCGGGTATCATCTAAGTTATATCAACCAACTTACCCATATGAGTAGCCCCGTCGATTCCTATAATGATTTAGCAACAAATCTTATGATATGAAGGATGAGGACAGTGCTTACCAATGAACGCAAACATAGTAGTCACGGACCCCACAAAGAATGAAAGCCCCTGGCTAGACCAATCACCTTGATTGAAGAAAGTGGTAAAAACCTGATCTGCTGTAATGTCCTTGGGAGCAAGATAGACAAGCGGGATCAGGATAGCGAAAAACCCGCAGATGTGGATAGCAAGGATGATTGCTTCAACCTGAGGAAGCAGACGACCTAGGTAAGTGTTGAAAAACAGGCATACGAGAGTGAGTGCGTAGTATATTAGTGTGCCCTGCCATCGTTGACGTGAATACTCCGGAAAGTGCAAAACCGCCAAACCTGTGATCATATTTGCGGCATTCAAAGTTGAGCCAGCAGTGACTGCCTGCCATCCAATTACGGTAATCCAGCCCGTTATGTAGCTGAGGAACTTGGTTGCGGATGGTGGCGCAAGGATAGCAACCCTTCGATTGTGATCAGAGGCAGTTTATCGTGCGAGGGCATCCAACTCTTACCAGTTGTACGGGCCACCAGCTAAAGGAATCCTGAGCAGAGTGAGCGGGTTGTCCTGTATTGGGTTGATGAGGGTATTACTAACATGCTCCCCAGTTCGGCCATTACCAGCGCCTGCGACAAGCAGCCTAACCACGCAAACATATAACCATACATCAAGCCTGCTGGACCACCATTCGCAAATCCACCTTGGAAGACAACCAGCACGCCTGAGTACATTTGAGTAACTAGAATAATACCGGCTGGAGATGTGGTCCGTTACCCTCCCACGTGATCATCTGATTACTGTATCAGTTGAAGAACAAGATATAGTGTATTGGTCGTGGTTAAACTAACCAGCGTACAAGTCAGTCCGATGATAGATACCGTACGGAAGTTCCTCTTCAAAATTGGTGAGCTTTGTAGCCCCAAAAAATTGGCTAAGACATTGTATGGAATAACCGACTTTGAACTGTTGTCGTTTTCCATAATGAGTGAGATCTGCTTCATCGCGGGTCATCACTCGCTGCCCGACGAATTGGGCACCATTGCCATACGGTGTAACTGCGGTTGCGGGTAAGCGCTTCATCATGAAGCCGTCTTCTGCCATTGTTGCTGAAACGAAGCCGCACAAAAAAAATGCTGAATAGTTACGTGCGGGACTGGAGGAGGTAAGAACTTCGAAGCTTCAGAAGGTGCAGCATAGGGATTAAAGGGCGGAAATGCTTCTGGGGGTTAGCTGCAGTTTCCGACCAAACTCTGAAGGGTTGTTGACAAGACAAATATTCAACCCCTGTATAAGCGCTGTATGGCGAAGTAGCTTGCCATCGCATGACACACCTTCCAGAAAATTGCCTTCCAGGAGATTTGGCCAATAAAATGGCTAGGAGCACGCCCGACAGTACCAATCCTTACACCGCTCACGCTTGCCCGAGAGCCGTTGCCACGCGATCTCGGCTAGGATCACAAATGCGAGGTTAGGCTACTAGAGCTTGAGAGAACAACTCATGCCTTCTGAATCGATGGCTGCTATGTCTACATGGTGCTTCTTGATGCAATTGCAATCCACATTTTGGTGTAAATGGATCTTCCTTGCCCGTGCGTGCGCGGCAGTTGTATTCTAAGCCTAGCCCTGCGATCGTGTGATGGCGCACGGACTTTTCGGGATATCATATCTGACCGCAAGCTTGCGGTTATATTCTTCTCCGAGCTCAGTCTTCCATAATTTTCCAGACTCTCAGTACAACATCCGCACCCGCAGGTGCAGGGGTAACATGTTCATTCCATAACTTCCAATGCAATAGTAGCCTTCTATTGCACCCTGCATCCGTAACATCCGGGTCCACTGTTCACTTGCCGCATCTGTTATCCCCTCGCTCGGTAATTCGCAGAGCAGTCTACAATGATACAGACATTTGTGAGGGTGGCAGCACCGGCGCATGCAAGGTGACGGCGTAGTCCACTGGGAATTCTATCCTTCGGGTTCCGACACCAAGGAAAGTAGCATTTTTCCCTTGCCAATCGAAAGTGAGCTATCAGAAAACTTACGCTATCACCCCATAAGCGACTGTAGATTACTTGCACAAGGTATCCACTAGTATATAGTTGAAATCGGGGGTGCATTAGTGTATAAGATTAGAACGTGGTTATAACGTTAGCCTCTCATATGAAGTGCGCCCCCAGAGTATCACAGCGGGGTTTTCGCATCTTCCTTTAGCCAATTACAGCTCCCCCGCGGATTCAACAACCCTGCATTCCAGTGTTCCCATTCTATGCGTCTTCAATTCTATACTCTATGCTCTATCGGGAACGCGTTGTTCACCTTACCTATTATAAGCAGTACTATCCCCTTTTGATATACTTGAAGCTCAATATCAATCCTCGGGGATTTAGTACTGAAAAATGCATAAATGGTGGAAGTTTATGTGACATAACCAATCTGTTACTAAATCGCTACTCCAAGTACTCAACTGTGGGCCCAAACAAATCTAAGTGAGAATTCTTACATTCTACCTGTAGATCTACAATTTATCACGCCGTTAATTGTCCAAATCGATCAAGAATTAGATATAGATATAACTGGAGCTCCCCATCCCAGGTCATCCTAAACGTCAGGCTTTGCCTCAATTCACATAACACCCACTATATCCAACACCACTATTTGTTTTTATTTCGCTGCAGTTTAAGAATTAGTCTAGCTGTAAAAATCTTTCCCGAGTTGCTTTAGAAATAAAACTATTCCTTGTAGTTGAGAGAACGGGTATTTTATGTTCCTTCACAATCACCTACAGGCTGGAGCAACCCTTACTTCATCGGAATTTGCCTCATGCTGTATTTTGTGAATCTGGCCGAGTACTCTATACTCGTTCCAGTGTCCGTGCAGTGTTTTGATGCGGAATATTTCTAAATACCTGACACTCCCCTACCGATGCTGTGATCCCTGCGTAGTATTCGGTTTACGCCACCGAACCGCGGATGAAGCATAAGCATCTAAAAGACCTACATATGAGACAGGATGCTCTTTAATCTGTCTGCCATGTGAATATCTTGGTAAAACTAGCAACCTTACGCTGCATGAAATGGCTTACTATATACCGGAGTTCGCGTTTTTGCGACAGGCCAGGCCTCATAACCTGGTTTCGGCCAATCAGCGAATCGTTTTACCCTGTTTGTGGCCAGATTTGTGAACAGGTCTAAATCGTAAACTCTGTATATTCCCTGATCCCTTCCCTTTTTTTTCCCAAGTTTAGCCAAGGCGCTTGGCTGCTATGTTTCACTTCTACATCTGAAAAGTCTCGGCACAGAGTTATTGGTACTCGGGAGCAATCGTAAAGTGGATCGCCTAAGCAAAACTTACCCTGGAAGACGATTTACCTCACCGGTGTTCAAAATTCCGCACGCTAAATTATCACGGCATTCTATACCCACGTTTCCCCTTCTCTATGTTTGTGATCTTCTCACAAAGCATTTACTGTGGCGCTATCTTCCGTCAGTTCTCTCGCGAATCGTACCAGTCTCTAGCGGAAACCACAGCGGGGAATGTCGAAGCAAGTTATCGTAACCGCCGACGATCACGGTCCGTCAATCAATCTGGTAGCTTGGATTGCTATGACGATCATGTGCCTGGCAGCACTTACCAAGGTTTTCAGCAGGACCTGGAATACCCGTTCACTTCCAGGAGATAGTATATTTATTATACTAGCTATGGTGAGTTTGAAGTTGTGTGGACTAATGTACTCATTTTTATTTGCCAGTGTTGACTTGATTGTCCTCAGATAATGGCAGTTGGCCAAACCGTTGCGGTCTCGGAACAAGTCGCGGCGGGACTTGGGCGGCGTGGACGTGAACTAAATTCATCACAGATCGAGAGTTTTCAAAGAGTGAGTTTTCCTTCCGAGTAAAATATGGGGTGCTCGAACCTGGCCAGCTGCTTATTTACCCATATTTTCTAGGCTGGATATGCGGCCGAACTGCTCTATATCCCTTCTCTGTGCTTCGCGAAGATGGCAACACTGTCATTCCTGGCGACTCTTGCACACACTCCTATCAGTAGTATGGTTGTCAAGGCGTCAATTGTCCTCACGGGTGTTTGGGCCGTTGTAGTGATGATTGGAATTGCGTTTCAATGTCAATTACCTCAACCCTGGGCCATCCTATCAAACCAATGCTTCAATCAGGTCAGTTTAGAGGTCTTTTAGTATCGCTTATCTTGCATTCCCCTTACCTTGAGAAAAGCTTCTCTTTTCCCTAGTTTCTCGCTGACGGTCACAGTCAGCATTCTGGAATGCTATTGGGGTATTCGATGTCATTATTGACTTGGTTCTCGTAGGGTTACCGATCTTAGTTCTATGGGATTTGCAAGTTCCCACGCGCAAAAAGGCTTCAATAATGGGTGCTTTCGGCACAAGAATACTGTAAGTTCCCTCCCAGCCACGTAGTGTGGCTCGCCACCTGACGCATCGCAGCGTCATTCCATGTACCATACTGCGCCTTAGCTACATCTCATCCGCCTCCAACTCGTCGGACAGACCATTCGACGATTTCAATGCAGCTGTAACGACAGAGGTTGGTATGAACTTAGCGATCGTACTTGCTTGCTTTCCATTCATTAAAACGTTTATGGATTGCGTCCAGACTGGCTTATTGACAGCTGAGCTTTACTCAGCCGGCGGAAAAAGTATCAAAAGCGGCAAATCTTATGCTATGGGCTCTTTCGGAAGTTATGGTAAGATGTCTGCTAGCAAGAATTCAGCAGCCAAGAAGTCTATAGGTTCCTCTGGTCAGTGGATGGACGAACCAAATACTCACACTACAATCACAGCTGCTATCCGCGAAGATGTGGAGTCAAGGACTAGCAGCTCTGGTTCGGATAAAATGATTATCAGGCAGACAAAAGATGTTGCTGTGGAGTTTGAAAACGTAAGTGAGGAAGGGATACGTGCACAGAACAGAAACAGTATCTGGGAAGGTAGTTCAAAATAGTATAAATCATTAATGTTATTATGGGCTTAGCAGCTACGTAGAATAATCGTATGTACTCGGGCATGCTCGATATATTTTAGACCCGATCTATACAACTTTCTATGGAAGCAATGATTAAACATTCCCAAATCCACATTCCATACCCGATTATGGGATAGTATTATCCTACAAACCGACTTGCCTTAAGATATCAACATCTAGCTTACCCCATTGATTGCATCATATGACAACTATCAGTACTGCAGTATTCTCGGTACGGAAGCTTCCCTAGTCCCCAAAAGTACAGTAAGTTATACTTTATAAATCTTTGCTTCTTACCCCGCCGTATGTATTCTTTGCAGGAAGCCGCCGGTTTTTGTTTTGTTTTATTCATACTGTATGAACTCTAATTAGAGTATGACAGAGCCCCATATCCCCTCCACCTCCGGGCAAGCCGGTTAAATGGCGGAGTTCCCCACCCGCTACCCTTTGTCCCCTTCACACCGGGAGGCTGGCACTGGGATTCGAACCCATAGCATTATGACCGTATACCCCGCCTATACTTTCAGGAGCGATACCACTGCGCCACGGGCCAGCCCCTTGGAAGCCGCCGGTTACACCCAGTCCGTTGAGCGACCAATGCCAAACGCAACTCGGGCTGAAGTAACAGTTGGCCAATAATGTAATGTGGCTTTGGTATATGGCTTCTATATCCTTCTAAAAATACCTTGAAATCACCGAAAAAGTCCGTTAGATTTTAAAAAATTTATGGATAGTAGTGATCACAAGACCCGACCAGGTGAGACTCGGATCCGGAGTAGACTCGAGAATTAGTCTCGGGAGTTTTGGGACTGTCGAAACTGGTCCGGAGAACCCTAAGAGTTCAGAGGTCTGAGATAACACCCCCATATTCCGGCAACCCTCTAAGCATACCAGCATTGAATTGCCCTCCTCCTTCCTGATTTCACCGCCCTCAATCTCTAGTGAAATAAAGGGAAATAAATCGAAGAAATAAAGGGGCACAATAGTCTGTAGATGTTATTCGCTAGGGGTACGGGCACAAAGCAATTTGAGTGGAGCCGAATGTGCCGGCCTTGTTGCATACGACTGGCCAGGCAAGTAACCACATTGTTGTGTTGTTATTTGACCTGACCACACTCAGGTAGCTGCGGCAGCAGGAACCCGAAGAGCTATATGAATTTCTCGCGCGTAGGATCCTGGTACACTGTAGCTCGGATCTCAGGTAAACTCTGATACCAGCGCTTGCAGTTTGGAAGAAGTGATAGAGAATATTTAGAGAGTGTTTGTAGAACGGGCAGGAAACAGCCTATCTGTATACACGCTTGAGTGGGTTCCCATATACCCTGCCGTATACTTGGCCACATACGTCCAGACTCAATATGTAGATAAGGTCCGGGCCGTATGTCCTGTCTATGGCCATTCCCGCTAGTAGTCTATCAAACATCTTGACTTCATTCTAGATCTCCGGGGATCCTTGGAGTTTGGCTTGAACGCAGTAACCCTAAGGTGATCTACGCTAAAAGCGCTCGCTTACGCAGTCAGGCGATGGAGTCCATGTCCATGTCTAACCAGCCTGCCCAGGCCAGTGCTGAAAGTCCAAGTAGCAGTCTCATCACTCCAATAGCAAATAACTTGAGCAATTCAAACCACTATTCACCAGCACCGAGCGCTGAATTTGACCGCAAGGCTCGTACCTCACAGCGCACCGAACACGCATTACCACATACAATACAAACGTTTAATCATATCTTGAGAGTTCTACAAATAAGCTGGGCCAGCCTACCATATCTCGTCTTGTCCCAGGGTTTTGCACGAGACCAAGCCCTGGACGTCTTGTCTTTTGCTATCACCACCATTCCCGGGTACCTCATAGCTCCGTTCCGCTTTTGAAGCCTCAAGGTCGCATCAAGGTAGCAGGTTGTGACGAGGGCAGTCGAAGTCCGACTTGTCGGGCGGTTAGGCGCTGGCGAAGCTAATGTGTAAGTGAAATCTCGAGATTTTGGAACCTTTACTCAAAGACCTCCGCATCATACTTTCCTCCTATCTTCCTCACCATATCGTCCCTCTCGCTTGCCTATCTCGCTTGCCTATCTCTCACTTACCTTACTCTTTTGCCATGCTTCCCCCACCTCGGCACCACCACAGTCAGCCTGCCGAATTATCTAACATGTAGCAGTCTGGTGTCACGTATGGAATATCCCGACCTTCCAGGCGCATAAATCAAGCAACGAGCTGAGGGGCGACGATTGATCAACTAGACTGTGAGACACAGCATGCACAAATACAGAAACATCAAGTGCGGACTTGGCTGCCTGACGGAAAACATGAAAATGATTAGATGGAGGAGATAGTGGCGGTTGTGTTGCAATTATTCCGTAGCCGTAACAGGACGTCCCTCGCGCGCCTCTTTTCACACATCTTATTATAGTCGCCGATTGTTAAGCTCATTGATAATCGCCCAGAAAAGGAGCCACCCGAAACAAAATTCTACCACATTCCGATCACTACACACTTCGGACGTCAAGCCACCTCAGCCTCAGTGGCTCTATTCCTCATACAGCTATTTGTGCCATGGTTTAGTCTATCGTATGAGCTGGCCGATAAGTTAATCTAGTCGGATGGTCTGCCTAGCCCGGAGCCGTTGTTCAGCGCAGAACTATTTACAACTCCCGTCTCTCTCCTAAGACGCCGCAACTGGGTTTAATCAAGATTTCGGGCTTCCGACCGGCGCCCAGCTACTGAAGTGAATGAGGAGCGACTGGTGCAATGAAAAAAATCATTTTTCTCGGACAACTGGCCGCCATATTTATGCCTGCAAGCCCCACGAAAAACTTATCACCGCGACACTTCCTTCGGCAACTTCCACCACACTTACGGAACCATATCCGCTGCAAGGAAGCTTCTCCCTACCATCTTCGGCGGTCTAGGGGTAGGCTTAGCTGTGTAACCCTAACAAAACTTCGAAGTCCCATCCCGGCCAGCTACAGTATCACCTCACCCGTCCGTGCGTTTGTAGCCAGCCAAGTCTTTCTGTAAAGGATTGTGGTGGCTTACCACAACGGTCGTCACTCCCTACATAGTCTCTCCTCCTCATTACATTTAAGGGTAGTTGGAACTTGTACTTGCGTAGTTAGACTCTCCAAAAAAGCGCGCACATGGCTCGCTCCGCGAAGTAGCGTCCGTGAAATTAAATCCAAGAAATTGATAGCCTCCTGTATTATACCTGTGTGAGAAGCTAGATCGTTGATCCAGAAATAATCACACACAAAGTAGAGTAGATTATCTACATATATGCAACATAGGCAACGGCATGGCTCCGGACAGTCACTTCTAGCCGTCATTTCTATACTATCACTTCTAGTTATCCGAATATCGGCCACCCATTTTAAATACCAATGATCAATGTGCCATGATTATGCCGTTTGAGTGGTGCAAAGGATTTGCTCAAGTCCGGACTCAGAGGTAGTAACCTTTGCCGTGGGCTCCTCTTTAACAGGCTGCTTAAGAATCCACTTTCGCGCTCGTCCCAACCATATCCCCTGGCCAATTAATTGCATAAACGTCGAAACATACATCTCTAGAGACACCTTTAACCACATCTAGTAGTTAATTATGACTGACCGATAGCTATCTTCTCGCTCAATTCATGCGTGACATGTCCCCTAAGAGTTCCATGGGTTACCAGCTGGAGTTAGATTCAGAGATACCGGCTACAGCCAAAGCTGAAGTTAAGGAAGAAGTTGGTGATGAAAGTAGGGAAGTTGGAACTGGGACTAAAGCGAGTAATTATATGTACTAGTACAAGGGTACAAGGGTAAGTCGGGCGCGGTGATACAGGGCAAAAGAGCGCCCGACTTTTTTCCCCCATACAACGAGAAATGCCAAGATCCTCATCATTCACTACACAGCAAATGTTTTTCTAAGAAAACCTCATAGAAGCATCTCAGGTGGTCTACTATCACTGCCTTCACTTTCAGAATCTCTCTCAATCGTTGTTGTGGAGGTGTAGAATTTCCGCATTTTATGGGGCGCGCCCGACTTTTGGTATCTTCCTAGTACATTCTAGTTAATACTTCCCCAGCCCAATTAAGTGACCGATTTTTGGACGATTGGAAGTGACGGTCAAAAGTGACTTCCCAGAGCCACGTTGCATCGGGATCCGTCCATCCCACTATCCATCCAAGACTTTCACCTCGGTCAGCTTCGCCACCATACCTGCTTTACTGGAATCGATTTACTCTGAAGCAGCTTGAGCAGCCTGTGGCAGTTCTACTAGTATTGGTTTCTGTACATGAATGTTTAATTCATTGCATGCTCCAGATTCACTGCTGTGATTGCGTTTCCGGAACCTGAATCGAAGCAAGGGAATTTGGAAGGAGGATAGAGAACAAGGAATAGAGGACAACTCGATTCGCAGGTAGACATGATAGTGCAGTGATTGTGAATGTATGGAGGCCCTAGTAGTGCAGGCAGGTGCAAGATAAAAGCTTTGGAAAATGAGATCAAGGTGTCATGATGACTTCATTATGATAGTCCAAAACGAACCTTATATTGAGCCACAGCTTTCCTGCCTCAACTGCCACAAAGCCACTCCGTGGTCTAGCAGTTGTAATGGTTACATCATACAGCTTCACCAGGCTGAACCGCGGAAGGCTGCTCGAGCCGTAGTCGGGCCGGGCTATTGAATTCACGGGTCTGTTGTCGGAACCTACAGCTGAGAACTACCACATAGTCCAGCTTGAAATCCAAATCTCTCCTCTTTTCTCTTTCCCTTCAGAAAACCCCACCCCTCTCCCTTCGTAGTGCCAGGACCTTTCCTTCCCAGTCGCCCTTACTTTAACTAGGCATATAAGTTCCCAGAGCTGCTGGCCAATCTATCTCGTTTATCCCCCAGCAAGGTACAACGAAAGTCACCTACTCTAACCCATCGACGATGGAGATGGTGATCTCACAACTGCCGTCATTCAGGTTCCTATTTCGATTTTTCTTGATTTTCATCCTGTTAATTACCTAAAGCAAGATAATAATCAAAGTAAGAATGCAATATCAATCCCAGAGAACAATGAGTCTAAACCCGTATGAAAATATATTGTGCCACTGGCAGGTACTTCTCTCTTCTTAAGAAGAATGGTAGCGAGTTGTATGCTGAATGGCTTATCATGAATAGAGGCGAAGTCATAGTTATTCAACTATAGAGTATGTTTTCTCGTCATAGGATACGAACACCGTACTTGCCCACCTAGTTTGCAAATATCCTTTTGATTGCACACAATTCTGATACATTTTAGTGTAGCCATGGAAATTTATGCGCGCTTCACCGCTGCTAAATTCTGGGATGGATAGTGGGATGGACAATCTCTTCCCATGCTGCATAGGCTGTTGCAATATGGAGATGCGTGTATTCTACGGTACAGAGAGAAGAGAGAAAAGACTCGAGATATATACAGAGAATCTTCGGGTAAATCTTCGGGTATGCTGGTGCCACCGGATTTGCAATACGGCGCGCCTCCGGACTATCACTCCCACCATCAACCCTAATATAGATCAGACTAATCTGTCAGTCGATATACCGTATACATAGCCAAGATTGCCCACCCTTTAGTTGGTTTTTATTGTTAGGGAATTATGGATTTTGAAGGTCTGTGGGAAAGCTTACAGACCTTGATGGCAGGCGATCAATTGGACTTACTACAGAACATATAACCCCTAAGAAATGCGTGTATGTCTGCTTACTGAAGACCCTGCCCAATCTGCTGCATACCTGCACCTGCGCTCGTTTCTAGAGTTTTTTGTTGCTCTCAAGCTCACCTCAAAGTGGAAATGAAGTCAGCAGACAGATAGTTTACGAGTGCAACCGACACCGTAATCACAAACGAAGGGGATACTGGGTACACACGATACTATAAGCAATAATCCAGAAGCTTTGACGCAACAAACAAAACATTAATTGCTGTGTTCGACCACGGTGGAATTCTTGGGGTGATAGTGGGGGTGATAAGTCCGGTGCGCGCCGTTTGCAACAAGGCAAGTAGTGAAATCACGAGTGAGACTCCATAATCAATATTTCGAGTGACAGTACATGAGGCGGAATCTCATGAGATTTTAAGTTTAAGCTGAGGTTTCCTCCTCCTAGAATTACTAGTAGCACAGTGATTCAACAACATTGCTTGGTACGCATGCAGATGTACAGTGCCTGGTTATAATAATAAATTATAATGTCGGACAACGATAAATTTAAATTGGTAATGACGAACAAATATCACATCCTAGACATCGCATACTTGTCAACACCAGTTGATCGTGGGTAGTATATTTCATGCGCAGAATTGTTCCACCTATGAAAGTCTGGCGGTGCTGGCGTCACAAAATTCTAAAAGAGTGTAACGCGGCTGAGAATAATGTCAGTGGGCACATCCATTCTAGTCCGAGTACTATCCCCACATGCTTTGTTTGGGTATATGTGTTGCATTGCCACCCAGAGTATTATTTGTAATTATATTGTATTCACCCGCTTGCGGGTATGACATACATCTTCCACTACCTTCCTCGCCACTTCAAATCCAACAAAGGAAAAGTTCGAGTCGTGGCCTCCCTACCTATCCCCTCATCCCCTTACCCAGAGTATTATAGATTGAATGAGACGCCAAGGTGATCTAATTAGCCAGACAAGTCGTGATGCATCCCATCCATGGGGCACCCATCTGCTCATAAGAAGCCCTATCTGCACATGGGAAGTTTCTACACATGGGAGTCGCATATGCGGGTTCCGCACAAGAGGAAGGTGCTCCATGGCTCCCCACATATCACTTGTACGTACTCGTGCCTAAAAAAAGAATTGGTCGTCATCCACCGATCACCTGTTCCATGTAGAAAACCATCGTTCAGTGTAAATGACGCACCCTCCCCATATATCACTATATCTATCAATATCAGTTGTTGTGATGTACTGAAAGGAGCTACGTTAGTAGCCGATACTATGGTGGAAGTCTCCTCGACGGATTGAGTGCAGTACGAACACCTAACCCTACACTTGGTAATATAACGAAATGACTTGGTGGTGCTTAAAGTCAATTTATTATTGGCTCGCTTCAGGGTTAAGTGTTTTAGTGTGTCCGTACAGCAATGAATCTTTCGAGTAGGGCGGTATTGTGTTATCGCATACCTATCAAACTTAACGTGGAGGGGATATTTAAACCTTTTCGGACTGCACCGTCATATCCTGCGCACCACTTACTGTACTGCAGGGCGATTATGCAACCGTCCCCTTCTCAGACGGGGCTTTCTATCTCCAGATGGGGCGTCCACTTGCGTACACAGCTACAGCCGGAGGCACCAAGGTCATTGTGATGCAAAATAGCATTTAAAAGATACCCTTTGTATTGTAGGGTGTACTCAGTAAGGGGAAGTTTTGAGATGCACAACTATGTTAAGCAAGTAGAAAAGAGACAGGTACACTTTTCCCGGGTCTCCTGCTGATTGGTCGTCCTTGCGAGAAAAGCAAACAAACGGCGTCTACGGCTCAAATCATTTTCCGTGAATCGAGTAGAACCACTTGCAGCTGTACAAACATCACAGTAAAAGCATGCCCCAAGATAATAACGCATAGATAAGCTGTCATGGCGAGCAGAACGGAAACCTAAGACTATGCACAGTGCCGGCATACTAGTTAGGCGATGAGTGTGTGCAAGCCCTAAACTTTGGCTGTATTCTGTAGTGCCTGCGGTTAGCTAGCACGCCAACTTCCCCAAAGCCAGGCCGGCCTCGAGGGCTCGCACATGGAGGAACGCCCTACAGCTCCATGGGCCCGCATGGTTCCTTGGAAGATTTGGGGGAAGCAATTACTATATAATCTGGGCTCGAAGAGTGCAGGCAATTGGGATATTCATTCAAGTTTTGCCAAATGACCATCTGAATGAAATGGATCCGCTATCGATCACAGCATCTGCCATCGCCTTGGCAGGAGCATTAGCGAAGAGCTTGGAACAGCTCAGAGCCCTTCAGACCGCAAGCCAAGATCTTCTCATCCTAATCAATGAAATATCGGACTTCCGTATCGTCCTCGGAGAAGTTGAGCGTACTATACTCGAGCGTCGCGGATATCAACATCTTCCACAGACTACACTAGAGAGTATGTGCACGCTGTTGGATCGGGCCAAAGCAAAACTCCTCTTATTAGACAAAATAGTCAACGACGATCTAATCCGAGCACGCTCACCATCTATGGAACCCAAGGTCGCTAGATTGGGATGGTTGCGCCAAAAATCTAGGATTAAGGAGCTGAAAGAAAGCCTGAAAGAAATCCGATTGAGCCTTACTGCTTTATGGGGGGCTGCCAGCCTGTAAGTCCAGCCACTTCAGATCTGGAGGAAATGAACAATGTAGATCACATATAAATGGAAGACCCATGTCCATTTGCAGACGTCCCCCGTACGCTACAATGGTTAATGATTGTGATGGGATTGTTGCAGTGCCGATCTCTCCCACATACACATAAGGCTCGACGAATTTGCCATTTTGCAACAAAACCAGTTCAATGAGCTCTCCGAGCAAGGAAAGCGTCTACAGTATATAGCCGATCAACCTAATCCATCGCGGTCTGATGGGAGCAGCAATGAAGTCTTTGGAGAGTCTGATCAGAAGGTCTTGTCCTCAACGCAGACTACAGAGCACGCGGAAGTTGAGAGACCTGAATCTTCCCACCATAAAGCAATTATCCAACTATTGCCTTCCAATAAGCTTCCCAAGCTAATAGAAGGCAACCGACCTAAGACTTACAGCACTGTCCGCATTCGCGCCTCCCAGTATCGTAGGAGTCCATGTGATGAATGGTGTAGCTGCCGCTGCCATCAATGGGAGTATCTAAGATCACCGCAGTTTGCAGACGTGATTCTTGGCACGTTGTTCATCGGTTATTCTGCGGTTCCTATCCGGCGCCAAAGATGCAACGAGAGAAACTGCCGCAAGCAGTCTATCTGTACCTTAAAAGTCACATACCACTTTCCTCATTGGCTCCTCGGAAGAATGATTTCCTTCGCCGCTTCACTTACAAGTATGAAAGGACCGCAGATAACTCTAAGCATGCCTAGAGTGGTAAATGGCAGCGCCGATATATTCGCATTCGCGGTCCAAGGTGACATTGATGGAATCAAGTCACTCTTCAGCCAAGGAGTTGCTTCGCCTTACGATGTTGCATGTACAAACGGAAGAACAGCTTTGCATGTGAGTGTTGATTATCCTTGCTCGTGCTTCACATAATCGCTGCTGACTTTCAGTTTCCACTGTCTAGTACGCCGTAAACTATGACCATGCGGAACTATCACAGTTTTTGCTTGATACAGGAGCGGACCCGAATATCCAGGACAAAACTCTAAAGTAAGCGATGGGATACCTATTTCAATTTGCGACTGATAGTTTTGCAGTAGCACTGTGTCAATTGCATTGGATCGGATATTTGGAAGGATGGCGGAACGACCAACCATTGATGCCTTCCTTTGTATGTTTGACAATGAGGACGATCTGGAGGCTCGAATGTTTCCTGCTCTTCACAAAATCATCCTCGGTCTGTCCAGTATCAACCTACAACAACAGCTGGAACTCAGTACTTCGACGATAGACGATAAAGACTCAAACGGACGGACAGCGCTCTCATGGTCAGCTACAAGGGGTGATGCTGAAGCAGTCAAAACACTACTCTCATATGGAGCAAATCCAAACGAGTGCTCTCATCGAGGCGAAACATCTCTTCACTGGGCTGCGAGGAGTATCACGAAACGCAGCGGTGAGATTATGGAGGCTTTGTTGAAATCTGGCGCCAATGTCAATCAAATGGACTGCTGGAAGCGCACAGCGTTGATCTACGCTTCCTGTGATCAAGAGGACCCTGCATTTCTGAGACCACTGATAGATGCTGGAGCGAATCTGAATATGCGAGATTGTCACGACCGAACTGCCCTAGGATACGCTGCCAAAAGAGGAAGAGCCCGGGTATTAGAATTCCTTCTGTCCTGCGGAGCGGACGCCTCTATACCTGACGCCTGGGGATACACGCCTCTTTTCGAAGGTGTTCAGCAAAACCACCACCAAGTCTTGCAGATCCTGTTGCAATGCAACCAGGGGTCTGACTCGAGGGTCATTGGAAGAAACTCAATCGCTCATTTGGTCTCGAAATATGGCGACGTAAAAACGATGCGACTACTCACAAACGAAAACGTAATGGGTCTGGATATTCATGAGAGAAACGATGATGGCTTTACTCCACAAGACCTATTTCTCGAGCGAAATCACCTGACAGGAGAACTCGAAGAAGCGTTTCAGTCATATATTGGATTAGTCGACACCAGGTTCCGACGGGACAGCGAGAATCCGGACAGACTACTCCTCGGAAACTGCATTGATCAAAGTGATTCTGAGAGTGTTGACGAATTTTCCGACACTCTTGAATACCAAGACGCCCAGTTGCGGTTGGGGGATATGGAGGATAACGGTAGCGGAGCAGAGAAGATTGGTGAAAACCACGCGTTGATGGTCGGATAGGTATTCATTAGGTCGTTAGGGGTGGGCTAGACTTCTACGTGTAATGAGCTCTGAATTCACCTATTGTATCGTCATTTTAATTCAGATACCTAGTACAGATCTTTCGCGTGCATCTGGCTCCAGCAGACATCACAAGCGTCTCAAGGTTCTCCGTAAAGCACCCCTACACAGTATCGCAAATGATGTAAGATTTCACCAGCAACATGGCGCAAATTCTAGTCTCGTCGGACCGATGTCACTGTACGAGAGCGCGGCGCAGACGGGGCTTCGGGAAATAGACTTCGGCTGAGTGTGTGCCAGCTAGTGACAACTTACATCGGCACTCTTTTGTTTGTTTGTTTTAATCATACTGTATTCACTCTATTTAGAGTATGACAGCCCCTTACTCCCCTCCGCCTCCGGGCTAGCCGGCTAGATGGCGGAGCTCCGCTCCTACTACCCGT
>Ga0307515_10004580_pt1 | contig 28466 bp, 22 predicted proteins | sample 17_EM_MG_FD_194513 | JGI IMG/M metagenome (GOLD analysis project Ga0307515, IMG submission 194513) | Populus trichocarpa ectomycorrhiza microbial communities from riparian zone in the Pacific Northwest, United States - 17_EM | ecosystem: Host-associated > Plants > Roots > Unclassified | place... | reverse complement strand
TGATAGGATTAAAATGGTATAAAAGTCTCGGGATGAAGAGCCTCCTCATCCATCACCCAGAAACCCCCATCCCAATATGCCTTGTAATACAACAACCCAAAGGGCCCAGAGTCCTGATGATTTTGACAATGAACCAGTTGCACCTCCTAGAGGTTGTGGTCACGGTCGTGCAACTTGAGTGGCATGACAGTTGTTTGTGGTGGTCGAGGGTCAATTTGCTCATTAAGATTTTGCAGCCACAACCGTGAGCATTGAACGCTCATTCATTTGTGCAAGAATGCTCCTCCCCTATACCTGCAACTGACTCACCGGAAGGTCACTTCACGCCTTGTTGTGCCAGGTCATGGAGTGAACTTGGTTGGGTTGATCCCAACGCGCTGACCACTGAATTCAAGGAGTCTGACCCTGCCCATGTCATTGGAGACCTTTCGGACGAGGGAGATGTGGCTACATACTACGATAGAGTAGCTGTTCAATGAAGCAACCATTTACGTGGCGTACAGCTGCCTGTTTAGTCTCTCACCCATTATTGTATGTTCAACTATGTCTAATTATGTCTATGATCTATGTACAAAAAATTTCGGGAGTGCGGTATACCGCGGTTGCTGCGGTTACTGCAAGGCGGTGCGGTTTTTGATTTTCGCAGTGCGGTTGCGGTACTTACCGTACCGCACCACGACATTCCTTACATTGCACGCATCTACTTTCAATACACTGTGATGCCTTCCTACTATCCTTTCCATACTACTACCTTAGGACACTACCATCCTACCATCCTACTGCCCTTCTCTCCACTCTTCCTGCTATACTTCCTCTTTGACCCTCGCTGTAGCCAAAACCGAACACCAGTACACAAAGATATATATATCTGTAGTCAATACATGTTGTGCTCTCTTACATGACCGAGAGCTTGAGGTTGAACTCCCCCCGAACGCTTTGCTCCCTTCGCCCACCACTAATTCTTCGAGGTGCGCGACCCAGAGGCAACTATGGGGTAGTAGGCCTACTAGGGTGCATGGAGGAGGAGAAGGAGGGGGACACTGGAAGGTGCAGGACACATGTACCTCCGCAGAGTGTCCAAGACTTGAGTGTGCTGCCTGACGAAATCGAAATCAAAGATGAAGAGGAGGGGAAGAAGAGGAGGTATCATCATCGTGTGATTGAAACCAATGCTTATGAATACCGCGAGTTGATTCCCTGGCAGGAAATCGGTACCAAAAGTCAGCAGGCCAGAGAGGAAAAGGTCAGGCAGTGATCGCATGCAGGCAGTGAGTAAAAAGAAGGCCCATGAGTTGTCGTGTGCAATGCCCTAATATGCTCTCTCTACCCTCTCCCTTAATTACTCTTTCATGCTGGGTATACGAACCACTTTCAGCCCCTCAACGTCCACGTATGCCCACCCCACTTGTGCATACCTGTACCAAGGGACGGTCACGAGGGACGGTACCATGAGGGTTCAATAATCCCCAAGCAGGTCTCATCCTTGCAAGCTTAGACCTGACGCCACTCGCGAGTGAGCCAGAAATGGAAGGACATTTATTATTACATCACCCGATGGACTGGCTGCTATTCAGCCTGATTCTCTTCACTTTGCCGCCTAAAATTTGGCTGAAAAATGAGAGCGACAAATCGCTTTCAACTCACCAGCTGCTCCGCCACCACCAGAGGAACCACATCAACATGACCACCTTTCCTGTGGTCATTAGACACTTATTGAGGAGTGAGGTCTTGTCCTAACTAGTCCCTGGGTACAGGTTCTATGTCGCTCAGTGCTGAAACTGCTCGTTTCTTACTACAGCACTCGATCAATCCAAGCTAATCGGCCCTGGTGTTCACTGATGAGATAGGACGATAACGATATAGTCCCCACCCCTCACTGCGTCCTCGCCCAGCTGCAATCCACCCCAAGTCTAAGTCAAAACAGCAAAGACAACCCTTCATACAGCTCAGCACATCGCTCGCTCCCCCCATCTGCGAATGGATCGATGGGTTTCATCCTACACCACCGAGGGGAGTTACTCCAACACCCCACTCAGCTTCTCTTTCAATAGTTGGTCTAAACAACAGCATCAGGAGCAGGAGAAGGGTATCGACAGGGGATCGGCAGCTTCACCTCACTCCCATTTCGATGCACCTCAGGGTCACACACATTCCGTATTCAGATAGGTGAGTTCACTGTTCTGTATTACCAAGTATCCTAATACTGAAACCATTGAAAATGAGCTCTGGCCAGATTCTGGCCAGAGCACTGGTTTGGGGCCTTTAGAAAAAAATAGCAAATAGTCATGTCATGTGTCATCCGACCATCGTCGCCATCGTCGCCATCTCCCACCCGGCGTCTCCCTCTCCTGGAATATGTCTGACATTTCCAACGCTGCTGCCATCCGCCCTGTCAGCTGGTGCTGTCATTCTCCATTGTCACAGTCACCTGTCACCGCGCCACCCACACCCGGCCACCCACCGGCTGCCTCCTGCCCCGGCCGCCTCCTGCTGGCAAAATGCTCCAGCAATATGTTAAATATTCCCAACGCTGCCGCCGCCCGCCCCCTTCATCCATTGCGCCAAAAAATCTAAATAAAACACCTGCGGGTCAGGCTAATTATGTGCATGCAAGAATGTAGTCAGTGCGCACATTCCTATGCATGGGGTCGATAGGGGTTTCTGTTATTGTAGGTAATTGGACCATACATTCTCAGAATTTGTAGTGACATGTAGATACTTTTATTTTCTTTGCTGATCCTTGTAGCTCAACCCATACCCAACGCGCGACTCCCACATTGTTTGTTGCACCTTGGACTGCCCCGTCACTGTCACCATCGCCACCTGCCCTGCTACCCCCACATCTCATGGGCACATTCCCAACATTTTCGGCATGCTAAAAGGTGAGTACGATATGAATCAAGGTGTCGTTCAGCTTACAACTTGAGAACCTTGCCCAGGCTCAGCCGAACAGTGCAACGACCCCTGGAGCAATTCTCCAATGGACGTGCGATACACACATATGGCATGTGCTCGCTGCGGCTTGTAGCCCAACCCACAGTCCCCGCGCGGCGTTTATTGGGGCTTTGGACTCCCCCCCTCCTTGCCGCCTTGCTCGCCACCCCACGCATCCACGCGCTCGTTCTCAAGGCCTCTGGTAGCCAGCAGGTGAGTTCAAAACAACTCAAGGTGCCCTTTGGTGTATAATAGCCCTTCCCAAGCATTGCCGGACCGTGTAATGACGCCAGGGGTGACTTCTCCATGTACGTGCATTACCAGTATATCACATGTGCTTTGCTGATACTCGTAGCCCAACCCACAGTCCCTGCGTGGCGGTTTTTTTTCGGCTTTGGACTCCCCCCTCCTTACCACCTTCCTTGCCACCCCCACGCATCCATGCGTTCATTCTCAAGGTGTCTGGTGTACCAAGAGGTGAGTTCGAAACAACACAAGGCCCCCTTCAGTGTATAACAGCCCTTCCCAGGCTTTGGCGGACCGTGTAGCGACTCCAGCGACTTCTCTGTGTACGTGCAATACCAGGATGTCACATGTGCTTTGTTGATACTTGTAGCCCAACCCACAGTCCCTGTACGGCGTTTATCAGCCCACGTGTGGTGCCTTCCCCCCCGCCGCCTTCCTCGCCACCCCCACGCATCCATGCGCTCATTCTCAAGGCGTCTGTTGTACCCGGAGAGGAGTTCGAAACGACACAAGGCCCCCTTCAGTGTATAAAAACCCTTCCTAGGCTTTGCTGGACCGTGTAGCGAGTCCAGTGACTTCCCCATGTATGTGCAATACCAGGATATCACATGCGCTTTGCTGATACTCACAGCCCAACCCACAGTCTCTGTACGGCGTTTATCAGCCCATGTGTGGCGCTTTCCCCCCTTTTCGGCTTTGGACTCCCCCCCCTCATTGCCACCTTCCTTGCCACCCACACGCATCCATGCGCCCATTCTCAAGGCCTCTTGTGTACCAGCAGGTGAGATCGAAACGACCCAAGGCGCTGTTCAACGTATAATGGCCCTTCCCAGACTTTGCCAGACTGCGCAACGACTCCAGGGGTGACTTCTCCATGTACGTGCGCTACCAGGATATTACATGCTCTTTGCTGATACTCATAGCCCAACCCACAGTCCCTGTGTGGAGTTTTTTTTTCGGCTTTGGACTCCCCCCTCCTTGCTGCCTTCCTCGCCACCCCACACATCCATGTGCTTATTCTCAAGGCCTCTGGTGTACCAAGAGGTGAGTTCAAAACGACACAAGGTGCCCTTTGGTGTATAACAGCTCTTCCCAGGCTGCTGGACCGCGTAATGACTCCAGGGGCGACCTCTCCGTGTACGTGCGTTACCAGCATATCACATGCGCTTTGCTGATACTCGTAGCCCAACCCACAGTCCCTGCACAGCGTTTTTTTTCGGCTTTGGACTCTCCCCCCTCCTTGCTGCCTCCCTTGCTGCACCCACACATCCATGCGCTCATTCTCAAGGCCTTTGGTGTACCAGTAGGTGAGTTCAAAATGACCCAAGGCACCCTTCAACATATAACAGCCCTTCCCAGACTTTGCTGGACCGCGTGACGACTCCAGGGGCGACTTCTCCATGTACGCGCATTACCAGCATATCACATGCGCTTTGCTGATACTTGTAGCCCAGCCCACAGTCCGCGCGGCCTTGTTTTTCGGCTTTGGACCCCCCCTCCTCTTTTGCCACCTTCCTTGCCACCCCACGCATTTATGGGCGCATTCTCAAGGCCTCTAGCATACTCAGAAATGAGTCTGATGTGATTCAAGGTGCTGTTCAGTGTAGAACCCAAAGACCCTTCCCAGACTTTGCCAGACCATGTAACGACTCCAGGGGTGACTTCTCCATGTACGTGTGTTATCAGGATATTACATGTGTGTGATAATATCGCCCTTTTTTCCCCTTTTCCGCCTTATTCCGACAATCTCTGCTCCCTCCAGTCACTCCGACACCCTTCCCCCACTCCTGCTCCCGTCTCCGCTTCCCTTCCGATCCCCTCGTTCCCTTCCCCACTCTCGCTGACTCGTGTCTCATACTATGGACTCTTTCTGATATTCCCTGATTTGTTTCTTGTATTTCCTCTTGTCTCTATCATTCCCCGCTCGCTACTAGACTTGCTCTGATAGCATAGACCCACCTCCGCCCTGCGCGCTCCACTTAATTCCTCTTCGCTTCCACCTCCGTACCACCGCATTCGCATAGCCCCCACATCACCGCCTCTGTGTAGATTCCACTTACACATTGCCCCCGCCTCCACTTCGTGCCACTTTTTTTTTTTTTTTTTGTGGGTCAGGGAGGCGGCTCTGCCGCCGACTACACGATAAGCCAGAGAGGGGAAGTGGTCTCCCGGCCCCTGCTACTGACAGATCTGTGGAGTGGTGCCCCATCACCTGGCACCGCCTGTTCTCTAGAACTCTCCCTACTGTCACCCGCAGGAATCTGGTTTAAGACCCTGTTGCCTGTTGGAGGCACCAATACAGCCCTGCTCACGACCATGTGCATGAGTGAGCTGGTCTCCCGGCACTCATGTATGATGGACTGAGACTCCAAAGCTTCAGTGGCCAGGAGTGTGGGGGTCGCCAGCGGCTGGAGTGACCGTGGAATACCCACTAAACCTGCGGAGGGCCTCCTGTCCGACATCGGTGATGATGACCCCTGCCTGTGGCTGGCAGGGCGCACCTTACTGGACCGCCCAGAAATGGTTTAATGTCCCTCCCTGGGACCCTGCCGTCTGCCCTATGTGAGCTCAGGCATGATCCGCTATTCCCCACCTTACGGCGGGAGTAGGACCCGCCCCCAGAGGGTGAGGAAAGGGTGATGAGGACGACGTGGGACGTTGTAGCGGAGATGTGATGCCTAGTCCTACACTAGGCGTAGGCATCATCCGTGAGGGCTCGCAGGACCGCTCCTCTCCCAGAGGGACGGTGCGAGCGCTCATTCGCAATTGGCGCCTGGAGAGCGCGCAGTATCGACTTACCTTTGCTAGAAAGCCACCCTCCAGCATCTCCCCCCAGGAGGAGGGACACAGGGGGTGGCAGACTTGTGAGGTCGCCCAACAAGGGGGCAGACGCAAGGCTAGGCAGGGCGCTGGGCGGCCCCTCGCCGCTCCCGTTTTCAGCCCCCCGCGTTAGTAAGTGCGCCGGGACTGGTGCGGCCAGCATGTCATGCAGTGAGGCCACGCAATTCGCGGGCACGAAGGTGAAACCCGTATCGTGGATCTCTTTCATGCGCCACTTCCATAGGGCCCAGTAGTAGTTACCTATCATCCATTCGCGCCGTTGTCTCGACTTTTTGAGCTTCTTGAGTATTTTCTTTCGTCCTTTCACTATGGGGTAGGCAATTTCTTCCAGGCTACCTAGCGCAAGGAGGGGGTACCAAGGCGACATACCCCAGGAGTCAGGGGACAATGTCTTGAAGCTGGAGCTGGGGTGCAACACACCCAGGGCCGTCAGCAGTATCGTCATTAGTGGCTGCAATTTGTAGGCATCGCATCCTAGGAGGATGTGCCCAAGGGTCATTTCCAGTCCACAAAGGCAGAACCTACCCATGTCCGACCTCTCATGTCCCTGACCATGGTATCGGTGCCCAAGGACCTGCGCTCTGTTCATTTCTTTCCAGAGCACCTCTTTCATTCCTTCAGGAATAGCTAGGTGCCACACTTCTTCAATATAATTCCCGGGGTCCAGGACTACCCCAAACATCTGGCCTAGGGTGACCATCCACCGGTCAGAGAAGGCCTCAAATTTCAGTGTTTTTGCGGGCACTCCCACCCGTGCACGCACAATCAGTTTGGTCAGGTAGTCCAGGGGCTGGTGGCAAAGAACCAGGGCGGTGTCAACCCACCCGTCCGGTATGGTCAGCGAGCCTACATCCAGGACCCTACCTTTCGTACGTCCCTCATTGGCAAGCTTGTCAGTGAGGTTATTCATGACATCATCTCCGTGGGCCTTGGCTTTCTCGAACCGCAGCCTACCTGTTCTATCTTGCAGCAGGTACAGGAGGGTTTGTAGGAGGGGCGCGGGTGGGCCCCTGCTGAAGTGCCGCGGGGCATCACCCCACCCGTCTCTTTCCATGGCCAAGAGGCCTCCTTTCAGCAGTCCTAGGACGAACGTAGAGTCAGTGTGGATGACTATGTGGGCGTCCCGCCAAGCCATTAGGCACAGCACCACCGCTGCCACCTCGGCAACGTTATTAGATAGAACTGCTCCTGTTAGTGACACAGTGTCCTGGAACTGTAGGTCTGAGGTCCAGGCGGAGCCTGCGGTGCAAATGTCTGTACCATTGTTCTCCGTGGATCCGTCTGTCCAGATATGTATATCCCTCTCGTAGATTATAGGCTCCGCTTGCCTGACGGTCGGCGGTGTGGCAGGCGTGTAATCAATCATGTGGTCTCGCACTCTGGTCTTCTTATACGTGTCTTTGACGACTCGTCCCGCGATGATCGATTTGGGGGCCGTGAAGACCCTTATGCATCCGAGGGGGCCATCCATGCTGGGCCAGATGTTAGTACTAGGGTGCGCACCCGCGGCACCTAGATTCCTCAGCGGTGACCAGCTCGAAGTGTGCACCTGCTCCTTCATGACTGACACCGTTTTCTTTAGACCTGTTCCTCTAAGGGCAGGGGGGGCGTAGAGGTGGACTACCTTGCGAACCCCAATCGCCCCGAGGCCCAGTAGTTTCCCAAACCTCTGTGAGCCAGGCCTGGGTAGGGCCGGGTGGTTAAGAATGGGCGCGTTCATCCGCGCCGTGAGGGATGGGGCGGCACAGACCATGTCCAGCCCGAACTTCCTAGCGGTCATGAAGGCCTGGGATACTCTGCTCTGAAGCAGAGAGGGTTTCGTGTAAGCCTGTTGCACGAAAGGGTTAAGGCCTCCGTGCGTGCCGGCTCTGCTAGAGGTTGAAGCCATCTTCAAGTCCATCCAGGTCCACCGCTTCCAAGGCACGTTCTGGTCCCCTGTAACCAGGTCGCTCAGGAACTTCAGATCAGTAGCCATCTTCCGGGTTGCGAGGGAGGGCGTGTTGAGGCCTCCTTCTGTCAAGGGAGCTTCTAAGGTTTTGTAAGCCATCGCTGAGAACTTTCCTCTGACGAAGTTCATTATCCTGTTTCCTATCCTGTTGAGCACGCTCGGCGGGATACCGTTACCATCCATTAGGAAATGGCACCTGGAAAGCATGAGGGCCTTGGCCAGAATCGATCTATTCCTCGCAGAAGCGCCAATAGCTCGCCACTGTGAAATGATCTTCTTCACGTGCTTGTCTATTTGTTCCCATCTATCGGCGGCGTAGTCCCTACTGCCGATCCAAACCCCAAGTATGCGTAGGGGGTCTGCAGGCGGCAGGATGTGCACGCCCGGAATCGACGGGCCGTTCATGTCCTGCCGGGTATAGCAGCCAAGTTGGAAGTCGTGCGGGCCGACTGGTTTAACGTCCGTTTTGTCCATGTTAAACTTGGAGCCGATAATCTTGGATACCGAGGTCAGGCATTCAGACACCTCCGGCACAGAGTCTTCTCGCCCGAGGAACAGGTTGATGTCATCAGCGTACAACATGACTTTCACGGGCTTAAGGCCCGGTATTGAGAGGCCCTTGACCACCTGTCTCAGCCTAATGGCCAGAGGTTCTATGGAGAAGTTGAACAGCAGGCAGGATAGTGGGTCGCCCTGCCGCACTCCTTGTTTCAGGACAAAATAAGGGCTATAGCCGCTGTTGATTCGGACTCTGGACCGGCAATCGCTAGTAAGATCACTAATTAGCAAGATAAGGTCTGGGGGAAGCCCCGATGCAACCAGGACCTGTAAAAGCCAGGGTTGGTCCACCCTATCATAAGCTTTCGCCTGATCCAAACTGACTATAAAGCCCGGGGTGCCTGTTGCATCACAGAGGTGTGCGACCTCGGAGGCCAACCTAGTGTGCTCATTCATCAGCCGCCCCGGCACGAAGCCTTTTTGGTCCGGGTGGAGCTTGGCCACCGCCCAGGGGGCGAGCCTCATGTTCAGCAGGTTAGTGTACATCTTACAGTCCGTGTTCATGGAGGAGATTGGTCTATAGTTAGAAACCAGAGTGGGGTCCCCTTTTTTATAGAAAAGGCTAATGTTAGCGTCTTTGAAGCCCGCCCGGGAGGAGCCTCTTTCCGCTATATCCTTAGTTAGATCAGCGAACGTTGACCAGAAGGTTCTGGGCGGTACATCGCTGCCTTGCATCGCAGCGAGCATCTTTATGAGCTGTTTCCAGAAGTTGTAATGAATGCCGTCTGGTCCGGGAGCGGTATTCGGCATTCTCGACAGGAGGGCTTTCATCTCTTCCTCTGTGAATGGCCCTTCCGTGATGTCCTCAGGCTTGGGATCGGGGCGGCGCAGGCCTTGGAGCCTGACTTCCTCCAGTAGGGCCTGCTGTGCTGCAATTCTTTCCTGGTCCACTTGCTCCGGGGTGTGCAGGTTAAAGAAATATTCCTTGGCAATGTCAGTCATCCCAGCCAGGTCTGTGCGAGCAACATCGTCCGCTGGGCGCCTCAGCCCTTCCATGGACACGGAAGCCCGGCTGCCTCTTTCATCCAGCTCCTTGTTAGAGGATTGTTTAAACCACTCAGATGAGTGGGTTCTGGCCATCTTTTCCCACTTAGCCTTGGTAGAAGAGTCCAGCTTAGACGCCTGCTCCTGCAACAGGTCAGCAACACCTTTGTCTTTTTCCGGCTTCAAGAACTGCACCGCCTTAACGCTACCGGGTTGTGGTGTGATGGATGGCTGGGTTCTCACCATAACCTGCCATGGCGAGGTCTGGCTCACAACGAAGTGTTTGCTTGCTTGTGGTGGTATCTCATAAGATGGCATGGCGCTAGGCCATTTAGGCGCAGTTCTGGCGGGGGGGCGCCGCACGGCCCACAGCTGCCTGTTAGCACTTGTGACAGCGCCCATTATCTTATCAGGCGGTATTGTTTCCTTCTTTAAGGCTGCTATCCAGTCTTTCTTGCTAGACTTCTTCATGGCATTTACTTCCGCCAGTCCCATGTCTAGAACGATTTTCTTAAACTCGGCCCACTTCTCCAGCGTAACCGAACCTTGAGTGGTCAAGACACTCCACGCCTGCAGAACCGCTGGCCAGAATTTCTTCGTCTTGCTAAGGACCTCAAGACTCGGAAGTCTGGGCGCCGGCTTAGCCTTTTCAATTTTTGGTTTTTTCGGGTATACGGGCACTATTACCAGCCTATGGTCTGAGGACCCCGTGTCCAGAGGCGTAACTTCACCACTCGACCATCCCTGCATCGGGCGGTAGATCCTATCTAGCCTGGAGTACACCCGGCCATGTGCGGTCATCTTGCTGTACGACCACAGAGGTGGAACAGGGTCCGTTCCCGCGGTATCAGTAAGATTGCACAGTGCTTTTATGCTATTGAAGGCAGTCAGTAACCTGACTGGTGCTCTGTCCGGGTGAGCTGTGGGGAATCTGTCCCCAGCATATTCCACAAAATTCCAGTCCCCGGCCGCAAAGCAACCTCCCCAGTGCGTCCTGGCCTGTCGTCTCACGAAAGCTTCCAATCTTTCGTTCAGTCTCTCATAGAATTCTACCAAAGAAGACTGGCCTCTCGAGATATCCCCGTAAACACTGAGGACCCAGAGCGACTCTCTGCTAGTTCTGTGAGATGTGTTAATTATAACCGCATAACCAGGGATTATGACTTCTTTGTGCAGGACCTCCCACCCTGATCCGGCTTTAACTACGATTGCTACCCCGGCTCTGTGCGCCAGGCCGGATTGTTCCAAAATCTGCACTCGCCGGCTGGCCGGGAGTGAGACTGTGTGCGTCTCTGTTAGAACTAATACGTCAATGTCCTCCAAGGTCAGTAGGTGTTCAACCAAGCGCATTTTTGTCTTGTCTCTGGGCGCTGATCGGGAGCCCTGTCCGCACATGTTCCAGGTGGCTATTTTAAAGGGTTTCCTAGTTAGCACTAAGGGGGGGTCCTCCAGCTCTGCCTCAGCCCCATCCGGGAACCTCCCTCTGGTCCTTTTGGGGGCCGAGGTCTGGCCTGACCCAGAGCTGGGGGGGGGCGGATCGCTGTTAGAGCCTGCAGCCCTCCACCTTGGAGGTGCAGGGTGGGGGTTTTCGCATATCTGGCTGTTTGAGACACTGGCCGCCACCACACCAGCCAGGGAGGTACCTGCTGTCCCTCTGCCGTCACCGTCCGCCCCACGGCCCTGAGCCGGGTAGCAGACAGCCCGTGCGGGACGTCTTGAGGTTGCGAGCTTGTGATCCATGGAGCTGTGGAGGGGGATTGCCCCGAAAGTGACCTGATCAGTAAATAGGGGAACGCCGGAGGGCCATGGCTAATTCCCCTCTAAGTTGTTTGGTAGGACGGTGATCAATGCAGAGTAAATTCATCAGTAATGCAGAGTATTCGTCAGTCAGGGTAGCAACAAAAAGTTCACAATCTGTCAGACAGGCGTGGGTACTAAGGGGAAACTATTACCAGTCCGCATAAGACGTAACCGCTCGAAACCTCGAAGCCGTGAAACAAAATAGTTAGAAAAGAAATGGGTCAAGAAAAGAAACCTGTCAGTCCCGGTCGATCTCATCCAGAGCAGCTCCCACTGCGTCCTCCTGTTCTTCTTCCGCCTCAGGGATATTCCCGCTGGGCGATACACCTCAGACTCGTTTGCTCATCCTGGATCCCCTGGAGCCAGTAGAGGACTTGTCCGCTTTCTTTTTCCTGGGCGAAGAGCTGGCCGCCAGCTCCCTTTGCTTTTCCAGAGCATACTTGATGGTGCCCGGCACCGCACTCATGTAGGTATCCCTTGCCGCGGCGGTGTCCAGCTTTGACCCGGAGGCGCTTCCACTTCGTGCCACTTTTTTTTTTTTTTTTTTTTTTTTTTTTTGGGTCAGGGAGGCGGGGCTGCCGCCGACAGCACGACAATGCCAGAGGGGGGATGTGGTCTCCCGGCCCCCTCAGCTGACAAGTCTGTGGAGTGGCGCCCCGTCGTCTGGCACCGCCTGTTCTCTAGAACTCTCCCTACCATCACCCGCAGGAATCTGGTTTAAGACCCCGTTGCCTGTTGGAGGCGCCAATACAGCCCACTGTTCCTCAACAGGGAAATGGTCTCCCGTCGCCTAAGAGGAAGTTCCAGTGTGTGTTGGCTTCAGAGGCCGGGAGTGTGGGGGTCGCCAACGGCCGGAGCGACCGTGGAATACCCACTAAACCTGTGGGGGGCCTCCTGTCCGACATCGGTGATGATGACCCCTGCCTGCGGCTGACAGGGCGCACCTTACCGGACTGCCCAGAAATGGGTTAACGTCCCTCCCTGGGGCCCCACCGTCTGCCCCAAGTGAGCTCAGACAGGACCCACTATTCCCCACCTTACGACAGGAGTAGAACCTGCCCCCAGAGGGTGAAAAAAGGGTGATGAGGACGACGGGGGACTTCCTGCTTGTCCTGGAACCATCTCTACGCTAGGCGTAGGCGTCATCCGTGAGAGCCCGCAGAATTGCCTCCCGGCTAGGGAGGCAGCGCGAGCGCTCATTCGCGACTGGCGCCTGAATGGCGCATAGGATTGGCTTACCCTTCTTAGAGAGCCGCTCTCCAGTGCCTCGTCCCAGGAGGTGGGACACTGGGGGTGGCAGGTTCCCGAGATCGCCCACCTGGGGGGCGGCCGCAGGGCCAGGGGCAATGTCAGGCGGCTTCTCGTTGCTTTCGCCCGTTGTTCCCCGCCTCAGCATATGTGCTGGGATCGGGGTGGATAGTGTATCACATAGGGAGGCAGTGCAGTTCGCGGGCACGAAGCGGAAATCTGCGTCATGGATTTCTTTCATGCGCCACTTCCACAGGGCCCAATAATAGTTACCTATTATCCATTCCCGTTGCTGTCTGGAATTTTTTAGGCTCTTGAGTATTTTCTTCCGCCCCTTCACTACGGGGTAAGCCGTGTCTTCCAGTGCCCCCAGCGCAAGGAGGGGGAACCAAGGCGATGCGCCCCACGAGTCAGGGGAGAGTGTCTTAAAGCTAGAGGTAGGGTGCAGGGTGTCCAGGACCGTCATCAGACACGTCATTAGTGGCTGTAACATGTAGGCGCTGCAACCCAGAAGGATGTGCCCTAGAGTCACCTCCGCCCCGCACAGGCAGAACCTTCCCATATCGGACTTAGCGTGCCCTCGGCCATAGTATCTGTGACCGAGGACCTGTGCCCCGTTCATCTCTTTCCAGAGTACCTCTTTCATTCCTTCGGGAATGGTCAGGCTCCACACCTTCCCGATGTAATTCCCAGGGTCCAATACCACCCCAAACATAAAGCCTAGGGTGACCATCCACTTGTCAGAGAAGGCCTCGAATTTCAAGGTTTTCGCAGGCGCCCCCGTTCGCGCGCGCACCACCAGCTTGGTTAGGTAGTCTAGAGGTTGGTGGCAAAGGACGGGGGCATCATCAATCCACCCACTTGGCACCGTCAGTGAGCCAATATTCAAGGGTCTGCCCTTTGTACGACCCTCATTGGCGAGCTTATCAGCGAGGTTATTCATGGCGTCATCTCCGTGAGCCTTGGCTTTCTCAAATCGCAGCCGTCCTGTTCTATCTCGCAGCAAGTACAGGAGTGTTTGCAGAAGGAGTGTCGGTGGTCCTCTACTGAGATGCCGAGGGGCATCACCCCACCCGTCCCTTTCCATGGCCAGGAGGCCTCCGTCCAATAAGCCTAGAACGAATGTAGAGTCAGTGTGGATGACCAGGTGGGCATCCCGCCAAGCCATCAGGCACAGCGCCACGGCCGCAACCTCAGCGACATTGTTAGAGAGGGTCGTCCCCGTTAAAGAAACGGTGTCCTGGAACTGCATGTCCGACACCCATGCGGAACCTGCGGTGCAGATGTCAGTGCCATTGTCTTTAGCGGAGCCATCCGTCCAGACATGTATATCTCTCTCATAGGTAATGGGGTCCGCCCTTCTGACGGCAGGCGGCGCGGCAGGGGTGTACTCAACCATGTGGTCCCATACTCTAGTCTTTTTGTAGGCGTCCTTGACGATCCGCCCCACAATGATTGACTTAGGGGCTGTAAAGATCCTTACGCACCCGAGGGGGCCGTCCATGTTGGGCCAGATATTGACGCTCTGGTGTGTGCCAAGGGCGCCCAGATTCCTCAGCGGTGACCAGCTCGATGCGTGCACCAGCTCCTTCATGGCCGATACCGTTCTCTTCAGGCCTGTCCCTCTAAGGGGAGGGGGAGCGTAGAGGTGGACCACCTCTCGCACCCCGTTATCTCTTAGGCTGAGCAGCTTCCCGAATCTCTGCGAGCCTGGCCTGAGCAGGGCTGGGTGGTTAAGGATAGGCGTCCCCATCCTCGCTGCGACGGACGGGGCAGCACAGACTATATCCAGCCCGAACTTCCTAGCGGTTAAGAACGCTTGGGATACTCTGCTCTGTAGCAGGGAGGGCATCGTATGTGCCTGTTGCAGAAAGGGGTTAAGACCCCCGTGAGTGCCGGCCCTACTGGATGTTGAAGCCATTTTAAGGTCCATCCATGTCCATTGTTTCCATGGCACCCTTTGATCCCCCGTGATTAGGTCGCTCAGGAATTTTAGGTCAGCAGCCATCTTCCGGGTCGCGAGGGAAGGTGTATTGAGACCTCCTTCCGCCAAAGGGGCTTCTAAGGTCCTGTAGGCCATCGCGGAGAATTTCCCCCGGACGAAATTCATTATCTTGTTCCCGATTCTGTTGAGCATGCTTGGTGGGATACCATTACCATCCATTAGGAAATGGCACCTGGAGAGCATGAGGGCTTTCGCCAGGAGTGACCTATTCCTTGCAGAAGCACCAATCGCCCGCCACTGCGATATGATTTTCTTCATGTGCCTGTCAATTTGCATCCATCTGTCAGATGCGAAGTCTCGGCTACCGACCCAGACCCCTAGTATACGCAGGGGGTCTGCGGGTGGTAGGATGTGTGCGCCTGGTATTGACCGGCCGCCCATGTCCTGCTGGGTGTAGCAGGCGAGCTGGAAGTCATGTGGGCCAACTGGCTTAACATCCGTCTTCTCCATGTTAAACTTCGATCCGATAACCTTGGATACAGAAGTTAGAGAGTCAGACACCTTTTGCACAGAGTCGTCCTTCCCAAGGAAAAGGTTAATGTCGTCAGCGTATAGCATGACTTTCACGGGCGTGAGGCCCGGCACGGCAAGGCCCTTGACCACCTGTCGTAACTTAATGGCCAGGGGCTCTATGGAGAAGTTGAACAGCAGGCATGATAGCGGGTCACCCTGCCGTACACCCCATTTCAATGTGAAGTACGGGCTATACCCACTGTTAATGCGGACCCTAGACTTGCAATTGTTGGTGAGATCACTAATTAGTAGGATAAGATCAGGGGGGAGCCCTGACGCAACCAGGACCTGTAAGAGCCAGGGCTGGTCCACTCGGTCGTAAGCCTTTGCTTGGTCCAGGCCGACTATGAAACCTGGGGTGCCTGTCGCGTCGCAGAGGTGTGCAACCTCAGAGGCCAGTCTAGTGTGTTCATTCATTAGTCGCCCTGGCACGAAACCCTTTTGGTCTGGGTGGAGCTTGGCCACCGCCCAGGGGCGAGTCTCGAGTTTATCAAGTTAGTGTACATCTTACAGTCCGTGTTCATAGATGAGATCGGCCTGTAATTGGATACCAGGGTAGGGTCCCCTTTTTTATAGAAGAGGCTGACATTAGCGTTCTTGAACCCCGCCCTGGAAGACCCTCTTTCAGCGATGTCTTCGGTTAGGCTGGCGAATGCCGACCAGAACGTTACAGGCGGCTCGTCGCTGTCCTGTAGCCCAGCGAGCATGCCTATGAGCCGTTTCCAGAAGCTGTAGTGAATGCCGTCTGGCCCTGGGGCGGTATTCGGCATTTTCGACAGGAGGGTCCTCATCTCCTCCTCCGTGAAGGGCCCTTCCAAGATGTCCTCCGGCTTAGGGTCGGGGCGCTGCTGGCTTTGGACCCTAACTTCCTCCAGCAGTGTCTGCTGTGCCTCGATTCTCTCTTGGTCAGTGTGTTCCGGGGTGTGCAAGTCAAAGAAGTAATCTCTGGCTATGTTAGTCATACCGGCGAGGCTTGTTTGGGCAATATTGTCAGTCGGCCGCCGCAGCCCCTCCACAGAGACCGAGGCACGGCTGCCTCTCTCATCCAGCTCCTTGTTAGAGGATTGCTTGAACCACTCAGATGAGTGGGTCCTGGTCATCTTCTCCCACTTAGCCTTAGTGGAGGATTCCAGATTAGATGCCCGTTTTTGTAAGAGATCGGCCACGCTTTTCTCTTTCCGCGGCACCAGGAACTGTATCGCACCAGTTCTGTCCTTACCCTGCGCGGCTGGGAGCTGCTTCCTCGTCATGACTTGCCAGGGCGATGCTTCGCTGGCGATGAAGTGTTTGCTCGTCTGTGGCAGGATCTCGTAAGCTGGTATAGCGCAGGGCCATCTCGGTGTAGTCCTAGCTGGTGGGCGTTGCTTGGCCCATATTTGTCTGTTAGCACTCGTGACCGCGCTCATTATCATGTCAGGTGATATCGTCTCTCTCTTCATAGCTGCCACCCAGTCTTTTTTATTAGACTTTTTCATGGCCCTTACTTCCTTCAATCCTCTGTCAAGGACAGTACTCTTGAACTCAGCCCAGGTCTCTAGTGTAACAGGGTTATCGGCCGTTAACGCGTTCCATGCCACCAGAACCGCCGGCCAGAATTTCTTTGCCCTGTCGAGTATTTCAAGGCATGGTAGCCTGGGGGCCGGTTTGGCCTTTTCAATCCTCGGCCTCTTGGGGTACACAGGCACCATTACAAGCCTGTGGTCTGATGTCCCCGTGTCCAAGGGCGCCACCTTGCCGGCTGACCATCCCTGTATTGGGCGGTATATCCTATCCAACCTGGAGTACACCCGGCCGTGCGCTGTAGTCTTGCTGTAAGACCACAGAGGCGGGGCGGGATCTGGACCCGCTGTATCAGTAAAGCCGCACAGCGCCTTTATGTTATTAAACGCGGTTATCAACCTGACTGGCGCCCTGTCCGGGTGGGCGGTAGGGAATCTGTCCCCCGCAAACTCCACAAAATTCCAGTCTCCGGCTGCGAAGCAACCCCCCCAATGAGTTCTAGCTTGTCGTCTCACAAAAGCCTCCAATCTCCCGTTCAGCCTCTCGTAAAAGTCTACCAATGATGACTGGCCTTTTGATATATCTCCGTAAACCCCGAGGAGCCAGAGTGATTCTCTGCTAGTCCTGTGAGAAGCATTGACCATTATCGCATAACCCGGGACTATTTCCTCCTTGTGCAGGACCTCCACTTCGTGCCACCTACACTATGCGATGCCACCCACCTCACCGCTTTCCACTCCACCGCCTCTTGCAGTCTCGTAGCTGCGTGTTTGTAGTTTAGACGTTGTATTTAACCTTGGACTCGATGGGGAATGTCCCTCACTTGACGTCTCGATTATAGACGTACGTTATTGCGCCCCGCCTTGCTCGATAAGAATCCCAACGCCCTGCCCTCGCTCGCTCGCTCACTTCGGCTCGTCGAACCTCGGACCTCAAGACCGTGTGGATCATTCCCCTGCCCTCGCGTGCTAATTCCCACCCACAGCACCGCCGGGCTAGCCAGCCGGACCGAACCCCCGCTTCAGTCAGCCCCTTCGGAGTTGTACCTAGTCGGAGCACGTAGCCGCCGAGACAGATTGGGCACCTGTTGTGCTTTTGGGCAGTCGCTTGGGAATTAGGTCTGACAAGCCCGTAAGTCGTCGTACCCACTTCCCCTCCCTTCCCCTTCGGAGATTGTATTCCCGCCGGCGCGCGTGGACAAGAGGAGACCCCGAATTCCGTCAGCGAATGGACGAGCCTCAAGCCCCCCCCCCCCTTTTTCATTTCCTTTCGGCTTCTGTTCGTATAATCTCTGTCGGAGATTATCAGAATTACCGAATCCATCGCAATGAGTGCCAGGAGCTGTGGCCACTTGCACAGCAAGATAGACAACAACTCCACCAGAACCTTGAAGGATAATTTGTAATAAATACATTGAAGATATCCAGTTAATTGCCCCCATCCATTACAGTGAGAACACCCTCGAGGGCTTCGATGTTCAATCCTTGTGCATCTGCACCCTCTTCATGGTCGCTGGTGGCATCGTTGTCCTCAACATTTGGTTCTAACTCCTGAGCTAGGTCTGTAACTGCAGGGTTGATGCAACCAAGGGGCGTAGTGCCTCAGTACAACCTGCATTTGACCAGATCCTTGAGCTGCACTTGTAGCTGGACGCCAATTCAAAGTCATTCCTTTTGGCTATCAATAACTTCTTTAGCCAATAAAGGGTCAGTAGCTATAATATTTGCTGCGATCTGCTGAATGTGTGCTTGTGTCGAAATGAGATATGCATCGACCCAACGAACTTCAACATCAAGCCAGGCAACTTCTTCTTGTGCACGAAGTAATTGAAGCCACAGCAGCATTGTCTCCCTAACTAATGGGTGTGTCCATGGCCTTTCGAGGATGTCTTGCCGAGCGTACGCACTCTTGAGAAGTTCGAAGTCAGACAGGAAGGTGAGATTGAGAACCTCAGCTAAATCGAGATTTTTGGCAGGAGGGTTCTGCATTGCTGCAAGTTGGTTGTACTTTGCTAATGCTTGTGTTAGTGCGGATGATCAGTGCTGTAATGCCTGAGCAATTTGCTGCCTCAATTTATAGCCTTTTCGTTTCAAAAAGCAATATATTAAATATGTACACATGGTACGAATGACAAGCTTACCAGTACCCGAATGTCCCATTTTGGCCAACTCCATCAAACGCTGAGTGACCAATTCCATGACCCAGTCTACCGCCTTTTGAAACTCAGCATCTTCAATCAATGCGAGGACACGAGTGTAGTTTGCATCTCCTTTTCGCCATCTTTTGTCCTCGCCAATTTTCAATGCATCCTCAGCTTGATGTACTGAGACCAAGTAAGAGACTTTCAATTCTTGTAGATTCGAAAGCTCCTTCTTTGTGGATTTCTTGGCTACTCCTTCAACAATTTGCTTCCTGTAGGGTCATTACGTAGCAAATTCATGAATGTGAATTTTGTACTCACTTGCATTCCCACAGCTTCACCAATGCTTTGAAATAGTCCATCTCAGCTGCTTCAGTCACTGGTGTTGATTTTATCGTCAATAAGAAGGTGTGTTCCTCCTCCAGATACCCCTGAAAACTGTCTCGTGAAATCCCAGTCAACTTTTTGAAGTCAGCAAGTGCTGCTTCGCTAGTTTTGATCAACCTGTAGGCTTGGACATAATTGCCGGTGATGAAATTTACTCAGAAGCAGTTAGCAAGCCAATTGCTAAATGAGGAAAATACATTCAATGAGAGGTACAGTGAAAACTGTCTAAATGCATGCAGTCGGTGGACACCAAATCGGAGCCAAATCACATGCATTTAGAGAGTTATGCAGGAATAGAGAACGAGTGACTGGGGCACATTAGGGCACCCGAGTTAGTCTATAAAAACACCAAAAAATGTATATAATACATTGAAGTAGTCTACTCATCAACCAGAATCCAGCTGCGCCTGTCATCACTTTGGGTGACGTCTGTTGTTATCATGAGACCTTCTTGCAATGATGGTAGACTGTATTTGATTAGTATAAATAGAACACAAATGAAAAATCACAGAAGAACTCACTAAGAATTGTTCCCTTCAAGCACTTCGGGTTCTGAATCACTCACAAGAATGGCAATGCCATCCGTTTCCATTTCTGTAGCTGTATTCCTTTGATTAGAGACCGAACTGAAGAAGTTGGTGATGTGGGTGGTGGTCATTCCTTCATGAGCCTCTTTGCAGAGGATTTCTGAGGCAAGTGAGAGGGATTTGAAGAGCTGAAGGAACTCCTTCTCATTTCTGCGGTTGATAGCAACATTTGAGAGGAGTTTTACTGCTGCCAGCACCTCTTGGCGTGTTGCTGGTGGTGCTTCCTCCACTGGGGTGTCGAGATTATCATCTTCTGGGAGTTCTGTTACCCGATAATAGTTGAGTCCTATCAGTTACAGTGTTTAAAGCGAGGACTTACTGCTTCAATGAGATCCTTCATGTCATTATCCTCCAATGGCCAAACAGGAAGCACGGGTTCAGCCAACAAAACCTCAATATCATCTACAAGGGTAGGTTTGTGCAAATTTGCATGCTGACCGGAATGTGACTTGATGGCAGTGTTTAAGTTTTGAAGAACTTTGGCTGCATCTGCAACTTCAGCTTCGACTTCTGGGACCGGCTCAATGCTTGTTACAAGTCCAGTCGATGGTAGAATCCCTGTATGGCGCCAGCATGCTTGAATAGTCTCCAGTTTGACGGCATCCCAGGCTTCAGCAAGCAAATGCATTGCCTGGAGCAAGTCTATTGCAAAAATATCATCCTCCCCAGCTTCTTCTCTGTCCAACGAATGGAACAACTGCAATTTTCCATACTTTGCCTTCAAATCTCGAATGATTCCAGCATCTGCGGGCTGAACATGAGCTGTGAGGTTTGGGGAGAAGAAAATAAAGTAAATGTTCGTAATTTTACCCTCTCTCCACTTATGTCCACCAAAATTGTCCAACAGCATTGTCACATGGACCCCCTCCTCCCGAAACTCTTCGTCCAAGTCCTCCATGGCTTGGGCAAAGATCTCTCCAGTCATCCACGCCTTCTTATTGTGGAAGTACCAAAGTCCCAGCTCCATACCAGTCTTCTTCTTGAAGCAGCGGGGCTTTGCTGCTGACCCAATGAACAGAAGGCGGACTTTTCTTGTGCCAGTTGCATTCATGATCACCAGGACAGACACCCGAGATTTATCCATCTTCTTTCCGGCAATGTGCTTCGTTGATAAACCATGAGTTTCGTCACTTCTCCAGAAGAATGCAGTTTCATCACAGTTGAAGATAAATTCTGGATCCTTGCCCTCCAGAAGTCCTTGGATGTGTAGTCATTCCTCTTGGGCACTTTCTGGGGATGCTGAGCCAGCTTCTCCATGCCATCGATGGTCTGAAAGCATGTGTCGCTCCTTGAATGAGCCGAGCCAGCCAGGGCTGAATGATATGCTGTCCTCACTGATGTTCAAGTGCTTAGCAATCCGTTTCCCCTTCTCAATGATCAATGGGCCTGTCACAATGTGCCCAAGGGCCTCACGACCTTGCACCCAATGACCAAGAGCAGCTTCGAGCATGGGGAATCTCACTGCTCGGATTCTCCTGGCAGTTCCATTAATATCCCCACTCATAACTTGAGTTTTCCAATCCTTTTCCTGCCTCTTCCAATGTGAAATACTATACTGAGTCACCCGGCCTTTGTAGCCCTCAATAGTGTTGAAATACTCAGCCGTTTGAGGCTGATTCCATCCCTTCTTTCACATAACATCAAGAATATGCAATTTCTCTGCCAGTGTGAGTGTGTCCTTCTTTGATATGGATTTTCGAATGGTGTTGAGCTGACGGTGTCCATATTTTCCTATTGGAGGTGCTGTATCTGTACTTGGACTGGTCTTTGGACCTGGTTTAGCTCGTTGACTGCCGTTTTTATTGATTGTGGTGGGTGCCATTTGGACAAGAGAGAGGAGAAGCGATGAAGGTGACTCAAATAACTAAGCGTACATCCATTTCTAGCATTTCCAAGCCCGTGATAGAGTTCTAAAGTACTATTTGTGAGTGCTGAGCATCTATTTTGTTCTTCGGACTAGACTGTCTAAATGCATAAATGCACCATGGACCGCATGCAATAGTACATAAGACAGGTTATGCATTTACAGCCTAGGAACGAGGTCCGTTCCAGCAAAATCACATGCATTAAGACAGTTATGCATTTATACAGTCATGCATTTAGACAATTTTGACTGTACTTACTTAGATTCGCGAACTTGTATAGATCCCACTGACTAAAAACAACCTCAAGAATTTGCTGTCAGTGGTACCCAGTGGCATGTTGTGTGACCGAAGCAGCTCCATTGGTAAATGAGAACATCTTCTCACAAATCTCATAGTCTTCAATACCAGTGCCTTGAATGTATAGTGGGTGATAGTTTAATTGGCAGAAGCAATTATGTGCCCATCCATGAAATGACGGGATTGCGCAACAAACATTGGCAGTGGCCACTTTGTTGGCAATGATGCTCTTGTGAAGCGTTTTATCGAACGAGCAACCAATGTCATATGCGATGAGGAGGTTCCCACCATAGGTGTTGATCAATTTGTTGATGACAGTAAGGGGATATTTCGAGCTGGAGTAGTCATAAGTAAGGGCACCAGATGAACTACATGATATACATACTGTTCGCCAGATTGTATGATATCCACGACTGTGAGAATGAAGCCATGTCAACACAATGCTGGGAAAATACCTTGCTGATCCCACACAGTCCAATGGTTACTAACCCTGTCTGCTTGTGCTGCTGTCCAGTTTTCAGTACATTTGCTTAATAAGGAATCCTCGCTTAGACCAAATGGATTAGGGATGTCATCGTCGCAAGCACCAGTAATGTCTTTCTTGCATTTCGATTTTCAACCCTTTCCTTTGGTCTAACATATGTAAGTTAACAGTAAGAGAGTGGGTGTCAAAACATACTGGTGGAGGAGCAAACTGCTCCACTTCAGCTGTTTCAAGCTAATACAAACTTTGGAAATCAGCAGCATTCTTCACAGATTGGCTAGTATGCTTCAAAGAGTTGTTGCCATCAATTGAAGCTTGCATATCAAATGCGAGCTGAGGTTCATTGGGTTGCTGCCAAGGTGCAAGTTAGACAATGTGATATTGAACAGAAATACCCACCTACCTTGTTGAGACAAGCTGGACATGTGTGCTTCATGTGCCAGTCACTCCCAGTGTGACCTAGAGCCTCTTCGACTTTTATTTCTATGGCTCTTATGACCCGAACATAAGCATCATAGCCATTGCTGAAGTTGACCTGAAATGTTTGAGTGTACGCGACCTATAAATACAAACCATTAGTATCCTAGGTAGTAAATATATTAGAGATTTACTGTACCTTGTGGTATGAGCAAAGTCCTTTGACAAAGGCCTCCATGCTTGTCCATGGCGAATAGCCACGAAGTCTATGAAAGAACTCGAGTACCTTGAGACCAATGGCTCGACTAGGAGCCACTGGTGAGGTTCCGATATACCCCTGTCGTATGAGGCCAGCGTTCAGCCAGTCATCTGCATACACCAATTTTAAAGAACCACAAACTGTGGTAAAAAGAATCCATAAGTATTATATAAATGTATGACTGCACATACAAAAATGGACCTTACAATTGAAGGACACGACACTGTAGGTGTAGTTGGAACCACCAGCAAAGTCTGGTAGTGGTTTGTTTGACCCCTTCCACTCCAAATACGCATCAACGAGATGTGGTAGTTGGATATGCCAGTTCGTATTCTCACATTCACGTCATTGCCCCCTCGTTCAATGGTTGGCTGCTCCAGGACTGGCATGCTGCATGAGCAATATGCAATGAACAGGATGGGAGAAGCTTACAGTAGAATGACCCGAATAGGATCTCTTCTCCTGCCCTCCTTGTTGTCACTCACAGTGGCGTCCCATCCTGCATCCTTGTCTTGCTGAAAAAGCCCTCCTGCATCATCATACTCAGCATCCATCAATCAGTCATAGTTGGTAACCATTGATCTGTCATTGGTTGGCGATGGGAATTGAAGCCTATCACAAGTAACCTCGTCCTGCATAAGTTGAACTTGGTGCTGGAAGCCAGGTGTATTTGCTTTTGGTTACACATTAGTGAGATAAACTAATATGGAAGATAAATAAAACACCTTCAATCTCAGCAAGGCGTCGCTTTTTGTTCTGTTGTATGAGATCAATTGCCGCCCTGGGCCCAACAACTTTGGTTGAATGGCTGATATTGCAAGATGCTGATCCAATGTGAACTTTCGATGACAATCTTGGTGCATAGTAACCACGGCCTGACATGATATCAGTCAGAGGGTGCGTGAGGTGGAAGTCAAGTTGAGATTTCCTAATCGGGAAATGATTGGCGACAGATAAGCTGTCTCATCAGCATCGCAGGTGCTCACAGAAAAATATAGGAGATATATTATGCTGTGTTGTATTAAAAGAAAACCTATTCTCTTGTCGCCAAGAGATTGAGCCTTTGCAGGAAGGCGCGCTGTCACCAAAGCTAAATTATAAACGTGAGCGGAGGAGGCGAAAGCACTGTCGTTGTCATTTGTGGTTTCCTGAAGAGCGCCAAACGACGCTTTGTGACAGGGCGAACAACAAGAAAGATGCCAGACGTCTGTTGAGAGCAAATGTGACTTGTACTCGTGGGAGATGGCCAGAATATAACCAGAGATCATTCTCAATGCATTCGGTATTGGAATACTTAGAGATACAAATTGATTTTGCCTATTCAAGTGTGAGAACCAGGTGCAGGAAGTCCAGGGTCCTACGAAGTTGATAGTCGTCACGCGTGAGCTGTGGGTTGGGTTACGAGCTTCAGCAAAGTGCACGCGATATTTGTGTAATGCACATAAATGGAGGGGTCGCATTTGGGGCTGTCACACAGTCCAACTGAGTCTGGTGTTGACGTTGTAAGCTATTGGCTACCCAACATCACATCAAACTCACCTCTGGGTGTGCCAAAGGCCTTGGGAATGCGCCCATGTGTGCACGGGGGTGGCGAGGAAGCTGGCAGGGGGGAAAGCGCTACGCGTGGGCTGATAAATGCCGCATGGGGACTGTAGGTTGGGCTACGAGTATCAGCAAAGCGCATGTAATATCCTGGTAGCGCACATACATGTAGAAGTCGCCCCTGGAGTCACTACATGGTCTGGCAAAGTCTGGGAAGGGCTGTTATACACTGAAGAGCGCCCTGTGTTGTTTCGAACTCACCTGCTGGTGCACAAGAGGCCTTGAGAATGAGCGCATGGATGCGTGGGTGCGGCAAGGGAGGCGGCAAGGAGGGGGGAGAGTCCAAAGCCGAAAAAAACACTGTGCAGGGACTGTGGGTTGGGCTACAAGTATCAGCAAAGCGCATGTGATATGCTGGTAACGCACGTACACGGAGAGGTCGCCCCTGGAGTCATTACACAGTCCAGCAAAGCCTGGGAAGAGCTGTTATACACCGAAGGGCGCCCTGGGTCATTTTGAACTCACCTGCTGGCCACCAGAGGCCTTGAGAATGAGTGCGTGGGTGTGTGGAGTGGCGAGCAAGGTGGCAAGGAGGGGGGGGAGTCCAAAGCCGGAAAAAAAAAGCTGCGCAGGGACTGTAGGCTGGGCTACGAGTATCAGCAAAGCGCATGTGATATGCTGGTAACATGTGTACATGGAGAAGTTGCCCCTGGAGTTGTTGCGTGGTCTGGCGAAGTCTGGGAAGGGCCATTATATGTTGAACAGCACCTTGGGTCATTTCGATCTCACCTGCTGGTACACAAGAGGCCTTGAGAATGGGCGCATGGATGCATGTGGGTGGCAAGGAAGGTGGCAATGAGGGGGGGAGTCCAAAGCCGAAAAGGGGGGAAAGCACCACGTGTGGGCTGATAAACGCTGTATGGAGACTGTGGGTTGGGCTGTGAGTATCAGCAAAGCGCATGTGATATCCTGGTATTGCACATACACAGGGAAGTCACTGGACTCGCTACACGGTCCAGCAAAGCCTAGGAAGGGTTTTTATACACTGAAGGGGGCCTTGTGTCGTTTCGAACTCCTCTCCGGGTACAACAGACGCCTTGAGAATGAGTGCATGGATGCGTGGGGGTGGCGAGGAAGGCGGCGGGGGGGAAGGCGCCACGCGTGGGCTGATAAACACCATACGGGGACTGTGGGTTGGGCTATGAGTATCAACAAAGTGCATGTGATATCCTGGTATTGCACGTACATGGAGAAGTCGCTGGAGTCGCTACACAGTCCGCCAAAGCCTGGGAAGGGCTGTTATACACTGAAGGGGGCCTTGTGTTGTTTCGAACTCACCTCTTGGTACACCAGACACCTTGAGAATGAACGCATGGATGTGTGGGGGTGGCAAGGAAGGTGGTAAGGAGGGGGGAGTCCAAAGCCGAAAAAAAACTGCTGCGCAGGGACTGTGGGTTGGGCTACGAGTATTAGCAAAGCGCATGTGATATGCTGGTAATGCACGTACATGGAGAAGTCGCCCCTGGCGTCATTACACAGTCTGGCAATGCTTGGGAAGGGCTATTATACACCAAAGGGCACCTTGAGTTGTTTTGAACTCACCTGCTGGCTACCAGAGGCCTTGAGAACAAGCATGTGGATGCGTGGGGTGGCGAGCAAGGCAGCAAGGAGGGGGGGAGTCCAAAGCCCCAATAAACGCCGCGCGGGGACTGTGGGTTGGGCTACAAGCCGCAGCGAGCGCATGCAATATGTGTGTATCGCACGTCCATTGGAGAATTGCTCCAGGGGTCGTTGCACTGTTCGGCTGAGCCTGGGCAAGGTTCTCAAGTTGTAAGCTGAACGACACCTTGATTCATATCGTACTCACCTTTTAGCATGCCGAAAACGTTGGGAATGTGCCCATGAGATGTGGGGGTAGCAGGGCAGGTGGCGATGGTGACAGTGATGGGGCGGTCCAAGGTGCAACAAACAACGTGGGAGTCGCACATTGGGTATGGGTTGAGCTACAAGGATCAGCAAAGAAAATAAAAGTATCTACATGTCACTACAAATTCTGAGAATGTATGATCCAATTACCTACAATAACAGAAACCCCTATCGACCCCATGCATAGGAATGTGCGTGCTGACTACATTCTTGCATGCACATAATTAGCCTGACCCGCAAGTGTTTTATTTAGATTTTTTGGCACAATGGATGAGGGGGGCAGGCGGCGGCAGCGTTGGGAATATTTAACATATTGCCGGAGCATTTTGCCAGCAGGAGGTGGCCGGGGCAGGAGGCAGCCGGTGGGTGGCCGGGTGTGGGTGGCGCGGTGACAGGCGACTGTGACAACGGAGAATGACAGCACCAGCTGACAGGGCGGACAGCAGCAGCATTGGAAATGTCAGACATATTCCAGGAGAGGGAGACGCCGGGTGGGAGATGGTGATGATGGCGACGACAGTCAGATGACACATGACACGACTATTTGCTATTTTTTTCTAAAGGCCCCAAACCAGCGCTCTGGCCAGAATCTGGCCAGAGCTCGTTTTCAATGGTTTCAGTATTAGGATACTTGGTAATACAGAACAGTGAACTTGCCTATCTGAATATGGAATGTGTGTGACCCTGAGGTGTTTCGATGAGTTGTCCACCCCGACTCCCTCACGGCCAGAGGCACACAGGACCGCATTGAGCTGCTTAAGCCGTTGTGGACGAAGCCGGTAGCTGATTCGCGCCATATGCAGAAAGCGGCTTGCCCATGTCTGGAGGAGAAAGCTCACCATTTGGCAGGCTCGATCCGTCCAACCTCAGCGGGATGCATCGTATCAGGCATTTGGCGGGTTTGACCCTGCTACTACTACATCTGTGTTTGCTGCCCCTGCCGCTGGGACTGGAACCGAGGTCATGGGCACAGTACATCTACGCCAATTCAGCGGGGCTTGTCGGCAACCCGAACTGAGTGGGAGAGCAACAGCGTGGACATTAGGCATAGTCAGCAAACCAGGAGTAGATATGGTTCTGGTGGCGCAGCTCATCTGGACACTGTTAGGCGAATGTGAGGAGAGGGCTCAGCTCGTCTGCGGCTGCTGCACACATTATTGAGAGTGCGCCCACATGCACTGGCATCGGGCCTATTCGCTCCCAGAGGAGAAGAGCAGACCCGACTGCAAGACTGCCACCATGCCGCTCTCCCAGAAGGCCAGCCGCTGTGCAATGCGTGTTGCTTCTTCTTTGTGAGTGTTCTCCTAAATATTAGTTGTGACTGGGAATCATACTGAACCTTGTCTTTTCACCTGGGCAGAAACTCCATGGCGTGACGGACACGATCAGGCAGTGCAATTGCAATTGAGGTAGCATTGAAACTAGCTCAAGAAAGTCGGTATTGAGTCTCACCGCTACAAGTGGCGCTCGTGGTATCATTAATGCAAAGGCTTAATTCCATAAACAGCGCCACAGGGCTCCCCCTGTCGACACGACCTCTCACCCCCTCCAGTGATCTCGGAACCCCATCGAGCTCTCCATGAAACGACAGCGACGATCGAGCGACAGCATGCAAACGATTCTTTTTTTTTTTTTTTTTTTTGGTGGGAAAGGGAGGGAATGCGTCATGCACCATCGTGCCTGAGCGCGGATGTGGAGGACTCCAGCAGGGCTCGCCAAGTTGGCCTGAAGCCTTTGGACAGGAGTGCCCTGTGTCCTACCCCCTAAAACCCCCCTTCGCCGGTGAACCAGCTGCATCCCTTTATGTGAAGTTGATTTGAGGACCCGCTAACGGATCGAACTTGGTCAGTTTTTCCTTGGCCCACAGCTTTCGGAGTTTCTTTTGTTTCCTTCTTCTCTTGCCTTCTTCCATGAAGCGTGTCGCGTTCCAACTCTTTGTCACTAGATCAGTTAGGAGTCCTTTTAGTATTTGTGTTGTCTCGTTA
>Ga0307515_10004579_pt1 | contig 28467 bp, 21 predicted proteins | sample 17_EM_MG_FD_194513 | JGI IMG/M metagenome (GOLD analysis project Ga0307515, IMG submission 194513) | Populus trichocarpa ectomycorrhiza microbial communities from riparian zone in the Pacific Northwest, United States - 17_EM | ecosystem: Host-associated > Plants > Roots > Unclassified | place... | reverse complement strand
GTACGGTTCATCTCGTCAAAGGATCAACTCGCGGATGTTCTTACCAAGCCTCTCCCTCCAGTCTCATTTGCTTATTTTAGATCCAAGCTTCGGGTGGAATCTCCACCTTCAGCTTGACGGGGTGTATGAAGGAAAGAGTCCACATATATGTAAATACATTATATATAGGATAGTTATCATGTGTAGCACATTCCACCATTGTATTGTATACAACCCTAAAGGTATAAATACAAAGGGATGGTTAGTTTATCAATCATCATCATAATTATACAAAAGACTATCTCTCTAATCTTAACTCACCTCCATTTAGATTTTTTAAAATCTTCTTTGCTAATTCTGTGATAATTTCGTCCAACTTGATATTCTTTTGTTGTACTTTGATTATTGTACTCCATCATAATTTGAAAGTAACATTATTTTATTTTATTTGTCCCACAAATCAAGTAAATGAAGTAAACGGGAGAAAAGAGAAACAAAACACAAGCTTTTAGAAAGTTATATTTTTTAAAAAAGAAAACACTCATTCCACAATAAATTGCTTTGTTTTTCATCAAAACCAAAGAGGGTCCTGTATTAATTTAAATATAAAACGAATTTCTTTTAAAATATCATGTGTTTTGACTCTAAAGCAAGACATATATTAACAAAAATACAACGATATCAAATAGTCACCTCGTTATACAAAGCATAAAATTAACCTTTCTATGTCTATAATTTAATTAATATCCAAAAAGATCCTACTCGTTTTAACCCATGACGTGTGTGTGTGTGTGTGTTATATTTTGATAAAGCCCATGAGAAATAATCAACTCCCCATTATTAATTGACTAGCTACCAGTCTTTTTCCAAGTTTATGGTGCCTTCATTTAATGAAAAAATAAAGTTATAAAATTTTAAAGTGCTTCAAGAGTAATTACCAATATGTACTTTGTTAAAAAGATAGACATAAATATTGTTGCTACCTAATTTTTTATTTTATTTTTTGAAATTGTTTTGAAAAAAAAACTAAAATTAACAAAAAAAACCCCAAAAAAATATATTCTTGTTAAGCTGGGGCATCGATTGTCTAAGTGCCGTAAGCTAAAAATTCATTTTGGTAGAAATTCTTTGGTAGAAAAACATGATTTGAAGGCAAGTTATCCTACTTATAATGATTCAAATGGTAATGAGGAGATTTTGATGCTACCATACTTATCCAAAAAAGCTTGCTTGCTCCTAAAATAAATTCGAGTAAGGACCGACTACACACTAGTCTCTTCTATTTAACTTGAAATTTCAAGGATAAAGTATGTAAAATGATCATCAATAGTTATAGTTGTGAAAATGTGGTGTCGACCAAGGTAGTAGAAAAGTTACAACACAAGATAAAAAACACCCCAAGTCTTACAAACTCAACTCGTTGAATCAAGACACCAAGGTAATTATAGAAAAAAGTTGTGTTGTTTCATTTTCTATAAGCAAAATAAAATTTGATAATATTTTATGTGATGTAGTTTTTATAGATGCATGTCATTTATTTTTACGCATGACATGATAATATGATAAGAACATCATATATTATGGAGAACATATTACATACACTCTTAGTATAAAAGAGAAGTGTTGGTGTTGACACCTATGAGGGAGGGGGCATTTGTTGAAAGAAAGGGTAAAATTTGTTGTTTTCATCTTAGTTTATGGAGAAAAAATGAGAGGAATGAGAGTTGAGAATTAGAATGGTGTGAAAAAAAGTACGATGTAGAATAAGTCATTGAAGACTAGTAATTCTCATGTAAAGATTGAGAATGTTTTGAAAGTTGATTCTTGAAATACTTTATCTAAGTAAGTTAATTTTATAGTGCTAGCATGCTAAAGCTCAATGAAGTAAAAAGACACTAACACCACTTTTAATGGTAACATATATGGATGGAAGGCAAAAACTCGAAGATAATCTTTTCAATATGAGGAGATTATTGCATGTGCATAAGTCAATTATAGATCTATCATAATTGAGCTATATTAAGAACCTTGCAAGTATGTTTATGGACCAATGGGATAAGGCTAAGCTAAAAAAAGGCATGGGTGATACAATGTGGTCGACCTAATAAAAAAAAGCCTATAACTTTTAATCATGTTTAAATTTTTTTTCATAAGATTCTACATACCGATTTTTATAATGGGTCACTTATTGTAACTAGCTAAGGTCCAAAAGACCTCTAAAATAAGTTCAAAAGGTGTTATTTAAGCTAGTTTTATTTCATTAGATTTCCTAGTTTTTTTTAGAACTTTTATTGCATTTTTTTTTAATTTTAGGTTTTTTAATTTGTTTAGGTGAATTTTTAGATTTATTTAAGGAATTTTAAACCTGTTAGAAAGGAAAACTACATAAAAAGAAAATATTAGTAATAAAATTTTGGAATGGAATTATTTGTGTGGTGACCTTATTTGACATAATTTTTGGTTACTTGTGTTTTTTGTCTTTCTTACGATGCTTCCATCTATATCGTATAAATAAATATTAGTTTAATTTCCATTAACTATATAATTATTTAGAAATATAAAAGCTAAGTTACTTTTTAATGTGATTTCACTTCATTAAATATAAATAACAATTTATAATCACTAAGTGAAATTACCCATATAGCTATTAGTTTAAAGTAACTGAAGCCATAATGATTAATTTACAATTATATTAACAGTTTTACATGGAAGGAAGTAGGTCTATATTTAAATATTTGGAATTATTTCGTTACATACTTATTATAATTAGCAATTGGCATAAATCTCACTAGAAAATACAAAAGAAAAACATTTACTTTGATTAATTTAGTTTTAATCCATTTGTAAATCCCAATTAATATTGGCTTGGTGTTTGAAAATTAATTTAAAAAAAATTATAATCTACAAAAAATTAAATTTTCTATTTGTATTTTATCTTGTTTAATTTTTTAACATAATTTTTTAATATTGAAAAACATTACAAGTACCCTAACTATGCGAAAAAATTGTTTGTTTGCTTGAGATCAAGATTCAAGCCCTTGCACTTTCTATTCGTATATTTTGATGGCAAAACTGATGCTTGGCAATAATTAAAAGAAATAAATGAAGGGAAAAAAAACCAAGAATTAAAAGCAAAGAAAGCTAGGAAGAAGAGATAATTTAGAGCAGGAATAATCCTTAATTTTTATTCAATTCATTAAAATTGTCTTATAAAATGAAAGGTAAACATATAAATCTAATAATTCTAAAACATCCAACTATTAGGCTTATCCCATCAATTAAAAATGTGTAATATAAATAACTCAAATAAATAAAACAAATTCAAATTGTCTAATATAAATAATCCAAATAAATAAAACAAAGACAATGAAAAAGGTCTAGATGGGTTCAGTCTCCCAACCAAAGAGTGACAGGTTGGGCTTTCTTTCACCCTATTTGTCCATATATTCGTGTAATTTGTTATTTGGGTCTGGTATCCCCACCAACTCTCTCAAGGTTGGAGAAACTCAACCTTGTCGAGTATAGCTTTGAATGACTCTGATAGTACACCTAGAGATCTAAATCACCTATTGTAATGTATCTCTAGTGATTCAAGTGCAATATGAATTAAGTTATCCTACCCTACAAATTAGAAACTGTTGAACTTCACCATCCCTGATAAAAACAACTTATTCATCTAGAATAACATTAATATTATCCTTTTGTGTTGCTATTAAAGTGAAAGGGGTAGATGTTTCAATAGGATCACCATGAAGGGAATTCGGTGGCACTTCAAATGGATCATTTGGAATATGATGTGGTTTCTAATATGTAACTAGATCCTCAATGTTAAATGTGGAGCTAATTCTAAAACCAAATGGTAAATCAATAACATAAACATTTGAACCAACCCATTGTAGCGCTTTGAATGGCCTAGCAACACATGGATGCAATTGTCGATTAGTTATCAAAGGATATTGTTTGGGTCTAATCCATATCATAAACATAGTCTCCAACATTAAATTCATTGTGTCGTCTATGTAAATCATCTTGAAGTTTATATTGCGCATTATTTACTTGAATCTGCTTAGTGATCTCAACATGTAAATCTTGAACTCTATGTGCAAATGATATGGCAGACTTAAACACCCTAACATGAGACATGAGAGGAAGGTATAAAAGTTTTCTAGGCTTGTAACAATGTACAACTTCAAAAGGACTCATATCTATCGACCTATTGATAGAGTTGTTATAGGCAAATTCGGTTGTAGGAAGAATCAAATCTCAATTTCTATTATGATCACTCACTAAACATCTCAAAAGGTTGTCAAACTTCTATTAACCACCTTGATTTGACTATCAGTTTGGGAGTGATAGGCACTAGAAAACTTCAAATTAGTTCCCACCATATGCTAAAGAGTTTTCTAGAAATAATTCATAAATCTAGCATCCCTATCTAAGACTATGGCTTAAGAAACACTTTACAACTTGACAATCTCATCAAAATAAAGTTTTGCAACTTTAGAAGCATTTTTAGTCTTAGTACAAGGGATAAAATGGATCTTTTTAGAGAAGTAATCGACAACTATAAAGATAGAATCATGCTTCTTTATAGTATGTGGAAGCCCAAGCATGAAATCCTTACTTACATCTTGTCAATGGCAAGTGGGAATAGGCAACAAGGTGTAAAGACTAATGTTATGTTTTCTATGTTTAGCTAGTGACATGTTCGATATTGACCTACCAATTTAACTATATATTTTTTAAGCTAGACCAAAAGAACTAATATTTCACCTCTTCAATGGTTTTATTTCTCTCAAAGTATCCTGAAAGACCTCTAGAATGAATCTCCTAGACCAATAAATCATGCACTGATGTTTTCAAGATACAAAGTTTATTATAAATAAAAAAACCCTTCCTGAAAGTAATAACCATCTGCAACACAATTACTCTCATCTTTAATGTCATATATATTTCTTAAAATTTTAGGCAAGATTCATACTTCTCTTTAAGTCTTTTAAATCCAGTAACTTCAACACTTATTACGGATAATAGCGTTACCCGACAACTCAAGGCATCTGTCGCCTTATTCTCCATTCTAGATTTATGTTTCAATACAAATTAATAAGCTTGCAAATACTCAACCCAACGACTATGCCTATGGTTGAGCTTCTTTTGGGAATTGAGATAGTGAAGAGCCTCATAGTCGGAGTAAAGAACAAACTCTTGTGGTAGCAAATAATGGTGCTAATAACGCAAGGCCTAAACTACCTCATAAAATTCTTTATCATAGGTTGAGTACTTTTATTTGACCTCATTAAGTTTCTCACTAAAGTAAGCTACATAGTGATGTTTTTGACTAAGTATTCCACCTATACCAACTCTTGAGGCATTATATTCTACTTCAAACACCTTAGTAAAATCAGGAAGCTGCATTAGTAGAGCCTCTATCATCTTTTTCCTAACTTTCTTAAACATCTTATTAACTGTTTTACATTATTGAAACTCATCTTGTTTCAAATAATCTATGATAGGAGACAAGATGGTGCTAAATCATTTGATGAAATGATGATAGAAAGTTATGAGCCTAAGAAAACTACGAACCTCATGAATATTTTTAGGTTATGGCCAATCTATAATCACTTGGACCTTTTAGGTATCAACAAAGATTCCCTCACATGACACTATAAAGCCTAAAAAACCATTCAATCCATGAAGAAAGAACACCTTTTGACATTGGCATACAAACTTTTCTTCTTTATGGTGGTACAAACTTAAATAAGGTGATCTAAATGTTCTTTCTTAGTTTTGCTATAAATAAGGATTTCATAAAAAATACATAGCCGTGATTTCTTCCATAAAAGGCCTAAGCACTTCTATCATTACTCGTATAAAAGTATTGGTGCACTAAAAATGCCAAAATGCATGACTAGCCACTCGTATGATTTATCCTTGGTCTTAAATGTTGTTTTCCATTCATCTCCAAAGCAAGTTCTAATTTGATGATACCTACTCTTCACGTCAATCTTAGTAAAGATTTGGGCTCCTGCCATCATATCTAACATGTCATCCAATCGAGGAATGAGCAAACAATACTTGATAATAATATTGTTGATGGCTCGACTATCCACACGCATTCTCTATGAGCCATCTTTCTTAGGTGTTAAAAGGGAAAGTACTGCATAAAGGGCTCAAACTCTCTCGTATAAATCTTTTTTGTAACAGTTCATTTACTTCCCTTTGCAATTTGGCATATTTACTAAGGTTCATCATATAATGAGGCAAGTTTAGCAATATGACACTAGAGATAAAATCTATAGCGTGTTGAATTTCATGTATATAGGTAACACATATGGTAGTTTAGAGGGAAAGACATCAAGAAATTTCTTTTAACTCTTTCTTTATCTCTTCAGGTGGTTCATCTGAAAATTTTATCATGATAGTCCAAAATCTTTATAGGAAAAAGACATCTCTCCTTTATCGTTATGGATGTATTGTTAACCCAGGACGCACTAAATGGTTTAGGATGTGGGACAAACTTTAAGCCTAAGCAGGATACGTTACTAGTAGACACTACATTGATATAGCTCCAACTATTTATAATGATCTTGCAACCTTTATCTCCATATTTAATGTAAATGTAAAAGATAGTAGTTCTCCTCCAATCTTTAGTTCTTTTAGGTTATATTAAGGCATATCTAACTACATTTAACAGTCTCCCATTCTATAAAGTCCTGCTCGATCTGAGCGGATATAGACTAAACACATCCTAGCAAGTTGGATTTTTCCTCCTCATCATTTAGGTTCTAAAAATCATCAGGATAATGTTTCTACACCTTATCATAATTTTATTTCTCACTCATATCCTCTCGATCCTTAATGAATAAAACCTTATTGGGACAACTAAAGACAAAACCGTAACACTTAAAATATTAAATCCTTGAGGTCATATTAGGTGTTACATGGAGAACAACCTTACCATTGTCTTCCCTAGGTATTTGGAAAATAGTAGAATTAGGTTTACCAGGTGAGTCACCCAATAAAGAATTATTATTATTAGGTTGGGACTTAGGAGAGATACTACAGGTGTCCTAACGTTCTATCCACTGACTTTTATGACCAACTCATAGTTTTGCATTAGGGTATAAGCTTCTCTTCAAAAGTCATCTTTCAAACCTTTCCAAAATCTACTTAGAGTCATTTTCTCACCCTCCCTAACCACACACCGTATCTTATATTCATAAAACTATATCATATATTCATTAGCAGGCTTACTTCCTTGCTTCAAGTTATTCAACTAGTCTACGAGATTTCTCCTATAAGAATAAGGTAAGTATTTCTCTTGTAATTTATTTTTCATCTCCACCTAATCAATAATAGGAGGTTGACCTCTCCTAGCCAAAAACTCTTCTACACTTTTCTAATAGAGTTAAGCAGTACCACTAAGTTTCATTTTTGCAAGCCTTGCCCTCTTATTCTCAAACAAATCATATTAGTCAAATAATTGATCCATGGGTTAAATTGACCCTTAAAATTTAGACCTTCTACCTTGATATGTCTAATGACTTGATAATTAGGGTCATTGTAGTCATTATAGACCCTAATTGTAGTTGTACTAGCGGTTCTTAGGGTGATTTGGCCTTTAACGGTAATTGTTAAAATGCTTACTGTCATTAATATCATCAAAGTCATTGTGACCCTAGTGGTGGTCATGTTGGCAATTTTTATAGGAACTAGTCTTTGATGATTCCTACAATTCTCATTAGAATATTCACTCTCACTAGATTGTCTTATTTATAAAGTTTTTATGGATTCTACTCTCTTAGAAAAGTTGTTCATATGAGTGGACATGTTGTTAGTATCAACTTGTATAAGCTGTAATTGCTCTTAAATATCTCTAAGAACGTTACTAGAGTTCAGGTCTATGGTAGTTGTGAGTTCTAGATTGTTTACTAGACGATCACTATATAAATGAATGCAATACTAATCTTAAGATTATGATTGAGATCATAAATGACACTTGCAAGTAAAACACAATATAAAATTAAAACTAATATTTAATTATTTGTTTATTTTGGAGACTAAGCATTAACAAATTTAACCATGGAAAATAGCATGGAAGCAATGCTAGTCATCTAAATGCACACAAGTAGTGCAAATATAATGTTCTAATTTTCCAATAAATTTATCCAAGCTTCACAATTAACTAAGAGGACTGAATATTCAATGTAAATGAATAAATAAGCCAACAGTTAAGTTATCTCAAATTGCAAGACGGACTATATATTTGTGTGCATGCACAAAAGAATAATATCAAAGTTAATTTTGGCTACAAGTGCAGAAATATACAAGGAACAATGATATTCAATGGTTAAAAGAAGTTTGTTGTGGTATATTAACTAGACTGTGATGGGAATATGTTGAAATCTACTACAACTGATGTGGCAGAAACTTCTAACGTGTCAGAAACTTATAGCGTGGTGCTGATGTGGTAGAGATGTTGGCGTGGCAAATGCTTATGACGTGGTGCTGATGTGGTAGAGACTGCTTGCATAATTAGAGACTGCTTGCATAATGCTGGCATGGTAGAGACCGATGCCATGTCAGTTATGTGGCACTAACGCTAGACTAGTGAATTAGTCAACCTTGAGAGATTAGTTTCTTTGTTGTTATTGAGGTTGTGGCTAGTGTAAAAGGGGTAGATCTGATGGTGTGTTGTCATCTTCAACCATTGTACTACTACTGCTGTGATCGACGTTGTTGTAGCTAAGGGAGTGACTGTTGTCTATTGCCAAAATAAATTGAGAGAAGTTGTTGGTGTATTGTAGCTATTATCGCTAGCGTGAGAAGATCCGGAGTGTTGGAGGTGGCGAATTGATCTGGATCTATGGGCAACAACTGCTACTAGTGGGTAGTGGCTATTGGTTGAGGGAATAGTGTCTTTAGGGATGAATGAGTCTGTGTTGAAGATAAACATTAATTATTTATTTATCTCAACTGTAAATAAAAAGATTAAAGGATTTTCTTAGTCTAGATCAATTATTGATGATGATCAACCTAGAAATCTTCACAAGCCTTAAGAGATCGATTAACTATAAGAATAATTAAAAGCATGTGCTTTGATACCAAAGTTGATACGAAACAATAAATAAAATAAATAAAAATTAAAAAGGAAAGAAAGAAGCTAATAATTAAAAGTAAAGAAAGAAAAGCTATGATGAAGAGAGAATGCAGAGGAGGAATAATATGTGAATTTTATTCAATTTATCAAAACTGTCTTACAAATTGAAAAAAAAACATATAAATAAAATAACCCTAAAACATCAAACTAGTAGGCTCAGCTATCAATTAAAATTATCTAATATAAATAACTCAAATAAATTAAAAATGTTTTACATAAATGAAATAAAGATAATAAAATAAGTCCGGATAGACTTAGTTTTCCAACAAAAAAAAAATTATAAGCTAATCCATCATTCATCACACACACACTATAAATTTAGTATCCCCACCATTAACTTAAGCCGTAAGTTGTTAGATAACGAAGTTTTTGCTACCACATTGAATTTTTCCAACTCAAATTTCTTACCAAAATCTCCATAAGAATTTAACTACCTAAACAGGCAATCATGCGGAGGCCATGGACCTCTAAACTTTCTAAATTTACATAATTACTCCACACACACACACACACACACACACACACACACACAAGGGTGGAGGCATGTATGGGCTTAGGTGGGCTCTAGCTTAGGTCGAAAATTTATAATTCTCAATTGAGGTATTAAAAAATTCTGAAAATTTACGTAGAGCCTTCTAATATGATGTTTTAGCTTGGGTTAAAATTTCAGAAGTTTTAGAGAAATTCAGAAATTTAATAAAAAATCACAATTTGACCAGTTTTACGTTATTGGGTGTAATTTTCAATACGACCATCAGATTGAGCTGAAATTTTACGAGAGATCTTAAAATATATTGAATAAAATCTGGTTAAAATTTTAGGATGAACAGAGTTTGTTAGTGCTAACAAAACAAAACATCAAATAAAAGCAAAACGACTCATTAAGGGTAAAATAGTTATTTGCCATTAAAAAATAAAACAAATCAATTCTTCCTTCCTTTTATATGTTGCCGACTAGGTAGAAGCAGAATAGAAAAAGAAAGAAAAGGCGAGAGAGAAAGAGAGAAAAGTAAGGGAAAACATAAAAAAAAAATCCAAGGAAAAAAAATAAGAAAAGTGAGAGAATAATCTTGTAAACTTACAAAGTCCAACTTATAAAATACTAATCTAAGGAAGAATCAAGTGAAGGAAGGAAGAATTAAGAGAGGGAAAAAATTTAATACTTTGTTTTTCAGTTGACATGAGATTGTTATTTTATCCCGGTTGAGGGGTTGTTACAATATCGATTCAGATTCGATTATAGATTAATTATATTCCACAAAACATCGAAGGATGTAACTTTAATAGTGAGTTTATTTTTACTTTCACTTTAATTTTATATACTCTCAAATTTATTTTTTAATATTTTGGGTAGTGTATTTGAATTAAAACTTTACTGTTAACTTTAAAAATTCATGTACATGAGTTAATAATTTATCTTAAAAAATATTATATATTTATTTAATAGTCCAGGGCAGGAAAAATTCCTGGCTCCGCTCTTGTGTGTGTGTGTGTGTGTGTGTGTGTATTGAGATATTGAAATTTCAACAACAAACATTTTCTAAAGCTATCTTTGCTATAAAGTAGAGCTTCTCTTCTCTTTCCCTCTTCATTCGTCGCCTCTTAAAACTCTTCTCTCTGGAAACATGTTGCGTCTTCTGTTTTTGTTAACTTGTGCTTTGGCTCTTCTAGCTTCTTCAGTGGCTTCTGCTGCAATTGTGGAACACTCATTCTATGTAATTCTTCTTCTTTCTTATATTACTACTAAGATTTTTTGTCGACGTTGAGGAAGTACTTGTATATAGTTTCCCGTTTTGGTAAATTACCTCATGCAAAGGTTGCATTAGGATTGTTGTCGTTAATTAAACGATATTTGAGTGGCCAGGATATATAGGATGGTAGCCCTGTTATACCTTGAAGTTTCTTACATAGGAAAAACATTCATCAAATCAGCCATACCCTTTTGTTTTATCTTGCGCTCCTAAATAAGATCCAAATCATGTTCACGCTTAAATGGAAGGGATCGAGAGAAAAGATACTACCTTTGATACTGCAACGTCCCAAGATTCAATATCCTACTAGAAAAGAAACGTGGGTGTCAATTGAACTACGTTCTTTAGCAAATTCAATGCACTTCTTCCCACGATCATCTAAGTTATGGAATTTTTTTTTTCATCCACTTTGGACCGACCTAGATTGCATATCCTAGCAATATTAGTCTGTCGGAGAGTGTATATATATAGGCATGCAAATATATTTTCTACTTGCTTAAACATTTTCTACTTGTTTAATTTATTGTGAATGTTTTAGGTGAAAAACCTTACAGTTCGTCGGCTGTGCTCCGAGCAAGTGGTAACTGCAGTGAATGGAAGCTTGCCAGGCCCAACGCTTCGCGTTCGAGAGGGAGACACCCTCATAGTCCATGTTTTTAACAAGTCACCCTACAACCTGACTATTCACTGGTAAATTAATTCTTGGTTATTTATTTAAGAAGCTAGACAATTGTAAAAAGTCTAATTAGTGCATTAGAAAATAAACACGTTGATTTGTAAACTCTGATGAAAATTAAGACTATTCGTTTCGAGCTTGCCAAGTAATTTCACTAGAAATCAGCAGCTTAATAACTATATATTATTGCACATCTTTTTCTGGTATAATATAATTATGATTAACAAATTTACTGAAGACTTGGTTCTGTAACTGTCATCATCGTAGTCGTCATCATCACTATTATCCCTCATACTTTAAAATCTATCATTATTCAATTAATTACTGATTATCTACTTTTTTTATGTAGGCATGGAGTGTTTCAATTACTTAGTGCGTGGGCCGATGGACCTTCTATGGTTACTCAATGTCCAATAACCCCTGGAGGTAAATACACCTACAAATTTAAACTCCTCCAGCAAGAGGGTACGCTATGGTGGCATGCTCATTTCAGTCTTCTCCGAGCAACAGTTTATGGGGCACTCATTATCCGTCCAAGATCTGGTCATCCTTACCCTTTCCCTAAACCCAACAAAGAAGTTCCAATTCTATTAGGTAGGTAGCTAGCCATTGATTTTTAATCTAAAGCCAGTTCATTAATGCTGAAACTGTTATTAATTTGTTGAGATCATGCATGTATGTTTATGTTATTGCAGGAGAGTGGTGGAATGGTGATGTCGTTGGTATCGAAAGGAAGGCAGCTGCCACTGGTGCATCACCTAAAATTTCGGATGCCTACACCATAAATGGACTCCCTGGGGATCTCTACAATTGCTCTCAAGACAGTAAGTAATAATATATATGCCGCCATCATCATCATCAATCATCAAGGATATTCATGATAGAGATTTACTGGTCCATCAGAGATGGAACAGTAAAAGTTGAATTTGTCCACAAGCATAATAATCCTGACACATTTTTTTAATTTTTATTTTTTTCATTTGGAACTGTCTGACTCTTATTATTTTATCGTTTATTTTGCTCTTGAAATTCCAGGAATGTACAAGCTTAAGGTGCAGAAAGGGAAGACTTATCTCCTCCGAATAATCAACGCTGCCCTCGATAACCAGCTCTTTTTCATGATAGCCAATCATAATATGACAGTCGTTGCTGTCGATGCAGGGTACACGGTACCCTATATCACGGATGTTGTTGTCACCGGCCCCGGCCAGACCGTGGACGTTCTTCTCGCAGCCGACCAGGAAGTGGGGTCTTATTTCATGGCTGCAAACTCATATGTTAGTGCTCGTCCTGCTGCACCCTTTGATAATACAACCACAAGAGGAATTGTTGTCTACGAAGGTGCACCCACATCAGCAACTCCGATAATGCCACGAATGCCTGCGTTCAATGACACCCCCACTGCCCACAAGTTCTTCACCAGCATTACTGGCCTTGCTGGTGGGCCTCATTGGGTCCCAGTCCCACGTCAAATTGATGAGCACATGTTTGTGACAGTAGGCTTGGGGCTCTCAATTTGTCCAACATGTTTAAATGGGACGCGACTCTCTGCTAGCATGAACAATTTATCTTTTGCGCGCCCTTCAAGTTTGTCAATGTTGCAAGCCTTCTTTTTCAATGTGAGTGGAATCTACACTCCTGACTTCCCTGATACTCCTCCTATCAAATTTGACTACACTAATGCCATCAACGCCCAAAATCTATCCCTGTTATTCACACCAAAATCAACAAGTGTGAAGGTGTTGAAGTATAACGCTACGGTGGAGATGGTGTTACAGAACACAGCCTTCCTTGGAGTGGAGAATCATCCCATACATCTTCATGGTTTCACTTTCCATGTGTTGGCTCAAGGGTTTGGAAATTATGATCCTGTCAACGACCATAAGAATTTCAACCTTATCAATCCACTATCACGTAACACTATTAATGTGCCGGTGGGAGGATGGGCAGTCATAAGATTTACAGCCAATAATCCAGGTGTGTGGTTCTTTCACTGTCATCTGGAAGCGCACTTGTCCATGGGATTAGCCACCGCTTTCGTGGTTGAGAATGGACCGACGCCAGAGTCTACTTTGCCACCACCTCCAGTTGATCTGCCTCAGTGTTAATTAGTAATTGTTCAAAATTCCGACGACTCGGTCTTCATTAATTGTTGTTTCCATATAATACGATTCTCTCCCTGCAACAATGAAAGTTAGTGGATCAATTATTACAGAGATGTTTGAAATGGTTTGAACAGTGATTCATGAAAATTAAAAAAAAATTATGTGTTGATATTAAAAATAATTTTTTAAAATTTTATTATTATTTTAATGTATTTTTAATAAAAAAACAATTTAAAAAACAATTATTATCATACTTTCAATCACCTCTACATGCATTTCGTGTGACACTAAGTTCAAATTCTTTAATGTGATGTAATAATTATAATTTTATTTTTCAAACTTCATTTGATATTCATGCATGATATATTTACGAGGAATAAATATTATTTTTAAAGTTTTATATCTCAAAAAGTATATGATTATTATTTTTATTGTTGATTAAAGATTAATTTATCATTATTATTATTGATATTATCTGTTACGAGACATTAAAATATCATTAACTACATTATTTCAAGAATTTTAGGTAATAGGATCGCCAGTTTACGTAAAAGAATGCCTTCTTATTGTATTAATTGTTTTCATCTCAAAAACAAGGTATATATACAACCCTACACAATTCTATCAGACTAAAAAAAGAATAATTACTTCCTAAACTAGAAAACCAAATATTGAAGGAATCCTGTAATTTATAGGAATCCTAATACAAGTTAATACTCCCCCTCAAGTTGATGCATAGATGTTGTACATGTCCAACTTGTCTAGAAACTTGGAGAACTTGTTACTAGAAACCGCCTTAGTGAGAATATATGCTACTTGGTCGTCCGTTCCATGGGAGGAACCTCAATTACTTTACTATCTAGCTTCTCCTTAATAAAGAACTTGTCAACCTCTACATGTTTGGTCCTATCATGTTGCACTGGATTATAAGCAATATCACGAGTAGCTTTATTGTCATAAAATAACTTCATCGGTTGGTCACGTTTGATCCCCACATCTTGTAATTAATAGAAACTTTAGCCACAAGAGTTCATAAATGCCAAGTGTCATGCCTTTAAATTCGGCTTATGTGCTTAATCTTAATACAACATTCTGCTTCTTACTTCTTCACGTTACTAGATTTCCCCCAACAAAGGTAAAATACTCGGATGTCGAACGCCTATCATCTGTTGATCTAGCCCAGTCAGCATCCGTATAACACTCAATTTTGAAATGCCCATTTTTTCGAAATAAAACTCCTTTACCAGGGTTTCCTTTAAAGTAACTCAATATTCTCATAACTGCACTCATGTGTTGTTCTCCCGGATTATGCATATATTGACTAATTACACTTAAGACATGAGCAAGATCTGACCTAGTGTGACCCAAGTACATCAATCATCCTACTAACCTTTGATACCTCCCTTTATCAATCGATCCTTGGTTCTGATTGATTCCCAACTTCATTCCTTCAGCCAACGGAGTAGACACCGGCTTGTACCCTGTCATACTGGTTTCTTTCAACAGGTCAAAAACATACTTCCTTTGTGATAGAAATATCTCAAACTTACACCTCAACACTTCAATCCCAAAAAAATATTTCAAAGAACCAAGATCCTTCATTTCAAATTCTTTGGACAAATAGTTTTCCAAGGCTGCTTGATCAGGAGGATTGTTACCAGTAACCACCATATCATCCACATATACAATAAGAGTTGTAACCTTTCCATTCCGGTGTTTCAGGAATAACGTGTGATCCTAATTACTTTGCCTATACCCAAATGCTCTCATAGATTTAGAAGCCATTATCAAGGAGCATGACATCTTCAAGAGCTTACTCCCAAGTCTTAGAAGCCCATTCTTTCACAAGATTCAAAGGGAGTACTCAGTCAGGAAATTCCTTGCCACAACATTTTTCCATCTCTTATAGCCTATTTCTGTAATCCCATTAGGTATGTTAGCTGGGCTCAGGCATTGATCAATAGTACACCTTTCTATTCCTATTCATTTTCTTTATTCCAATTTGGCTGGTTCATCCGCATTGGAAGTCTCGGATGAAGCTCAAATATTTCACCAGAACATGAAGTGCTTAGAAAACACATTTTATAGGGTTGCCGGACCCTAGAAAGACTGAGAAAATCATTTGACTGGCTCACGTAATCTACCAAACCAGGCTCTTGGAGACTACTAGTTCAACCCATATAATGATTTCTTGAGTCTACATACTTTTTGTTTCCGTACGTCCGAATCACTCCATCCTGGTGGAAGGTCCATATAAATCTCCTCGGTTAGATCTCCATGGAGGAATGCATTTTTTACATTGAACTGTTGCAAAGGCCAATCTAGATTTGCTGTTAAGGACAGTAGAGCACGAACTGTATTGATTTTTACGAATGTATCAGAGTAGTCGATGCCATATTTATGTGTATACCCCTTTGCCACCAATCTTGTCTTAAGGCGATCTACTGTTCCATCTGCTTTGTATTTCACTTTATAGACCCATTTGCATCCCACAAACTTCTTTCCGACTAGCAAGTCGGTTATTTCCCATGTTGTATTTTTCTTCAACGATCTCAATTCTTCATTCATTGCATCTTTCCAGCAGGAATCTACTAAAGCCTCCTGCACAGTGTTAGGAATAGATACAGTAGATAATTGATATACAAATGACTTATTTGATTCTGACAGGTGACAGGTAGACACGTAATTGTTTAATAGGTATCTCACTCTTGAATTAGAATTTGGCTCACTCGCGAAATACTTGTGTTTACACTTAGGATCTGCCTCACAAATGGGTTTGGGAATACCTCGATTAATACGCTCTGGAAGGCGACGGAGTGGAATTGCATCTGGTGTAAGAGATGATTGGTTATAAGAATTAACAAAGGACGAGTTTATACTTGGATCAGATATACCATCGAAAGAAAAATCCCATGACAATTGTTGTAGTTGTTGCTCAGTTCTATTACAAATTATGGGCTGCAACTCATTATCAAGCCCCAACCCCGTGGGACCTGTGGGTTGTTCTTCCTCCCGCAATGTGTGTTGCTCCTCAGTAAGCTGCTTAGTGGGTTGATCACCACAACACATGGACTGTTGCCCTTCTACAGGTGTTGTGTACTCTGGGCATGATGACTGCAATGGTTGTTCTTCATGCAGGTCATTTCTAGCCATAGGAGAGTAATCAAAGGTCAAAACTTCAATATTATCTCGGGTCAGAACTTCACTACTTCGATACTCCTCCTGAAAAGTTACATCTTGAGTAATAAACATTTTTGTACTCGAAGGATGATAACAATGATATCCTTTCTGGGTAGTAGCATAGCTCAAAAAAACACAACGAATGGCTCGAGACCCAAGTTTATTATGTCGTTGAGGAGGATGGAGGTGAACAAAAGCAACACACCCTAAGACCCGTAGGGAAAGATTAGGAGTTGGTGGACTGCTAGTCTGGGATGTGAGATCCTGAAATGGTGTATGGAAGTTGATAGTATGAGAAGGAAGATGATTAATAAGTTATGTTGCAGATGTGAGCGCTTATCCCCAATACTGTACAGGTAGAGGTAGATGTGCCGCAATTAGCAAAGCACGAACCATTTCTAACAGGTGTCTATATTTGCGTTCAACAACCCCATTCTGTTGAGGAGTATACGGGCACGTGGTCTAATGAACAATACCATACAGTTCCAGCAAGGAACAAAGTTCTATATTAATATATTCACCATCATTGTCACTTCGAAGAACCTGGATCTTCTTGTTGTATTGCACAACAATCATTTTATGGAACCTTTAAAAGGCCGAACTAACTTCGCTTTTTGATTTTAACAAAGTAACCCAAGTCATTCTGGTACAATCGCCAATAAAAGTAACAAACCAGTGAGCACGCCAAGAGTAGCTATTTTTTACGGTCCCTATACATCAGAATGCACAATCATAAAAGGAATGGTACTTTTTATTAAAACTGGGAAGGAAGGAGGTTCGATGGCTCTTAGCCATTTCACAAAGGCGTCTGTGCCACATTTAGATGTCCGACACTTTATTAGTATTCCCTTGAGACCCATAAATGGAAAGAGCTTGAGTCAGCAAGCTAGAACTGCTGATGGTCAATTCCAAGTAATAAAGTTTTCCTCTTCTAATACCATAACCAATCATTTTCCGCATCCGGATGTCCTTAAAAACACAAAAATAGGGCAAAAAAATAACCAAACAATGTAAGGCAAGGGTTATTTGAGCAACAAAAAACAAATTATAATTTAATGAGGGGACCACAAGAACAATGTCAAGTTTCATGGTATCAGTAAGGGAAATAGTGCCTGCCCCAATAACAAGGATGACATTACCATTAGCAACATTAACCTCGGTTTGTGTTGATGTTTTTAATGATGGGACCTGTCTAGAATTGCAAGTCATATGTTTAGTAGCTCCGAAATCAATTATCCATGTATTATTCGTAACAAAAGTAGAAGTACTTAATGCCTTACCATCACTACCTGTTGCAGCAATCATGGTAGATGCCTTGTCCGCTATCTGGTCCAAATCATTCTTGGTTTCTGCAACGGAGGCTCGAGACATGTTGCTCCAAGGATCTTGGGTTCTATCCCAATTCTTGGGATATCCAATCAGCTCAAAACAACGACTCTTGGAGTGTCCTAGCAGGCCACAGTGTGGGCACTTTCCTTGGGGATGATCCCAGCTTGGCTGGCTAGGCCGAGTTTATCCTGGCCAGTTTTGTAACCCTCCTCGATTCGACCCAGAGGATGATCCACGGGCCTTTGCTGCCATGGCAGTAGGTTCACTCTTGTCAACCTCCATCTTCATTGCTTCCTTCCGATCGGCTTCACGACGAACATATGCATAAGAAGCCTGAAGGCCAAGTGGGGGATCCTTCTAGAGCACTTCTCCACGCACCTGATCAAACCAGTCATCAAGACACCAAGAAACATATAGACTCGTTGTCTCTCAGTGGATTTCTGGAACACTTTTATGTCGTTTTCACACTCCATGAATACTTTATTAAAGTGATCCAATTCTTAGAAAATCTCAGTTAGCTCCCCAAAATAAAACGCCAAAGGTCGGCCATTCTGATGAAGACGTTATGTTTTCTGATTCATTGAGTAAATTCTAGCCTCATCATTCTCATCAAACTATGTTGCCTTAAGGGAGTCCCAAATCTCCTTTGACGTAGACAACCGAATGTACCATTTCATAATCTCAGGCTTCATTTAAGATAAAAGCCAACTCCTGATTTTTTTATCTTCAGAGAACCAATCATCATATTTAGGATCGTCTTCGTTAGGTGCCTTGATAGACCCACGAATATATCCCATCTTCTTCCTTCCAGCAATATGAATTTGAATGATATCCTATACAAGTTAACAAGATTTAGTAACTAACTTGAAATTAAAAAAAAAAACCTTGGTGCAATAGAAAAACATAAAAGACAAACACTCCCTACCTTCCCCCTTCCCACTCTACTGGTGGTGATGGAAATTAGCCCCCAATAATCACTAGTGTCACTGTAAAAGTGATAAGGACATATCTTCTGATTTTCCCGTGAATGAGTTTTAAGATAAAAATTATAAGGATGCAGCCATGCATGCAAGATTCTCCTGTGAATGATAGTTATGATTTTGAATGGAGGATCATACTGAAGTTGAAGAGGCAAATATCAATATTATTGAAAAGGAGAAAGTCGGAGAGGTCCTGCTATTGTGAAGGTTTTGAGACGGGCCATACGTGGTAGATTGCATAATTCTTTGCATCAGATTCTCGTTCAATGAAACCAGTTTGCCTTAAATCATAATCTGAAAGCAACTGCAAGCTGAAATTCCCCCTTGATTAGTAAATTATTCTATGGTTTAAGTGACATGTAGGAGAAAACGTGTGTATGTCTACACTGAAGCCCCTACTTGTATATCATCCTAGAGAAACATTAGACTTACAATGGATCTTGTCTTCAACAGGTGCATTTGGATGAAAGATACCCAAAGATCGAACAAATTGTCCAAACTTAATTACTCCATTGCGCTTGACACCCAAAAAAAAAACGCAGAAGTGAAGGAAGGGGATCATGCAACTTAGAAAGAAGGAAAGATGCCATGGCGTCAGGTAACTAGTGCTATATTATAGGAAAAATACATACCTTGTCTGCAAAAACGCTCCTTCTATGTTCATGAAGAGTGCAAGCTAAAGTTTATCAGAGACTATCATTTATTTGTGTTTGTGTTGCAGGAGATATTTTAGGCACAAACCAACAATTCATCTGAATGCTACTAGAGTTCCATTAAAGCCCATGACGTTAACTGTTTAGTCTTTCAAACTTTGAAAACACCTGCAAATCCAACATAAAAAAAGGTTACTTTCAATGCTATCTCTGTTTCTCCAAAAACAGGACTAACTCTATTGAAACAAAGGTGATTAAACAGGGAAGCATACGTTGGTGTTTATTCCCAAGGACACACAAACTAAATTAGTTGTTGCTCAGAATGAAGAGGAGATGGGCTCTTATAAGAAGACAGAGGAGATGATGCCTAGAGTGGAAGAGCCAAAACCACCGAATATTACACATGATTCTCTTGTTTCCAAGAAGGGATGTTCTCCTAAACCTCCTTATGTGACAAGGATACCTGTTAGGAAGATCATCTGTGATATGGTGAATTCACGTAGGGTCAAGGCTTTAATTATTTAGCATGCCCTACTTGAGTTTTTCTTTGAATGCTGAGGGTGAGTCTGTTCATAACCCCTCAGAAGTTGATAATTATTACTGTTTATAAAGATATATGATCCAAGTAAGGTTATATTTGGATTTTGGCGTAAACTTTCCTACCGTCTAGTTTTACGCTATTGCTCATAACTTCAAATTCAACCGTTGATCGAACTGAAACTTTACCAGAAGACTCCAGAGGTATTTGTCTATGTTGAGGTAAACTTTTAGTTGAATCAAAATTCAGGAAGGACTTGCAATATAGGTTAGAACAGGTTGTACAAATTTTGTTATTTACTTCCATTTGACTTATGGACTTCCTATTTGGCAAGAATTCTTTTCCTACAAGGATGTGGCAGCTTGTTTTGAAAATCTCCTAGTTCTACAAGGATCTTTATTAGGCTGCAATATAGTTTTTAAGTGTGGCAAGGATTCATTAATGTTTCAGAATCATTTTCTTACAAGGATTCCTTATTCATCCTACCTTCACAAGAAAAGAAGAGTTGGTGGTATTTAATAACATATTGGTTTCTGGGATCATTGGGCAGATGGGCTTTATCTTTATTTTTTGTTAGCTACAGCCCAATACTTTATTGGGCTTAATTAATACTTTGTTTTCAGCTAGGATCCAAGGCTTGTTTCGATCAAATTATGGGCTTTTTAGTTTAGGGTTTTTGGGTCAGTTGTGTAAGTGGACCAAATTAGTCTACTAGAGTAGATCCATTAGGGTTAATTTTTCAACAATTATTTAAACTCATGTAACCTAAATTTCGGCAGCCATTGATGATATTACTTTTGAATTTTTCAATTTTAACATGTGAGAGTGATTCTTGTATTCTTTAGTTCTTGAACGAACTGAATCTAGATTATCAAAGATTAACTAGCTTTGTGGCATTATTCTACTTCATCCCAATAGTGTTGGTGCCTTGGGGCAGGTTTTCATTGTGTCACACTCCTATCAGACCTATTTCAGCTTTCCAGGATCATATCTCAATCTTAATTGTGGGTTGCATGACCACGTGATCACGAGGTTCACATCAATTAGTATCAGATCTAGGCTCCAAAACAAGGTCATAACCTTTTGTTATTTTCATTTTTTTTTTAGTGTTCCTTTAAGTTTTTTAGTGTTTGCATCGTTCATCTTCTTATTCTTTGTGTCTTCGGCATCTAAGCAAAAGAAAAAAGAGAAAAAAGGGTTATATTTCATCTGGTTACTGTCTCTAATCATATCAGTAGCATATATCTAAAAATAGATAGATAGATAGATAGATAGATAGAGAGAGAGAGAGAGAGAGATTAGATGAAATTTGAAGGATGATTCAATTATGCCGCAGAAACACAACTCTTAGTGAATCATAAGCAAACCACCTCAGAATCAATTGAAACTTTATATTCTGTCCACTAGGTGTGAGATTACACCACATATTAAATTTGGGCTTATTTTGATATCATTTGCTTGAGGTTTTAATTTGAGGTTCAATTCTGCCGCAAACTGATCATTCAAGGGTTTTGGGTACCTAGACATAAGAGAATAACCTATAAACTGAGATTTGTTGTTTATTTGGTATCAGAATACTAAATATTCAAATTTAGTTCATTTCAAGATCATTTGGTCTGGATTTCAATTCTATTACGTAAAAACTGCGTAACAGGTCAGATTTGTGTCAAGTTTCAAAATGTGATCCTTACTGTTTATTTTTGTCCAAATCTTTTTGTTTCTATTATAATTGGGTTATTTAGGAGTCAAGTAATTGTTTTCGCTAATATTTGCTTCTATTTTATTTCGTGTCTTCGTTTCGTCCATAATTCGTACGAATTTGCATTGCTACTCACGAAATCGTAATTGAAGTTTTGTTTTGATTTGTTTTCAGTATATTTATTGATTCTTGAGTCTGAAAATTATAATTGGATTGCGCTGTGAAGGCTACTGACTTTGATTTGTTGATTTCGGTTCCTAAGAACCAAAAGAAAACAAGTTGTGAGGTAAAAGGTGTAGTGAGCATATTAGAGTGAAAAACCTTGATTTTTGTGTGAAACATGAGAGGTGCAAAGATATATTTTGTGCTAGGAGGAATGTGAATTTTCATGGCATGGGGAATAATGAAGATGTGGATGGGGACTTGGACTTTATTAAACTTAAAATTCCTAACTTCCAAGGTAAAAGTGATCCCGAGGCTTATTTGGAGTGAGAGAAAAGGGTAGATTGGATTTTTTTATTGTTGTATCTATTTGGATACGAGGAAGGTGCAATTGACAGTCATTGAATTTACAGATTACGTATTGATTTGGTGGGATCAGAATGTGATTGGTAGGAGCAAGAATGGAGAAAGGCTAATAGCATCATAGGTAGAGATGAAAGTGTTGATGATGAGGCGATTTGTGCCTAATCGTTATTATAAGGATTTGCATTTGAAATTACAAAGTCTGAATCGGGGTTCTAAGTCAGTAGATGAGTATTACAAGGAAATGGAGATCATGATGATTCAAGGCAACGTAACTAAGGATAGTGAGGCCATGATGGCTAGATTTCTTAATGGGCTAAATAAAGAGATTGCAAATGTGGTGGAATTACAACATTACATCGAGTTGGAGGATATGGTCCATATGGCAATGAAGGTGGAAAGACAGATAAAGAGAAGGGGCAGCACATGTTTTCAGACCAAATCAGCTTCATCTTCATCAATATGGAGGCCGAATCAGAGAAGAGATGGGGCTACCCAACCAAAGCCTTTTGTCGCTACTAAAACCGAACCATCTAATGCTAAGGTTGATAAGTGTAAAAGAATATTCTATGACCTTTAAGCTTCTATGGAAAAGGAGCAACAACTCTAAAAGGAGTGCAAAACAAAATAGGGAAACAATGGTTATCATTCAAAAATATATACGAAAGTGGATGGCAAAGTGTGCTTATTTGAAATTATTATTGGCTACTACTTTTATAGAATGTTGTTAGATGCAAGTGTGTGCAAGAAAAGAACTCCAAAGGCTGAAAAAAGATATTAATGAATTGTCTATTAAACTTGTTGGTGATTCGAGGATAAATCATCTTAACGAGAGAGGGAATGATACGATTCAAGCAAGGTCAGATTTGGATTTTGGCGTAAAATTTCCTACCATTCAATTTTACGTTATTGCTCATAACTCCAAATACAACCATTGGATCGAGCTGAAACTTTACCAGAAGACTCCAGAGGTATTTGTCTATGTTAAGATTAACTTTCAGTTGAATCGAAATTCAGCAAAGACTTGCAATATAGGTCAAAACAGGTTATATAAATTTTATTATTTACTTCTTTTTACTTGTGGACTTTCTATTTGGCAAAGCTCCTTTTTCTACAAGGATGTGACAGCTTGTTTTTGGAATCTCCTAGTTCTACAAGGATCTTTAATAGGTTGCAATATAGCTTTTAAGTGTGGCAAGGATTCCTTAATGTTTCAGAATCTTTTTCTTATAACAATTCCTTATTCATCTTTCCTACACAAGAAAAGAAAGGCTGGTGGTGTTTATTGATATATTGGTTTCTAGGATCATTAGGCAGATGGGCTTTATCTTTATTTTTGTTTTCAGCTAGTTTATTTTAGGGTTTTTGGATCAGTTTTGTAAGTGGGCCAAATCAGTCTACTACAGTAGATCCATTAGGGTTAATTTTTCAAGAACTATTTAAACTCATATAACCTAAATTTCAGCAGCCATTAATGAATATTACTTCTGAATTTTTTAGTTTCAACGTGTGAAAATGATTTTTGCATTCTTTAGTTCTTGAACGAACTGAATCTAACTTATCAAATATTAACTGGCTTCGTGACATCATTCTACTTCATTTCAATAGTGTTGGTGTCTTGGGATAGGTTTTCATTGTGTCACACTCCTATCAGATCTATTTCAGCTTTCTAGAATCAGATCTCAATCTTGATTGTGGGTTGCGTGACCACGTGATCACGAGGTTCGTATTAGATGTGGAGGCACCTTAACATAATTCTTCTAATCATAATGAATTTCTTTTTATGAAGTTGTCAAGGTATGAATGGTTTTGTTTTCAGAAGGGTTCTAAAGAATTTTATTCAAGTTCACAAACCAAGTTTGGTTATTCTTATGGAGCATATAATTAGTAGTGTTCCATATCCTCGAGCAATTAAGAAATTGGGTTTCTCATGATCTCAAATAATTGAAGCTAGTGGATTAGGTGGGGGTATATGGATTCTTAAAGAAGATATTATCAGTGTGTTTATTCTCAAGAATCATAGATAGTTTATCCACATGAAGGTTTAACTGTGAAAGAAGGAACTTTTTGTTAGCTATGTATAAAATTAGTCCTATAATGAAGTTGAGATCTAGTTTATAGAAGGACTCGGGATCTTTGGCTAGTACTATCACAGGAACCATGATGTTTAGTTTGGGATTTTAATGCCTTTCTCTATATGCATGAGAAATCAAGAGGAAGTTCCAGGGGATCTAGCCATTCAAACTTGTTTAAGCAATGTTTGGATTGATGCAAACTTTTGTATACTGATTTTTTGGTCATTGAACTTTATTTCGTTTCGATTTTATCCTTATAAGTTATGTTGGCATGGTTTTATATGTTGGAATTGGTTTGGATTTGCATGCCCTAGTATATTCAATGTGGCATAGAATATTCTAGCGTTAAATTAAAGATCGATTTTACAAAATAGAATTGAAAGATGAAAGACCAAAATAACATAAAAAACCATAGCCCTTTTCATTTCAATTGTTCAAAAGGCACAAAAAACTTCAATTTGGTCCCTTAAGTTTTAAATTTTTTTCCATATTTGATCCTTGTTAGTTTAGGTTTCTATGATGGTTTTAAAGTTTATTTTTGTCATATTGAAGTCCTTGAATGTTGAGAAATAAGAGAGAAAGTCATCATAAAAGATAAAGGAGGGAGAAAGTGTTCAGTTAGCCACATTTCAGTCATGAAAAGCTAAATATATCTTAATGTTAATAGATTCATTTTAGAGATGGAAGTTTAGTGAAGGTGATTTTGATCTTCAAACATGTAAAAAAAAAATTAGATTGAGATCCATGAATTTTGTTTTGATTCAGTTTTATTTATGATTTTTAAACTAATTAAAAAGTGTTTTTAGGTTCGAAATTGCTTTATAAATGCTTTTATGATGTTTTTTGAGGTGTTTTTTTCATTATTTTTATTAAAACAAGTTGAAATTTATGTTTTTGAGGTCCAAAAAACTTAGATCTAGACCCTAGCTTTTAAGTCAATAAAGGTCGTCAAAATTTGAACTAGAAGATGACATGATGTGTACGAAGGTGGATGATAAGTCATCTTCCAGGTGAATGACACATTATCCATTATATTAAAAAGAATATTATGGTAGATGAGGTGTCAGACAACCATTTTAAAAAAAAAAGCCATGTGCCGAGTTTTTAAAAAATTATATATGTAAACCCCAGATAAAATTCAAAAAAACTTAATTAAATGAGTAAATTGCATATTTGAATTAAGAAGGTGACTTTAGATTTTGGGAATTTGAAATAATTTGTTCCTATGTTAATTTAAAAATAGAAATATGAAAAAATAGTGGGAAAATAAAAAGAAATATATAAAAGGGGAAAGAAATGTTTTGGGATATAATTTAATAAAATTCGATGTAGTTAGTTTAAACTCCATATTAAAAATATTTCTGAATCTAGAAAATATATCCCGACAAACATAAAAGGGTACAATGTAAGCTCGTAACCTGAAAATTGATAAACTATGGATAAATATGGAGAATTTTTATGAATTTGGGAAGAAAATATTCAGAAAAGTATTTGGTATTTCTTAAATAAATTAATGTATGGTTTTATACGTGAATAACCTGGACCACTAGTATAAGCTTTGCATATCATCACTATTGTTTAACCCGAAAGGGGATGAAACTTAAGGAAATTTTGTATTATAAATTGGATAAAATTCACAAATGAATTATTTTTGAAATATTGATTATTTAAGAAAATAAAAACAAAAAAAACAAATCATGAATTAGTGTAAAAATTACTTATTGTCTAGTTTTACGCTATTAGACATAATTATCAATCCAATCATTAGATTTGACTGAAATTTTATAAAGCATCTCCCGATATATTTTAATCTTAGGTTCAAATATCATGTCAATCAAAGATCGGAAGCCTTTACAAAAAGACTGACAGTCGGATAATACCAAAAATGACCCATAGACTCATTAAGAGCATTTTCTTCATTTGGCCAAATTCTTCTTCTCTTTTCCTATAAAGGCTGACGTTCAGAAGTGAAACAAAAGGGAAGAAAAAACATAGCCTATTCATCTTTTCCTTCTTCATTCTCTCATATTTTTATTTAGGATAAATCTTATGGAAGTTTGATTTCTTCAAGTTGTAAGTGTGAGTTAATGATCAAAACACCCAAACACCATACTTAGAAAGCATCTAGAGAGAGAGGGAGTAATGATAAAGAGAAAAAACAATGAAAGAAGAGGAAGAAGAAGGAAGTTTGGGAAAAAATTGACTAGTTACATTTCAAAGCTCAAATTATTAATTGGGAAGGTGACTAGAACTCATTTATACAAGTTTTAGAAGGATTTAAGTAATTTTGAGCAAGTCAGGAATTTTGGAGTTAGGGTTCTTGGTGAAAATTTGATTTTGCTTAGAATTGAATAAATTAAGTTGTAGAAGGTTGTAACGGATATAATATCATAAAAGGATTTTAAATAAATCATGGTGAAATTGAGAGCTATATAGCCAGCCAAGTATGGAACAAATTGAGTATTAGTTTAGTTGATGTAATTGTTGTTATTTGGATATAATTGATGTGTATAAATGTGTGGATGATGATTTAAGATAAAATTTGTTGGTGTATTATAGTGAATTATTAGTACTGTGCCTTGAGCTTGAGTTTTTGAGATGAAAATGAGGAAAGCATGTTGATATTGGTGTGATGAAAATGTAAATAATTATAGTAATGTTAATTATGATGAATATTGAAATAAAAATTAAAGGAGAAAGAATAAAGTTGACTATAGAAGAATTTTTATGAAATTAAATCAATATAAGGAATCTTGTATGTGGTAATGTAAATGGTATTTTTTATATTATAAAAATGTATGTCGATGGATTGTTAGTTGGTGTTAGCAAATGGCATTATATGTTGTGTTAAATGTAAATGCTTCAGCAATGTTAAGTGAAGGAAATTTGAATAAAAAATGTAGAGAAATCATTTATGATGATGAACGCCAATTAATGATGGTAAGTGAGTGATGGAAAAAAAAAAAGACAGAAAGAAATTAAAAATTAAGTGATATGAGGCTTATTTATACATACTTTTATAATTATTAGAATTACAATTATAATTAAATTGTACAATGTATTATTGTTGTTATTGTTAATGGCATAAACGAACATTTCCACAATGAAGAAAAAACCTTGTATATATTACTTTTAATTGTAATAGTGGAAAAACCTTGTAAGTATTAATTTTTATTGTAATAGCGGAATTGTTATGCAAGAGTTATTATCGACTGCATTGTTAGGGTTTGATGTATGATCTATTATCGATTGAAACAATAGAAATCATGTATAATTCGTATTAGACCACCATGAAACAAGTTAATATCAAAAAAAATATATATATATATATATATATATATATATATATATATGATAAAAACTCTAAAAAAACTATAATATATATATATATGCACTCAAATTAATCCAAAAGAAAGATGCATAAGAAGACGATGATTATTAAATGAAATACCGTGGTTTGTATTTAAATAAATATATTTAAATTTGAAATCAATCCCCAGCGCAAAGGATCATATACTTCCCCCTCTTCTCTTAGCACACATGTCGTCTTTAAATTAGCTTAGATCGTGGAACACGCAATATACATGTTTGTTGGTGTTCATTTTCTCTCAAAAACAGCTAGCAAACTCCGGTGGATTAGTTTTCATTCGGGAGGTGAGTTTTCTAGTCTCTATTTGGTTGCTAGGAAAATTCTGTTGGGAAAACTAGGGACAACTAACCGGATCAATTCAGCGGAATACAATTCACAATTCACAAGTCCCAATCCTTTTTCCCTCTTTGTGCAGTAAAAAACAGAATCAAACAATGAACAAATATA
>Ga0307515_10004578_pt1 | contig 28469 bp, 4 predicted proteins | sample 17_EM_MG_FD_194513 | JGI IMG/M metagenome (GOLD analysis project Ga0307515, IMG submission 194513) | Populus trichocarpa ectomycorrhiza microbial communities from riparian zone in the Pacific Northwest, United States - 17_EM | ecosystem: Host-associated > Plants > Roots > Unclassified | place... | reverse complement strand
GAAGACACGTCCCTTAGCCTATATATACGCCACTATATAATTATAACAGGTTTCGCTATATAGCGGCTATATATAGTGTTTAGAACTATCTATAGTTATATTATACTCTTACAATCGTTACTAGCATTAAATAGTCTTAGTATCTTCCTTCTTACCTTAGCCTACTTTTAAGCTTAAATCAGCCTTCTCCTCGTATACCAACTTATGCAGTAATAATATAAATTTAGTTAACTTTAATATCCTCTACTTAATACTTAACTTCTAATTAGCTATAATAGTACCATAGCAGACGGGCTTAGTCTATCCTTATTAATCTATCTAAGCGAACAGTTACTTTACCTCTAAGAGCTTATAGCTTAGCTTAACCATAATAGTATAATTTACGCGCTATAGGTTAATAGACAGCCTAATTAATATAAAGATGCAAAGTAGGATCCACTTAAAGTTATTAGTGTTAAAGGTTTACCTAGCCTCGGCCTTTTTAATATTAGATATACCGGCTGCATAGCAAAGCACCTTATCTTTACCGTATTCTTTATACAGCCTATTAAACTAATAAGCTAGTATAAGAGGTAAGCAAGTGGCAATAATAATCTTATATACTAAACTATCTATTTATTTTTTAATATAAACACAATCGCAGATTTTTTTAGCTTAAAAGAACTTTACATTCTATTAAAAATAGCGGTTAAGCATATTAGTAAACTCCTTACTAAGTAGGTTAGTAGTCCACTTAGTAATAATTAGGTCCTTAAGTATGCAACTCTAAGTTTTTAAGCGTTTATTATTAGACTTATTAAACTTATTAGACTTAATTATAATAGGGGCATGCTAGTCCTAGTATTGAATAACCTAGGCTATACTTACTACCATTTTCACATTAGTATATAACTTAGCTTAGGTAAGTTTCGGTATCTTAGGTTTAGTATTTAAATTGCTACTATCTTCCTTCTATATAGCCAGAAGTTCCTTATATTAGCGCCTTTACTCTATTCTTACTTAGTCCTCTATAGCTATAATTATAGCCGCCTTAGTATTATTAGGGTCGGCCTATAACGTAACTAATTTAAGATAGCTATTCTTTAGGATAAGCTTTTACTGGTTAAACTAAAGTATTAACTCCCCTCTATATATCTAAAACGTTAGAATAACTATACGGAAAAATATAGCTAGTTCGCCAAATTTCCTATCTGCTATTGCTCTAGCTAGGTTAGTCTTTACATCCTTATAGAGACGGTTAAATTCCTTTTTCTTTAACTAGATGTTTTCTTCTTTAAGCTTAAGCAGTACTTTAAACTCCGTTCCCTTTAACTTATTAACTTCTTCCTACTCTAGCCTCTTTAATCCTGCTATAATAAACCGTATTAGTTACATTAGGTTTCCGTTATTAGGCGTGCCAAACACACCCTATATAGTAGGGCTGCGATTATATATAATGCGGTACTCCTTAACCATATCCTTAATAAACAATATTAAGACTCTACCGGTCGCGTCTAGGTAGCATTTATCCTAAAGAATACGCCTAACCTATATTATACTCTTTAATTTCTAATACATTCTAGGGGATTAGCTATTTAGGTGTTTCTATATATTAGTTTATATAGTAATAAACCCGCGTATTAGTTATATAGTAATACAATTTTATATAGTAATTAGAAGGAATTAGGTTAAGTATCTTAGTACTAATAGCTCCATTATATTAGGGGTAGGGCTATAATTATTCTTAAACCTAGATTTACCCTATAGGTATAATAGGAGAGCCTTACCAACCAGATATATATTATTATTATTCTCCTATTATTCCTTATTAGTCTACTTAAAAGCCTTACGGATTTATAGCTATTTATCCTTTTTTAGTTTACTAAATATCTTAACTTTATCATAGCTAGGGGCGAGAATTGTAATCTAGGGTAGGTTAGGGCGCTTTATAATCGCGCCATCTTATAACATTATACTCGCGTCCTTTAGGAATCCTAGTAGGCCTAGGGTTAGCGTAAGGACAACTAAGCAGCCTCGCTGTGGGTCTGTAGGGTATAGCTTCTTAGGGTTATCTTCGCAGTAGTATATAATCGGCTGCTTTACTACCTATAGGCATTTTAAATCCGGCGGATATATCTTAGGTAGATAGTAGGTTACGTCCCTAGTAGCTCGGGCCTCTTAAATATCTATTACGTTCTAATAATAAAAGTAGTTTATTAGCCATTAAGTAATTATTTATATAGTCTTACCCGTGCTAGGTTCGTCTATATAGATACCGCCTCCTTTAATCGTCCTCTCTTACTTAAATGCCTAAGCTATATATACTACTTAGTATAGGCTAAATTTAAAGCCTAATGCAAGGCCCTAATTAGGGAGTTCGATTAGGGCGGTTTTAAAAAGTACTTTTAATAAGACAAATAGGAAATACTCTAGAGTAAGCAGAAGATCCGCCTTTATTACGTGCGCTAGTATACTATCTAGGTTATTCTTCCCGGCCTTATAGAGCTGGGCTAAAAAAGTTTGCTAGTTAAGTTCTTCCTCTATATCTATATCTTAGTCGTTATTATTAACCAAATCCTTATCTTAGTCGCTATTATTAACTAAATCCTCATCTTTATCTCTACTCTTTACGTCCTTAGAGTTAGTATAATATAGGAACTAATTATCATATCCACTAGCATATTACGGCAATTTGCTGTCCTCTACGGTAACATCTTAAGGGATATTAACGGTTAGTGATACAGTAGTAGGGTCATCTATTATATCGTTAGGCTAGTATATACCTTTAGGTTTGGTAATAGATTACGGCAATTTACTATTATCTATAGCAATTTCTCCGGTACTGCTATTACTTACTAATATAGGCTTATAGGCAGATAGGTTATGTTTTTCCTTTACTAATCGCCTTCTACGCACAACTAGCTCGTTATCGCTATTTTCTATAAGGGTGCCTACCGCTAATTCTGCTTAAGGGCGTTTCCTACTTCTATTTAGGTTGGCCTTATAACTGTTTAACTTCCTAGGCGCGGCTAGCTTACTTTTATTATCCTCTACCAGGGCACTTATTACTAATCTTAGTTAAGGCCACTTATTATATCTACCTAATTTAGTCTTACTATTATCCGATTTCTTATATCTAATAGGCTCGCCCTCGCTATCTTTATTAGAGCTATATACTACTAATCCTAAACAACTCTACTTCTTACCTTTTTCTAGTTTGCTCTTACCGCTAGCCTTATACAGCATTAGGACTTACTAGCTGTCTTTTATACTACGTCCGTTACGTCTAAGCGCCTTAAATTTAATAGCTAGCGGTGTATTATTAGTAGCAGCAACTTAGGAGTTTAAGCTAGGAGGTAAGAGTAATGCTATAAGTACGGCCTCCTTTATACCATTTCGCGCTATTTCGCTAAGAGCTATAATAAGTATGCCCTTTAACCATATTATAAGGTTTTTATATCTCCACGGCGATATATAGATGTTTTTTTTAGGCAGACTATTAATATTAAGCTCTATATAGGCTTACAGTTCCTCCTATAGCTTACCTAGAGCTATATATAGGTTTCCGCTTATTAGATATAAGACTTAGACTACCCTAACTATTAACCTACCTATTAAGCCTATAGATTGGATTTTAATCTTAATATCTCCTATATTAATTATATTACTCGCTACTAGGGTTACTAGCTAAGGCGAAGGGATACTATATAGTGGGGTTGTGGTAATATCTATAGGCTATATCGCATACAGTAGCTAAGGTGGCGTTATTTTGTCTTATGCTTTAGTCTTTAGGGGTAATATATATTTACGCAGAGCATACCCACTCTTAGAGGTACTTAGTACCCTTCTTACGCGATTAGAATAAGCACTTCCTATAATTTTTAGGATCACCTACAGTTTCTAATCTAGTGGAGCATTAGCAAATTATAGAAGTTGCTTATAAAACTCCTTAACATGCCCTTCTTTTATTATTATAGAGTTGCCGCAATATATCACGTGCTTAGGCTTAACTTTAATTATAATATCTTTAACCTTCTCTTTTAGTCTATTATAGTTTTTAATGCTTATTCTAAAGCCTTAGGTAATATCCATATCTTTAATCGGCTTTAGGTTCGCCTTATACCACACATCCGGCTTTACCTATAGTTACGTCATTATTAAGTCGCTTATTTAGTCAGGTATATATAATATTACAGCATATATTAAGTAAAAGGTAACTATTAAAGTAAAAGGGCTTTATATGGTAGCTGGCTAGCGCTATACTAGCATAACTCTAGTATTAGATATAGTTAGAGGTTAGTTATAAGAGAGATAAAAGGTAGGGTAAGTAAAGTCAATTAAAAAGAAGTAAAGAGGTAGATCTTATAATTGCCCGCACGTGCCCGTATAGAGGTAAAATTAACTATAGTTTACTACTACTAGTCGGGATAAATACGGCTAAACTTAGTACTATATAGTTAAATAAGGGTACAATTATATAACTTATAGGGACTACCCTACCTAGCCTATTTAGGGCTAGGTGGCGGTCTAGTACTACTAAACTCTTATAGTTTTTAATATAAGCGATTTATTAAGTGCCTATAAAGGAGTAACTAGTTATTACGGCATAGTAGACTATAAGAGGTTATAGGCGTTACTATATTTCTTATTATTATATAGAGTTAGTATATATACGCGCCGCTAGAGTTAAAGGGCTAGCCTACGTCTATACGTGCGGGCTCTATTGCTATAAAGTATTTACTATATAATAGGTGGTATTTCTAGTAAACGGTAACGTATTACACTTATTATAGGCGTCACTATATTTCTTATTATTATACAAAGTCGGTAAATATACGCGCTACTAAAGTTAGAGGGCTAGCCTATATCTATACGTGCGGACTCTATTACTATAAAGTGCTTAGTATATAACAGGTAGTACTTCTAGTAGATAGCAACGTATTACACTCACTTTATAATCGCTAGTATTATTATTATACTATATAGCACTTAAGGGCCTACTAGATAAGTCTATCTAAAATAATAATTATCCAGTATATAGGATTTACGTCTATGCATAAACATCTAGTACTTATTTAAACGCATATCTACCATAAAAGGTAGTAGGAGGTTTTATATCTTATATTATAAGTTTATACAATTAATAGTATTTTACGACATTTTAGGGCATTTTAGGGCATTTTAGGACAGTAGATATATTATATATACCAGCATCTAGCCGCTTAGCAACATTAACTTATCTTACTATTTATCTATTTAGTATCATATAAAAGGTTAGTATTCTACTATAGTATTCATTATATTAGAGTCTCTTAAATTTAATATCTTTATTTTAGATCTGTCTAAAACTATATATAGTTTTATAATATCCCGCTCCCCACCTAGTACTCTAGTAAGAAATTATTTAGTTAATAATGCCTTTTCTCTTACTAATTAAGGGAGGAAAAGACTTATACTTTCTAGCAGTAGTAGGCTATGCTTATTAGTAACATTTTTAACGGATTATAGTATTTAAGTTTCCGTTTACCTATAACATAATTAGCCTGCCTATAGTAAAGTACTTTTACTTTATTACTTACTTCTCTTTTCCCTTACCCTTCTATATATCTATATACTCGCATTATAAACTATAAGAGCTTAATAGTACTAGACTATCGCCTAGCCTATATTAAGAGATAGGCTAGGTAGGATAGTCCCCGTAACTTATACTATACCACATCTTCCTCTATAAGTTAGTCTTATTACTATAGATTTACCCTTATACACGTTTAACCTATAGAGTACACAACCATATACTTTACCGCTAAGGCCTTACTTATATAATTTTATTAGGGCGCGCCTTATTTCCTTACCTTTACTAATTAACCTAACTCTACTAACTACCCACCCTTACTCCTACCCTACTAGCATCTACCTCTATAACTAGTGCCTTTATAGATCTATCTAAGCTATAGAGCCTTATAACGTAATAAGTTAGCTACCTTATCTTCAGCCTTAGCTATATAATAGAGGGTCTATATTTACTAATACATTTATATAAACTACTACTTAATATAGCCTACTACCAAAATAGACCTACCTACTAATTATTTTATAACTTATAATATTAACTACGTCCATAACCATAAAAAGTTCGCTAAGGGCGTTATAGTTTTTAAGATTACCTTAACTATAGCAACTATAGGCTCTAGTATCTTATAAGGTAACGGCAAGGGCCCTATATTTAATAAGCCTTTTCTTTTAGAGCTTAGCAGTTTATACCTCTCAGCTAATAACACTCTAAAATGCCATCTCTATCTGTCTACCGGCCATATACACGCCAATTATCCTCTTAAGAAAGCCTCTTAACTTTATTACGGCTATAATGAGGCCAGTTATCTTAAAACTAACTACCCTAACCCTATATATAATAATTATAGGGAAGCCAGTTATCTTAAGAGCAACTATCCTAGTATAACGTATAACTAATATAGTGCTATAGGCCATAGAAAGCAAGACTATCCCTAGCTATCGGGCAAGAAAAAGCGGACTTACCTAAACTATAGCTCCCTAGACTATTAAACTATCTTCTATAGTTAGGTATATAAGAACTATAAAGTTATAGGGCATAATATTAATAATTATATAAGTGGACCTACTTCAATTCGGGTAATAGACGCCGTAACTACTCTAGGCAAGATAGATATACTAGGTACTACCGCTTTAAGTATAGCTACTACCTCTCTATCGCCTAAACCTCTTAATATAGCCGGCTTCTATCTAATAGCGGATAGCCTAGTAGATAATCCAGACACCTATATAGAGGATAGCGATTCTATAATAGCCGAACCTTTAGATATACTCCAGCTTCCAAATAATAACTACCTTATAGTTTAGTTTATTATACAAATTATTAAAGAGAATATTACAGCATATAGCATTATATTTTAGGTGTCTTATAAAACCAATAGAATGCCTACTTATTATTTATATAAAACGGCGTCTATCCAATTTATGGATACTAACATCACCGGCAATATTAAGATTAATACTGCTAATACTACTTCTCCAGTTACTTAACAACTATTATATCCAACTACGCTTAAGCATCTTACTCGCATTCTCCCGCAAGATGCTATAACCCTATAACTTTACCATATTAGGTTTATTATCACCTCCAACAAACTTATATTAGGTACACGTACGTTACTTAATAAGTACTTCTTTATTAACGGGGACTTCGGCCTATTTATACTGTAAATCCACAAAGCTTAGAATATACTGTTAAATAGTCCTATAGTTATTATCCACTTCTTTACGCTAGGCACTAAATAGCTTAATAGTTATATCGCGAGCCTAAACGCAAGCCTATAACAGCAGAGCGTTAACAATCCTTTAGGTTGCTAGTAGAAGAACTATAATATAAATATCTAGCTTAGCATATAGCTCTTAGTAGAGGACCGACCATTATACAAAATCCCCATAAAATATTAGTTTAATAGCGTTCTTAAGTATTTTATAGTCTAGTTCTATACCGCAGTTATAAGCCTTAAGGCCGTTAATTAGAACCCCTAGGTACCCACTATTATTTATCTTATTACCTTTCTAGGTAGCGCGGACTAAGTCTACTATACTACTATCTAGATAGTTAATAGTCTTACCCTTCACACTAACTCTATTATTAATATCTTATTCCTAGGTAAAGACGCAGATAGCCAGGCTAGCTAGAAAGGAGTCATTATTAATACCACTCCCTTTAGCTCCGGCTATAACTACTATACTTTTATCTTTTAACTACGGGTAGGTTATAAGTTTATACTAAACCCTATATTTACTCCAGAGCATATCCTAAGCAGCAATAACTTTATAATAGTTAGTAACCTAAGTAAGGCCCTAATTACGGCATAGGGCATTAAATATCTTATAACTAAACGTGTCCCTAAGGTTAAAATCTCCTAAGAGATTAATACTCTACGCTACCTATAGCAAGGAGGCGATAGTTTCCATATTAAGCGCCAAATTGCGCTATCTAATAACTTTACAGATCACCCGCGTATTAATTACTTTAACTACAATATCGCTAAGTATAGGAAAAACTTGGTTAATAATGCCCTTAAGGCTATCTTGCCGCTACTTAACAAAGAGCAAACAGGTGCCTATACTACGCTCAAACATATAATAGGCAGTATTTTGCTAATATAAGGCCCCGGTAGTATTAGGAAATCAACCTTCCTAACTATCTTAGTACGATACCAGTATTAACTTAGGTCGCCCTAGTAGGATCCTACTAGAATCTAGGTCCTATCACCGCTTAATCACCAACTAGATATGCTAGCTAAGACAATTAATAATGCGCTTATAGAGGACTATAAGGCACTAATTGCGCAAGGCCGTCCCGCCAAATTTCCTATTATCCTTCGCCGCTATATGCGCTTAATAGAAACTAAGGTCTATAAGTAGAATGCCATTATACAGCGAACAGCAGCAGGTATTAATACTTGTTCTAAGTATTTCAAGGAACAGGATAACTATACTATAATTAACGAGGACGCGTTTATGCTAAATATAGCATTCCTACTCTACCGTACGTTTAAGGCTAGTAATGCCACCAGCTTTAATAAGCGGTTATAGGTTATAGATTTATCTAAAGGTTAGTAGTTATTACGCCTTATAGGTGTCTTAGATAGTAATAGAAACTTATATCCTATTACAAACCCTAATATAACTAAATACGCCAAATTCCGCCAATACTTATACTAATTTACGCTTAGTAATAACATAACGCAAGATAATAAAATAGGATTAATACTTATAGCTAATATAGTCATTATAGACCTAGCTAAGAAGGCTAATATTATTCTTATAATACCTAATATGGTCTCGCAGACTTGTATATATTCTATTAGCGCTATACGCGTAGTTTTCTATAATAAGGCCAAGAAGGCGTCTAAGCTAGGTAGTCTTACTAGGTTCGCCTAGAGCAGACTATATTTAATTTAGGGAGGTCTATAGATCTAGGCTAGCAACTCTATACCTTAGGTTTTCTTTAGTAATATATACTAACTAAAACCAATTCTTAGTCCTAATTTCAATAATCTATTCCACTATTAGAAATCCATCTCCCTCTATATATATCTCCTCGCAGCTAGTATAGATACGGTATAGTTCTCACTATAATATTAATTTGTTAAAGACATTATATATCTCGTAAATGCCGTCCTACCGCATAGCCAGCTTTAGATAAGCCTAATAGTTAAGGACTAAAAGCAGTCGAAGCTAGCGGTGAGCTTTTTTAAGGATATACTACGCTGCGACTACCCTATCGCCTTCCTCGCCATTAATAGTACTATATAGGTAAACGAGCTTAGCTAATTAACGTATAACCTAGTCCACGCTTAACGTGCATTCTAGGTAGCTATAGCGCTAATAGACTTTAAATTTAAGCTATTAGAGGTTGGCCTTGCCGTTTTATATACAGCCTAACTTACCGTCTACTCCGCAGCGCTGTATACGCTTAAAGAATGGTGCTACGCCCAGCAAGATGGTAGTAAGTAGCGGAAATTTGCGCCAGTAGTTAGTAAGATTAAGGTCTTCACCGTTAACAGCATCTAAGGCGGCTAGGTAGAGTTATTAGTATATAATATAATAGTTACTAGTCTACTAAAATTTATCTAGGACACAGTAAGGAACCTTTTTATAATTACTAAACTATAAGCGGGCCTTATTATTATTAGTAGTCCCTAGGTAGTCTATAATTATTATACCGGCAATAAGACCTTTATAAACACCACATATTACAAAATTAAGAAGTAGTGTAAGGATAATAAGGTATTTATTAACCTTAAGAATCCTAAGTGGAAAGAGCACTTCCAGTAACTTATCGCCCCGTTTAACGTTAATAAAACTATATAGCATATCTACTACCAGCATACAGCTAATTACACGCCCATTTTATATAGTATAGACATTAACTTTAACATTACTATCCCTAACTTCGCGGGTGCAGCAAATATTAGCAGTACTAGTAATTATACCAAAGCGTAGAATAAGGCCAATAGAGAGGGCGCTAATAATAACAGCTAGGGTGGTGCCGGTAATAATAATAAGAATAATAATAATAGAGAGGATATTAGTGGCGTCGGAATATAAGAAGAGTAGTAAGGATAGATATTACAGACTTTACTAGTAGTAAAACCCTTAAATAGGGACACTAGATAGAAGTTAAGAGCGGTAGTAGCTATAGGCCTTTAATATTTATAATTTTACTATAGTACTAGGTAAAATACGGCATATTGTGACATTATATATTATAGCTAAATAAGATCTCCAAAATAGATAAGCGTATTATGGTAAAGACAGCACAATTTATAAAGCCTAGTAATCCTAGTTTCTATCCCTTTTAGGCTAGCGGTTAATTAATGCTAATCCGTAATTTAGATTTTAAGGGGTTATTTAGTTATAATCTATTATTTTTAAATCTAAACTAAAAGTCTAGTAGAAAGAACGCGTTCCTTCCCAATTTAACACGCGTCTATAGCTCTATAAGTTACATAAATATATGCAATCTAAAGCCTTTAGATTTAATCTAGAGTTTAAATAAGGAGCTTTAAGCTCCTAATTTAAACTAACGCCAAGACCTTAGTTTAGATTCTATATATAGTAAAGTTACCAACTTTTTAGTAACTTTTAGCATATTTTTTAGAATATCAAAAATTTATAGCTAAAGTTAAGTTAAACTAGAATTCAACCAAACGGTTGCCTTAAAATTAGATTAAAGCTTTAAATTAACTCTATTCTAAAGCCCTTATTCTAATTTAAACTTATAACTAAACGTTTCCTAAGTACTTAACCAGTTAAATTATAGTCTAGATATCTTACTAGTAACCGTAACTATTATTAATTACTCTCCGTATAGTATAGGCCGCCTCTATTTTTATTAAACTATAATAACCTTAAATAGGATCTAATCCTTTTCTTACTATAGCTGCTACTAAGGCAACGTAACCTAACGCCCTCTTCTACTTATATTAGGTATACTATTCCTAGTATTAGCACGCCGTTACTATATCTTAAGAAACTTATCGCTAATACTATAGGCCCTTAGAATAATACCTATCTTACTATACTAGCTACTAGCTAGCAAAATATAGAACAAATGTAATATTTATATAGTTGCCCCTAATAGAAGAGCCTGTAGTAAAGGTAATTTGCTATACTATATCTGGATAACCTAAGATTATATATACAGGTAATAATCTTAGGGCTTCCTAGTGCGATAAGAGGTCTCGCTATAAGGCAAACTTAACTAAAGTTACTATCTCTACATAGATTAGATTAGCTGTAATTAATTAATACCTTCTAGCCCACTTAGTAAAACGTATCGCGCTAGAGATAGGGGTAGATAAATATTAGTAATATATTATAATTACAACGGATACCTATATACTATCTCTGTAGATAGCCGTAAATATAACTTAGCCTACCCTATAATAAACTGCCCTTAATAGAGCAGCCCTTAAGGCCCTATCGTTTTGGATAGGTATAGTCTCTATATAGGCGGCCTATATCTACTCCTTGTTATAATCTACCCTAGCCTCTAAAAATATCTTAACTAGTAGCTAATATTTAACTATATATAGGTTTTAAGGCGTATTAAACAGCAATACTAGACTTAAGGCCACATCTATACTTAGGACTAAGTTTATACTATCTAGTTTCCGCTTATAAAGTAGTATAACGAGTTATTTAAGATTATAGCCGCAGTTCTATATATGGTTAAGCTAGGACAAACTCTACAAGTTTACGGCAGCCGTATGCTCCCTTTCCGTATCCACTATATAGTTAATACCAGGCCGCCCTGGCACCTTTATCTTCTTATATATATTTAACTATACGCGGGCTAGTATATTCTGCATAGCCTTATATACCTATAGCGCTAGTGCCTTCTTATATTCTACTACCTAATGGATAACTTTCTAGATCGCCTACTTACGTAGCAAATTATTTAGTTGTCCGCGAAATAAAATATATAGGATGCCGTCCTTAATAATAACCTACTTAAAAGTCCACTTAATAGTATTAAGTCTCTCTATAGTAATACCTAAGCCAGTAATAAGCTGTATATCTTTTCGCGGGTCTATAGCGCTTATAGAGTTATACTACGCCGCATTTACGGCATACCGCTGTTATATATCGCGTTCTATTGTAAAAAACAGTCTAGTATCCTAAGTAGGGAATAGTAGTATTTAGAATCCTATACTTAGTATAACAGAGAGGCGGCGCGACATTAGTAATAAGTAGAGTCTCCTAGCCTAACGTAATACGATCTAGTATAAATTAGCGTAAAACGCAATAGGTTGCGCTATCTAGCGCGTTAGTGTCCACAAACATCGCCGTACTCTTACTATACTCCTCCTATCTTAACTAGCTTATAATATAGCACAAGCTATAAATATTACTTTAAACATACAGTTCTATACAGATATTATTTTCGGCTCCCTTCTAACCAAACTATAGCAAATTATAGCTTAATACAGCAATTTATAAATAAGCTTTATCTAGCGGTAATATAGAAAGTATAGGACCAAAGTAAAAAGTATAGGTGGTCTAACCTGTTATAAATAATATTGTCTAAGATAACAGAAACGGAAGAAGGGTAGATATAAGGGCGTTAATATTAAAGAGATAAATAATAATATACCCTTACGCCATTAAAGCTTAGAGAAGTATTAGACAGCCTATTATAGGGCCGAGCTAGAGCAATATAATAAGTAGCCACTTACACAATATATAGACGACGATGTACTATTATACTATTAAACCTCGGAAGGGCATTATATAACTAATTATAAGGCCAAATCGGAGTAAGGTAATAAGTGGCCACCCATATAAGCTCTAGGCCATAATATTATTAATAAGCTAAATAACGGGGCTGCAGATATACACTATAATAATAATTCCGTAATATTTAATAGGGTGTATAACCTAGTAATAGTTAAGACTAATTAGCAAACTTTAACTAGAATATCTATAGACGTCTTTTAGACTAAAATATTTAAAGAGGCTACTAGCCGCGCTATAGGAAAGCCTCTAGGATAGAACTAAGGAAATCCACAAACTGCGGATAATACTGTGGCAGTATACAATATTATGCCGCATATTAAGCGTACTAGCAGTATACTAAATAAGACACCTCCCCTATTTTATCTATTTAGCAGTAAGGTAGAATACGTATAGGTCTTATAGTAGGTAAGCCATAAGACTTCTAACCGCGCTATTAATAAGTGGTTTAACAATATTAGGCTTTAGGGAGTGTTTACCAACCATTTTTCTTACTAAAGTGCTAATAATGTTAAAGCAAAACTACTTTTAAAATAGATGCAATCTAAGAGTAATTAACCACAGTAAATTAAAATAATTGTAACCGTAGGGGACTAGTAGCTGCTAGTACGTCACCAAAATACTCTAAAGATTATGTCCTTCCTTATTAGTTACAGCCCTTTCTAAAGAAATATAACTTTCTTACTAGTAAGGCAGTACTTGTTAGCAGGAATAAGAATATACAATAAGCTTAATACGGCAGACTAGTAGTAGGAGATATAAGAGTAGCTACTGCTCGGCGTAACCGTAGTACCAATTATATTAGCCAGCAATAAGACCCAACTAACATAATACGCCGGCGGTAAGAAAGCATAGCCGCTCTATATTTTAATTAGAAACATTAAACTACGCGTTTAATAATCCGTAAATTAACTAGCCCTATTACTGCTTATATACCTCCCGGTCTATATACCTAGTAACTAAATAATATAATTAGTGGTATAATATAAGACCCTTACAGCCATCCTTAAACATATGCTTTAGCGACAACCCTACTACTAGTATAGTTATGCTAATAATGCCTATAATATTAGAGAAAGCTAATAAAGAAGGAGTATATCTCCTATGCGCGGATGGCTAGGATTAACACTACTTTCTACTTCTGGCTATATTTATAGCTAATTATAAAAAATAGGTTACGCTTATAGGTATTAAGAGTGGCCATAAATATTCAACTTATTATATATATATAAATAAATAATCTAATCTAATAACTGCCATCTAGTAACTATAGCCGTTCCATATATACTAATTAACAAAAGACCAAATATAAATATAGTAGGAAGGTTGCGATACTAATAAGAAGGATAACTTAGATTATATTTAGCCGTTCCGCAACTTTATATAGGGCTATAATCTATCTAATATCTATAAGATAATGGCGCCTAATTTCCTACACTAGGTGCTTAAAGGCCTCACTAGTAAATATCTTATGCACTAGATTAAGGGGCTTATATAAAGCGAAATATAGGCCAGAAAATATTAGGGCCTTAACATCCTACGCATAGATAGTTACGGCCAGGAGATATTAAATATTAATGCACTTATTACCACCCGCTTTATATAGGTGGAATAATTTACTAATATAATAGTATGGGATAGCTAGGTAAATATCAGCTAATAAACAGGAAAGATATATAAATCTCTATTATAACAATTGGTCCCTATTATAGTACCCTTACTAAAATAGAATAAAGGCGCTATACTATTTATCCGGGCGTTTATAGACTTCACTATACTATCTTAATATATATTACACGACGAATCAACCATCCGGTACCTAGTAGCAGCTATTTATAAAATAGATAAGATAAAGGATATATTTTTTCCGTTTTAACTAAGCAAGATAGGACTACTACACTTTAATATTCCTAAGCTATATACTATTACCCACTATCTAGAGAGTATCTAGTAACTAGGAGTAATTAGAGGCACAGATATAGAGTATTTAGAGCAAGTATATAAGCTATAGAAGGTATTTTACTATAGGACCAATAAACGGAATAACTATAAAGAGCAGATACTATAATATAACACTATATATCTTAACACTATGCTTTAGAACAAACTTAAGCTATAGGCGTTGACTAATATAATTAATATAGCAGACCCAATAAGCGCAATACAGATAATATAACTAGGCCCTACAGTTAATATATACGCACATCGCTTATATATATAGAACTTCAATAACTATATAACTTAGACACTTTAAGACTGGAGAATTAATATATCTATCTAGTGTATAGTTAAGGAGGTATAATACTAGATAAAGATTACCAACCTTATATCTAAACTAGCCCCCTTTATAAGGGAATGCTGTAAGTAGATTAATAGAATTTGGTGAATAAACTAGGACGTTAACCAACTAGAGGCCGATAACAATTAGGTATTAAAGATGCCCTTAAGCATCTATTATAGTGTTGTATGCTATATTCGCTTTAAGAAGGATGCTACTAACACTAATAAGCTTAATAAGGTGTTTGCTTAATATACCCTATTATAGGCTAATACTAGAGCCCCCCGCTATAATGCTATAATAGTATAAAAATATAAGTGGGCAAATAATAGCCTCTATAGCAACAAAGTAGGGAGGCTTTATCTACTACTTATAATCTAGGATACTAGGCGATTAGATAGCGAAGGTAAATACCTAAAATACGCTAGTACGTTAGTAGAGACCCTCTAAGTTTATAACGGTAGTAAGATTAATATAAAAACCGGAATGCTTAGAGTGTAGAGTATAAAGCTATTTAACAGCAGGATGAAACGCACGCTAGATACCCTTTAGATATATAATATTAACCATATTACGAGGCCTATCTTACTTATACTAACGGATATTAATATTATAGACTGTTTCTTTATAAACAACTATAGCAATTAGGATATATATAATACTATATATAACGAAGATTTTAAGCGAATAAATAGGGTATAGGTTAATGTATATATAAGGAAATAGGCTCACACTAGGCGGTAAATAAATATGACTTAGCTAAAATAGTGGTAAGTTGCGACTAGCGGCGCCAGATTATAATAAAGGGGTAGATTGCCGCGACTATAATAAACTAGAATATAATACTACTATATATTACCCTCTATACGCTAGCTACCCTTTATATCCTATACACCGTACTATCTACCTTAAGAGTAAGCAAATATTATAAGGAACTAGGCTTCTGTACGGTATAGAAAAAATATTATATAAAGTAGGACTTTATACTATAGTAAGGTAATCTAATTGCCCCATTATAAAGCCTAATAAATAGTTAGGCCGCCCTCCTAACTTATTATTATAAGTTTATTAAAGCTCCTTTCTATATACTTAGCGAGAAATGCCTAATTTATATTATAAAAGTTAACTAGGTTGTTGTTTAAAGTATATTAGGTATAAGACTCTAGACCATTTAGCGTCTTTTAGGGAAGTAAAGTATATATAAAAGCTAAATAGTTCTACTAAACTAATATACTTATCCTCTACCTATTTTATAGAAAAGTAAATAAAGACGCTATAAGTTAAGTAGTAGCTCCTAAGATAATCTAAATCTTAAAGGGGATAATATTAGGCTCTATACCGTAACTGTCTCTATTAAAAGGTAAAACTGTTATTAATATGCTATAGTACAACCTATTATTATTAATTTTGATAACATTATCCTAATGGATAGTCCTGTTTTTATTAGATAAAAGCCTATAAACCCTAAGCGACCGCAAGATATCTAAAACCTATACTCAAAAAAACGCATATATTACTTAAATGAATAACCGCTATAGGATGACTTTAGACAATATATAAAGCAGCTACTTAGCTTAGTTAATATAATAATATACGGTATCGCTTAGATATGTCTTATTATATAAGTAATAATAGGCTCTATGCCTAAAGAGCTCTATTTCTCTCCCTAGCTAAAAATAAATATAAGCGGTTTAAATACACTAATAAAGTAGATATAGAAAGAGGTAATTACTATTATAGACCGTTATAAAAACCTAATTAATAGAGTATTAAGTATGCTACTAGGGCCAGCGGCACGCAAGGTTTGCGGTCCTTAGATTTAGTAGTACTATACTAACTAATTTTCCAGCTATATAACTAGCTTAGCGTGTTTTAGTATTATATAATAAATATAGTGCGTAATACCATTACTAGGAGCTATAACTGCCTTAAACTAGATACTAAGGCTATAGTAGAGGAAGTAGCGGAACTACTTAAGGATAACCGCTTTACGCTTAGTGGCCTGGTTAGTACTCTACCTTTTACTATACCTAACTAACTAAGGCTAGAATAGAGAGATAAGATTTAAGGCGCTAATTATTATATGTTATATTAAGCGCGTATTCTTTAATACTGGGCTAAGGTTACTCGCCCTTAATAAGAATAGTACTAACCTCTTTTCGCCTATTATAGCTAATACGATATAGCTTATATATATAGCAATTTAATATACTTTTAAAAACTATAGAAGCGGAATATAAGTTATTTATAAGTTTAAAGCCAACGCTATAATTATAGGTAAATCTATAAGAAGCCTCTTACTATACTTACTAAAGCGTATTATAGATAGTTGGGAGTAACTATAGAATACCTAAAAGAGCTACTAACCTAAGTATAATAAAAGGCTATATAGGCTACTTCTATAATAAGTTAATAAGATATAGAATATAACTAGAGATAAGATATTATAGACTTAGTAGGTAATTAGTAATCCGTTTAAGGATATTATAGAAGATCTAAAGGAACTAGATCCTAAGTATAATAATAGGTTTACTTAATAACCGTATACTATAAGTATAAACATATAATATTATATTAATTATATCGCAACGTCATATCGCGATACTCGCTATATATTATAGCACTTTACTGCCGTTTCCTATATTATAATATCGCGCTATTTTAATTATTATATACGGGCTAATAAAGATAATATAATATGACAATAGTAGCCTAGTGTATTTATTATAAAGAATAAACCCTAAAACTATATATAAGGTCTTCTTCTCGTAGTATACTAATAAAACGATTTTAATACTATATAACTATAATATTAATACTATCTAAGCGCGCCTTAAATAAATTTAAGGTGATAATAAATAGGAAATAGGAATTAATTACCGCATTTTATAGTATACTTTCGCCAGCGAGTTTAAGGTTATAGATATTATAAATAGTGCTATACTAGAGGATATAAAGGCCCGCCTATAGAGTAGAGATAGACTAGTAATACTAGAATTTGCTAATAAAAAGGATAAGAGTAAAGAAGGTAGCAGAATAGATAGGGAAAATAATAGCGATAAAGAGGATAAGAGTAAAGAAGGTAGTGGGATAGATAGGGAAAATAACGGCGAGAATAACGGCGAGAATAAAGATGGTTAGGGGTTTAATAGTATAGTGCTACTATCGCGGTAGAATTTATATAAATATTAAACTTAAAATAGTAGGTTAACTAAAAGGCGTTATTAGGCGTATTAAGGCTATATTATACTACTATTAGGTTAAAATATGTTCTTTATATAGTGTGTGCTAGGCGCGTAAAATAAGTAAAAAATACTAACTATATAGAATAAGTAAAGGGTACTAACTGCTTAGAATAAGTAAAGGGTACTAACTGTATAAACTAAGTAAAGTATACTAATTACGCAGAATAGGTAAATACTATTAACCGCGTAGACTAAGTAAATACTATTAAGTGCGCGGGAAGAGCAATACTTATTTATTACTTAAAGTAAGTAAGATATATAGAATGCGTAAGGGGGGTATTATATATTAATTGCGTATTAAGTGTAGAGAGAGCTTAATAGAATAAAGGCACTACTTACCTAGGTAGCTGTAAATACGCAATTAGCTATACTATATTGTTAAATACGGCAGTATACTATACCGCGTTATTAGATATGGCAGTATATTTACACTATATTGCTAAATATAGCAGTATACTACACCGCGTTATTAGATGCGGTAGAATACTATACCGCGTTATTAGATGCGGCAGAATGCTATACCGCATTATTAGATGCGGTAGAATACTGCACCGCGTTATTAGATGCGGCAGTATACTTATACCGCGTTGCTAGATACGGCAGTATGCTGCACTACGTTGTTGGATACGGCAGTATACTGCATCGCGTTATTAGATGCGGCAGTATGCTGCACCGCGTTGTTAGATGCGGCAGTATGCCGCACCTAAGTCGATACTATACGCTACACGTTGTAGTGCGCGGATTGCGCATTTGGCCGCCAAATGCCGCCAAATGCTGCGAAAATGCTGGTAAATTTTTTCCTGACGTAGCTAGAACTTAAGCACAACTTAGTTCTACCGCTAAAAATCGCCTCCTTATATTTACTAAAGAAGAATATCTTATATAACGGATCCTATTAATAGATAAACGCGATATACCACCTACTATTACTACTATACAGGTTATAGCAGGCCTTTTAGCTAGTTAATATAGCCAACTAATCTCTATAGGCAAATGCTGGGTATATAACTTTATTAACCGCTATAATTTACTTAAATCTAAATATAACTATAAGTATAACTACTAGTAAGCTAAATGCGAAGATCTAAAGCTAATCTAAGCTTGGTTTTAACGCGTATAGTATATAATTACTAAGTATAATATTTTTAATAATAATATCTATAACTTTAATAAAACTAGCTTTTAAATAGGAGTGATTTTAATAGTAAAGGTTATTATAGGAGTAGATAGAGCTAGGAGACCTAGGATAATATAGCTAAGTAACTGTAAATAGGTTATAGTAATTAAGGCTATTTATACGCGAGGGTTTATAATTCTAGTACTTATTATTTTTAAGGTAGTAATATACTAGGCAGCTTAGTATAAGAATAGGACAATACTACTAGATTAGGCAATTAGTATTAGTAAGAATATATAACGAAGCCTTATAGGAAATACTATGGTGGACTTATTAATAAGCTAGGTATATAGATAAATAAATAAGATGGTGTAATAACTATGGAGTGGTTTGCCTAATAGATTAACTCTAATTATATTCTAAGATTTACTATAAAAAGAGAACTATCTAGGTAGGGATTATGGTCCTTTAAATATATATCTATATTCCTAAGAAATCCCTTTACTACGTAAGGTACGTAAGGGATACAAGGTATATAAAATAGACCTTATAGATCTTATAAAGCTTATAAAGCTTATTATATAACTTTGGTTACTATTCCTCGTTATATAGCCCGATTAGCTCTATCCTAAACCGTACTTATATTAACTAACTAGCTTCCTCTAACTCCTCTCCTAGTAGTCGTAATATTGTATTTAAAGCGTCTATAACACTATCTCCCTCCTCTTTATCTTTATCCTTAAAGATTCCTAATATCTTTATTTATTATACCTAAAGCAATTTCTTCCTCTTCATTTTAACAACGTGCTCGCACCGTTACTATAATACTATCGCTTAGTAAAATTATATCTCCTTTATATTCTCGTTATACGAAAGAAGGGTTAGTTTATATTACGATTGCGGCTCCTTCCAGTCGCTAACCTTCTTCTTACTCTAAGTATACGAAATCTAACATGCGCTCTTCTTATAACGTTCATGTTATTTCTAATGCTAAATATACGCGTACTATTACTCTAAATAGTCTTCAAGTACCCTTATTAATTACTACTAGGGTTCTAGGTTTAATCTACCGCTATAAAGCTTAATAGTAAGCTCGCGAGTGCCTTTAGTAAGATTTACCATCTTTAAGATAAGGATTAGGCTTATACCAAGCGTATCTAGAAAAAAGAGCGTCGTGCCCTTATGGCGCGTGCCTCCGCTTATACTCGTCTTCTTTATCTTAAAAAAGTATATAAAATGGTTCATTTTAAGGAGTAGAAACTTATAGAATAAGGTTTATAGGAACTTAGCGATAAAAGAACGGATTTTCCTTAAGTAGGGAAAGAAATAACTCCGAGTAGTTCGGCAGGTGTTCTTCCTATATCCCCCTTAGGTAATTCTTTCTTTAGTAACTCCTCTTTATTAATACTTCCTAATTTAATTTCTTCTAATACTTTTATACCTTTCCTATAGTATTCTCTAAGTTTCTAAATAGTTCCTAGGTAGTCTTATTATAGCCTATTTACTAAACTTTATACTATATAATTTTATTATTAATATCCTTATACCTTATAATTTTTAAAACTTACTATTCGTCCTCTTTTTATCCTCTATACGTGTTGGGAATAAAGGCAAGCGGATACTATATAAGGTATATTGCCGTTATATATAGCAAGTTACCGTTACGTACGGCAAGTTGCCGTCATGTGTCGCCGCGGCACTAGCGTAGCGAGGAGCCTTAAGCTCCTCACCCTCCCTTATTAAGATATACAGAATAACAATTATTATACTATCTACGAACCGTAGCTATATAATATTACCTTATATAACCAATACTAATTAGTAGTTAACTTTACTATTATACTATAAAATAGGTAGATATTCCACTAAGAAGAGATAAGCCACTATACCAGTCCTACTTATGCTAGAGGAAGCTATCTTTTAAGGTTAGAACTGGTTCTAAACCTTAAATAAAACTCTTCCACAAATCTAAGGATCTAAAGGCTAGAACTAGTCCTAAGCCTTTCCTAGATTATAGATTCTTGCGTCTATTACACAGAATAATACGCTTTATAAGTCTTCGCGATTTAAGGCTAGAACTAGTCCTAAGCCCTATAATCGCAAATATATATTATAAACGCGTACTAAATAATAAACGCGTACTAAACGATAATCCCTATACTAATAACACCTCCCTCCCTCCAAAAACATAGCTACGCCTACCTTAAACGACTAGGAAGACTCCTTACTACTAGGAGTAACTGCGTATATAAAATTTATTAATAAAAATTGGGACGAATTTACCATTAATATAATAACTTATACCGTAAAATAAGTTAATAGCTTTCTCCTACACTATATCCTATTTTACTAAAGTAGATATTACGCCGATTTATAACTATGGGAATATTTTAGGGAGGATTTCATAGGATGGACCGCCAATACTTAGGCACTTAGCAATATTAATATTATTTAGAATTTCTAAGACTTCCTTTATAGGAATGGGGTATATATTACTAAGAATAGTAACCTAATTACTAGCAATATTTAGGCCGTTATTATTAATATAGAAGAACTAGTATAGACAGAAGCTAAGATTATATATTAACTACAAAAACCTAAAACTAACCTATATTCTTTAGAAGGCAACTTTAATTTATATTAAAAACCCTAAAACGCTAATCCCCTACCTAGAGGTACTCTCCCACTAGGAGGTGCTTTTCTACCTAAAGGTGCTCTTCCGCTACCCCCTTTATTACCTTTACCCCCTCTAACCCAGCTAACTAGTAAGCCTTTATTATAAGAAGTTAAAAATCTAATAAAGGTATATTTAGATAAAGAAAAAAAGTTTAAAGGAGAACTATATAATATACTTAGAGCAAAACTATAGGTCTTTTATAACTGTTGCAATAAGGTTAAAATTTAATACCACTAGTACTACTATACTTTCTCTATTATATTAAAAGGACGGGCAGCAATATTTTATTATAACTATATTATAGGTAAAAACTATAGCTTTAATATAATGCTTTAGCTTACTAGAGCTTACTTTAAGACTAATAAAATCACTAACTTTATATATCTAAATAGCGGGAAACTATATTTTAGAGAGTTTTTACTTCTAACCTAATAAAGACTTATTTAGAGTGCCTTTAACTACTCTTTAATAAACTTTAGAAAATCTAACGTGGCCTTACTAAAACTTACTAAAATAAGAACAGCCTAAGGGACTAGGTTATCTTAGTATGCTATAATATTTCTAAGTATAACTTAGCGCTATATAAACCTATAGATACGTTTAAAGGAGTATATACTAAGCTACGCTCTACTATAGGTACTATAATATAAATACAAGAATCTTAACAGTTCTATACTAAAAACCCTACCTAATTAAGTATTCCTAACTAATATAATTATAACTAGACTAATTAAATATATAGTAGCCGTAGTAGGGAATACGGAAGATAATATAATTAATATTAACTATAAGGTAATTATAGAGGTCCTTATAAAGGTTTATTTTAAAGTAATTACTAAAAAAAGTGCTATGTTTATAAGAAGCTAAATTACTAGTTAACTAAACACTCCCTTAATAAGTAAAAAGAGGTATATAATAAGTTCCGTTAAAGTATAAGAAATATTAGAAATTATAAGGTTACTATAGCCTACTTTTAAAGCTTTCTGGTTTAATATAAAGGCGTAAAAGATCTTAAAGGTAAGATTAATAAGGTTAAATAGCTCCTTATAGATATAGAAATTAAGGACTACTCCCCTAACCAATACTTTACTAAGTATAGTAAGGTAGATAGTATATAAACCGTTACTATTCTTAATAATTAATCTACGCTCCATTTTATTATAAAATTAAATATCTTTAATAAGCTAAAGAAGAGTTTTACGTTTTCCTTTAATAACAGATACTTAGCGTATATCTTTTATAGTATTATACCGGATATAGGAGCCGTAGGAGTATCTATAGCAGGAGAACCTTAAGTTTAAGCTCTTTAACAGCTTAATAGCTCTATTTAAATTAACTAATTAACGGCAGGCTAATATATAATTCGCTTTAATAAAGGTACTATAATCTCTCTCGGCACAATTAGGGTCTAAACCCCCTTAGGATATATTACTTTCCATATTATTCCTATAAATACTTCGTTTTTATTTTACATTAAAAATATAAATAAGTTAGGTATTAGGCTTAACAACTTTAAAAATATACTTATTTAGGGAGATAATTGAGTACCTATTATACGTAAATAGGGTTACCCCTAATTACTCCTTTATTAACTAAAAAAAGTATTACTTAAAGCTACTTAACTAAGTTAGAATTACGCTAACTATACCATCGTTTTAGCCACCTATCCGTTTATTAATTACTTAGGGTTTTTTAGTAAGTAGGCTATAAAGTTAAGGTTAAGGCAATTAAGCATCTTATAAAGTACTACTATTACTACTAAATAAACTAGAAGTCCCCTAGCCGATTTAAGTTCACCCTTAAGGATAACTATAACTTTAACTTCTATATTATTATTAATATTATATATCTTAGCGGCAAGCCAGTGCTCTAAGTTATTAACTTTTTAACCTCCTTCTAAGCCGCGCGTTTCTTAAAAGATATATTAGCTAGAAATATATAGGATACCCTTTAATTATACTAAATTAATATCTATTTAGGACCCCCTAATTAAATCGTCTATAATATAGGAAAGAACTTCTTATCTATAGAGTTCCGATAATAGATAAAGGTAATAGTAATTAAGGTTAAGGAAGTCCCTATTAAGGCATATAATAGCATTAAAAAAGTAGAGCGATATTATATACCATTACGCTATGTATATAAGATTATCTCTTTAAAACTAAAGGACACTAGTAAAGAACTTACCTTATAAATAGCTATTAAAGCTATTAATAATTCCGCTAGCCCAGATAGACTTATACCTATATTACTAGTCTTTAACGCCTACTCTTAAATAACTAATAATTCTCTACTATCTCCCTTTATTATATAATAAGCTAAGGCTATTTACAAGGCAATAAAGAAGGTACAATATCTCTACGCTATACGCTAGGTTAATAACGTACTAGGAATAAGAAATAGCCTAAACACATTAACTACGCTTAATCTACCACTCTAGTTTAAAGTACGCGTATAGCGTAAAAAGGGAGAATAGTTAGGCCTACACCAATTTATTACAATTAATAGTTAAATTTATACTATTTAGATGCCTTATAAACCCACTTAATTTTATTTAACTGTTATTAAGCCTTACTATAAAGATAATAATTCTAAGCCTTTATAGGATGCCCTAAAAAATGCCCTAAAGGAGAACTATAATTAATATACTTTAGAAGGCGACTACAATCCTAATACAATTATAGTAGATACGCTATAACTACGACGCGGCAGAGGTCGCCTAAAGGGATTATAAAATCGCTAACATCTTATTAATTTTAAAGAACAATTTATTGCCGCTATTAAGAATAGAGTTAAGTTATTAATAGCCTTTATAATAGCTAAGGAAAAGACTAACTTTAAGCTTACAAAATAGCTCTAAAAGGAAGGTTATATTATAACCTTAGGAGCTTCTTTCTAAGCATCTAATAAGTAGGAGATTAATAGTCTTATTATAAAAGAAGTCTTTAAATTTAAGAAGTATAACCCTATTAAGTTTAATAAAGTTCGCATCTTTAAGTTAAGGATAGTTAATAAGATTAAGGGTAAGGCTATTAACGCCCTATTTAAGAAATTAAGGCTTATTATCTAAGGTTATAACAATAATAGTAAGGAGATAATTCTTATGTAATCTTCTATAATTTAACAAGCTAGTTAACAAGTTATTATTATATTAGCTCCCTCTTTAATAAAGAATAGAATGGCGGTTTATTTATAAGATATTACCTAGGCCTATACCTAATTAAAGACGCACCTTTAGCGCTTAATATTAGTACACCTTCTAGAGTAAATTCGCCACCAATATTTTAAAGATATAATTATAGTTATACTTAAGCCATTATACGGAATTATAGAGGTAGGAACTTATTAGTAGGCTACCTACAGCAAGCACCATAAAGAGAAGCTTTTAATAACTACTTCTATATTTAATCTATACTTCCTTATTATAACTATAGGAACTCTATTTAGAATTGTCGGCATATAAACTAATAATATAATTATCTTAGGAGACAACTAATTCTTAGCTCTTAAAGAAGACGAGCTAGTAAAGGTAAATCTTATAGCAAAGCTAAAGGAAAAGCTTAATTTAATAACACCATTACTCTTTAATAAATGCATCCTCTCCCTAAATAAGGATTCTATTGCTTTACGCTAAAAGGGTTAAGGTAAGAAGATTAACGTTATTAACGTTAATTCTCTAAAGTAAGGATATGTAGAGCAACGCGCTCGCGGAGCTTATATTACTTCTATCTATTAACCTAAGGCTTTATTTAATCTCTTTATTACTACTTAATACCAGAAACTAACTAAGGATAACGTTCTTGCCCTAAATAAGCGTTTTTTTTTAGTAAATAAACTATCTTAATCGGGGACTACTTTATGTGCCTATTAATCTTCCCACCGCTAAGCTCTTTATATTTATTAATAGATCGTTCGCAAATAATAAAGATTTTAGCTCTTAGTTAGGATATAAAATTATTATTATAAATAAATCTACTAGAGAGAATAACTTTATAATCTATAGTAACCTTATCTATTAGAGCTTAACTAGAAGTAAGTATATTACTTAAAGCGTTCTAGTATTAGAGATATATAGAATAGTTAGCGGAGTTAATATAGCAGTTATAATTAGAACTACCCTAAAGATAATTATAGATTAACTTAAACTTCCTATTATCCCTATAATTGTATACACTAACTTATATTCCCTCTATAAGTGTTTAGTTAAGCTTAGTACTATAAAGGAGAAGCGCCTTATAATCGATATTATAGCACTTTAGTAATCCTATAAGTATTAAGAACTCTTTAAAATTTAATAGATTAATAGCTAAAATAACCTAGTATATATAATAATAAAGGCGAACCTAAATAAGGCACTAAAGACGTTTATTAATACAAATACTCTACACGTATAAGTTAAAGGTTAGGTTAAAAGGGAGTAGGAGTATAATATTTTATAGACCCTAACTTAAACCAGCTAATTAGGATTTTCCATCTCCAGGATAGAAAATCGCTATTAGCTCGCTTACCACTAGCGCCTTAGCGGCCCTACTAATAAAATACCTACCCATAACTTATAAGTAAGAAAGTACTACGTGCTAAGAGGCAAATTTTAGAACAGTGAGACTTATATTATAATAGCAATAGTAAGTAAAGAGGATTAATATTTATTCCGCTAGTTAAGCAGTATATATATATAGATAGCAACTATAAAAGAAGAGTTATTAGTATTAGGAATAAAGGCAAGCGGACACTATATAAGGCATATTGTCGTCATATATAGTAAGTTGCCGTTATATGCGGTAAGTTGCCATTACGTATCGCCGCGGCACTAGCGTAGCGAGGAGCCCTAAGCTCCTCGCCCTCCCTTATTAAGATATATAGAATAATTATTATTATACTATCTACAAACTGTAGCTACGTAATATTACCTTATGTAACTAATAATACGTATCTACTTTATAAACTAGTAGTTTAATATCTCTATATACTGGTTTTAGTATTGTATTATACTATATAGGGTAGATCTTTATTTTCGCTAGTAAGTTAAGTTTGTATATAACTTCTAAAATCTTAACTACGATTTTAAATAGTCCTAGTCTAATGTAATCTAACTTCTTACTTAGTTATTAACTCGTAAAAATTTTATATAGTAGCTATACTTTATCCCCCTCCTTAAGATCTGGTCCCTTAGATCTCTTAGCGTTATAGTACTTAGCTATTTACTCTTATACTATCTTTACTATAAAGTAGAGGTCTTTATAAAGATTTATTAGAGTCTTTATTCTTTACTTTACTATACTACTCATTTTCTTTACTTATCTTAGTTATAGTAATATCCTAAGCTCGTACCTATAATTCGCCTAAAATGGTAATATGCCTATACCTTTTTATAGTATTATATTATATACGAACTATATAACTAGTAATAGCGATACCTAATTGTTCTATATATAATTAATATAATATCTTAGATACTATTCTAGTATCTAATTTAATCTCTTTATTTAACTATCTATCTATAGGTAATATATAGTTAATATTACTACTTAAACCCCTTATTCTACTAAAAATACCTCCTAAAATACTACTATAAATCTCGGATCTCTATCTAATATAATTTTATTTAGTGCTCTATATCTTATAAATACTTCCTTAATATAGGTTCTAGCTACGTTTTCTACTAAGATTTCTTCTATATATACTATAAAGTAGCCCTATTTAGTTAACTTATCTACTATTACTAAGATCGCGTTATATATCTATCTAGTAATAGGATCCTTTAACTTTAGTAACTTTATAATAAAATCCTATAATATTGTTTCCTATAGTCGTTCTGGTACTTTAACTAGTTATAACCTTCTGTATAGTTTATACCTTCTTAGCTTATTCCTCTAGTAATCTAGATATTCTTTTATAACTTTTCTTACTAAGTCCTAAATTCTTTAAATAATATATTCCTCTTAAAGTCTTAATACTAAGCCCTATACTCTATTATATCCTTATATTGTTCCCCTATAGAAATCTTTAATAAAATCTTTTATAATTCCCTTTAGAATATATATCGCTTTTTAATATTTATACTAGTCTACTTTTAGATCTTTAAGCTATACTTCTTAAATTCTTTATACCTAATTACTCTCTAGTAATTTATAGGTAGCTATAATCTTAGGATAATTATATCTAATTAATCTATTACTATCTTTATGTAATATCACTCCTAATAGTTTCTTGTTATTTTACAGTTTAGCTTTCCTACTTAACGCGTCTACCTATACGTTTTTAGTACCCTTAGTATACTAAATCTCGAAATAGTATTCTATAAGTATTTCTACCTATCTAACCTATCTTTAATTAAGTTCTTTTATTCATCAG
>Ga0307515_10004577_pt1 | contig 28472 bp, 28 predicted proteins | sample 17_EM_MG_FD_194513 | JGI IMG/M metagenome (GOLD analysis project Ga0307515, IMG submission 194513) | Populus trichocarpa ectomycorrhiza microbial communities from riparian zone in the Pacific Northwest, United States - 17_EM | ecosystem: Host-associated > Plants > Roots > Unclassified | place... | reverse complement strand
GAACACGAAGTTAAGTCATCCCTCTCTATCTCTCCATGCCATAATCATGAGTTAACACCGAGTACAGCATACACCAAGTACAGCATCATCCCAAGATCGGCTGCCGTCGCGCCTCCCTCCAAATTGACCGCCTCCAAGTACTCCTCCAATCTCGCTCGATCATAGCCTGCAAGTGCATCTCCAAATTCGCTCGGTCCCAGCCTCAGAGTGCATCTCTGAGTTCACTCCATCTCGGCCTTCAAGTGCATCTCCAAACTCGCTCGATCACGGCCTCCAAGTGCATCTCTCAGTTCACTCAATCTCGGTCTCCAATTGCATCTCCAAACTCGCTCGATCACGGCTTCCCAGTGCATCTCCAAACTCGATTGATCACGGCCTCCAAGTGCATCTCTCAGTTCACTCGATCTCGGCCTCCAAGTGCATCTCCAAACTCGGTCGATCACGGCCTCCCAGTGCATCTCCAAACTCGCTCAATCACGGCCTCCCAGTGCATCTCCAAACTCGATCGATCACGGCCTCCAAGTGCATCTCTCAGTTCACTCGATCTCGGCCTCCAAGTGCATCTCCAAACTAGCTCGATCATGGCCTCCAAGTATATAGTTATGGAGCGAGGGTGGGTGTACGGAGATACAGCGGTAACGGAGGTGGAATGATCGATGCGGAGTATATATTCGGGAGACCCCGGGGTAGATAGACAGCATCTCATTTTCATCTCATCTTGTCATACAACGAAAATACACACTCTCTCTTTCCCAACTTTTGGTCTCACTCGCTCTTTCCGAGATTTCGTGGATCCATGCAATTGCGTGGATCCTCACGGCCCTGTAGTATCATATCTTCTCACCATCCTACGCTCCTTAAGCTTAATGTAAAAGGAACGTGAGGAGAGATTTTCGCAGCGTCACCCATTGCAATCCCGATGCAAGTGTGTATCCAATGAACCTATTCCGACGAATGATCACAGTTGGCCACAACGCCAGAGTGTTTGTTTAATATAGGAGATCGACAGAGCGAGAAGAAACGGCGAAACGGCGATCGGAGGGCGATATGCAACGTGACGCGTCTTATTGACGCCGGGTGCGGAGTAATCCGCCACCGGGGTGTCTCTGACGGCTCTGACGGAGCGCATCCACTCTGACGCATCCATTCCGCCCGGACAGAAATGTTTTTTGCTGATGGACGACACGATCACACCATTGATCGCTTCGAAGCATGGTGGAAGATTGCAAAGAGGTCACTCGGATTATTTGTGGAGAATGTGGAGTACAATTGGTGTGTGGGGTCCATTTTCGGAAACCAATTTCACTTTATGCTGATATTCTGATGCTTGTGAGGCTATCAGATGTTGGGTGTTGCCACCGATGCGGGCAAATAGCCTCTAAGTACATATGGAAGTGAATATTATTGATGACCGAGCAGACATTTCGCTAGAACTAACTACTATGCAGACCTCCTGCAGAGCCGCACCATATCACAACCAGAGATGTCCACATACGTCTTCATTGAGCATCAGTGTGACCTGGTATATTTCCTCATTAACTTTTATCAACCGCTGTTGAATAACTCTTGACTATTGCTAATACCAGCTAACAGTACTATTTTTCAAGTCTTGTTATATTATAATAATATGTAATAACAATTCTGCTACAAACATAGTACTTATACAATTCTAATATTGATGATAAGAATTATATCTGATTTGTATACAACTTTATATGTTAGAGTTATATATACCATATGTATGTATTGTTACATAGTATAGTCCTCTATAAAGTACTTATACTCAGTATAAGAAATATTACCTTTCTCATACTTCTTAAAGATTTCTTTACATGTATCTTTTAACAGTATAGTATTATCAGTCTCTGCATTTTAAGTATCTTTCTCTGCTATGTAAATAAAGCTCTAATCTAATTTTGCGACTTAATGAAATATATTTTTTAAATTATAACTTTAATAATACTTTTATCAAGTACTATTTCCAAGTCGCTTAAAGACTTTCATCTCTTATCCAGTAATATAGTTTATATAAGATAGCAAGTAACTCTGCTATTAAAGTCATAATAGCTATTAAGTATTCAGTTTCTCTACCAAGTTTGCATGAACTTGTTGCTGTTTCCTGCTTAGTTGTTCATATTTCTTAATCATTCCGTTTATCCCTTGTGTCTCTACTTATGCAATCATTTCTAACTCCCCAATTATATACTGATTATGTGATATCACCCGACTCGGTGCTCATTTATACCACCTGTAGCCTGGTAGTGGAATTCGAGCGCCATATGCTCTTATATTCCTTGAAGCCGTTCGTCCTCCGCATTCGATAATGCTGTAACCGCCCTCTGCATTATTGATGTATATCGAGTGATGATCTGTGACGCAGGATGAACATCTGGACATCCATTTTGGTCTCCAAAGCTGCCTCAGGGTTCAGTACCTTACATTTCCTCGTTTCACTGGTTTTATGGTATCGTCGGTGCGCAACACTCGTGTCAAAACATAAAGCGAGTGATATCCTATGACCTTACCATCTGCACTGTGTTGTATATCAAATCAATCTTTAGAGCTACAATTGGTGCAAATTATATTCATACAAAGATTGAGGCAACATGACCCCAGTTTCGCTTCTGGAGACTGCCAAAAGGCAATGGTTGTACTTGCTATGTTAACGTCTGATAATGCGTACTGATCTTCGCACAATGGGTTCATTATAATTTGCTGCTAGATTTTCCAAGAGCAGCCGATTCCCATCCGACTAACCCAAACACTCCTTCCTTGAACCAGGCCATATTTTCATAATACATATATCCTCAAAGAATAACCCCTAGTAAATCGCATCCCAAATATTAAACAAGAAATAAGAAAGAAAATTGTAACATATCCTGAAGTAAAGATAAACCCAAACACCGTATTTCACAAGTATTAAAATCATAGCGTATGTATATCTCGATGTGCAGGGTTTGAACTCAAGGTCCCCGTCGGCGTCTCCTCTATCAGTGGTGATCCCGGGCCCAATTCCGCTGCATCCCCTCGTTCACTCGCGTTCGCTGCTAGCTGTTGTGGCGGCAGCGGAGGTGATGTCGCCCATGTGGGTGTGCCGCTGTAGTGGCTTTGTGGGTAAGGATATGGTGAACCCATACTTGTTACAGACTCGGGTGGGGGTGGAGGAGGATATGCTCCATAAGGGGAAAAGGGCGAGGTATATCGAGGTACATCATCCTTCTTGTCGCCGCCAATAACAACCCCTTCCTCCAAACTAGTTTGAGCGAGTTCCGGTTGCTTTCGTCGTCGGTAAACGAAAAAGAATATCAGCCCAGCGATGGCGACGAGACCAAGTGCACCGCCAACTGCGCCGCCGACAATCTTTGGCGTATTGTTAGAACTCGAACCCGAATCTGAACTGACTGTGGCGTTTCTTGCTTTATCGCAGGCAAGTGCCCTGAGAGCCGGTGCGGATGTGGAGTCGCGGTTTGTTTTGGCAAGTGAAAAGATATTATTTTCATAGTCGACAGTAAGGTAAACCTGACTCAGGAACGGTCCGCCGAGGAAGGGGAGTTTAGGTTCTGTATCCGGGGGAAAGCCTGCTGTACCCATGTTCACTTGTATAGTATCGTTATCTAAGAATATATCAGTTGGAATCCCTGTAGCTTTGAATGCACATTGGGGAACTACCTCCTTGAATTGGATCCCAGCCTCCCCTGGTTGCATTGATTTGCACCGCTTGGCGATATAGTTCGCTTCTCGGGATTTTGACTGTGAAGCCTTTGTTGAGTGTAATCTCCATGTCGTTGTCTGGAAAATCGGCAATTCCATTGGTCTTATTCATATAGAGGAACTCCCAGGTATGTTTCCACCACGTGTAATTGTAGTCATTTATCAGGGAGTCATTCATGTTCCGTTGCACCTGTAGTGGTAAGATCATAGTCCAATAAGCAGGTTCAATACATGCCATGAAACTCTCTGTAGCACCTTCATCAGAAACACTTCACGAGAAGAACGGTCTGACAGCCTGCTTACTTTGTCCATTGGCCATCAGATCATGGTCGCCCCACTGCAGAGCTTGTACCTCCACTTGGAGTGGGCATGGTGCACTCTTGTTCGGGAAGACAGTGTAGTTCGTAAAATCTTGGTAGGTGGCCTTCGTGGGGTTGTATCCCCCAAGTACAAGCTCGCCAGGTTCATCCACCTTGTTTTCAACCCTGCCGTAATCAAAACCCCATGATCTCGACGGCGCCAAGCCTTCTCTGACGACAGATTTCAGAAATACGGAGTCGGTTGCCAGCCTAAAATGCAACAATTAATACGGAACAGTCTTTGTTGCCTCGGAGAACAAAGAAAGCATGTTTTCCTGTCCTATAAGAGGAGGATGGAGTCGTACCCAACCATACCAGTTCTGTGTCTGGTCAGTACAATGCCCACGAACGAAATGCGAAATTCTATAGAATTTCTTACCCAAATGGGAAACTGCTATTGTCGATGACTGAAAAGGGAAAAGAGGACAGTGACCCTTTTCCAAGATCGATAGTATCCCAACCCCTGGTAAACGATGCTATGGGATCGTCGCCGCGGTCTATCAACAACATCCAGCGTTAGAGATTGCACAGTATAACGTAATATTCTGGTATCGAACCCTTGTAATTCTCAGCATTCAGATAATCCCACCCTTCATTCGACGCTGATCCGTTGTAATATGTTGTTCTATCATCCTTCACCCACGTGCTACTTTTATCTGGAGAAAACACTCCTCCACGCCAAAAAATGCAGCTTCTCACGTCGGGATGTGAGGCGTTGCACAAGCTATCGAAATCGGGGACGAAGCTATGGAGGTGTCAAATGATACAGTTCGTGGAGACTTTCGATGTGGGCGATGACATACGTTGAATTAGCTGTAGTGCCGAATCCCATGGCCAAAAGTTTCTTTGCTCCACCTAGAGTCTCGTTAGTTTCCTTCACTCCCTTGATTTCACGCACCGTTCTTCGGGGGAGAATCATCATACCAAATATCAACCCCAAGGCTTTGTGTGGTGACTCCACAACTGGAGGACTATCAAGTGTTGTAACGCTGCCATAGGTTAGTGATAATGGCTCAACGTCACCTAAATCCTATCAGCTTAGTTATCGGTATGATGGAACAGCGCATACATTTGAGCGCATTTGCCAACGGTAGCAGAGCAAACAGGCCGATGAAAGTCTGCATCCTTGTTGTCCTTTGGTATGGAGATGGTTTCCAAAAGGTTGGACTGAAGGCTGGTAATACAGCTGCAAAAATATCAAAGGCAAGAAGAGGCGGCAGAAACGTGTGGGAAGGGAACCAGGTATAAGAAGGCCTGGCTGGTCTAGAGTTGTTGTAATTTCCTTGATCCCCCGGTGGGATTACTAGTCTATATGCGGTCATCTGCGAGCGGCCTGGGCTGGTTATTGGGCAGCTGGAGCTATTAGAAGTGTGGAAGGTGGCTGTGGCACTGGTATCGGGGGTGGCCTCAATGATATTCAGTTAGTTCTTTGTTTTTCTGGCTCGGTGAGAAGTGCATACAAGTGTGCAGCGGCGAGTCGGGTAGTCGTATTATTGCATAATGTCTCACTCTATTTGGTGATATAACTAGCCGGTTTGATCCGTTGTGTAACAGGTGGCTACTACATATGCCAGCGCCCGTGCGTCCACAACCGTCATACTCGTACTTTGCCACTATGCAAATAAAACCGAGTGTCTGCGCAAAGCGGTCTACAGATGGAATGGTGGTGGTGGTGGCGAGATGGTGGACAGTGCAGTCGCGACAAATGCAATGGAGCTCGAACGTGGATTCTGTTGACGCTACTGCAGACAAGCTTTTAGTAAGTCACCGACATCGGTTAAGGCTGACCAGGTCATGTATGAGTCGCTTGTATCTGGTTAGCGGAATTGGTACTCTCAAGCCTCAGGATGGATACAATCCTGCCAAGTATCACATCAAGCAGGTACTTAATCTAAGCGCTCTAAGCACCTGCTCAGCTGGGTCTTTTCAGTCCTTCACTTTGGAAAAGTGCCTACTTGAGAAACCGTCCCAATCACCTCCTGCAGATCAGCATGCATCAAGAGCATGTAGCCACAGTTAATCTACAAAGTTGAATCTTGCGGTGCGGGGTTGTGCATCTTGTACTCGTGATTGCTTGTACCCATCGTGTCAGAGAATCATAGCCAAATTCGGAGGGATAACCCTCTATTTAGCTCGAAGGTCAATATACACCTCCTCGATTGGCTGAACTAGACTGTAAACGATACTTGATACTGCAAGGCGAGTTGATAGAGTGCGGCGTACGAAAAATACGGACGTTCAACTGCCGCAGGCAAACAACTCCTTCCTTATAAGAGGAACAGACGGGTGTGGATTTGGGCATTCATGCATCCCCGGCCTTGTGGAAGAAGCCTTCCGGACCAACTCATTTCGCTTCGATATACGCCTCTAAACCGGAATTGGTTAACGAAAGAAACAAATAAAGTGCACTTGCAAAAGTACGAAAATCAAAGACGCTTCGAACAAAAGAACGAGACAGCAATACCCATATCTCAGTACGCCGCCCAAACGTCTAAAGATGCTATCTCACGATATGCAGTACTATGTCCAATCGTGCCAATCTAGAGCTCTAGATAAAATCAGTGAATCGCTTAAATATAGAACTAGAGAGAGAGAGGTCTAAGGGCAATATAGTAACAATATGAGAGATAGCCTTCTAAGTATGGTATCACCACACTCGGTATATCGAATCTTGAGGTAACCTTGCCAAGCTATGCTATAATCTGCACTCTATACATGCTGTCATTGAAGCAATTGGAAGAGACTGTTACAAGTAATCCGAGTTGGTCTAATAATGCCTTGCTTAGATGACCCATGTCTGCTTTGGCAGGCCTATGCAACGACTAGTCCGATTCGGCACTGGTTTCGACCTGGCCGAATTGTGGTTCGGAGGATGTGCCGGGCCGGACTGTACCAGGGCCGACATCTGCTCTCAGAGCCGAGCGGTCCTGTACCCCGGATACTGTAGCGGGGAAATTTGCGTTCATTTTGGAACTTGACTTATCCCAAGTCCTGATGACAGCCCCGCGACCGCAATGACGACAAGATCTAGCTAGCAGAAGGACTTTGGAGATTCCGGGGACGAAGGTACGCTTCCCAATAGGATAGAATCACTGAGCTAAGACTAGACTGAAGGATGGCGTGGAGGTGACATACATACTTGATAAGTACTTTGGAAGCACTGGTGGGAAAAATGTAATGTAGGCAAGGGTGGTTAGGGTGGTAGGTTTAGTCACTTAGTATGTTCATATATCGCTATAAGTTTCCGTAACAATATATGCCAGTATAGTCTCAATTAGCCAACAAGTTGCTGTAGCGGGAAAGAAAGTGTCCGATCGAGACTAGTACCAGTATACAATCGTCTATACCCATCTGGGGCGATACCTCGAGGACCACAACCTCGCCGCTCAAAGGATGACGATCTTCCCATTTTCCGCTTACAGCTTTTGTGGACCATAATCCCGGATCACCCATGCCCGCCAACCGCTATCTTGTCATCAGAACTGGTCAGGGGGCTAGGGAACATGCCTCCGCTCACCAAGACGAACCTACATTTACGAAACTGTTTCTCAGGAACATAGTTAAAAGCGGACTTTAATAGATTCGTCATTAGCGTCTATATTTATACGGCCTTTAGACTCTCCGACGATTCTAGGTTCATATCATCAGGACGAAATCGAGCTCTGTCCAGTTGGCAAACTACCGGTTCACAGACCCATTATCCTACCCACGGGTAATCATAGTAACCTTCAAACCTTATACCATTGACGAGAAGCAGTCTTGCTACGAGCTGTGTCTTTCAAAAAGCTCATGCCATGAGCCCTACTTTTGCCTAGCATGTGCATGTACGGTAATGTATTCTTTTCCCTTCAGATGTACGATTACAACATCATTTTCAACGCACCTCATAAATTACTAGTAGCGTGGTCGAAAATCAGCCGTCTAGTTCACAAACGGGCTTAGTTCGTAAACCGAACGGAATATATACAACTCTAAGATAAGGAAACAGAAGCACCCAGCACAAATATCTGTGACAAAATACGCTCAAGCCGAATCACATGTTTATCATCGAAGTGACATTCAAAAGAGAGATTTATACCTTGGTTTAAAGTTGAATAAGTCGGAAGTACAACGATATTTGGGAAGGAAACGTTATAAACACCATGGCCTAGTCGAGACTTTTTCGACGGAATCACTCAAAGATTGCCTAAGTTGAACGGACGTCTTCTTGTATTGACATCAGCACAGTGACAGAAGAGGCACGAATGAATTGTCAGTTGAGATTGACAGTGGGGTACTTCCCGTAAGAATCTGGGAGGTGGGCTTGGAAACCGGTCTTTGGATACATAATATCGTACTAATATCTAGCTAGGATGTCGCCGCAACGAAAACGAAGCTAGATCAACTCGAAGTGGGTCAGGAGGAAGAGAAATCGGGTCCGAAGGATCTCGGAAACAGGATGGACAGGAAACCCAATCGCGTTGACAACAAAGTACCACTTGGCGAAATCATCGACTGGGCACTTGGCTAGATGTAGTGTAACACCGGCGATATGCAGGATGTCATTCCAGCCAAATGTTCCGAAATGCGGCTCAGATGCGGCGAACAGGAAACATTCGATCGATTCAAGTTTCTAACTGGCCAGGCCGGCCCGATCTCCAGCCCGCTCGCTTAGGAACGCTGATCGAATCCTTCTGATTATCGGCAGGTACTGGGATTCCATCCCTCAGTCTGACACGGTTGGGTCTTGACCGTTTGTTTCGTTTGGGCATATTCTTCCTTAAACTCGCCTTGCTGCATTCACTTACATATCTCTTGCGCTAGGGTGACTTTATGGGGGCGATGATGGAGGCGATTCGAAGGAAGCTATAACCTAGTTATGTCTACAGCAGGACGGATTTTTCAGTTCCTGTTATCATGTGTTGTTGGTTGTCTTATCTTTTTTATAAGGGATTCCTTTAATTAAATACCAAGTACCTTTTAATTGTATCTTCTTGGTTTTTAAGCGAATCTCTCATTCAGTACTTGATTTCGGATCTCCAGAGTATATATAGAGCGCGCTCGCTCTTTTGTAATTAATCAAAGAAGTGACTTATACTCATGCCTAAGCTCTACATCCTTTGATTGACGAGACGAGTGACGAATTATGAACGGTCTCTCACCGTGGTACGTATTATACATGTACCCACCTATGACGTCCTAAGAAAAACACCACGACCGCAGCAGATATGTACCTTCACATGCATGGCTACGTTGATGTTGAGATCACATCTCACCGCCTCAGCTTTCTGCTCTCACATTCGATTCATGCAGCTTACGGCTGAATATGCGCTTTCTTACAGCACACCGCTCACACGATTATGCACATAATAGTGCCATCCATCTTCTGGCTCGTGATACATGAATTAGCAAGAATGCCAATTTGGGTCAGCTCACCAAATAGCAGTGTAACGTCAGCGTTGTTCAGGCCACCAATCGTATCCCTCAGCACCTTGCCACCATTTTTCTTGACAACACATTCTAATTGACAAATGTTTTAAGGTATCAGAACACATGAGATCACCCACTCAGCCTTCTGCGTTGCTTATAAATTACTGTGACAATATAGGATGATCCTATCTAGAAAGAGAACAAATCGGGCTGATGTTTAGCATTTTACGGACAAGTAATCTATATCCACGAGACCACTTGTAGAGTTTTGTGTATCCATTCACAAGTGTTAATATGTGCCGAATACGCCTGCCTAACAAAACGGAGTATGCATCGGTGAAAGATCAACAGGCTAATAACATTGTCTCATTTTATTCGACACTCATTACCAGTGGACGCGATAGCGATTACTTTCAAGGACAGATTACCAGGCTCAAGGCTTAAGGCTCGAGTACAGGCTCCTCGGCTATAATTTTTGTAACCATGGTGCATTAGGCAGCTTGCAGCTATGACGCCCGAAATGCGCGGGATGCTTCGACACCAATTGGGACACATTTAGCCTGTATAAAATTCCCATGGATCATGAACGATGGCTCCCTCCTCAGTGTCTTCATGTATCATTCAGCCCCTCTAGTTTAGGATAAGTACATAGATATGATTGAGGGCTCATTACTTGGAAGTAGGCACTGTACTGGTGTAAAGGCTGTAATGGATCGGGTAGAGGTGCGAGGGAGAGACCCCACGGACCAGCACTGAAGTCTTAAGAATCATGCCAACGATGCCATTAACAACTACTTCTCTTATTCCTATTTTTCGTATCGGTAACAGACCATTTACCAAGATGGATGAATCAGGGCCTAATACAAGTCGATTCGGTCGTTCTTACTAATCCTTTCGCAATTCAATTAGACCAGAACTACGTAAGATATATGGCAAGCGTGATATTTCATTCGTGGTTCTGGCTGTTTCGATGTCGAATAGAGGTCGTTTTTAGCAGGTCCAAACTACTCACTGGTGGCGTCAGCGGTGGTTGTAGAAAGTAATGATGGGACTTGGAAAACAAATGTCTAGCATTCTTTACTACTTATATATATCTGTCTGCAATCTCTAGAGCAAAATAACAGTATAATTGAAGAACCCTATTACTAGTACATAGAACGAACCACCAGACCAGGAGATTGGCACTAACGTTTTAGTGGCCCCGATACTCATTATAGAAGTTTTACTACGTTTTGAACATTAGTTAATCTAGGTCTGAGCGATACAAGACTCAAGACCCACATTCTCTTCTGTTGTGTTATTCTCTGACTATGGGATGATGGGGTCGCAAAGATCTCGTGGATAGTTGGCAGTACGAGGAATCGGTGGAAAATGCTATAAGGGTTATTGCGAATTTTGAGCATGGATACACGGCGGTACGGTGGATCAGAATGATAGTGATATTATTTGGGCGCGCGATACGGGTATTTGCTGCTACTTCTGTAGGTGTCAGGATGAATTCAGGGTTTACGTGTTCTACTTAGTTGTTTGGACCCCCGATAATCTGCCTACGGCCACTTCCGTAGTTTAGAGACATGTCGCTGCTGTACTGCATGTAATGACTGGATCATGTTTACGGGATAATTGAGTTAGCATATTGAAGATAAACATTCAAAACAAACTTACACAGTTGAGGTAAGCTCTAACAACTAGGGAAAGGTCCTTTGGGTGGATCATTCGGATGTACTTCTCCAGCCTGTCGATATTCGCTTAATAGGTGTCATTCAGGCTAAATGCGCTCGTATGGGGTGATGGGGTAGGGGCAACCTTTATTGATATTGTTATACTTAGTCTGGAAACCCTAAGCTACATCTCGACGCCGCCCAAACACTACGTTCGGCAGCGTAGCATTGTGGTTAATTACGCTGTTAATGTTGTGTCAAATGTAGTGAGATTGTCGTGAGGTTATTGTGAAACTGTTGTGCTAATTGCAATTGTAGCTACGTAGTGATATTATCATGAGATCGTCAATGGAAGTTAACGGTGGTGAGATTGTAAATGCCATTGCCAGATAATTTATTTCACACTATGCTTTGCGTGCCTTTGGCATCTTGTTGACACTACTATGGCGTTTATATTCTACGTTTGTATTTTAACTACATACCACACCATCCTACGAACAATATCATACATTGAAGTAAACATTACTTGATCTGCTAGGAATTTAACTAATGAATTCTCGAAGGGCACACAATGAGAGCATATCTTTCAACTTCTAACTACCACTTATACCATGCTGGCATTTTTATATCTTGACTTTACGGCACCCTCTATGGTAGGGGTTTGATACGTAGTTCTCGTACAAAAAATTACTTTGAATTTTTGCAAAATTTTGAGATTTTTCAGTGAGGTTTACACGCTACCATATCACCACAATTACAACTACTACCATATTATTAATCTAGACTACAGACTTGAGTCTGGGCTACATGCAAACTACATATTTGTGGCTTTTACACCACTTCACACCACAGGAATCACTTAATTTCCATCCTTTGGGGTAGAATCGAAATACTTTGCAGCTACAGTGATTAGTTCAAACTACAAGACCTCCTTTAAACCACACCCATGTGGCTATTAATCAACGCTCACCGAAATCATGAACCCTTGTGGAAGAACCAGCGACTCCCAAAATCCGTTCCTACGCACAAGTCTATCGCTGGTTGGTAGTCTTTGCGGGATCTAGAATGGTGAAGAAAACTCGCTTTTCAGGTCTCTATTGATGTCTTTATTGCGAATTACCTGTTTACAGTATCGCCATTACCATCGTACAGCATGAGCAGCCCCAGGTGCATGTGCATACGTCCAATATCAATGGCAATCGGGCTGCAGATTCCGCTGGAAAGACTTAGTCGGAGATCTGCTCTCCCTAAGACCCAATTGTCTACATTTGCTACACAATCTAAGGCTGCAATTGTCAACACCATGGCCGTGAGACATCGTGAGATCCTGTCGCGGTAGGCACGCCAAAGATAGGGTTTAGACCATGAAATCGACTGACGTCATGATTTCGCTGCCAGTGCCCAACATATGCCACCGCCACACCCCACCCACTACACCCACCTACTACACAGTGTTCCTAAGTGGTCTGGCCCAGCTGGCCTGCATAAAGCCGGGCCTGATCTGCGCTAGTGCAGGCCTGTAAATTGAAGCCTGGCCTCATGTTCCAGGCCAGGCCGCTTAGGAACACTGCTGCTACACCCCGCCCAGCACCTGGCGCCTGCTACTCAGCGAGTCTCTGCATCCAAGCATACTTGATAACCTGCACTCAAGCGTTTGGAAGCATGGAGTCAAGTGTGCTGTACGCAGCAGTATCATGTATAGTATCGAGTGCAGATATTTGCCTGTGTATCATAGTAATCTAGTCAACGCGCTGGTCCAAGGACTTCATTGTGCCACGCGACAAATATCCTATGGAATACCGTCCGAAAAACTGCATCTCTATGAGCTGCGCGTCGCACATGGTCATTTTTCCCGGTGGTCCAACCCGTAAAGTTTCTTGAAGGTAGAGGCGTCGCGTCTTCCATCTGGGCATTTATAAAGTATGGCGTCGACAACGGCATCGCCCCCATGTGCAGTTATATTTCCTTCTTGAATGATTTTGATGTCCGAGCCGTCTGCGCTATTCAGCTTGTCACGCTTAAAGGTGCTGATGAACCGATTCTACACCCGCCTGTACTCCTTCAACGAAAGCCTCAAAGTGAGCACTTAGTCTTTAAGCTCAGTGATCTCAGACTCGTGCGAGGTGACCTTCTCTTTCTGCGAGGCGACCACGTCTTCGAGTGCACGAACTCGTGTCGATAAACCGGCTAGGTTGAGACCATGACGATTGCCGACGACCATTTTGCCTCTAACTACTTCGACATATAGCTCTTCATCAAGTGCCTGTTCGAACGCATCTTTAGCATCCGCCTTCATTGTTTCTTCTCCGAGTTCCGATCAGGTAATTAGTATCGCATTGCATGTCGTGTTATTATCTTTACTTTCCATTGGTGAAACCAAGCTCTGGTTCCTCTCGTTGGCCTTTACGTTCTTGTCGCAATCCTTGTTTTTGCTGACTTGCGAGGCATGATTGTATGATTGTCGTGCTCAGGCTCCGTCTATCGAATAGTTGAATCGACTTCGTCGCTTCTCAAACCAAGTCCCACAACCCTGTCCAATGACCTCGTGCACTATCCCACAACTCCATGAATAAAGTCTTATTTTGATAGTGATAACTGGGCAAATTGTAAAATTCAGACTTTGTCCATGGACACGGGGTATTTTGGCGGAAATATGGCCCCATACAATTGATCCGAGCGCCTCCTAAAGTATCTACAATGCTAAGTGCTAACTATCTAATCGATCGATCTAATCTAATCTAGCTAAGAAGAAAGACTAGACCGGCCTTTTTCCAGAAACTAGAAAACCTTAGCTATGCTCGGAATCTAGCCGCTTCTTTTAGTCCCTGGCAAGCGCGAGCTTGCGAGCGACGAGAAATCTGGGAACGAAAGCAAGCCTTAGCATGACTTGTGCCGGCTAGCGTCAGCGTTTACTAAGTACTTACTGTACTATAAAAAAACCCCGTTTATTGATGCCAAGTTAGTGCTGTATGAATGTTGAATTCTTTATAATGGTATACATTGGCTGAACTTGTGGTGTATTTCAGGATTTGTAACAATGTCAATTGTTTTGAATATGGGATGAATTTTACAATAATATAGCACTGGAGACCACATTAGATGGTATATTGATGCCACATTGATACTGGATTGCTCTTTATGTTTAAAATGATGTGCATTGGGGTAAATAGTGGAGTCATACTACATTACTTTCACATGTATATATTCCACACACTTCTACACATGCCTGCACATGCCTGCACACACCTGATGACTTACCTCCCAGACTAATGCTAGTATCACTACTACTGACTAAATGGTAAAATTAATTTCTTACATGACTTGAATCTGTTTCAGTGGGTATTTAACACACCCCTAACCACCATACTATGTATGTAGTTTGCTGAATGTAACATTATATTAGGGCTATTTGTAGGTATGTTGGTTTATTACTTCCACATCATTGTGACAAGAATGTGGAATGCATGCCACATCCATGCAAAATGCTCCATCCTGCTCAATTGACTAATATTACCCCATTTAACTGAATGCACAATTGTTTACAATGTCATATTTGCTGGTATCCTGCATTGCTATAGCATTTTGAACTATTCCCACTAATTGAAACCTTAAATTTAGTAATATGCTACACTCACTAGACTCTGGGTCCTACTGCACTTGGGTAAATATGGCACTGCAGTCATATCAATAAACGGGGGGTTTTTTGGCACAGTAAGTATGACTTTAGGGTGGAGCTTGATATGGGTTTCCTCTGTCTGGCAATTTGAAAACCCGTCGCACATATTCGCAAAAGAGCAACACCAGGTGCGGATATACGTTCGGACCACCCGATTTGCTAAGAGTAATAAGCTAGTCCGTCATCCAGCTGGCGCTATAATTCGATACAAGATTGTGGCTTATCAATGTCGGCCACACGAGCCAAGTTGAGTCCGACAAGTCGGCATTCGGCCTCGTCATAAGAATTTAACACCGAAGCAGTCAACGGAACGGAAATAAAATTTCACCCACAATGAACCGGTCCCACAACTGGCCGGTTCTGATATTCATACAAGTATTAACCAGTTTCCGACAATTCATATCCACCAGAACATACTCGCCAGTATAAGTTATACACCAAACAACTTCCTCCAAATCGATGTCATCTCCCAAGGACATCCCCAACCGGAATAGCCCTAAGACTGCAGTGCCTACACAGCCAGAGATAGAAAATGGACTTGGATCGCCTGCTGAGAAGGCCACTGCGGTAGGGCCTCCACGAAAAGTCCTCTTCGGGTATGTTAGTATGGGCATGCTGCAGCTGCTTGTGTTGTTTTGGTTTGTAACGTCATTTTTGCTGGGGAAAATGGTAAGCAGCCCTTCTCTCCCAACGTCTGACCTGACCACACGTTGATGCTTCGTGATATTTCAGTACCAACAGTCAGATTACACACACCGGCTTCACGTCTTCGCTGTAGATTTTGACGGCGGTCAGATAGGGGAATCATTATTACAAACTGTAGAGGGATTAAACGGACAGCACGGTCAACCAACTTGGCAACCTATCCGTTACGACTCAGGTGAAACCTACAATTCCATCTACAATAAAGTTTGGGAAGGAAACAGCATCTGGGGTGCTATTATCGCCAATTCTGGTGTCTCTAATAGACTTACCTCCGCGATCACTACCGAATCCAACGATACCTATAATGCCAATGACGCTCTCAAAATCATCTTCAACGAGTCCCGTTACCGCACCGTCGGATTATCGGTAATTGAATCCAATCTCATCGCCGCCGTTTCACAGACAGCAATCACTTACCAGATGTCGTTTGGCCTGGAAAACATCTCCCTCCTCCCTAATAACGCGACCGCACAGAATAAAGTAGCATTAATGGAACCAATCGGTTATTCATCAATCAATATGCAGCCTTTCGGCTTCTCAGCTACACCCCTCATCAACACCGTGATGTTCGTCTTCCCGGTTCTAGCTCAGTTCTTCCTGGTCTTGGTCCTTAACGGTGTTTTCGGAAAGTCGGGAGCATACGGACAGTGGAGCCTACGATCGAACCTTGCCACTCGTTTCTTCTTTGGCACGGTCTGGTCGTGTATCGTCGGCCTGTCATGGGCGTCGTGGATCTATATATGGAAGAACGGCGTGGCGATGGGAAGCGAATACTTTTTCATGGTGTGGGTGACGATGTGGCTCTATTCGGCGTTGAACTTTTGGGTTATTGATGGGGTATGTAGTCTCGTCGAGATGCAATGGATGCCATTCTTCGTCCTCAGTTGGATTATCTGCCAGGTTGCGGGGGTAATCAGTCCGCCGGACCTAGCGAGTAGGTTTTACAGAGTCGACTATATCCTTCCGAGTCATCACACCTGGGGAGTGTTAATGACTATCTTTGGACATGGAGCAAACAACCACTTGGGCACCAATTTGACGGTGTGCTTTGTTTGGCTAGGTAAGCGCTCTTCTGGTCCCGAGATAGAAGCTGGGCTAACAGTATGATACAGTTGTTAGTGTGGTATGGGGAGTATTTGGAAACTGGACCCGGTGGAAGCGGGCACAGATATTAACTGCGGGTAACGCCTAGGCTTTCTTGTATGAGTTTTAGCGTTTGAATTTGTTGGAAACATTTACTGACGTTTTGAGGGCTCGGTTTTTGGAATGTTAATATTACGAGTACCCGGGAAAGGCATAATAATAAGAAAGAGATAATGTAGCGCAAAAATCATTCGAATTAAGTTTATTAAAGGACCAGATGAAATTTATGCCCTGCAAACCTCCTCTGAACGACAGCCCCAACAAATCTCTGTCGTCTTTGTGCGAACTATAGGCACAATAGCGTCTTCGCCACCTTCTATACGACTCCCCGTCGTCCCTATCATTACTGATTCCACCGATTTCAACATTTCATCACTGTATTTGATAACTCTTGTCTTGCAATAATTTCCATCCAGTCATAGATCGATATCTAACCGAATCAAACCGCTTCGGAATACTCAGAATGACAGACAGATGTTCTTTTGGTAAGTCATGGTAATTTTTGCTCGGCGAAAGAATCTATTGCGTCAAGAACATATATTTTCACCCATGATCTTCATATGCTTATAAGTTCTATAAAAATATAGTTGGAAGCTCTACACTACCCGCACTACCCGTAACAGAAACAAGGCGACAATATGTATGCCTTCTCCGATTGCGGAACACTCTCGCCCACCGCCACATTGACATCAGTTAGAGGTTCTGCAGAAAACTTCTATTTACAATACAGTAATCACAACGTCCAACTTTTTCCGGTATCTCGCCCACTTGCGCTGCTTTCGTCTCTGAAATCACTGTCAGCATGTTCGGATCTCAGTGGTCTTTTATGGGAAGATTTGACTCGTTATCATGTAAAATATGTATTCTGCAGAGAGTACTATCATAACGTCAATAATATCGAGGGTGCCTTTATCGGTCAACCCATCGAATCTCATAAATCAGTAACCAAATCTCACGAAATTCGTGGAGGCTATGTAAGTACTTGAGTAGGTTTCACGTTCCTTATTGCGGCAACTGTATGAGTTCCATCCACTCAGTGGAAAGCGTGAAGCCTCACGCCAACCATACATGCCAACTCACAATACGGCTCTTCATGGCAGTTGTCTCATCAACTTGCTACAGTTGTCTATTCTGTGGTCTGGCGGCTCCCGAGGTGGTTCGGGTACTACTCTAACACAAGTTTTTAAGTGTTAAATTTCCAAACGAGTACAAGCTGAGTGCCCTGAGTGCTCGCAAGGATTCTTCTGACAGGAGAAGCCTGGAGAGGAAAATAGACCAGCATCTGGAGTCTTTTCTCGGTGACACACTGGACATATGAGGCTAGGACAATCTTATCGACTGCTGATATGGCGACGGGATCTTGTCTCGAGCATACTTATATACCTAAAGTAGAAGTTAGCTTCAGTTAGAAAAGTGCTAATACTAGTGATATTCCATGATTTTGGCCCCGAAAAACTGGGATAAACCCCAGGACCCAAGGTTGCTACAACCACCTGTCCATATGCTGAACCATTGACTCAGACTGAAAGGGTAGATGCAAATCGCGAGCCCGATCTCAAGGTCACACTAATTCAGCGCAGGTCCACTTCAATCGTAAGTGAATACGTAGATATGTGTCACTGAATTGCTCGGGTGCTCCTTGGAGATCCACAGGTAGAGTATAAAGGCCTAGCTTGCGGTGAGGTTTAAGCGAATACGGGAAATATTTAACTTATCGTCAAGTAGATGATCAGTAACATTATTGCTTTCAGCGGGAATCGAGTTGACGGCTCGCTCATTGGATGGTGGGCTCGGTGGGAGTCATGACGATATTACCCCTCCGCGGCCAATGCCGCGATGCATCGCAATCACTACCACACCCTCCACGCCACATCCCACGCTACCCTTGTCGCTCGCTACGCGAGTGCTGGGATACATCTTATCCTGGTCGGTGCCCTGCGCTTGCCGCATTGGCAGAAACCCTCTCAATTTATCTCACAGCGACCGCCCTCTCCATCGTTCATTGTTCCACTCCAGCATCGGACAACCACACACCACGCACTCAAGAAACGACTCTGCCCATTCACATCGCCCGAAAAAGCCTCGCTCCCGTGTGTTTGTCGCGCCAGCAACTGCTTAAACCGTGTCAGGCCTTGCAGCCAGCCTTTCGAGAATAATCGCTGAAACACAGGCTCTCTTCGGTTCGGCGGCAGCAGCAGCCTCATGCTGGACGTGCAAAGTCTCTCGCTTCAGCGACGTGCAAGATCCACCGACCACTCCCGATCTTACGCGGGATTATCCTCTCTGCGCCGCTTCCTTCTCCATCCGGAGGTGCTGGCGCCGCAGCCTGGTTAACTTACTACAATCACCAACCACATTGAACATTCTATTCTTGGGACACCTTCAGCCCTCGAGCCTTGTGAAGACGGCTGCCTGCGTGTGTGTGGTTTACGGTTATATCATTGTGCTGCTGCTGGCTTTCTTGCCGCAAGTTCATTCCGCCCGTTCGCTTGGTCACATTCTTGATTCCTGGGTCTTCGCATCAGACCTGCGGTAGCTGCGCGCATTTATCCTACTTCGGCCGCGTCTTAATCTTTTCAGCAGAAAGATCTGTCCAATAACCGTGCACAGCCACCGGAAGGGATAAGTAATTCCTTTTGGTTTAGTCGTTAAGATTCGTCGGAGCATCGACCGACCCGTCACAAGATTACTCCGATAGCCAAAAGCAGCAGGAACACATATATTACCCAGTACAATCAGATGCCTTACTGGAAAGGTGAGAAATGGGCATGGTACGTTTCGATACTTTCGTTTGGATTTGTCGTCTAACAATTGTGGATCATGACTGACTCGTCACAGCTACTCTTGCACAAAGGGTCACCGGAGCTCGAAATGTACGCACTACGACAGAATCCTATACAAGGTACGGAAACCTGGGAGGCCTCTCAACAATTGCCCACATATACTACCGGACTCAATACCTCCGGGGACGTTTGTCAATACATCTGCGGAATCTATGGCAAATGGACAACCACCAACGGAAGCGTGTAATTGCACGAAGAATGAGCTTGTGCAAGTTGCTATTCCAAAAGGTATTACCGCTGGCGAGTTGAGTTGGATGTTGGGTTCATGCATTGCCCACCATCAGGCATCTGAAATGTGGTTAATGTGAACATGTAGTGAAAAGCTGCTCTTGTCTTATACCTGAGACTGCTAGTGCTATCCCCCCACCGCCCCCTCCTGATCACATCAACGCGCCACAATCCGGAGTCAAGAAGGGTAGAATCAACAAACGACCCACTGCTAGACGGAAAAAGAGTATAGTGTCAGACGAGGTCGCGGAAGCCGTTAGGACCGAAGCCATTCGGCAGGAGTTAACACAACCAGAATCACTATGTGTAGCAAATGGGGACGCTTTAACCGCTGCAAGCAGGGCTCCTTGTACCCAACCCGGATGGCAAGCCTTCGATGTGCTTGTAGGGCCAGCGCCAAATCAACCGCACGTCAACTTTCTAAAACGCCTAGTTCCTCGAGATGACCCTTCTGCAGATCCCAATCACCCCCTAGGACCTACAGTGTCGGAAATGAATGGATACTGGCCCAATCGGGCTCCTGAATCGCCACTTATTTCACCTACTGTTGGAGGGATTGACCATCTTTCACTATCTCAGAATGGAGACTCGGCATTTCCTGCTAGTCCCACCGCTGCTGGATTTCATGGAACTTATGGCAGAGTACCGAACGATGAAAATAATTCTACTTTTATCGATCCTTTTCAAAAACCTCAAAAATTTTACTCGACTTCTGCTCTTAGCTCAATACCTCAACAATCGGTTGCTCTATTCCCTGCGGCAACAATCGACCGATGCACTGGCTTAGTGGGTGACAAAGTCAATGGCCACATCAAGAACCACGTTTCTCCAATTTCATCGCCGACAACGATTAATGGAGGGGCAGAAGGAAATGTGACCGTGGAGCTCTCTCCCTGCGAGTGGGCCTTGATACAGCAGATTCGTACCGCAGGGATTGATATTGCGGAGTTGAGCAAAATTGTCGGTAACCCACAGGCAGAGATGGCGTTTACCCTACGTAAGTGTAATGGTACGGATGGCGACGCAAGCCTGTCGAGTAATGCCACCACTCCCTACACAAATCTGGACTCTGCGCGTAGTTCTCCTTCTGCCATTAACGGAGGCGGCGAATGTTGCAATGGGGGTATTCGATCGTCTCATAATGCCCCTTCGCCAATCAACAAGGTCCCAACTCCTGGTAGAAGCTGCTGCACGGACGCGAGCGGAACTAAACAGCCGGAGTCTATGGATCTTGGAAGCCCTAGGTGCAAGTGTGGGGAAGCTTGCCTCTGCGTTCCTTGCGCCGATCATCCCCACAATCCGGCAATGCTCGCGCATATCAGGAAGAATATGCAGCTTATGGAATCGCCGCAACAGCAAATTTTTGATGCGTCCCATCTAGGTGGAGGGTGGTATGAGGATGAAATTGGAGATACAGGAGAAATGGGGGATTTCGGCGACTTTATTATTTGCGATTACCAGTATGGATCTACGATAAGGTGCAGCGAGGGAATTGGCGGGTGCAAGTGTGATGAAGGATGCACGTGTGTTGGCTGCCTCATGCATGGTGGACACGATGGCATACCACTGGAATTGTCGAAAGGGGAAAACGTGGTCTGAGATTTCTGGGATTAGCAGGCGTTCGACGGCGTGGATAACAAAAGTCACTCGATTGTGGGTACGGCGTTATGGTGATTTCTTGCATTTGAGAGGGGGCATGTAAAGAATAGGGTCGGGCTGGAGTGGAGATACTGCTGGATGCATCATGAAACTCCTGGGTTGGCATGGCTAGGGATTATGTGTTCTTTGTGTTTATATGGGGCGTAATGAGCGGGTGTCATATTCCGTTGCTTCTTGCGTTTCTAATACTTTTGCTTTCAGCCTGGCCATACATACAGATTCGCAAGCTGTTGACTGATATTGGCTGTTACTAGAATGTGGTTGAAATACTTACTGTGGAGTGCTCTCATTCCCAGATTTTCTCGTCACTCGCAAGCTCGAGTTTGAACTAGTGAATAACGGGAGCTTCTACTCTAGGCGATAATTCCTTAACTAGTATGCAGGTATCGGCGTGTGGCTCTGGGTAGAATACCGCCTGTCCCCGTCGCCCACAAGCGCCGAAACGTAACTAGTAGATTACAAGAGAAAACTGCCAGACAAAAACACCCCCACTGGTTCTTAGTTTTCTTGTACCTGGATGGGTACATGAAGTTGGCTGCAAGTAATTTCTAAACAGACATTTGGAGTAATTGGATTTACATCCCGGCTTCCCTCGGGAGCACTCGGTGATTCCTGTCTTATCAGGCAGTGATGCAATAAACGCCAGGCTATCATGGTTCGACACTCTAAGTTGGTGCTATAAATACCAAAGTTAGAACCCGTTGTTTTGTTCCCTTTTGTCCATTAGACACACCTTTCCCTCCGTTGAACTGACCAACTCCCTGGCAGATTATTAGAACCTAAAATCAAATCCTTCCAACAAACAAGAATTGATGATGCTTAGCCAATCTGGCGGTATAAGTAATAGGTACTATAAACATGAGCTTCACTCTCGCTCAATTAGCATACCCGAAAATTTCCGATTTCTTAGCATCTACACGATTTAATATTGTAATATTTGGTTTCTCTGGTACGTGAGGTTGGAGACAGGATGGTGAAGGATCGGTGGGCAGATAAGTAGAGAGAGGAAGAAGAAGAGGAAGAGGGACGGCGATGCAGACCGAGAGGCCTATGGTCACTCGGAGCATCTACGAGTTGCTTATCTAAAACACGCGAGTCCCAAACAAACACTTCCCAGAATGTTTTTACACTCAAAATTTCGCACATACCGGAGTTTGAAACCAAATTGATGCTGTAAATGCCATGCTTTAGGTGCTGCAAACACAATGGCTCAAAACCCGGCGCATTCACTTCAATCTCTTTGTCCGCAGTGCCAGAGATGGTCGCTATTTCCTATATATGATGTGCGGACTTCTAATCTTACCCACAGTCTCACCTCGACCATCCTTCATAGGTTTTTAGGCTCCTTGTCGAAAATTCCACTTTGTGGCAAGGACCGCTACATTGATTTCATTCCCCTTGGATCTATCACGATTGGTGTAATTTGCCGGGTCTCCATAAGTGATTATTATCATTGGATGTTTGTGGCAGTGGCGGAGAAGTGTACGACATACAATACATATCGGGACGCCTACCGTTGGATAGTTATAAAAAGAAGGGTTAGGGAGATACTGCTAGGTTAAAATATTCAAAATACACAGCATGGGTACTTAGACCGTTCCTCCGCAACATACCGGCCGATATTCGCCAGATTATACGGTACTTCTACCAGTGCTATCACCTGTCACCAACAGTCCCAGTTTATTCTTCTCCCTAACTACCAACGCTTTTTCTCCTCGTCTCAGTTTGTCTGGTCCCTAACCTCTTCGTATCATTCTTTTATTCATTTCATTCGGCTGAAGCTCAGCATCCTGCTACTACGAAGATACGCTCCCTCAAAACCCTTCTGATCTTTCACGCTCTCCCTCCTCCTTTTATACTACCACCACAAATAGCCTTTCACGCGAGACAGGCTGGCCGGTGTACCCGCTTAGAGAAGGGACGTAATCGGACTATTGACGAGATGAAAGAAATCCGGCTTTTTCCTTGAGCTCTCGGGTACTCACGAGCGATGATATATAGCACATGAGAGGCAGGTAATACTAGATTCTTTCTCTATTTAATTTATCAAACATTCACCAAGGCAACCAGGGATTTGGATATGAGAATAGCAGCTGTTGATCTTGATTTGCATTGTTCTCTCTATGAAAGGATAGCTGGTGGCAGTAAGAAAGAAAGAGGAATGACTGCAAAATATTCTTCGAATGGATAGCATCAGCCCAATCGTTTTTCTAACCTATCTAATTTTGCTACTCTTGCTAACCTTCAACTTCAGTTCCATTACCAACAATCAGACATCTACCGAATTCGAAAGCAGCTTCAAGGGACGATTACTATGTAGCTCTCTGGGCTGACACAAGAGCTACCTATCATATGTTTTACAAATTTGTTGAGTTGTTTTGGTAGGTTACTTGAACCCTTCTGTTTCAGAGCGTTACTACAAGTTGCCTCATAGCTTGTACTAACTCGAACTAGTGAAATGACAATAAAACCTGTGTTCCTCTGAACACCGACAGTTACCTTGAGAAACTCACCAGACTCTTCACCCACAAAAAGGAAATCATCGGACATATCGCCCAGGAACTAGTCTATCAACCCGCTCCCATATAATTAGAAGCAAGATAGAATTCTCAGTGGAGGTGCTTGTGAAAGAGCCGAAGAATCTGGAATCGGAGAGTTTGTCGTATGACAGCAAGGATATTGATACGTTCTACGTTGAAATCCACGGGGGGAAGATGTTTATATTTCCTGTTTATTGTGCAATTTGCGTGATCGTGAGTGTCGTTCTTCCACATGAAAGAGACAGAGTTGAGGATTTCGCCTACGCGTTAGTGGCAATGCTAGTCGGACTGTTTATATACTCAGCTGTAGAATTTCTAATGCTAGGAGTTGATTTTGATGTTGCGATATAGGGAGAACCGCGTGTATAGACTATTGTATAGGGAAGGAGAGAGGGAGAGAAGGAGAGGAAGACTCCAGGTATATACAAGAGTTATGTGCTTTGTCCCTTACCGGGTGCGCTACCATCAGCCCTTAGTTTGTAGTTAGCTCGGTCAGATCTATGTGTGCCACTTTTGATGTTGCATATATGAATTGCCTCCACTGTATGGCTTATGGGCTTCAGCTGGGAAGATAGAGATCATGATCTCATGATGATGATGGTCGTTTCGGACCTAGCTGGAGATGCCAGCTGAGTGCGCATACATGCGTACAAGGCATACTCTGAATGCCGTATATAAGATCACACAAACTCCCGTAATCTAGAATACACAAGCTTCTCTAGCAGTCACTATTTCAACATTTATGTTACGATATGGAAGTTGGGGAGAATCGTGTGCGTGTATTCTATGGTACAGAGAAAAGAGAGAAGGAGAAAGACTCGAGATATATACAGAAGGCATCAGCCCCTGCAGCAGGACCGTGTATCAGACCTGTAACATCATGTACATCTGTAACAATTTATGTTGAAATACTGATTGCTAGAGAAGCTTGATTCTACTATCTAAGAGGGCCACAAGGCCATATATATACGGTACGAGCACGTACGTACTCATCTAAATGTTGAGACGGCTGAGCTCCGTCAGCCCGTATCAGAGCCATCTCCTTCAGCCCGTATCAGAGTCAGCCCCGTCAGTCCGTATGAGAGCCAGCCCAGTCAGCCCGTATGAGGTCTATTTATGCAACAATTTAAGATGATGTTCGATCGAGTGAGAACCTATGATGGTGATTGAGAAAAATCGAATTGCTTGCCAGTTTTACACTGGCGAATTTGGTGATATTACAAATACCGATTTTTCAAGCGTATGTTTACTTTGCTTCATTTCAAAATACCATCTGATTTGTAAAAGTGGAGTAACTACTCTGAAGTTGAGCGACATGCAACATGAAGAAGATTTGATCACTATACAGGCTGTAATTCAAATAATTACTATCCCTACTCTTGCTCTGTCAAATAAGTTTTTAAACTTTAGGGGTTGTGGTTGTGCTATTAGATGGTTTGGACTTAGTATACTTAAGTACATGCTCGACTCGCTGCACTCAAGTAAACTCTACTCACATCCAACTCTACTAGCAAGTGATGCTTCAAATTGACACCTTAAAGAGTACTGATGAATGATGTGGCAAGTACATCTCTCAAGTACACTCCCCAGTACGCTCTCAAGTACACTCCCGAGCACGCTATCAAATACGCTCCCAATTGCACTCGATGGCGCACTCCCAGCCTACTTGGCTCTACGCTCCCAAGTACACTCTCAAGAGGCAAGACACTCCCAATCTCACTTGACTATATGCTCCCATGTATGCTCCTGCATGCTCGATCCAGAGACTTGCTGAGTTGCAGGTGCCAGGCACCAGGAGGCGTGTGGCAGGTGGTGTGAGGCGGGCAGTGTTTGGCGGGCGGCGTGTGGCGTGTGGCGAGTGGCGGGCGGCATATGGTGGCCGAAATCATGACGTCGGTCGATATCATAGTCTGAACCTTATCTTTAGCGCGCCCACCGCGACAAGATCTCACGATGCCTCACGGTCATGGTATTGACAATTGCACCCTTAGATTCTGCAGGAAAGGTAGACAATTGGATCTTAGGGAGAGCAGATCTCCGACTCAGGTTTTTCTGCGGAATCTGCTGCCCGCTTCCCATCGATTTTGGGCGTATGTGTGCGCGTTCGGATCGAGGTGATGGCGATGATGGCGATGGCGATGGCGATGGCGTTGGTGATGGTGATCATAGTACCAGAAGCACTTAGACAAGTAGGTTGGCTACATCAACATCAGCGTCAAAGCTTCCACAGACTTAGAGTTTTCCATCAGCCAAAAGCTTCCCGTGGAAAACTCTACTCTTCCCGAAGCGCGGCTCTCTCAAGCGCAGCTCTCTCAAGGGCAGCTCTCTCAAGCAGGCTCTCAAGCAGGCTATCAAGCAGGCATTCAAGCGCCAGCGGGCTCTCAAGCGGGCTCGCAGTGAAAGTGTGTACAGTACCGGTATAACAGCGAAGACTGTAGGCAGTAAAGACAGGTATAGGTCCATCTCCGGCCGCCAGCCGTATATAGTTCCATAGGCCCACGCGCACATCTCTATGAATCGACTATAGATGACTATAGACTGCGCGTCGCGCAGGGGTCCACGGGAAGCTTGCTATGAGCTGCGCGTAGCGCAGCCTATAGTCGATTTGCACTTTTGTCGATAGATATTGTTTTTTGGCAGTGTTTGTTTTGTTTTTAGGGGAAGTGGGACTCGCAACTTTGCTTTTTGTTTCTTTGTGTTACAGGAGACACGGGGAGGAAACATGCCATGGCCGCTAGCGGCCGAATGCAATATGATTACAAACAAACAAACTCTACTAGCAAGTTAATCTAGCCGCAGTTTTTATCCACAACCAATCCATTGGTCACTATCGCAGCTGTACCTCTTGCATATTTACGACCTTCGAGATATGTTACGATCCCTTTGCATCTACCACGCTTCCTGACATGCATGCAGTAGAACTTCATCTTGTTCCTCGGCACTTCAACGTATCTCTTCATCAGGGCATATACTGTCTTCGACTTACGCCTAGTTGTGCCACCATTCAGATAGCCTCTCACCAGCGAAGACCAGCCACATCAATCCGTTCTCACACTTTAAGAAAAGCCTGTACAAGTGCTAAATACCACCTTGCTAGTCGAATGATAAGATTGCGTGTATCACGTTTGGGTCCTGAGCTGCCACAGCATGATCCTACGTCGATTACGAGCGTATCTACGGGCACGTTATTAGGTATACATTACACGTGATCTGTAGAAGACGATTGTTTTGATCTCTTTGAAGGGGATGAATGTGATGATGAAACCCTATGGAATGGGTTGTAGAGTGACGGCTGCCTGGGTACTGCCACCCATATCATGTGAGAGAGGTGATCGGACAGCCCAAAGAGAAGGGATGACAATATCTGCTTCGGTCGGTACAGCTGATCAGGGCGGGTGCTGCTTCTTAACACGCTAGTGGTCGTACTATTATGTGTGTCCTTACAACCAGTTGGTAGCATTAACAGAGATATATTTTGTGCTTTCTAACGAGACTGCCATTTGTCTTTCAGTTGCCGGGGCATCTGGATGAGGTAACAATCCCGTGTAATTAGTGGTGATCTCTGTTGTATACTGTATATGTGCAATTGTACGAGTACTATGACGATATGATTTATCCCTCTTGTTCTCAGCCATAGTAGCTTGAGAAGGGTGAGCTCAAAGCAAACAAAAAGCAAGACGAGAACATCGAGTACCTTCCATTCCAAAAAGAACAAAAAGAACAGTTTATACCCAAAGAGAACAAACTGAAATCTCTATCAATGTAAACCAACCGCCTTCTAAGCCCAACTCGATCATTTGGAACCTTACAATCCTCCTTGTTTATATATTCTCTTCCCTCCATCCTATAGATCATTTCTAGTCGCATAAATGACAACTTTATCTTGTGCAAACTGTCTGTAGCCCTTGCCATATCCCGGCTTCAGCTTTCCCTGGTTGGCTTACCTTACTCCTGTCCGTGCACTCCTTGGATCACTTAGCACACCCGATTCATTCGCTATGATTGACAAACTTCTTGCTCATTATCGGACTCTGGATATTGTTTGAAATAGCTAGCGAATTCCCTAAGATGCAAAAATGTATCCTTGCTAGTAATACTGTAGACCTCTCCGCCATACCGGTAAGGTCCCTCTGGCATCATCTCCCCCATGAATACCTGCACAGCACCATCAAACGTCTGTGATATCAAGCGCACGATCTCAAAATCGTAGTTGTATATGCATACGCCCTCGTCAGTAACAAAAAGTATCATCTCTTCGCGTTCGCCTTTCAGGTGACCATATTGTCCAGGATTGTAAAGCCCGAACTCGCGCTCGATGTGGTAGGTGTAGTTCTCATACACTGGAGTTTGTTTGTTTGTAATCATTTTGCATTCACCCCCGAAGGGAGGTGCCCAGCTAAGTTACCATAAACCGGCCGACCACTGGTGGTCATGGCATTTAATTAACATTTTTATACCCCTGTCCATCGGAAACTTCCTGTCCATCCGTCGGCTAAGTTACGGCCACTAGCTCACGCAACACCTACTTCTGACTCAGG
>Ga0307515_10004576_pt1 | contig 28473 bp, 15 predicted proteins | sample 17_EM_MG_FD_194513 | JGI IMG/M metagenome (GOLD analysis project Ga0307515, IMG submission 194513) | Populus trichocarpa ectomycorrhiza microbial communities from riparian zone in the Pacific Northwest, United States - 17_EM | ecosystem: Host-associated > Plants > Roots > Unclassified | place... | reverse complement strand
TCGTTTTTTAGCTCTAGTAAATAGTTTTTCGTTGAAATAGCTAGCTTTCTTAATCTTTCCCTGACATCTTTCATAGGTTTGTCGCAGCAGTTCTCACAATTAGCTGAGATTCCTAGAATTTGTCATCTACAGATGAAGCATGTGGATGATTATTTTTGTTGAAGATTTGGTTTCAAATCAGTAATTTTGGAATGCCGCACAATGAAAACGACAAGCAATCAAATTCTAGACGAAGTTGATTCGATTTTTGGATGGAAGAGAAGAAAGAAAGAGAAGGGTTTGGTTTTAAACGATTATAAACAAAAGGAAGGAATCCAACCTCACTAATGGTTGACTAATCTAGGGTTTTTTTTTTCTTCTTGAATATGTACGAGAATATATAAGAGTATAGTTAGCAACTTAGCATTAAATTACAAAACTACAAGGACAGAATTTAATATTAATTACTAAATCCACAATCTAACTGTTAAGATTTATGTTTTTTATGAGGAGATTTTAATTTTAAATCTTGGAAAGGGTAGTGGACTGAGAATTAGAGAGAATAAAATTACTTCTTTCTATAATGTATAATGTATGTAGCATTTGATTCTTGTCTTGAAATATAAAAAATAGAGATAATGAAAATAGAGAGAACGCATGTGTATATATATATTAAAAATACAAAAAATCACTTTAAAGGAATCAAAATTATTCTAGAAAAAAATGTTTTATATCTTCATCTCTTTTTACTATTCAAAATATACATCACATTAGTTTTGTTTCTGATCATCAATCATTATTAATAATTTAATTCTTTTCTTTTCTTTTCATTAACATTTAATTTATGAATATATAAAATATCCTTAAAAATTAACTATAATATCCTTAAAAATTGTTCTGTTATATATATATATATATATATATATATATATATATATATATATATATATAAAAAAAAAGCCATCAACGTTTCACTATGTCCCTAAACTCATCATTGTGGAATGAAAAAATATGACTATTTTGTCCTTCTAAAAAAGTCATTTAACTAGCTGTTAGGGATAATTTAATATTTTCTATATGGTTCATTTGTCATTCTCATATTGATTAGGGATAAATAGATCTTTTAACATTTCAAATGCACAGTGAAATTGCTTAAACAGTCTTAAAAGCAAAATTTTTACAATTAAGGTCCAAGGGGTTTTTTCTTTTTACGTTTTGCTAGCATAGTTAAATGATTACATTGCTCTTAAAAGAAAAAAAAAATTAAAACTTGTGTCAAGATGTGTTTTTATATTTTCATCATGGCCTTTTAGTTATAATCAATATAAGTGAGGGGAAATTTAATCTTTTAATATATATATATATATATATATATATATATATATATTAAAAGATAAAAAATGGTTGGTACGGGCAACACATGTTAGAGAGTGGGAGGTATCAATGCTCTTTGAATGACACGTGTGGCGTCTCCGGCCCAATGGCCAAGCGCCACTTTCCATGATAGTGTTGGAAGCGCCGCACCGTTCTCTTTTAGGCAGTCAGGCGTGTGTGCATGGCGGAGCAATGATTGGGCTCCAATAGATTTATTTTTCTTTTCTGTCCTTTTTCCACTCTCATCGCCTGAGATTCTATTTTTTTAAAAAAAAATTTCTTTAGAAGGTTATCTTATTCTTATTCAATTTTTGTTTTGTTATTAAATAAGATCTTTAAAATTTTTTAAGAATATTTAGAGGGTATATTTTTATAATATTGACAAACATTTATTTATTCTATTGACCATTAATTGGTTTTTTTTTATTGTTGTTTGTTTTTTTAATTATATTATTTAATTAACCTAGATCATTGAACTAATTATAATTAATGACGTGAATCCAGATTTTTCCTGCCTTTTATTTTAATGTTATTTTTTTAAAAAAAATTAACCCTATCTAGTTATTTCTGTAACCATTAACCTTCATTTTATTTTATTTTAATTTGTACAAGACATCACATAAAGTTAATTGTCTTCACCCTCTGACCCAGTTTTTTTTTCAGGACTTGCATCATTAGAAACGAAGACGACCACTAACCCCAGTCAAAGAAATTAAGATAACGCATTGGAGATTGTAAGTTTTACTGCCACCCTTTTTTTTCCAGTCAGTTTCATGTGTCTGGAGGAACGTGACAGTGCACCCACCCACCCACCACCTCTCGAGTCCAAGCAGCATTCATGGATACCTTAGTGACCAGAAACAAAGAAATAATGCTTGGAATTTGCTCATGCCATTCATATTGCTTTTAATTCTCGGTGCCATGTCCTTGTGTCACTTTGCTTGTGATGCCAGTTTCCAGTTTGACTATGAGGAACCGATTAAGGTGTTTCATCTTAACGTGTGGGATTTCTATAAGAAGACGCAAAGTGCCTCAGCACACCTTAATTAATGCTCCGCATAATATATTATTATTAAAACCCTTTAAATCTGTGATATTTTATTATTTTCTTGGTAGTGATGATTGTGGAAGCTTGGGTCCTTGAACGTCTGACATTGAAGTCAGAACATACAGTACTTTCGTTTCTGGGTACTTCTAATCTTTAACATTATCCATATTGTCTCTTGTCTATACCCAATTGCTTACCATGGGCAATTATTCGAAAGAAAACATTGAAATTGCCAGTCAATGCACCAAATGGCCTCATTTTAGCCTCTCTTTTTTAAAAAAATTAGGTCTCCATATATATTTAACACTATAGATACGATCCTAAATGATATTTAAGCTCTAGCTAGCCACTTGTTGTTATCTTACGTCTTCCATTTACATGATCTCTATTTTCTCATATTATTTTGTCAGGAACATCAACTTTAACGGATCAAATTGGAAAGCAAAATCCTGGCGGGTTCAAGCTCTACTTATTTTGTAGGCCAAAAAACAAAAGCTGCGTGTCTCTGCAACACTCTTTGTTTCTAATTACTTGTTGGTGGACAAATGGCCATGGAGTTTCCTTTCTTTAACGCCGAACCACTTTAGTAGAGAGAATCGTGATTAACTCCTCGCCATTGCAACTAACAATAACAACCCTATGTTGAGCTTGGCAATTCAATTAAGTGATAAAAACTCTCAAATCTCTTCTTGGTTCAATAAGCTTAATTGGGGCTCTTCTTGATTGACGTGTACGTAAACCTACAAACATTTATACATGAAGCCTCAACAAAAAAAAAACATATTCGAAATAAAAATTAAATGATGGCTATTTTTCACGTGACAATATATAGATGTATATATCTGGTTCCGATAGCTGAGAAGATTAAGAAAGAAGCTAAGAAGACTAAATATTAATTAGTGTAAAAGGATGATATTCAACAAAAACTAGAGCAATAATTTCCTAGACCTTGAAGGAGTAATCTTGATAACAAGACCAGGGTAAACATCATCGGGATCGTGAATATGAGGATTCTCCTCCACGATAAAAGGGTCGCCACACTTATCACTGATGGTGTGAAGGGTTTCTCCTTCCTTTACAACATAAATTTCATCGCAAGGTCGGTCCAATATTTGATTTCCTTTGACAGCAACAAAATCATGGTGATGATCATCATCGTATGTGGGAGATGCTTCTCTTAAAGAAGTAAACAGTATTAGGGCAAGAAGGACTAGGGCACAATACCACGTAGCTGCATCAGCTATGGACGTTGATGTAAACATAGGCTTGTTTGAGACCTTGGAAGCCATGAGAGGATTAAAGAGAGAGAGGTATATGGAGAAGAAGATATGGGAATCCTTGGGATTTTATAGAAAGATGGGAGGTTGAGATGATGGGCAACGATTGAGGTGTGAGGAAGAGGGGTCAGTCAGTTTTGGCGGTTTTTTATGGAGGAGGTGGGTTTTGCTGGGGACTTGACAAAATGGCCACGATTGTGTTGCGTGATTCACCTTCTTGATGAGCCAAAGATTCGCCCCAAAAAAGAATTCTTTATAGAAAACGACTTTTATGCTTGCATGATGTTTGATTTGGTTGAGTTTTCTAAAAAACAAAACCCTAACCATCCCCTGACGACGAAGTGGATTATTGAGGGGTTAAATTATAATTATTATAGTATAATTTCGGGGTTGGATTTACTTGCAAACCGCTCCATGCAAGACAGGAACTTTTCAGCTTAAAACTCCACTTGAAATATCGTATCAGTGTGGCCTAAGCATATCCCATCAGCCTTCAAAAATGTTTTTTTACCTCTTTCTCGTTTGGATAAATAAGGAGATTAACGGAGGAGAAATACATTCTTTATTTGGATAAAAAAAAATCAGTGGAAGTTAATAATTTTATACACTTGTAGTTAATTAGAAAGCCAAGGGATTAAGTGACAAATAAAATTGAAAAGAATTAAAAATATAGAGTTGGATTTTTTAAAAATTCAAAAAAAAATAATAAATTATTAAGTTAATATAATAATATATATAAAAAAAAACTATAAAGCAATTTCCCCTCGATATGAGGATGAGAATTTGAAGTTAAAAACCAACCTGCATATTCCTCTTTTCCCTTCATTCGAAATTTACTTCCTAAACAAGATAAATCTCAATTTCTCTCCCTTCCATTCCCTCCATTCACTTCTTTCCCAATCAAACTGTTAAAAAATCGAGGATAACTTCGGACAAAGAGCAAGAATTATAATCAAATCCAATCTATTGGCATGCTCTACGCTGTAGATTATACATATATAAAAAGTTGAATGTAAAAAAAATATTTATATTATAATTAAGAAATATTTTAACATTGTTATTAAATTCGGCCTAACAAGTCAATCTTAAAACTTCCCAACTTGATCTTTTACTTAATTTGAGTTTTAGATTAAATCGTGTGAGAGTTGTTCTGACATGACCCAATCAACTTGACGAGTCCAAAAACAACTCTGGGTGATAAAAAAAAACATAATTTGGCTTTAATTTGTTTTTTTTCAAAATGGCATCTTTTTTTTTTTTAATATTAAGACGGTGGTATATTGGATAGATAAGGGCTTCACAACTTAACCCACAAACTCGTAACCCGGATCATGAACTTAACTAGGTTTAATAACTTTATTTTTATTATTTTGTACTTAATTATATAATAACAAAATTAGAGAATCATAAAATCGAGCATCAATCAAATACCAAGATGTTTATTTGAAACTGCAATAATTTTAAAGAAAACAAACTAAAATAAATTATGAATTTCAATTCAAAATCAATCAAATATTAACTGATAAAATAAAATAAAAAAACTTATTTTATTGTTCATATGAACAATACAAGCAGTTGATTTCACCTCAATTTTTTATTTTTTTTATGATTTTAGTATAGTGCTAGGTTATTTTCCACGCAATCACATTGGCTTGGACAAAAAAAAATGGAACATAAAAAAACAATATCTGAAGCATAGAAATTTTTTTTACTATAATTAAATTCAGTATAACAGTTTTAATTTGAAAAGTTTTAACTCAACTTTTTATTTAGCCTGAGTTTGAAATTAAATTATATAAATTGTCTCGATGTGAACTATATATTTGACTACAAGCAGACGATTTTACCTAGAATCTCTCAATGTTTTTAGTATAGTACGAGGTTATTTCTCATGTTATCATTGTGGCATAGACAAAATAATTTGAAATGTAAAATTGTTATATTAACATCGTAAAAAACTTTCTGGCATTGTCACTAAATTTAGTATAACAATTCAAACTTTAAAAATCATAATCAAAATTTTTGTTTAGCCCAAGTTTTAAATTAAATTATATAAAAATTGCCCCAATATAATCTAATCAATATAACCTATTAAATTAAGCAGATCCAAAGAAAACAAAATTAAAGGAACAAAAGAAAAAAAAAGCTAGATTCACCCTAGTCAATCCATCTCTACTAGATTAAATTAATTTTTTTAATTTTATTATACAATAAAAAAATATAAAAATTAATTTTCAACAAACTTAATATTAATAAATTAATATTAAGTAATAAAATTCAATAAAAATCTGACATAAAAAATAAAATTGAAAGAAATCAAAGGGGCAAAAAAAGCTCAGGAATGCAGGCAGATCCGCGTGCTTGGACAAATGTTTTTATAAGAAATGGACCTTAAGAGAAAAAAAAAACCGACAAACTATCTCTCGCATAAAAAGAAATATTGATCCCCCAAAACTCGAATCTACAACCTTCGGGTAATTAGAAACACATGTTAAACAATTGAACTACAAGACAAAAATGTTTTAATTAATACGATTAAAAGATATATTAACCTGGTTTAATGTTCAATGATATAGAAAGAGAGAAAGAAGGGTGGCAATAAGAGAATTTCCATTGATAGAGAGATAATCAAGATAATTAACCACACTTTGTTTGAGTTCTACAATTACTTCCAGAACCCCACAATATGAATACAGAGATGGATTCTTATGTAGCTTTGGAAAAGCTACAGAGAAGCTTTTCTATCAATCAATCCCTTCAACCTCTATACAAAAACAAAATTTGGGGCGACCAAATTTTACAGGTCAGGCAGCTATTGAAAAAATATACGCTCCTTATGAAGCCACTCTGTGTTCAGCCCATTTCCACACGCTCAGCAAACCACTTCCATCCCCGGTGAAAAATAGGCCATCCGGACCTACTTGAATTGTTCTGACTACTTGTTTTGAAAATATCCTGCCCCTCTCACTAAACCTAGAATCAAGAAAGGACAGATACAGATATCATATAGGGTGCCAAAGATATAGAATATTCATCGACTGGAAGCGGCAAATGAAGCACACTTACGATGGTAGCTCATATAGGCGGACAGACTTGTCATTGCAAGAGCATAACAGAACTGGTTTGGTTGCTGCATCATTTACCCCGCAAAGGACAAGAGCACCCTGTAATAAGGCCATAAAAAATCCATGCTAGTTCAGTAAAATTATTAACATGAAAAAAACAAATAGAAACAAGCCCCACCAAGAAAGATGTGGACATGTTACGAGCTAACACAGCAAATAAGCATAGGTTATCAATCATACAAATGTGTTTGTTTAAGCCGCATTAACCTTACCTTCAGAGCCAGATTAATCATAGTGTCTTTGGATCATGTTTTGCAGGGTAGGTGATTTAGGGGGATGCCGGTATTGAGTCACAATCCAATCACACCTCAAATAAAGTTCACTTAGTTTGAATCGATTTGCATGTCCGTATGAGTTAAAATTGATTTGTAGAAAGGACCGTTGAGATTATCTATTCAATCAACTTAGTTCAATACACGTATTCAAAATAAGATGTTACACGAACAAGGTGGACCATCTCACACAAGCATGCATGAAAACAGTGACATTAGAAACATGTTCACATATTTCACAAGTGCTTCCAATTGAATTTTGGGACGCAGCCACCAGAGAATTTTGTTTTTTTTTTGTAAATAGAAAAACCAAGAGAGTGACAACAGACTAAAAGAATTGTTGGAAAGATTAACTTACATGATACTCATCATGTGTATAGATCACTTCGAAATGGCTCTCATCAGTAGCAAACCAGACTTTTACTGTTTGATCCAATGAACATGACAAGAGATGCTGATTCCAGCAAATAAGGGACATCACCGCATCAGCATGCCCATTCAGTGTATAAATACACTGTAAAGTATCAAGGTCCCACACCTAAAAAAACCAAACAAACAAGCATATAATCTTCATGCACATTAAGAGAAAAAATGAACAGAAATTAAAATGTGTGTAATTTCTAAGGAACCAGAGAATTATTAGCATCAAGATTACTCTAAATAATGGACCCTCAAACATTAACCCACTTAGGGTGAGATTGCTTGCAAAAAAGCAGAATAATTCACCCTGTCATTTTAATTTTCAAATGATCCAATTACCATTTTTGTGTGTAAAGGATAGTCAATGAATAGCAATAAAAGCTATCTTCTGCACTAAATCAGTACTGGGTGTAAAATAAAAGGATAGAAAAATCATAATGATGCCTACCCTTATCGTGCTGTCCGCAGAACCAGAGTATAGCCACTTGGCTCCAACAGCCAAACAAGTCACAGCACCTGTATGGCCCTCCAAAGATGTAGCCAATTGAAAAGGATTTTTGCTCTCAGTACTACCTTTCCAAGCCAAAATAGCACCGTTCTGAAAAACAAGAAATTAAATAGAATTTATTTTACATACAAGATTCTACACTGGAAGCTGTACAGAAAAAAAAAAACTAACAGCCCATGTGTGTAACTAATTATGGAAGCACAGACCAAACAACTTGGACTATAATAGAGTGTTATCCGCTTACATTGAAGAACATAAAACAAGAACAACCAAACAGATAGCTGGTTGCTCTAGAATCAGCTTAAATGAATCAATGCCCTGACAATCAAACATTAATTTGAGAAACAGCGTGCTGAGAGTGACAAAACATAGATCACTTTAACAAAATCCTAGCTAATTACCTGTGCCCCAGCAAAGAGCATATCACGAACAGCTGTCATTGCATAAATTTGCCCAACCAGCTCATAAAGACTAAATTCAGCTTCTGTCTGAATGTTCCATGCCTGCAAGAACATATACAAAGGCCCCTTCAGCTCAGAACCATAACCAACTAGCATGAAGTACTCAAATTAAGGTATAAGCTAACCTTAACAACATTTGGCATGCCAACAAAAACCCATGAGCCCACATTGATCAAAGACCCAATAACATCACCGAGATTCATCACCCTGACAGATTGACCAGTACAGCAATCCCAAACACGTACTGTTCCATCAGTGCTGCCTGAATAAAGTTTATCAGATCCTGAAGGAAGCGCAATACCCGAGACAGCCTGACATGCAAAATAAAGCCATATATAAACATCAGCCAACAAAAAAATATAGCCTCTATCAGTTTAACGATGAGATTCAAAAGGACTGAAACAAACTAAATTCCCGAACGAAAGCTACAATATAACTTCCTTTTCACATTTAACAGCAACAAACACATTGTTTTAGTCAAAATCTCAGGTAAATGGATTTGTGATAGTAAAATAACTCTGCTTCAATGGAAACATCTTTGCATTAAGGCATCAAGTACAACTTTTTCACACTCAAGTACTAGTGAGTATGAAACATAAAACAGAAAAACATCCCGAGAGTAAACAAGTTATCACAACAATACCTCACTGTGCCCGCTGAGCTTTGCCAGCATCGAAAACCCTACCCCATGAAACCACGAGTGCAAGTACTGGCACCCCTTGCCTTCAACACAACTGTCTGACATCCACTGCTCACAAGCCTTTTGTTGGTCCTTCTGAGGAATTTCAACTTTGGGCACAGAACCTTCAGTAGTCGAAATCACTGTATCCTTTGGGCTATCTTCAATGAACTTCTGTACTCTTATCCTCTTTAGACCTTCTGCCTCAGTGACAGAAACATTGCAATTCCGAGCAATTCTATCTTCAGAACCACCACCTCCGGCAGATAAAACCAACGCATTTTTATGGTCGGGGCACTTCCTCAGTAGATCCTCAGCACCAGGACAGGAGCTCTCCTGATTGTTTACACCTTCCAATCCATGGCTTCCAGTTTTCAAAATGGACCAATTCTTAGAAATATATAGGGGGCACTTCCTTGGCAAGTCCTCGTAATTAAAACTGAGTCTGCTCTTATTGCTTTTATCTTCTAGCGAACCACCTCTAGTATTTTCACCCAACGCATACTTTAGGCTCTTCTTCAGTTGGTCCTTTGAAGCTTGAGACTGCTTAAAATTTCTATGGTAAATATTCGGGGCTGGGGAATCTGTGTGCAGAAACCTACATGGATTTCGGTTACACTTCCCTTCTTTCCAAAAATAACAAACAGCATTATTTTTTGCAGATCCTCCACCTCGTCCTCCAACTCGTGTGTGATTACGAACAGTCAAGGTCTTAATCTCCATGCTATAGAATAGAAACAGAACACAAATAAACAATACCGATCGAAACAGAATCTACACATGAATTAAAAAGCCAGTCTTTCACTATTGTCAGACCACGACCACGACCACGACCACGATCACGATCACGATCACTGAAAAACCTAACCAGAACCGAAGAAAGCATAACAAAATCATCCCAAAATCCAACTTTTGAATCTGATTCCGGGGTTATTCCGTCCAGAATTGGCTGATTTCTCCACAAAACTAAAGCTAATGCAAAGTCCATGAAGATAATAAAAAACCCTAAATCTTGAACTGCAATTACTTGATTCACCCTTGGTCATGACAATCACAGAATAAATAATATCACCGATCTCGTGAAACCCTAATTGAAATAAAATCTCTAACCCTAAAAACACAATTACGATATCTGATTGCAGATCCAGAAGCGAGAGATAATAAAAACGAAAGGAAATCCAAAAATGAAACCCTAAGAACCGAGCAAGGACATTGATAATTGAAACCGGTCGTCGACATCGTGGCGGTAAACGAGGCGATTGACCGAGCGATCGTAGCGACAGAGAGATACGCGGACAAACCTGATATAGTGAGAGAGAGCTTCTTGCTGACGTTCTTCTTCTTCTCTTAATTGGATAGGTTGATAGATCGAGCGATTCAAGGTTTTATAAGGATCGGCGGCAAGAAAGAACTACTATGGTGTTTTTTATTTTCTCCTTTTCTTTTAGTTTTTAGCACATGTAAGAGTAAAGCCAGTGGCCAGGTGACTGGTTTTAAATACGAAGACTTGGGGGTTGTTAATGTGTCTAGACTTGCACCTCCACTTTCGAGCCCAACGGATCATACTAATACTGGGCTTATGATTGGGTTAACAGGTCTCGGCACAAAACAGGGTGAAAGGCCCATCAGAATTACCGATCCGAAGCTTGATGAGCCAAAAAATTTCAGGTCATTTAAAAACAAATCTGGACTACAATTCATTATTTTTATTAAACTAGATTAATTTAATAATATAATTTTTTTAAAAAAAACTTAAGATAATTTTTTTTTAATTTCAAAATAAGTGAAAAATTATATAGAAAAAAAAAATTTAATCTCTAAATTAATCAAATGTTAAAAAATAAAACTGAAAAAATATAGACTTAAAAAAAATAAAAAAAGATTATTTTTTGGACAACGATACGGTTAGATATTTTTTTTATCCTTAAATAAATATTAAAATAAATGGAGATGATGACATACTGGACAATATATTTTTAAAAATAAATATAGAGCAATTAATTTAATTTAATTTTTTTTTTAAAAGCTAAATCCAAAAAAAATGAAATATAAAAAATAGATGATATTTTTTTTTCAAATACGAAGAAGTGACATATTGAATCAACCTTGGGTTAACCTATCAATTATATGACATAAGTTATGATACTGTGATATATTTATAGAAAGGAAATTTTAAAAAAACATGAAGGTCAATTCTTAATAAATTTAATGTTGAATGATAAAATTAAAAAATAAGCAAATTAAAAAGGATAAAAAAAAAAACTATTTGAGTCAATTTGAGTTAATTTGTTAAACTCATAACTTGAGTCATGAGATTTGGATAATCCTATAGAAAGCAAATAAAAAAAATAAAAAACTCAATTCTCAAACAACCTGATATTTAAAGATGAAATTAAAAAAAGAAAAAGAAAAAGATTAAGTTGTTGAAAGGTGAAATTAAAAAAAAATAATTAGTTAAAAAAAGACCCAAAAAATAAATTGAGTTAACCTATCAAATTCGTAACCTAAATTATGAAATCAGGATAACCCCATATAGAGTATAAAAAAAATTACGAAGCCCGATTAAAAAAAAATTCAATTAAAAAATAACCTCAAAAACAAACATAGTCATCCTACTAAACTTATTATCCGGGTTATAAATTCAAGATAACCTATAGAAAGCAAAAAAATAATAATATGAAGCCCACTTTTCAACTAACCCAGAGTTGAAGGATGAAATAAAAAAAATCAATTAGAAAAAATGGTCCAGAAAAATAACTTAAGTCAACTTGGGCTAGCCTATTAAACTCATGACTGAGTCATGTGTGTAAGACCCATGTTCTAGCCCAACGGACCCAAGCCCAAAGTTCAGCCTAAACCCAACCTAATTGTAAAGCGTCTAGCACATCAAATAAAAAATAAAAGGAAAGCCTCGCGAACAAGCAAGGCATATCGATCAAAACTAAAGAAACAGAAACACTCAACAAAATTCATATGTTAACAAAGACTAAGAACCTAAAATAATATTAGAAATAAAAGGGCGAGTTCAACCAATTTAATAAGAGAATAACATTTAATATATTTTTTTATATATTTATAATTATAAAGACTATAAAAAATACACGCGCACGTGCGTGCGTATATTAAACATAATAATATATGGTAATGAAATACTTGTCAGAGATTAGATGGCACCTGAAGGTGACTAATGTGAGAGGATTAATCGCTATATACGTTAATGTCTTTCTCACCACTTAGGTATACATATACAATATGCACAAATACTAACAATAAGGTGATATCAAAAACCAATCGTCCACATAACAATCAATCTTGCAAGACCTTTTGAAGGTTCATAGTTAAAAGACTGGTTGAAATTTTAGTAAAACATATAAAAACTCCCAACTTATTAATGAAAAAAAAATCATTGAATGACGCATCTTGATCGACTTAATCTAAGAAAAATCTCATGCTCACTAAATGATTCATTTGGACTATATAAATATGATGGATCAATATTTTTGTATTTTTACCCGCAATCTTTTTTATAAAAAAGTAACTAAGGATATGATAATGATCTAGTATCTTCGGGCTTAGCCAAATGCCAAGCTTAAATATATGTAGAGTTAAAAAGTTGTTAGAGCTACCATCTCTGTAATCATGTAATCAACCAAGCGCTAAACTTAAACATTTATGAGTTTGACGATATGCTATACCCATCATCTTCAGGTCAATTACATAGCTCATGATCTTTTTAATCATGAAGAATTTAGGCTTCATAATAACTTTGATAAATCAAGAATATTTTATTTTGATAAATTATAGATATGTGTTTTATATTCTAACCTCTTTTCTTGTGGGATGAGATCCAATTTAGATTCTATTATCCAATAAATGCCAACCTCGTCAATATCGAAACAATAATTTTACCGAGTCTTCGTTATTGTTTGTGAAGTTAAAAATTCTACTCGAAAAAAGAAGCAAAATTACCTATACAAAAAGGTAGTATAGCTTGATTTGAAAGATAAATATACATTGGAATTGGAGAAAATTTCTGTAATTGACCAACGAAACAATAGCTAGTCCTATTTAACTTCTTACTATCAGAACATACAGCTCATACCTTAAACACAACACGCTTGGAGTTTTGAGTGAAAATTGCTTTGCCAAAAATTATATTTGATTCACAACATAACTAGCATCTTTGTTGACAAAAATTATCCTCATCCATGCACAATGCGAACAACGCGTCGCTCACTAGTCATGAAGACTAACCTACCAAGGCCAAAACGACATGTGTAGTCATAACGACACTCGTCTGTTCAGCACGGCGTGCTCGTTTGCTTATATTCCATTCCATCGTTTTAAACCGCTTAAACCTCGAGTTTTCTACTTCCACCAAGAACCCCCCTAAGCGAATCAAACAATGGCCAGTGAAGAAGAAGCAGCAGCAGCAGCAAAACTTGAAAGATTCCTTCAATGGCTCCAGGCACTTCAATACTCAAGCAACCCTCTTTCTTACTTTTTTGTTTCCGGTTTATATATATAACATGGCATTTCTCCTCGTGTTTGCCTTTTTTTTTTTTTTTTATGTGGGATGTGTTTGTTTGAATTCAGGTTAACAAGGTTGAACTAAGAGGGTGCAACATCAAATACTGTGGTCAAAATAAAGGGTTTGGTGTCTTTTCATCTAATGATGTCTCTGATGGTAATCAAAACCCTTTCATCAATCTCTACATTCATATTTGTGCGTTATACGGACTGGTTGTTGATTGAAAAAGGTGGCTTTTTGTGTGAATAAACTCATTCCTTTTTCCTAGTAAAGTATCACTAAAATTAAGTAACTTTGGTTTTTTGTACTGGAGTGGAACGCTGAACAGTTCAGTATGCAGAAGTGAAAGAATTGGTTCTTTTTTATTTGTTTTTTGTCGGGGGGGCTGGGGGTTAATAGCAATAGGTTTATACAAGAATGTAAATTGATAGAGTGAGGCTGGCATTGCTATTGGATATCATGATATCTTGAAATGTTACCGTATTCAGCAAAGTTGCAGTTAGCTGATATTTGCACTTGGCTGGAATTTTGGGCGTTATTGTCAGGCATGTTAAGGAAATGAATTTTTGGTTGCTATGTGGAAAGAATACTAGTAAAATAAAGAATAAAGATTCGGTTCTTCTTTTATATATATATATATATATATATATATATATATATATATATTTTATTGTCATTGTGAAAATGTTCGAATTGAATGATTTTACTCGGAAACTTTCTTGGAAAAATTCAGGGGTTCTACTTGTTGTTCCACTAGATCTAGCAATAACTCCCATGAGAGTGTTACAAGATCCCCTTATTGGACCTGAGTGTAGATCTATGTTTGAAGAAGGAGAAGTTGATGACAGGTTTTTGATGATTCTATTTCTAATGTTAGAGCGCCTTCGAAATAATTCGTCTTGGAAACCGTATGCATCGATTACACTTGCTTATTTTTGGGTTAGATTTTTTTTTTCAGGGTGGTTTGGGTTTATTCAGTTTACATTGTATTAGGTACCTTGACATGCTTCCCAAAACCTTTGGAAATCCACTCTGGTTTACTGATGATGAGCTTTTGGAGTTGAAGGGGACAACACTATATCGGGCAACTGAATTACAGGTCACACATGTTTTTGCATGTCCTGTGTTACACTGATTGGATAGCTGGGTTATGTATGACACTGTATATAATGGTGTCAGTTCAAGAAGATAGGTTCTGTCAGGCTGTCACAACTTTTAATTTCACCTACAATATCAAAGCATTTACTGCCACTTCGATGCTACTGATCTCCTCAACTTATTTCAAGATGATGATTATAATGATTCCTAAAGCATGCTGGTGCTTCCAATTATGTGGTGATTATTGGTTTATCTGAACACTTGATCTTACCTTTACTGTTAACCTAAATTACAAAACATCTTTTCTAATTCTAGGTGGTTTGATATTGGACTTTTGTATAATTCATGGGATTGATATTTCATGTATATTCTGGTTTGAATGATTGTGCCTTGACCTCGACTCCATAGAACTTGATGAAAGACATGTCTATATGTTGCAGAGAAAAAGGTTGTTGTCTTTGTATGAAGACAAAGTGAAGGGCTTGGTGCAGAAACTTCTAATTCTAGATGGGGATTTAGAAAGGTAAGCTCAGCTTCCAAATTGGCTAATTATTTTTTGTTTGTTGTTACTGGTACCGAAGTTTGAACCTTGGTTGAGTGATGGAAAATATAACACCCAACCACCAGAGCTAGGAGCTCTGGTTCCAAATTGGCAATTACTCAACTCTTCAGCAACATATAAAGGTATTTTCCTGGTTGAGCACAAGTGCATAACTGGGCTATCATAGGCATTTAGACACACAAATGTTAAACTTATTACACTCAACGTGAGTTAAGAATGGCATCATCTTCTACAAAAAAATTGATATTTGTTATTGCTTCTTTTGCCAGTGAGGTGTGTTTTGAAGATTTCCTTTGGTAAGCATCTTCCAAATTACTTCTTTTTGTTGGATATTTTGTATTATGCCTTGGCATTTCCTTGACATAAACCCACTCTTGTTCCTACCACTTTTGCTGGCTAATTTTGCACTCTTTCCATCATGCTAGGGCAAATTCAGTATTTTGGACACGTGCTTTGAACATTCCCCTTCCACGTTCTTATGTGTTTCCACAAGTTCAAGAGGATCAGGACAGTCAGTCTTCACTTAACATTGATTCTGGGGTTTCCCATAGTGATATTTCTGCTGGAGACTTGACTGACAGGAAGGATGAAGAAAGTATGGTTATTTTTTTCAGTTTTTAGTTCTCCATGATATCATTATCTCTCCTGATTAGCTACTTGAATCAAGGAATTGCTGGTGCATGTTCTTGTTCCTATCAAACTAAGCTAAGGCACTTCTTATATCAGGATCCAAGGTTCCCGGAGTTGATGGCCAATTCGATGAGACTGTCTGGGTGGAGGGCCTTGTTCCTGGCATTGATTTTTGCAACCATGGTATGCCAGTTATTTAATAATTCCAATTATCTTTAACTCAGTATTTTTTTGAGTTTACTTGAATAAAAATTAAATTTTGTTCCTTGTTATCTGCCATAGTGAAGTGACATTCTACGTGTTATTTGTCATTTGGCTGAACATGACTGTTTAGATCTGAAGGCGGTGGCAACATGGGAGGTTGATGGAACAGGAATGACTACTGGAGTTCCTCACTCCATGTACCTTCTTTCTGGTAGTATTCTTAACGGTTCCTATAGGATTATTTGTATATTAGTGCCTAAGTCTGTTGTTAATTTAAAATCAAACATCAGTAGCTGATGGTCTGAACTTTATGAACTTAACTATGTCTGACTATAGAGATTTCTTGTTTTTCTCATGGCATTTTTGCTCATCTCACTCGGAAAGCTGTAAAAACTCCCTTCCAAATGGAGAAAGAAATTACCATCAGCTATGGCAACAAGGGAAATGAGGTACTTCCTTTTGGCACTCAGAGGACGTGCCAGCATCCCTTGTTCAAAACCCTTTTCCATTAAAATACATTATAGGTATTTGTTAATTGTGTTTTCCTCTTCCAACTCTTGACACCTCTTTATTATGTCAAGATGATTAGTTTGTTGAGATATTGCATTTAGCAATACTATATAGTGCCTGGGAGCATAATCTGGATTCATCTTTCTAAACTGGACGGGAAATGGTAACTATTGTGTCGAAACCTCTTTTAACTCAATGGGGACACTTCTTTTTAGCAAACATGTCTTTAGCAATTTAACTTCGCATTGTACATGACCTTGGCACATTCATTTAGCGTGGGAATGCTTTTGTACACTCATCCGGTGAAACCTTCTTTTAACTGTTGATCTACTGCTTCACTCTAATTTTGCTATTGCATCCTTTTAAGCACCATGCTTTATGTTGAGTTGCCTACTATTATTTCTGTTTTCTTGCTTATCATTCATATGAGTTTTGTTTGATTATGAGCCATGCAAATCCTTTTTTAACATTATGGATAGGTATTGAATGAATTATGCTGACGATTTGAATCACATATAGTGTTTAAATTTTTCATCTCAGAAAAGTATTGTCTCCATGAATCCTTGTATTGGAAGTTAGTGTGCCTCCATTCCTGCTTCTCTATGGTGCATAAATCAAAATATTCTTATTTGGAGCATTTTATCTTCCAGCTACCTGTCATTTGTCTAGATTTTCTTCTGCTCACAATACATGTTGCTCTTCTTAACTGGGGCGCATTTTTTGGAATGATGTTACACTACCATCTTTGAAGCTTCAATTACCCATTTAAGTGACAGCAATTACTTTGCCTTGATGCAGGAGTTACTGTACCTTTATGGATTTGTCATTGATAATAATCCGGATGAATATCTTATGGTAATGCCACTTTTGTGAATTTTTGTTGCTTGTGCACTTTTTATTTGTGGCCAGTTGTCAATATGACTATTTAAGCACAGCTCAAGCAAAAGAATTAACTTGTGATAGTTTTGGATGTTCAAGTGGATTTTGCAACTCCGATGTTGTTCTGTTAGGACAATATTTTTTGCTAGATGTTGGCAGCATATTGTAATGAATGGATCAAGTCTGAGAACTTGCATGTGTAACGTATGCAGGTCCATTATCCTGTAGATGCAATTCAGAATGTTCCCTTTTCTGACTCCAAAATGCAGCTTCTTGAAGCACAGGTCAGCATTTCTTGACCTTCTTTTTTTATCGATAGTGTTTCTGTGCTTTTATTCAAGTGAATTTGGAACTTTAGAAGTTATTTAACACATCCAGAGAGTTACATCTCCTGCTGTTTCCCCTTACAAAATAAATTTGTGTTGCTGATAAAACTGGTTTCCATTACAGAAAGCTGAAATGCGGTGTCTTTTACCTAAACGCTTGCTGGCTCATGGGTTTTTCCCAGCAGGCACAACAAGTAATGATGACAATGGTAAGGGAAAAGCAGATAAAATTTGCAGCTTCAGTTGGAGTGGTCAGCGCAGGATGCCGTCCTACGCAAATAAGCTGGTCTTTCCTGAGGAATTTTTAACTACGTTGAGGACCATAGCCATGCAGGAAGATGAGCTGTTAAAGGCTTCTTCATTTCTTGAAGAGGTGCGGGTTCTCTTCTCTTCAGAGACATCTTTTCTATTATCTGATACTTTGTTTTTCAGCTCCTATGAGCAATTAATTTAAAATAGTTTTCAAATGATGCTGCTATTCCATTAACCATTGTAGTATAGTGAATGGGTTCTTTGAATCTCTGGTTTGAAGAAAGTATACTGTATTCAAGGTTACTGGTTTCAGGATTGTTTTTGGTTTCTTCTAATTAGCTGCATTCAATTTCGGATATACAGAAGAACCAGTAAATTGATGCTCTCTTTTTCATTAAATATTAAAGATGTCATCAAACTAAGAAATACTGTCTTTTTCATTAAATATTTAAGATGTCATCTAACTAAGAAATTATGGATCTATTAAAAAGGAGTAATTGAAGACGGGTTTTTAAATTTGCATGCTCTACCAGTTGGGCCTAAAAATGATCATCATTCGACCATCAAATGCTGCTGCTATTCCAGCAACCCTGCTGTCATAAATGAATATCTGTCGAAGAAAGTCTAATGTATTCAAGGTTACCTGGGATTATATGCTTGCTTGTTATTAGAGCTTTTATCATTTATGACAGGAGACAGAACATGTTTCTGTTAATTGGATTAAAAAATATGTCAAGTTTTCATTGCTGAACGTTTTGCTTTTGCTTTAAAGCTTGTAGGGTCTGAAGGGGTGAGGCAACCAACAGATACAGAAGTTAGAACAGCAGTATGGGAGGCTTGTGGAGATTCTGGAGCTCTACAATTGCTTTTTGATCTTCTTCAAACTAAGTAACCACTGAAATCCATATAATTACATTCATAAAATATAATCTTGATGACTTAAGACTCAGATCTGTCATAACTCGTTAAATTTAATTTCTGTGTACAAGGGTGATGAATCTTGAAGAAAATTTTGGAACTGAAGACTGTGATACCGAGCTGCTTGAAAAGGCCCAGGATGTGAAAAACATTGAACAGTGTGAAAGGTATGAGATTGATTAGGTTTATCCTATTATCTAGGTGAACTGCTGCATTTGCTGATTTGTTTATTACTTATGTATTCACTAAACTTTCGAAGTAGTTTCCCCTCCATGGCTGCATCACCTTGCTTGATATCTTGCATTTTTGAACTTCCAGTCATCATTTTCCATCGAGGAAATCATGCACATTTATGTTTCTTTTGCATTTCTGCAGCAAGGATACGGATGAATCAGGTCATTACAAATTCATGAGCAGAAACAGGTGGTCAAGTATAGTATATAGAAAAGGGCAAAAGCAACTCGCCAGATTATTCCTGAAGGAAGCAGAGCACGTCTTGCACTTATCTTTGAGCGAAGGAGAGTGAGAGATGATTTTCTTTTACCAAAATTCGTGTTTTCACTTCTATATTTGGCCTAAGTTGGACAACAGTTTTGTTAACCATTCACCTTGTCATCTCTCAATCATGTTTGATCATTGTTTTTTCAAGAATAATAAAGCTGTTGATAGACCAATTCTACTTTATCTACTAGAAAGTCTACTGAATCAAAATTCGTAATGGAAGTTTCATTTGAGAACCGTTCATACAAACCATCAAAATCAGAACTTCCTAGTCTAGTTAGCTTCATTGCCGTTTTAACTTGGCAAAATGCTTGTCAGAACTAAAAACTCAAGCATTTTCAGTCAACTAGCCCAGCTACATTCCTTAGCGTCCACCCGATAGCATAAGCCGCAGCAGCAGCGAAGGCACCATTGCCAACGGTGATGAATACAGACAGCACATAATTTTGTCCAGCTATCTTTGCCTTTGCTATTCCAAGAACTGCCAAGGCTAAGATAGCCATGAAACAAGCACCAATAAACTTCACCGTTTCATTGTTAGTAAAAGGGATTAGGACAACGAAAGAGAGGAGTGGTAAACAGCCAAACACAAGGAAGGCCACTAAGGTAATAAGACCATTCTTCCATGGCTTCTCCTCTTCATCTGGTGGTGTCATCCCTTTTTCCGCGGTCATTTTCTCATCTACTAGGATGTCTTTGTACTTTGCAAATATCTCCACCACCTAGTACCAAAAAGGTAAACATAAGCACTCTCACTTCAACTTAATTTGTTTGTAGCCAAAACTGTACAAGGGAAAGAGAAGGGTTGTACCGTGGCTGCATCATTAATGTCCATCCCAAGTTGTTGATATTTTCTGACCAACTCCTGCCTCTGAGCCCTCCCATGGTTAGTGACATCCCATTCTGTCACTGCCCTCTCTTTGGCAGCCACATCCTTCTCAGTGCTACTAGACACATAATCTCCTAACCCCATTGATATCCCATCTGCCACCAGGTTTGCAAATCCAAGCACCAACACATCCACTACAGGGAAACAGAATCATGATTAATAACTAATCAAATTTTAGATAAAAACAAGCATCATACATGCATACAAGATAATGTTAATTACCAGAGGAGCTATGAGTGGCAGAGATGGAAGAAATGAGAGAAAAGCAAGTGATAATGGCATCAAGTCCTGCATAGACAACACTCTTCACATACTCTCCTTTCCATGGTTCTTTTGGTCTTCCTTCTTCTACTTGCCCACTTCTATTTCCTCCATCTTCTGCCCTTAGCAACCTTGTAGTCGTGTTTGTGCCTCCAGCATCGCCAGCCATTCTTTCATTACTGCTGCTGCTACACAATATCAAGATTTTACTGTTTATGTCTTTATGATGTGATAATTTTTCACTGCTATATTAATGTTAGTGTCCAGATTTGATTGATGATTCTGAGAGAGTGAAGTTGAGAATGTAACGGAGATTAATGTATTAAAATAATTTTTTTTAAAAAAAATATATATTTTTAATATTAATATATTAAAATGATTTAAAAATATTAAAAGATAAATTTTAAATAAAAAAGTAAATATTAGCGAACGAGGTTTTGACTGCATTGCCATCGCCCCCGAAAAAGGCAAGAGTGTTCGTGTCACCTTGCATGTTTGTGCTTTGACACGTGGTGAAAAGGGAACATGTTATCCGTCAAAGCTCGAGATATTCAATCGCTTTTATTTATAAGAACCAAAAGGATAAGAAATGGCTTCGAGTTTTTACAGAAGTGCAGATGTTGTCTGCAGCGTGCATCTTGTCATTGCACAAACAACTTGGGTTTTAAGGATTTTTTTTTTCAATTAGCACAATAAAATAAAAATATTAATGAAATAGTATATTTGAAAAAAAATAGATGAAATAGCATGATTTATATATGTTTCGAATAGAAAATATGATATTTACAACTTGTTACTTTTAAAAACAATATATTAAATGATCAAGAAAGAGAAGAGAAAAAAATAATAATTCAGAGACACGTCAAAGCTCTAATTACAACACCATTGATATCATAAAAAAATAAGATAAGATAAATTCAACAACACCAATAAATATCAACAATGATGACTCGAATGAGCTACACTTGCTGTAAAAAACAAGTGAGTCACCTGCCACCTTTGGGTGACAAGTGTGATACATTTGGGTCCTTATTGATGATTTTTTTTAGTGTTGTTAGATTCATTTTGTTGAAATCTTTCTAATGGTACCGGTGGTGTCTTAATCGAAGTTTCAATATGTATCCGTGGTCCTTTTTTTTTCTATTTTCTCCTCTTTCTAGTCCATTTAATATCTTTTTAGAAGTTGTTATTCTGAATAGTGACAAACGATAAATATCGCGTTGCTTAATCATGACATGTACAAACTATATTTTTTTAACTATTATTTCACAACTATTTTTAAAAAAAAGTGTTAATAAGTAAAAATAGCCTTTAAGTTTCTTGGAGATACTAGGTTATTGATTGCCCTATGATGTGACTTAGACTAGATTTTTTAACCTAAAAAAAAAATGTTTAGGCCGCAACAAAGTTTTTTGTATTGTTATTAAATTCGGGATAACGGTTAAATTTAAAAACTTTCAATTCATTTTTTTTTAACTTGAATTTCAAATTAAATCAAATGAAAAGTTGTCTCACTCTGATATTGTCAACTTAGTAGGTTTAAATAAAAAAATTGAAAGGAAAAAGAAAAAGAAACAATCAGGCTAACCCTAGTGGCCCCGCCAAACCAGCGATCCAAGTTATGAAAATAAAAAGAAGTCAATAAAAACTCAATATTTAATAAATGAATTGGGAAAAAAATTCAAATGATAAAAAATAAATTGCAAAAAATAAAACAAAACAAAGGGCTAAACAAATAAGTTTAAACACGCGGGCTCAAGGTAGGCTTGCGCGCCTGAGACAATTAATTTTTTTTTTAAGTAACAAACAACTTGTCATCCGTTGTAGCAGATGTAGCGTCGTCTACTAGGTAAGAACACAGTTTCTAACCACCATTGTGGTGACCAAAAAAACAAAGAGGTTGGGTTTAAATTTTTCAACTCATTTTCACCAAAAAAAAACACCTCTAAAACACCATAAACCCACCAAAATCACCTAAAATATTCTAAAATCACCCAAAAATCCAAAATCAAATGAATAAAAAATCTTCAAACTGAGCACAATCTCCTTCCTCAATGGTGTTTACAGGAAAAAAAAACCGCTACCATTAAACTTCTATCATCAAATAAAATATGTTAACACAGAAAATAACAAGTTTCATTGTCTAAAAGTGGCCCAACTGACCACTTTTTTTTTTTTTGTCATTTTAAGATTAATTTCTCTCTCATCTCTTTAGCTCAATGATTGAAAAAAAAAGAAAAAAAAAGTTATGGGCCAAAATAAAATTTGTCGTTAAAGTGTGGTTAGCCATATATTTTCTTCGTGTTTTACATTTAGTCCTCTATCTTTAATGATTGTATTTTTATCATAATTTCAAGTATTATTTCTTATTATTAGGCTATAAAATGGAATATTTGAAAGAAAAAAACATTTGAAAATGAGAGAAAAAAAAGAAAAAAAAAAAAGAAAGTCAGTTGTCATGAGCAGTGAAATAAATTTCAGTTGTTTTGTTAACTAGATCATTATCATTGGTGCATGCTAAGTTATGGGTGGATATGAAAGTTTTTTAATATAAAATAATATCCAAGCATTGCTCATGTATTTTCAAATAAAGAATTTTTTAATTATAGATTTAAAATTTAATGCATATTAGATAAAATCTTTTTTAAATATTACAAATATAACATATTGAGAGATTTTGTTTTATTAATATTGAGACGATAACATATTGAATCTATCCTCATTGATTGAGGTTAATCTATCAGATCCATGATCTATGTCATGAGACCATGATAATCTTATAGAAAACAAATTATGAATGTCAATTTTTAATTAACTTAAAATTAAAAAAATATTTAATTAAAAAATGACACGAGTCAACAAACTTACAATCCAAGTTATAAGACCGGGATAACCTCATAAAAAAAAAACTTATGACATCAAATTCCGAACTAACTCAATATTGAAAGATAAAATTAAAAAATAAAATCAATTAAAAAAACAATCCAGGTTAACTTGTCAAACCCGTGATCTTGGTCATAAATTGAAATAACTTCATGGAAAGCAAAAAAAAAACATTTGAAGCCTAATTTTGTTAATTGAAAAAAAAATCATGAAGTTGTGATAACTACATAAAAAGAATATTTTTAAAAAATTAAGAAACTCAATTCTCAAATAATTTAATATTAAAAAATAAAATTAAAAAAATAACTAAATAAAAAAATAGCTGCATAATGTTTTTTTTTTAAATAATTATAAAATGAAAAAGAAGAAGCTGCAGTAGTATTGATAATGATTTATCCATGCCTTTTTAGATTTTGTAATGATTAATAATAAAGGCATGAATTGAAATTTGGTGATTTTGTATTTTTATTTTTCTAAAGCTGTACAATACCAAAATATAAATGGAGAGAGATAATTAAACTAATTCATCTTATTTTAATAAAAAAAACTCCCCGATATTGCATAAAAACATTATATTATAATTATAAAGCATACTAAAATAACTCTAGAACACAATAAATATTAAAATTGCTTTTACTCTGTAAAATGCTCTTAACTATGATTTGACATTTTTTTTGCTAGCAATCTGTCCAGAAAAGAGAATGTTCAACTTATAAAAATGAAAATACAAATACTTTATGAAATGTTCAATGCTAACATTTTAATTTAACCGTCAGAATCTTACGTAAACACTTAATTGGAAAAAAACATAGCTTAAATTAAAGCTTTTTAATTCTACACCAATGGCCTTTTCTCTTCATCCTCTGCAGCTTCAATTTCTAATTGAAATACTCTCTTCTCTTCATCATTTGTAGAAGGTTTCTCGATCTTAGCCTTTTTAGTAATCGAGGATGAGCTCCTCTTGTAAGGATTTTTATCAGGCAAAAGTTTCAACGTGATCCCCATGGCTATAAGCAAAAGTCCAGTCCCATGTTGCTCAGTTAATGGCTTTGTGAATATCAAGTATGATAGCAGCAATGTTACTGCCTTTCTCGCGGTTGTCACCTGTGATAAAATTCAATCCTTAGTCATAAAGAACTCAATAAAAATAGTAATGGCACTGCATGTTCATTCGATATTCATGCTCCGTCAAATGTGCGTTAAAATGGGCAACGTTTTTTCAAATCACAGTGATCTTTAAGACCAGAAAATGCTTGTGAGAGGAGGGTACCATTGCTGTGGTTGCGGCACCAAAAAGGGCAATGAGTGAAAGGACTGAGACTTGGCCGATGAATGTGGCCATGGCTTCAAAAACTAATACAACGTACACATATGGATGCTGCTTGATCAACAAAAACGACAATCTTACATTAGGGACCATGTGTGCGTTTTTGTCGGGATAAAGAATCGTGAACTATACGTTAAGGTGGGAAAAACAAGAAAACTGCTTGGTATGTCAATTACCTGCGAGCATGAGTTCCATGCTTTGAATAGTTCTCCTGTCAAAACCATGGGAGGGATCAAGAACGGCAAACCTACCACACTTGAGCAAAACAACATCTCCATCTGTGCATAGAAAGAAAAAAAAAAAAAAACATGAATTCCATGCCTTTTCCTTCACATTGAAACACTTACAAGTTACAAGTAGGAAATCCTCATGCTCATCACCTGTGTTGTTTCAGGACTCAAGGTAAAGATAGCTTCTTGTAAGTTACCAAGAAAAGCATCCATGATCAGGGCACCAGATATCATCAAAACACCAATGATGCTGAAATTAGGTGAAGTTTTTGCATCTGCTAAAGTGAAAATGATCAGACCCGCAACTAAAAGTAGCGCAGATGCATATTCATGAGCTGGGTATTTGCGTCTCAGACCCGGTATAAATGCACCCATTACCATCACTGGAAGAACCTGCGGAACCAGAATATATAGACCACGAGAAATATCAGCCAACTTAATCATTTTCTTGGCTTAATTTACTAATTCTAGTTGAAAACTCAAGTGGTTGATTATAGTAAAGACTCCATACAGTGATAATATGGGTCTCATGCATTTTGATTCGAACATAAAAAAAGCACCGATTTTCAGACTCCATTGACAACTAACCATTTATTTTAGTGGCCTACCTCATTTCTTTATCACAGACAGACAGGATCAAATTCTAAATACTCGTACAAAATGTTCATTTTCATTTAATTTGCTTTTGCAATTAAAGATCACAGAGCTATTATTCTGCTGTATTTGGCATGAACCAGTCTAATTAAGGATCACAGAAGTATTATTCTGTTGGCATGAATCAGTCCTACCTTGGTGGATTTAAACATGATCTGTGCAGGGTAATTAAGAAAAGCCAGAGACCCTTTGGTGAGTCCATGGGAACCCATGAGAACTGCCGAGAGCTTGACATAAGTCTTCCATGGATTCACCATTTGCTTGGGAGTAAAGCCTTGGAGATAAATCAGCAAAACATACACAAAGCTTTGAACAAATGTAAAGTACCAGCCATAGCTGCAAGAATGGAAGACCATCCGTCATTTATAATCACAAAACTAACAAATAGCTCACAGATAAACATATCAAAAACATTGCCAAAGGAACACGGTACAAGAAAGGTAAAAGCCCACCTGAACTGAAGCCTGTTGTACACATATTCCTGAAATCGAGAAAAGGAGTGAAAAAGAGCAATCTTTTAGTCCTAAGAAACAGTTTTAACGAACCATAAGATTCAAACTTTAACCTCACTTTGGCTGCTCAGAAACAAAAGAAAGCAAAAAAAAAGAAGCTGGAATTCCAAGTTTGGTTTTCTTTTCTTTCCATCGACCTTCCCAGAAACCAAACAGAGTATAAATGCAATGAAACAGAGAAAGTACCTCACATATGCCGTTAACAAGATAGCCAAAGAAAAACCCAGAAGAGCAAATGAGGAATTGTTTCCATCTTGGTCTATCAGTCAGAGAAATTCCAAACAAAGACCGTTCTTGCTCTTCATTCTTCATTGCCGTCTTTCTCTCTGTTACTTCTCGCTCGTTTTGAACTCAAGAAAAGCTATAACCAAACTAAGCAAAGGCTTGAAAATGGAGTCTGTTCATCAACTTGACTGTACAAACATTTGCATGTCACCTTACCAGAACTACAAGGAAATGTAATGTGGTGTAAATGATCAAGGCTTAGCTTTTGCTATATATATATATATATATGGAGAGAGAGAGAGAGAGAGAGAGAGAGAGAGATTTCCTTAAATTTCTCTTTACATTTTCCAGGAAAAGTTTTTACAGGGAGGAATTAGAGTGGTTATTATCTTATCGATGTGTTTATCTCTGGATTAAACGATTAATTGGATGTTATCATGGGTCCCATAATGATGCTTTATTTTTTGTTTGGTACCGTTCTGATTGATGGCGATTTTCTTGTAAGGATCACATGTTAATTATTGGTAGGTTCCATTGCCTATGGAGAAAGCTTCCACAGTGGATATGAGAAGGTGTTTGGAAAATAATATTTTTTAAAAATTATTTTTAAAATTAACATATTAAAATTATTTTTCCATGTAATAACTAAGATTATCATACAATCTTTTTCAAAATACGAAAAATTATTACGAACCATTATGAAAAAGTAGCATTTATATACTCGTTTTTATACTTTATTTAAAAAAAAATTATGATTATCATTTTTAATATTTATATGAACAATAAAAGGTTATGGATAGTAATTGACCAAACTGGGAAAAAGAAAATATCGGTTCAATACTAAGGAAAAAAATAGTAAAAACACAAGATGGTTCCGGTTTTTTGTTGGTTTATGATCTAATCACACTCTCGTAAGCTTTAAAGATAAAAGTATACTTTGGCATTTGTGTGGTCTTTGAGTGCGACACCATGTCGTTTTCCTTTCTATCAAGGTCGGCATTGTAGCGAAGTAGTTCAAAAATGTCCAAAACTCCAAGGTTTAAAATTCAAATTTAAGAATTAACAAAATAAAATCATTATAGCTAAACTCACAAAATATTATTCACTGTAAAGATGTTTTGTAATTTTTTTTTTGTTGTGTTTTCTTGTTTAGTTTTTATTTTATTTTATTTTTTCAATATTATATTATTTTAAAAATTATATATATTTTTTGTTGGGTTATATACTGGTCTCATGACTTTATTTTATTTTTCTCGATCTTGACCTGAACATTAGATCTGTTAAAATTAAGGCTTTGCAAAAAAAATTTATTTACTTTCTATGGATTTATCTTAATCTTACAATCCAACCACAAGTTTTACAAATTAACCCGATTTGACTTGGGTCAATTGTTTTTCCTAATTTTCCTATGTGATTTTTCTTATTTCACCATTTAACATTGGATTGATTGAAAATTAGATTTCATAGATTTTTTTATTTGCTTTCTATGAGGTTATCTCGATCTTATGACATGGATCGTGAAATTGACAGGTTAACCTGAGTTGACTTTGTTTATTATTTTAATCGAATATTTTTTTGATTGGGTTTTGTAATTTTTTTTCTTCTTTCTATGAAGTTATTTTAATTTCGTGAGTTCAGAAAGTTAAGTTGTGTTGACGCAATTAGTTGTTTTAGGTTTTTTAACTAAATATTTTTTAAAACAATTTCACTCTTTAACAACTTATTCCTTTTTTTTTTAGTTTTTTTATTCAATCTTAACATTCAATATTAGGTTATTTAGAATTGAGTTTTGTAATTTTTTTCAATTTATATTTTGTAGAGTTACCCCAATCTCATGGATTTTTTTTCTGAACTTCAACTTTCAACATTAAATTAGTTGGAAAACTATTTCAAATATAAATTTATTTTATATCTTCATTTATATCTGTTTATCCAAAT
>Ga0307515_10004575_pt1 | contig 28476 bp, 29 predicted proteins | sample 17_EM_MG_FD_194513 | JGI IMG/M metagenome (GOLD analysis project Ga0307515, IMG submission 194513) | Populus trichocarpa ectomycorrhiza microbial communities from riparian zone in the Pacific Northwest, United States - 17_EM | ecosystem: Host-associated > Plants > Roots > Unclassified | place... | reverse complement strand
CCTGCAGTTGAATTAACATCCGCCTTCTCTTGAAGCAGCCGCTCGACGACTGCGAGATGGCCTCCTCCTGCCGCTGCCTGCAGTGCTGTTTCTCCCTCATAACCTCCTACAGCTGCATTAACATCCGCCTTCTCTTGAAGCAGCCGCTCGACGACTGCGAGATGGCCTCCTCCTGCCGCTGCCTGCAGTGCTGTTTCTCCCTCATAACCTCCTGCAGCTGCATTAACATCCGCCTTCTCTTGAAGCAGCCGCTCGACGACTGCGAGATGGCCTCCCTCTGCCGCTGCCTGCAGTGCTGTTCTTCCTCCACTACCTCCTCCTGCAGCTGCATTAACATCCGCCTTCTCTTGAAGCAGCCGCTCGACGACCGCGAGATGGCCTCCTCCTGCCGCTGCCTGCAGTGCTGTTCTTCCTCCACTACCTCCTCCTGCAGCTGCATTAACATCCGCCTTCTCTTGAAGCAGCCGCTCGACGACTGCGAGATGGCCTCCCTCTGCCGCTGCCTGTAGTGCTGTTCTTCCTCCACTACCTCCTGCAGCTGCATTAACATCCGCCTTCTCTTGAAGCAGCCGCTCGACGACTTCATTATGCCCTAAATGACACGCCCTCACTAGTTCATGACTAATTTCGTCTTCAGACGGCCTCACCACACGCTTATCTCTTTCCTTAGCGCCCAATATAATCTCCAGCTGCTCAAGGCAGGCTGTTGCACACGCAGAAGCGAACAGTCTCCGCCCTTCTTCTAACCAAAGATGGTCCCAGTAGCTGGCCTCTTGCATCGTGACAATGTTCTGCCAAATGCAGAAAATAACCGTATGGCCCTCTCTCACGGCCCAAACGAATAATTTCCAGTAAGGTAAGGATTTCTGGTCCGTAATAGAGCTCCACGGCTTCCATTCTAGGGGCAAATGCGTTCCGCGTACAAAGTTTTCTAGAGTTGCAAAACGTTTTACGTCTTGCAACTCTATATAACGGCTATGGTTGTGCCAATAAATCTTGCAGTATTCCAGGAGTTGGAAGGAAGGGTCTATTATTGCGGACTGATGTGCGCTCATTTCAGATCTTAGAATGTTGACCAGGTCAACATGTCTATTCGCCCTCCCGAATCGGTTGCTTCTGACAGGAAGTAACGCCAAAGATCGAATGGAGCTCGGAATGATACCTGACACTAGACCTACAGGTTGGTTTAGTGCACGGACATGTGCTGTGTCTGAAGTCTGCGTAATTGCTTGGTGGAAATCAACAAAAGACAAATACGTAAGGCAAGTATCTGTCAGGTACTGCTCCGCTCTGTTTTCTTGGAATGTAAAGCTGGCAATTCCTGGCGTATCAGAACAACCCAACAGAAAAGACAGAACCGTGTGATGAGCTAACGAAACTATTTCGTTAGCCTTATCGTATTTGACGAGGTTTCCGCATATTCTGCACAGCCTTGACAGGTCCAGCTTAAAATGAGGACTTCTCCAGGATTTCTGGTCCGTAGTTATGGAGATTGCTTCTTCAAGTTCACCGATAGTTAGCGGTCGTTGGCTACAAACAACCCACTGAAACACCTTCTTCGCTAGTTCAGTCAGCTTATCATCTTCATTAGAGAGCTTGATCAATGCGAGGCTGTAGAGTTCCGTAACCTTCCGCGGAGGGTTCTCAAAAAGATTGGGAATTCTGTCTGGAGTTCCATCTTCCTCACAGACGTCAAGAATGGCTTTAAATTGCAGATCTACCCAAAGGAACCTTAATATTAATATTAGCGCAAACATGTAATTATCTCGAGTAGGAGAGCTATTAGCTTCTGACTAACATTCCTTCAGCGCCAGATAGCAACACTTGCTTGACTTTGTCGAGTAGAGAAGGCGAACAAATAGAGAGTTCCTCCTGCGAGTGCTCATCAATCTGCCTTTGGACAAAGATCTCAATGTCAACTTTGAGGTCTTCTGGGTTGATTTGGAGTGTCCGACTGCGGCTGAAGACCTTCGACATATTCACATCTGGGTGGGTAATGATAAGTATTCGAGCACCATTCACCTTTTGCACTTCCTTAAGGAAGGATTTGACATTTCTCTGGTCGCTTTTACTTGCTTCGTCAAGTCCATCGATGAGAAGGAAAGCGTTTTTGAACTTCCCGTAGAAGTGCATGAAGAGTTTTATGAGTTCGCTAGTGTCAGGCTCTGCCTGGTCTATCTGGTCCACAAAAAGCGATTCTAGACGTCTCTGTAAGTCCGGGAGAAGTAACTTGAGCCTGATTGCTTGGTGCAAAATGCATCTTAGGAATGTAACCGTATGTAATGACGTTTTGTTGGAGTAGTCAAAGAAATAGTAGATAATGGCTGTATCATCCCTGGCTAAAAAGGTCGTTTGCAGATGATTAATGACATATCCCCTAAAACTTCATTCAGAACGCAGATCCACTACGAGATTCTTAAGGACCAGCGGTTTACATACATGAGAACAGTTTTTCCACAGCCAGCTTTGAACCAGCAAAAGTTAGCATGTTATAGCATAGTAACGACTAGGTCTAATAAGGGAATCACATACGAATCCCGTAGCACCAGAGATGTTTTGAATCTGTCTGATCAATCCAACCTCGGAAATCCGGTTTATTAAGAAGCCAACGGCAAGTTCCTTTGTAACGTAGTGCTTGTGCCTGGCGAAGACCGATGGTGTAGTCATAGTTCGGAATTTGCCGCAGTAGCCGGATTTTCTGACGCTCTATAGTAGCAACATAATTAGTTTTATTCAAACATTATTTATTTTCACCTAACTATAACAAATTACCTTCTTCTTTTAGGATCTTCTGAATCTGCCGAGCTTGGGTCTGCTGTAACGCAAGCGTCTGCTGTGATCGGAAATGCTTGTTTTCTTGCGTTTCGGCCACTTGACGCAGGCGGAGTGTCCTATTTTCCTCAATTTCAGTCGTCAACAAGTGACGAAAGCCATGTGCTGCCTGTTCGGATGCGAGTCGCAGTTCTTCCATAACTTCATCTTTTGCTGCACTAAGACTCTCCTCTACCTCCTTGAAGTCTACTTTGAATGACTTCCATATTGACTTTAAGAATCGTTTGATACCTGTTTAAGTAAAACATTAGGGCTTAGAAACCACATGAGGAATCATGATTTGGGTTTTTATTCTCACCTTTCTCCTGTAGTGGCTTTAGTGCCTTTGAGCAGAAGACTACCACAACAGCATAAAAGTCTGAAAGTGCTTGTTGCAGCCTTGGTGATGCCGGGAAAATCTTCTCATATTCAGATAATCGGGGACAGTAGTTGCTGAGCTGAGCAACACGCTCTGACAGCCTGTCAAAGTATTCGGTAAAGTTCAACGAAACCTAGTCAACAAGCAGATGTAAGCGAGAGTAGGATAGAAAATAATATCAAGTACACACCAGAAGAACGAGCTTGATGCCGCCCCAGACCAACGCCGCTATCTGGTTGGACCCTGCGCACGTGTCGACGATCGTACAGTATTGCTGGACAGAGCTCAGGAGTCCCTGTACTCGAGATGCAAAGATATGGCTTTTTCGACCTGCGTTCGCTTTCATAATATCGTCCGTGAGCTGGACAACGTCATCTGCTGTAGGTGTATTGCTTGAGAATGAGGTGAGTTGAGCAATTTGGTCCGACGAGAGAATCTGCCGAAACTCGCTCAACGCTGTCACTAGATCGTTATGAGACCTTTTTGGGGTAAGCCAGGCACATTCAAGGTATCTCGGGTTGAGTAAGCTGACATATTAACATGTATGCCACAGCCAACCCTGTAACTGCCGAGGCCCCAAACTTAGCCTTTGTTGCGGATCTATGTCAGGGTTACCTGGAGCGGGAATCTAGTCAAGATGTAGAGTGTAATATGTCGGACGATTCGAGGCGAGGTCTTGTTTATACTTTCGTAAGCTGAAGGGGCTGAGTTGCTTGGCGGAGGTATTGATTCAGATCGCACGCTCACCAAGCCACCTCCTGCCTTCCCGCTTTCCGACAACGAGCGGAGCACGGATCAGGCAAAGGAGGATGCCAGATACAACAATAACTTTAACAAGAGCCTCAAAGGCCAAGGAAGAAGGCAAAGAATACCAGAAAGGCTTCTAAGGCAGCGGAACCAGTTATTATTGCGTGTCAATCTGCTCCCCTCTCTCAAACGGTTCAAGAACTCAGAGGCAAAAACGCACCCCACAATATCTGCACGATTATGAATTGTAGCTTAAAAGTTTCGCACTAATCTCCTCTATAAAATGCTCTAAAATAAATATCACATTCAAGTCAAGAACTTTTAAATTTCAAAGCTTTCGATTGGTTAAATCTTCAAAGCTAAGCTACATCTTCGCTTCTCCATTAACTACAATCCGCCATCCCAAAGAAAGTGGAAAGAAGAAAAAAGTGTGTGTATAATTCCAACAAGAACGCCATCCTGCCATCCTTTCCTCCCAATGCGAAGTGTTAAGTTAAAAGATTTAGAAAAGACAGGAGAAATGAAGCTCCATTACCGCCATCCACAACTTTTAATAAATGTCCGAATGTGCCAAGTCATCGAATCGTATCGTGAGGCCGCGTAAGGAAGGGGAGGTGACCATAGAGTCAAAGGACTAAAAGGATCAGTCGAGATGAAGGAGCGATTGATGTTGTGTTTAATGATTGCTGAGGTCAGATATCTCTACTCGATATTGATCTTACGCGGCTTCGGAGCCTGCGCCTTGGGAACCACGATGCTGAGGATGCCGTTCTTCAAGCCCGCCTTGACGCCATCCTGGTCTACCCGTGTCGGGAAGCTGAAGGAGCGGTGGAACTCGCCGACCGAGCGCTCAGTGACCCAGTACTTGGTCCCGCCCTCAGACGGCTTGGCGACGTCCTTGGAGGAATCAGTCTTGGTGACGGCGGTTTGCTTGTGGCCGCCCTCGCCTTCATCCTCGACGGTCGGCTTCTGGTATTCGTGCTGGTTCTCCTTGTTTTCGGTGCCCTCGTCGATGAAGCCCTGGGGCGGGGTGCCGCTTTCGGAGCGGTGCTCCGTACGGCCGCTGATGGTGAGGGTGTTGCCATCGGTCCATTCGATGTTGACGTCCTTCTGCTCGATGCCAGGCAGCTCGCCGTGCAGCTCGTAGGTGTCCTTCAGCTCCTTGACGTCAAACTTGGGCGAGAAGGAGCGCAGGCTGGTATCAAGGCCGCGGAAGTGGTGCTGCCGCGTCGCCTGATCGTAGTCGTCGATGAGACGGAAGATAGGGGAGAATTCTTGGAAGCGTGGGAAGAGAGACATTGTGCGTGCGGTTGTGTGGAGTGGTGCTTTGGATACCCGGCGGCTGAGTTGTTGTGGAAGTCTTTGGAGTCTTGGGCGCAGTGATTGCATGAATTGCTGTTGGCTTTCTTGCTCTGATGATGAGATGGTAGATGGGAGGACGGCCGAGTATATATAGACGGTATCCTACTTTCTAGAAAGCACTAGAGGCTGCAGGGTGAGGCAACTCTGAGGTGGGGAAGTGGTAATCGTATGACCTGAGGCGGTGGTTCGAGAAGCTTCACGATGCATCTCGATGCCTCTGACGCAACTTTGACGAACAGGCACCCCTCAAGCTTGACGACATTTTGACGGAGTGTTTTCATCTGTGCAGCTGGCAGATGCTAGAAGCTTCGCATTGGTTGTATGTGTTTCTCTGTCACGCCACTCGTCCCAATCTGGAGCTGACGAAGATGGTTCGAGTAGATTCCCCGGCGCGTGGTCACGTGACTGGATCATCAGTTCTCCAAATGCACTCCAGCATCGAATTGCGGTATGGAAATCTGGCTTGAAACAGAGAGGAGCGGGCAACCTCGTACCCTACCCCCTCGGCCATGCATGAATCCTCTGGCAATATCGTCCACGTATGTTGCTTTTCGCACCCCTATTCGCTCTCTCGCCACCTCCTTCTCCTGAAACAACCGCGCAGCATCACTTTAAAATATTCCTGATTCCTGGATCCGTGTAGATTTCCAGCTGGCGATGTCCTCGGCGGAGCATGTACTCTATCGTACCAAAATCTTTCTTGTCGAGCTGTGCATTTTTCTTGAATTCAGACCTAGGGTGGCCGTCAACGCCTCAAAGACGCCTTTGATGAAGGAATTGATATAATTGGTATAATTATTACTGACCGTACGAATTCTCTGAAGTTTGCTCTGGTATTCTAATATAAAGATCAGCTCATGAGGTCTGTTCCCATACGACTAATAGATGCTTACTGCAGGTTTCTGTCGCACAGCTCTGAGGCAGTGTCTATAAAGGGACAGGACATCCCTCTGTAAGCCTGACAGTCTGGCCATGCGGTAAAAGCTGGTTCCTTTTTTCGTTCGACAGATGGACACAACCTCCACTCCACCTCTCCAGCAAGAGGATGAAAAGGTGGAAAGGCGATTCAGGCGGGCTAGGATTGGTGCGGGAATTACCGGCCGTAGATGACGAGATGCCGACGCATTGCGCCGAAGAGCGAAGGGGGAACTTAGCCGACATCGGCCAAACTATCGGGGAGTGGGTCACTGGGGAAGCTTGTTTTCAACAGCCTAAAGACTATTGCAACGACTTTGGGAACTGCCATCTTGGATTCTCTTTCTGCTTGTCTTCGTTTTTCTTTGCGGTTAATTTTTCCGTACTTTCTTATTCTCTAGATTGTTGGGCGCTATGGCTTCGTTTACAGTGAGTCTTCTGCAGCCACCGCTCAATTGGACACGACCCCGCTCTCGAACAACTCACACTCTCTCTAACCGTGCCACACGGCTCCGATCCATATTAACTGACACCTCTGCCTCCCCCAGCGCCTGATCCGCTTCCTCGCCAAAGACGGCCGCACCTACTACGGCGACGCGATCCTGCCCTCTGGCATCACAGACATCGGCAAGACGACGCAGGCGAAGATAGTCCACGGGTCGCCATGGGGCGCACACACTATCACCGAGCAGGTCGCTGACGTGCGGCTGCTGCTGTCGCCGCTCGACCGCGCCGACATCCAGACGGTGCGCTGCCTGGGCCTCAACTACGCCCGGCACGCCGCCGAGGCCAACATGCCGCTGCCCACCTACCCGGTCCTGTTCTACAAACCCGTCACCTCCGTCACCGGCCCCTTCGATCCCATCCCCGTCCCCGCCATCGCCCAGGAGGCCCTCGGCCTCGACTACGAGTGCGAGCTCGTCGCCGTCATCGGCCGCGCCTGCGCGAACGTCCCCGAGGCCGATGCCCTGTCCTACGTCGCCGGTTACTGTGTCGGGAATGATGTATCGCACCGCGAGTGGCAGCTGAAGCGCGGTGGCGGCCAGTGGGCGCTCGGGAAGGGGTTCGACGGGTGGGCGCCCATGGGCCCAGGGATCGTGAGCCCCCGGTTGATCAAGGATCCGCAGGCGCTGCGCATTGCGACCAAGCTGAATGGGAAGGTTGTGCAGGAGAGCAGTACGGCAGACATGGTGTTTGGCGTTGCGAAGACGATTGCGTTTTTGAGTCAGGGCACAACGCTTTTGCCTGGAGACGTCATATTTACAGGAACGTGAGTCGTCATGAGTTCCTTAGTTTTTGTTGGTCGTTTTGGTCGTTTTCGGGTTGTGGGAGTCGTGAAACCAATTGTTTTACTGACGGTTCGTAGGCCTCAAGGCGTCGGTATGGGTCGCAAGCCCCAATTGTGGCTCAAGGACGGCGACGTCGTCGAGGTTAGCCTTGAGGGCGTAGGCTCCTGTGTCAATAAGGTCGAGTTTGAAAAGGGCAAGTCGAAGCTTTGAAGTAGAGATTGTAAAAGGACATTACCGCAACGTTCTGACCCAGGAAATCTTGTATTTTTCATGCAATGACCGGTATAGAATCTCCCGGCTCACTAGACGGAAATGCTAAGTTTTAGGAAGGCGATTAAAAAGACCAGCAAGACTCGCGAGTTAGAATCATGTGAAAAAGAAACATAATACAATATTAAAAAAGCTCATCTGGTATGATTTTACAAATGTAGGAAAAAATTAAGCCGGACTAGACGTGCAAGTCTACGCATTCCCAATGCCCGAAAACCAACCTTTTCGTACCTGCCCAGAAATGCCATGATATAGAGTACCCGCCTCTAGATCCCTTCCAACGCTACCTATGGAGCACACGAAAGAAGTACAATGAAAAAGAGAATGGACGCATGAGTTCCAGGTCAGCTAGAGAGAGAAAAAGAAAGGAACCATAGGCATGGATGCGAAAAGCAAAGAACAACGAAAAAGGGCGGACTGATTACTATTAACATTTGAAGATCGAGAGGCACTTCGACGGAACATCATGAACGTAGGCTATGGGTAGAAACAAATGGATCGCGCACCGTGTATCACGGATCGTGGATCGCGGTCTGTGGTCCATGAACTGCGAACCGTGGACATGAATCATGAAAAGCGGATCGCGGATCATAGATCGTGAGCCATCAACATTATCTCAACCATAAGCCCCGCGCTATTCTGTGCCTCTGAAGTGTGGGTTCTCCTACTAGAATCTCTAAATCTCATTCAAGGCGGGCCGCGCATCGTACCGATCCCATTCAGAATACGGGTAAGGAGGCTGAGGCGTACGGTTTTGGGAGAGAGGTTGTTGAACAGGCTGTCCGGTTGATTGATTTTCATCATCTGGACTGTCCCTCGATTCGTGCGACTGGGTGCGGTGGCTCGGGACGTAGAAGTGGCCGGTGCGTCCTTTCTCAGCGCTTCCGTTGGTGGTGTACGAACTGGCATAGTGACGGTTGGGCTGCTGGAGTGCGCTTTCGTTATGGGTCTGATCTGATGCGACACTCGAGTCCTGCTCTTAAGATACGTTAAACGTGTGCTGAAGGATAACCAAACTAGACAAGACCTACCGAGATTATCTCTATGGAACCCTTCACCTTCCTCGTCATGAGTCGGAGTTGATGGTATCTCGTTGGGCCTTCGGCGAGGTAAGTAAAGATATTGGGGGGAAAAGCCACGCCTGCTTGGAGTGGTAATCGGAGTCAGAGGGCCGTCTATGTGCTGTTGAGGGCTGTTGCTAAAGATACAGGACGAAGGAGAAGCACCGTGTTGCGCAGGCGATTCCGGATCTTCAATACCATCATCGCATTCACCGATATCAAGAGGATATTCTTCATCGCCGCTAACGAGTGTTTCCTGCCACTTGCCAATACCTTCAAAATCCAACGAAAGGCTGTCGGGCTTACGGGTTGGCGATGCCGGATGCAGCGAATAGTGAGCCTCATAAGCCGGCAAGCGCTTGAAGTCAGAATTCTCAGACATATTGACGGGAGCCACGCGGTGAATGAATGGAATGCAAAGGGGCCCAAGAAAGTTGCTTCGAGGAAGACTGGGTTGCCGGAGTATGCTTAAGGTGGCGATCTATTGCACGTTGGACGGCTGAACTCCTCAAAGGAAGGTGTCAACCAGGTCTACTGGTCCTCTACGGAATAATGTGAACGAGGGTTTGTTGTCAAGGGGATATATTATGTGAGAGATGCTGAAAAAGATGCCAGATAAAAGAAAGCAGTATTAATATCGAAGCCACGAGCAAGATGATTGTCTTAGGAGGTGAGGAGGGAGATGTATTAAACAATGAGAGGGACGAAGGTATCGATGGAGAGATCCCCCTGCCGCTATGGGTGGAGTCCTTGGGGTAAGATCACGGGCCTGCTGGCTAGGGTCCTATATAAAAGCTTCGCCACTCCATCTTTGAACGGCCAGGTGTTTAGGGATGTTCGTAAAGATGCGAACCGTAATTTTCTATGCAATTCAAAAATTCCATTTGCCTTAAAAAATTGCCTACTGGGAAAATACCGAGGTAATAAATATGCAGCCTGGAAGTATTTGGATGCGGCTCAGGGGCCACACACCATCAACGTGCCCATCCTTTACCTGGAATCAGATATTCTGTTTCGTGTGGATCGAGATAGCGATAGCATGGGATTCATTAATTAAATATGGCATCTCTCGTCAGATTACCGCCGAATATTGGGAGTAGTTAGGTTACGCAGCGCGTAGTTATGCGGGTTTCAGAGAGTGGGCGAATCGAAAATGGCAGCGCAAGCAGGGAGGGAGACGATCGTTACAATAATTTTTGACAGACAGTGGTGGGGCTTGTACTTCAGCTGATCTGCAGCTCCGCGTTCTAACGGAAATAGAGTGCTGATGCGTCCGAGCCTTTTCAGAAACAACAGACGCGAACGACTATCGCAGGGACCTGCATCATCTTTGTGGAAAAAGCGGCTGCGCATCCTCGACCTTGGGGGCGAGACAGAATAGAAGCCTCACCGCACGTCGAAGAAGCATTATCGGTTGCACGGCCGGGCCGCGGCACTCGAGACCGTCACACGAAACTGTTGAGTTGCGTTCAGGATGGGCTGAAAGAGGGGTCATGGTCGCCCACAGCCTCGACAGGCGCAAGACCAGGCACAAGACTAGGCGCAACCACTTCACGGCAGCCATTCCCCCGCTGCAATCTCACGCAAGCCACGTCCGCCCTAGGATGCTTGCGCGCTTTGACGTGCTCTGCCAATATTAAATCGTAGTAGCCAACCGTAGCCTTAGACCACCCAAGATTTCCAGAAGTCCCGGCTGCACGGCTGGGCGGGAGGACTAGCCCGGGGGCGCGATCCCGTCGTCACAGACTAAGACCTTTGGTACTTAGGGCTGAGCCAAGTTCAAAGATTTCCTCTACCGTTGCTATTCGTTCATCCGTCTAATTACTTCCCGTGGTGGATGAACGGGTCTGGAGTAGCGGAGATTCGCCTGCATATGGCGGTGACAGAGACGTAAGTGACGAGTGGATGATGCATCTTAGAGCTCGAGCGTGTTGGAAGAGGAGGATGATAGGGCACGCCTTGCATAGTGCCAACTTGACCTCTCTTAGCTTTTCAAAAACTCTTTAATGGCAAGCCAGACCACCCACTAATCAGACAAAGGAATCGTGTCAAATACTCCCGATGAATGTTGGCTGAGACAGCCCGTTAGCTACCGTCGACGGCACCTTTGTCAAAATTCTGCACGGGCTTTGGGGATGCGCCTGTGGGGCTCCTGCACGCCTTCCTACTTGGCCTCCACTCACCGGTTTTCTGTACGCTTCATTGCAAAGACGCATGGATGGATTTTCGAGGGGTGACTGGCGTCTACGTGAAGTCCAGTTTGCGGTGTGACTCTTCAGCTTCAGATACCAAGGGTTTTGCTAGTATTGCTGAGAGAGGCATAAGGTTCGTGTCATGACTTCGAAGAGTTGCAGTAGCCCCATGAGTCGCATCGATGAGAGTACAGTTGCACACAAGGGCTCAGCCATGGGTATTGACTGTCTGACCAAGGCTATGGGGTATGATCGTGCACTTGACAAGCAAGCTGCAGGACTGGTTCGTCAGGTATTCTGCAACCCTAGGTGCGAGAGCTGTGTAACTGGGGAGTCCTTTCTCCGCATCCGGACGCCGAGCGCTTAAACCCCCCACGTCGGAACGGTGCCCACCGTTCCGGTTGTTGAGGTATGGCGCTCTTGGCGTAAAATTCCTGGATCGAAAGTCAGAACGTTGTTACCGTAGCAGTGGGATGGAGATTGATAAACTGAGGAACCTCACAGGCCCGGCACGCAGTCTCTTCCAGCGAACAGGTTCATCCGCCTGAACATGGCATTGGATACAAGTCATGTCGGTCCGCTTCTTCAACTATTACGTTTAAATATACCCCACACAACCTCCCCTGACATCGTCCGTTCATTTGGAAACGACCGTTGAAAAAATCACCATGGCGCTCTTGCAGCAGCCCGTATTCCACACTCGTTTTGCTGGGTCGAACGCTTTGTCCAACGCAGCGCAGAGGACAGCATGGAGCATGGCTACTTGCATGAAAAGTGAACCATTCGCCAGTTCGTCCAAGATTCTCCTTTTACGCGCGGTCTGTGCTGCTGTTCTAAAGTCTTTCATTTTAAGTGCTGCATGGCAAAGGTCCCAAGGTCTGCAGGTGGGAGCTAGGCGAGTGGAGATCCTCTCTCCGGCTTCTGCAGGAGTATTCGGCTGTGTCGCTGACCAGCGAGGTCAATCCCTGGAAATGAATTCAGACACGAGAGCGAAGGCTGTGTGTCCACTCAATACGCCTTGCGACTGTTATGGCCAATGTGAACATCACGTCGCTTTGTGATTAGTGCGGATTTGAAAGTCAATGGATGTTCTCAACATCAAATTGCATCTCAAATGGACAGTTCATTGTTTCTGTCCCCTTAGTAGCATGCATACCATCTTGACCTGCATGCCGTCTCTCGCATTGTGGTAAGAGCCACATGCGAAAGCCTCCTGCGCCCAAATGGAAATATTCAAGCCGAGGTCAGATAAACGATATTGGACTTCGGACTCGCCGATGATCAACCCTTATCTTGCATCCTCGTCGCAAGGGAAAGTCGCAAGAACAGAAAAATATCTAAGCATGCCAGTTGACTCCTAGAAGTGATTTTCGCTTTTGAACGGCTGTTGCCAGCTCCTCAAGCACTTTTTCCGTGTCTTCCCAGCCGATGCAGGCATCGGTGATGCTAACGCCATATTTCAGGCACTCCTTGCCTTCTTTTGGTACTTGGTTGCCTGAAATAATTTCATCAGCCTCGGGCGTGATAGTTGCCACTCGCGAGGCACACTTACCTTCATCAATGTGACTCTCAATCATGACACCCATGATAGCCGTTTCGCCACTTGCGATTTGTTCTGCTAATGCATGGGCTACTTTAGGCTGATTTTTGTGATTCTTTTCGGAGTTGCCGTGGCTGCAATCAACCATCAAGCGCGCGTTGAGTCCTTTCTGCGACAGTTTTTCTCGAGCCTCGGCGATGCTCTTCGCATCATAGTTGGTCCCTTTCTTGCCGCCTCTTAATATGGCGAAGCAATCTTCGTTCCCAACGGTACCCACAATAGCGACAACACCGGGCTTGGTTACACTGAGGAAGTGATGAGGATGCCTGACAGCACCAATGGCGTCAATAGCGACGTCAAGGCTTCCATCCGTGCCATTCTTGAAGCCAACGGGGAAGGACAAGCCAGATGCTAGCTCTCGGTGGAGCTGGCTTTCAGTTGTTCTAGCGCCAATCGCTCCGACACTCAACAGATCAGCCAAGAACTGAGGAGAAATCGTATCCAACATCTCGCTTGCCAACGGCATGCCCTTGTCTGTCAGATCCACGAAAAGTTGTCTCGATATCCTCAAACCCTTGTTGATCTTGAAGGTATTGTCAATATCCGGGTCGTTGATCAGACCCTTCCATCCAACGGTTGTCCGTGGCTTCTCGAGGTAGGATCGCATGACGATGAGCAAAGTATCTTCATACATCTCCTTCAGCTTAAGGAGACGATCGCAGTAGTCCAAGGCAGCTTTAGGGTCATGAATTGAGCAGGGTCCAACAACAACGAGTAAACGTTTCCTAGTATCTGTCCCCTGAACGATTTCCACAGCTTCATTTCGAGTAGTGATGACAGTTTGTTTTGATTTTTGAGTCTGACAAATTTCATGCTGGAGAAGACCGGGAGGAGTCAAAGGATTGTAGCCCCGAATACGCCAGTCTTCGGAATTATCCTTGTCACCGACGAATTTGTTTTCTATGTAGAACTGCTGTTCGAAAGGTCAGTCTCCAAATTTTACAGCGGGTGGCGAATTGACTGGAGCGCAGGAATGATTTACTTACAGACATTATGAAACCTTAGAAGCAGAATATGCAAATGGGAGATGGGAGCGTAAACGTAAGTGAGGAACGAGTGACTATTCCAGTGTACAGGAGCTTATCTTACAAGATGTGGCCAGGGGAAACGTGGAGATTTTAAAGTCATGAGTCGAGACTTTTTCAGGGCTTTGCAAAGCGGTGAAGATTAAACCTCGGTTCCACTCATACCCCGGATTGCATCCACGAACACGGCTTTCGCAACCCAAGTCGACATTGACGGGCAGCCATGGTTGCACTACGCAAATTGAACACCTGCAGATTGGCACTGCATACTGACTTATCCTGTAAAAAAAGTACCGTGTAACGTCTTAGCCACCCAAGCGAGTCACCACAGCAACCACTAAAATCTACTAACTTTAACCTACTATAACTCTACCACTATTAAAGATATTTGAATAAATTTTAATACTAGTAAGGTTATAGTAGATTAAAGTTGGTGGATTTTGGCGGCTGGCTCGCTTTGGGTAGCTGACTCGTATGGGTGGCTAAGATGTTATCCCCTGCAACAGCAAAATTGGTCCACACGTTATTGATAAGGCTTAGCCAATAGGATCTATAGGATCTAGGGGCGTGCTGAGAAATGAGGTAGATGATATCTGTCGACTGTAATATAAATATTCCTATATACACTCAATCTGTCGAGGCCTGCGCCATCTAGCTCGCAAGCGCCCCAGTAATCCTTGATGGCTGATTCTATAGTAATTTCCATACGAATAAGCACATTAAAGCAGGTGTATAATTCCTCCTTATGTCGGCAGTAGTGTCCTCCTTAGTGGATAAAGCTCTGCGTACTTATTTGTCCACTCTATAAGCTTCTCTAGGATCTTATCCGTAAAGAACAGCTTAAATATAGCAAAGGCGTCGTGAGAATCGATGTAGGTCTGGGGTGCCACAGGAGTCGTAATCATTAGAAATACGATTAGAAGGCATAGTTGATAAAAATATATTGATTGATTCTATATAGGTGATGCGCGTATTTCTGATTTTAGTGTTCCTGCACGGGTTACGTACCGTGTGGACGCCACCGTTGCGGGGATATGCATATCATGTTGCTCATCAAAATCATTGCCGATGATGCTCCGACATTCCTATTTGCTCCGACGTCACTGATAGAGAATTATGGAAACACGCTCGTCACACACTATGACGGGTAATACGTCCAACTATTCTTTTATCGTGCTTTACTTCTCTATATAATCGTTAACAATTAATCAATTAACCAATTAGACTCTCTTGAGAAGCAAATAGCTATAATCATGGCATGGACTTCACCTCGCTCAACACAATTCTATTGACCTAGATCGGATTTCCTTACCACCATATTACTACTGTCTTTGATGCCTACCACCCTACTTATGTCTTACCACCCAGTTTCTATTGCCTGCACCTACCTTATGTATATAGAGAGCTTCTAGAGCCAGCTTCAATCGACAGAGTTCTCATTCTTGATCGTCCTGTTCGACAAATTCCCATCAGCTACGCTAGCTGTTCTATTGGCAGCAAACCAGGCGACACACTTCCAAAAAAGCTCGATGCGATATCTATAGCCAGCTTTACAACCATTGAACTCTCTTTTCGAAACATTCTTTCCTTCGGGAAACTACATCTCGAGCAGGAAGTCAGTCCAACGAACTATGACGAGCTCTGCACTGTCGCTACCGGGGTTAAGAGGTTATGTGACAAAGGCCTCGAGATTATGACGTTGCAGCCATTTTCGAACTTCGAAGGGTGGCCAGAGGGCTCTGACGAGAGAAAGGATGCATTTGGTCGAGCACACCGCTAAATACGGATAGTGGAAGCATGCGGGACAGACATGCTGCAGGCGAGATTTAACTTGAGCCACTTTCAACCCCAGATCCATTCGCGGATCACTGGCCGCTCTGAGCGTGTATATCAGCTGCTGACGTCCTGACTACACAAGTCGGCTCCTCCGATACTCCTCTCGTGAAACTAGACCACTCCCACATCGTCCCTGGCCTTCAATCCCTCGCTGACCTCCTCGCGAAACACAACTTCCGCCTCGCCTACGAAAACTGGTATTAGTCTAGCCACGTGCCCTACTAGCGCAATGTCTAGGACATCGTGCGGCGCGTCGACCGTACCAACGTTGGCCTCTGCCTCGACACCTTCCAGACCGCGGGCGGCGAATGGGGCGACCCGACTACCGCCTCTAGCCTACGCAAAGACGTACCTAGAGACCAGCTAGAGAAGCGGTTCAAACAGAGTCTGGAGGACCTAAGCGCCACAGCCCCGGAAGACAAGATCTACCTCCTCTAGATCTCAGATGCATATAAGCCGCCGCAACCGCTCAGCCAAGAACCCGATGAGTCTGGCCTTGCGCCGCGAGGGCGTTGGAGCCACGATTTTCGCCCCCTCCCGTTCAACGGCGGCTATCTCCCTGTAGCGGAGGTCGCGCAGGGTGTATTGAAAACCGGGTTTAGGGACTGGTTTTCGTACGAGGTGTTCAATGGCGGACCAGATGGCAAGGGCATTAATGCTGACATGCTATCTTACGTGGAGACGGCGGCCAACTGCCAGAAGAAGTTGCTGATGGAATGTGCTTAGACAAGGGTATGTGCTTACAAATATTACGCCATGTAATCACAAAATCTGTATTGTATTGGTATACAGTAGCTTTATTCGTAAAAGACGTTTGATCCCTTCCACTAAGGCATTGTCCACCCTCTGTGGTCCAAGTACTCTATCCATTTTGCCATCAGCAATGGGGCAGTCAAGCCTGAGGCCTTAGGGCATCCAAAAGATAGGAAAAGTGCGAAAGCGGCTAAAGGCCGCTTCTAAGGCTATTGACTCCCGATAATTAGAAATCGAACAACCGCCTGAGAATATCTGAGCATCTAAAGTTGTCAAATTGAAGGCATATATCTCTAAAACTGTTAATCTCCGTAGTAATGCTCAGCATTTGGCCACGCAGAACTAGCAACTTAGTGATCTCCTCACGCAAAATTATATTAAAATCTCCACCGAATTACTAGAAGACACAAATATTTAGAGGAGAATCTCCCGAATGGCGGTTCCCAAACAGCTCCATCCCCGTACTTCGAGTAATTTAAAGTCGACCGTTGTTCTGCTTCACAAGCAATCTCCCCAACCGACAACTACAATGCTACCCGGCCGAGTGCTCATCGCGAAAGAGGCTACATGAACAATTTGCATCTAAGGGGCACATTTAAACCGACAGATGTGAGATTCTAAAATTATAAAGGCGCAATACTAAATGAAAGATGGCGGAGTGTCAGACATGAACGGAACCAGATAAATCAATCATAAAATAAGAGAAAGCGCTCTCACAGAAATCTCCTAACACTTCTGCCCCGGATACGGACACTTCCCCGTCTCCGTACTCTTCAGCGCCTCAGACGCCTTCGTCCCCATTGTGCTCCTAGTCGCCTTCGTCGCCGCCTGGCCGTTCCACGCACAACTCTCCCGGGGGTAAGGGAACGGGCAATGCGCGCCTTGCGAGAATCCCGCCGGATAGTCCGACGAGGAGCTCAGCGCTTTAGCGCTCGAGACCGGTGGTGCAGGTGGTACGGTGGACGGAGCAGGCGGAGCAGGCTTAGACGTCATGATGGGAAAGATGGACGACGCGGGACTGTCAGGCTTCGTGGAGCTGAAGCCTGAGGCGGGACCAGCGGCTCGGAAACTTGCGCCGGGCGGGAAGGACGTGTAGGTGATCGTGCTGGGAGGGGAGGTGTAGATGGGTGGACCGCTCAAGGAGTAGATGTATGCGGGCCGGACTGTGGTGATTATTTGGACGGCGGCCTTGACTGGGGGAGTCGAGAGGGCGCGGGAAACTAGGGAAGTGAGTGAGGAGGCTTCAGCTGCTGATTGGAGCGTGTGTAGCTCACTTTCGAGGGCGCTGAAGGGTGTGCCGGTGATTGGCTCTACGGCGAGAGTGGTGCTGCTGGTATTGACAAGAGCAGCCATTGTGCTTGAGATATTCGGAAAATAGAAGGAACTTGCGTTCGCAGGGAACGTTGGACGGTTCGGCGCGTGTGCTATCGTTGTCGTGTCTGTGGTAATAGCTGGATAGATGATAGGATTGGTCAAATCATTGCCAGGAGTTAGGATCCCTGTTGCTGATGTATTTGGGTATGGCATAGTCGTCTGTACCATGACGATTGATGAGTTAAAGTAAGGAGCGGACGTTGATATTTCAGTACTCAAAGCATTAAGATAAGGAGCAGTCAGCTGGGCACAAAGTGATGAGTTACAGATAGCAGAGGAAGCTGCTGAGCTGGAATTTGGTGCACCGACAAACCCTATATTCTCAGGGAGAACGTATGTAGTGTCTGTGACAGTAACTAATACCACTTCCTGAGAGCTGATCTGTGGTGTAGTGCTCATTGGAGCGGTGTTGGGAACTGTGGTTGTCAAAGTTACTGTGACTACAAAATATGAGTTCTGACGTGGAGAGTTAACGGCAGCATTCACTACCTGGCCGGTCAGTATAGCGAGAGAAAGTACTGCTGAAAACATCTTGCGGGTATTATTTTGAGTTAAGAAGGGTTGTTCGAATGACAAGGATACAAGCTTTTCTAGTAAGAGGTTTGGAAGGAGAAGGAGTCGTCTATTATAATAACGAAAAGAGAACGTGATTACTGGAGACTAGTGAATGTTGTAAATATTACAAGTAAAGCGCTACATTCTTTATTCAATGTTCATGTTGTACCAATGGGCCAACTTATATGTAGTCAACAGCATTGTACTTGAGTATTATCTTCATGAATCATGATCAGCCTTGCGTTTTTCTACTATGAACAAAGACATTATAACAATGAACAAAGCCATGAAAGACATCGTCCACAGCTCGCTTATGCAGAACTAGCTAGTAGATCGATGCCACTAGACTTCAGGGTGGTGGAAGTTACAGACTAAGATTTTTTAGTAAATGCGAAACTTTTCCATGATACTATGAGGAAACTCAAAATTCACTTTTTGTACGAAATACTAGGCTAGACTCTATAAACTCTTACGATCAAACAGAAATATACTTATTCTGCAGCCATTTGCTTAATGTATGCAAGTGCAATGGTAATCGCAAGAGATACGATAAGCTTTGTTATGACTGCCTTAATAAAGAACTGCCTTGAAGGCCGCTTCTGGGTGATGAGAATCCTTGCAGCTCGCAAAGGCAGTTAAAGAGAAGAAGGGTATTAAAGTCAAGGATACAAACTTTCTAAACGGCCAACCAGAGCTTGAACCACATGCTAGACTTCGAGCCGATAAGGAAGCGCCGGATGCATGGCTTGACAAGGTAAAATCCTGCTCATATGCCCCAAGCGCAGTGTATTCGCAGCAGAATGGCTCGAGGGATATATTTTGAGCGTATTGAGTTATCGGTGGATGGCTTTCGTTTCCAGCGCTTGGTAGGAGAAAATGGCCCTCTGGTTCTGTGAGATGTTTGCACATCTTGACGCTTGACAGCCCAACCTTATGTCCATAGCACAGAAAGACCTATGTGGTTTATTCCCCCCTAATATGATTCGGTCCATATAGAGATATATGATGAATATGCATGACAGCTGTAGAGGTTTTTGGTGTTGATGTTGATGTTGAGGTTCCTTGACCAATCCAACCCACGGAAAATGGACTGACGCCAAGCGAAGATTTAGCACATCCTGGACGAATCTTGCTAGGAGGACGACTCTCCTCTTCGCCGGGCGCCATTACTCCACCAACACATCGCCTCTCCTCCAATTGATTCTCTCCTCTCTCCTTCGGGCCCTGAGCCAGCTTCCGATCACTATGTTGGCGAGATCGTGCCTCCGTTCGGCGCGCTCGGTCGGCCCTGTCGCTCGCAACGCTGCCAGCAAAACAGCTTCGGTACGCCCAATCATCCCATCCAGCTCCAGCTTCGACAACGCCATCTCGAGCTCCAATCCTTCCAATTGGAGGTCATGCTGATTCAATGGATTTATAGCGTTCTGCCTCGACGTCGAGCTCCACAGCCGAGGAAGCTGCCTCGTCCTGGAAGACGACGGCTCTCGGTTCAGGTGCAACCGCCTTCGCCATCGGATCCGTGGCCTGGTACTATCATCTCTACGGCCAGAATGTCGATGCTATGACACCAGCGGAAGAAGGGTGGGTAGCCTTGAATACTTAGGCCCCGGGCCCGGCCGGGGCAATGACACTGGGCGCTTGACTCTCTCAGCAGACCAAATACTGATTAGATGTTCGGCATTTTATAGACTTCACCCCACCGCATATCCATGGGAACATACCAAATGGACTAAGACCTTTGATCATCAAGCGTGAGTTACCGAATGTTAAGATATCCGCAACACCCGTTCTGATCAAATCAGTCTACGCCGGGGCTTCCAAGTCTACCGCGAGGTCTGCGCAGCATGCCATTCCCTCAAGCGTATTCCCTATCGCTCACTCGTCGGCAACATCATGACCGTGGATGAGGCTAAGGCATTGGCCGAGGAGAATGAATACGACACTGAGCCAAACGACGAGGGAGAAATTGAAAAACGGCCAGGAAAACTTTCTGACTACCTCCCAAGCCCGTATAAGAACGACGAGGCTGCCCGCGCTGCCAACAACGGTGCCTTGCCCCCGGATTTGAGCTTGATGGTTAAAGCGAGACACGGCGGCTGCGACTACATTTTCAGCTTGTTGACCGGCTATCCCGAGGAACCGCCTGCAGGAACTGTCGTACCGGAAGGATTGAATTTCAACCCATACTTCCCTGGAACTGGAATTGCCATGGCCCGTGTGCTGTATGACGACTTGGTTGAGTATGAGGATGGTACTCCCGCATCTGCATCTCAAATGGCAAAAGATGTCACCGAATTCTTGAACTGGTCCGCCGAGCCAGAAACGGATGAGCGGAAGAAGATGGGCTGGAAGGTCATGGCAATTGGCGGCGTTTTGTTCGCTTTGAGTGTTTGGGTGAAGAGGTATGTGATTTGGTCTTTCAATTATACTGCTACTTCTCCAAGCTAACGTTATCCAGATACAAATGGACGCCCCTCAAGACTCGGAAGATTGTCTATAGCCCACCCGTGGGCCCCACAAAAGCCCCATCAACCGCAAGACCAAACGTTAAAATGAGCGATAAGCAGTGAGTGAGGTGACTCGTAAGGGGGTGGGCTGGTTGGTTGGGGTATTCGTTGCAGCGGCACGGAAGGTGATGCATGCCGTGTCTATTACTTGTACAGCACTAAGAAAACAGCTAAGATTTATTCTCCATTCCCTTGTGCTATAGACACGTTGGTGTTGCTCAGATGAGTTTTGTTTGATCCTGTTTTGATCCTGTACTACCAAATGCAGTTCCTTTGATTCTGCCCAATGGTTTCATCCACACGGCCATAACGTGACTGCCCCAGTTATGCGAACCAGGTCTATTACATCTGCTGAGGCTGCTGCTTCTTCCCCTACTTCTCCAATCACTTTTCCTATAACGCCCATGAACGGTATATTGACCAGTACCAGGAACAATCTACCCATGCCATTATGTCATCGCATTGTCTCAGATACAACCTTTCCAGGATCGCACTCGCTGAACCTGAGGCAACAGTGCATCTTGCCTCTCCGCTCTCGACCCACAACCGCAATCCCCTCCCCCTTCATTTTTCCACCCTGCGCCAACCAAACTAACTCTAGAGTTTCCTCCAACCCATAGGAAGTATTCGAAGCGACCGAGATGCGATGCTCCGCCACAGCCCCTAGGATCTGCCTCGCCTGCTCCGGTGAGCAGACGAGCGAGCCCTGCATCCGTATATCCCTGAAGGCCAGCTCCAGGAACTGAATGCAGATTTCGTCCAGCTGACTCCACACGGTCGCGGTTATCCGCCGACCGCAAAACCCAGCTCCGCGCTCCGACACATCCGTGCTCGTATCCACGCTCTCCTCCCCCTGCCGAATGGGCGAGCCCCAATACCTCGTCCCGCGGCAGGTGGCGCGGGAGCAGTCGACGGGGCCCGAGGAAGCGGTCAGCAGGTGGAAGGAGGCGGTGGCGGCTTTTGGACGAGGAGGCCGTGTGGGCCGCCGGCGGCGGGGATGTGTTGGAGGTTGTAGGGCAGTTGGACTGGGGAGGTTAGCTGGGGTGGTGGGAGGTGGGGCTGGGAGGGTACCTGTGCGGCCTGGCATACAGGCATGGTTTCTGGGATGGCTGGAGCAGCAATTGTCGGTGTTTTGAGGCCCTTCAGGGTTAGTTGAATGCGGAATGGCGAGGTTTTTGATGAGGCGGTTTAAGGGATGGGGAGGGCAGGGATAGATGGAGGACGACAGGCATACTGCTCCATGGCAGTGTAGTGGAAGACACTTGACGGATGATAGATATAAATGCTTCAGGTGACATGAACGATAGCATGAGAATTCGAAGACAATGAGAACTCTAGTTTGAGAGGTGTGAAAAGCGCTGAAATCTACGTAAGGGTCAGCCTCGATAAAGAACAATGATTAAGTAAATTAACCTCATTGTAGTGCATTACTTCGTCGTCTGTACCAGGAGTAAAAATAATTGAATGCCCCACAGGTAGAAAATGCAGGTTACTCATCCTTGCCGGTACGAAACACATGCGGTGCATTGTCCTCGGGTGTTGTAAATGGCGTGAATCTTTCAGGGCTTTTCAGAGCTTCAGCAAAGGTGAGGGCCTGCTGCATTCCTATCGTTCGGCCAATGTATTGCAGGCAGTTGAGGACCCAGAGACGGAGGTGGTTGGGACAGACTGGCATTCTACCGACCATGAAGAGCGGCCAGACGAGGTAATAGCAACCAGACGCACGAACGGACTCTAGTTCTAGGCTTTGTGCTTGAGGTACGAATTGGCTTAGGGATTTTGAAGTGGGTGAGCCACACGCTAATGCCGAAGGAGGGATGCCTAGGGCACCCCAAGCTTGCAATGCCTGCTCGGATCCCGCAGGATGTAGCGGTGCTAATGGTAGTATGTATCCAGCATGTTGTCGCACCGTGGCACATATCTCGGAAGCGAGTAGGATTATGGCGTCTGTGGAGAGCTGAAGTTGCACTGCATACTCAGGGGCAGTGAACAGGGGTGGATTGAAGGAATATCCTTTAATAAGCTGCTCGCGGATTATTTCATTTAGGACCATTCGTACAATACGGAAGTTATTCCACATCTGAGCTACCCAAAGATCGGGGTAGACATGATAGAAGCCTTCGGATACTAAATCTAGATCAGCGTCCGTAAAAATCGTCTGGTATTGCCACATAGGTAGCATGTTGGTCTGAAGATTTAGGAGCTCGCTATCAATCCGCATCGCAGAGGCGATGATGGCATCAGGATTGAAAAGATTCCCATTCTTTACTGCTACGTTTAAGTCGATGAAGCGTATCATAATATCCGAGAACAACTTGCCAGGAGTGCGTCCATCGAAGAAATTAGTAGAAGATGCCCAGAGCTCTACAAGATCCGCAGGCATTGGGACCTTGTTTTGTAAACAGCCGAGAAGGATGGTTCCGTAGAATTGCTGAAATATACGGAGACCAGTCGTCGTCTTAAACTGCTCACGTCCACGTAGTCGAATAAGTGTAGCGGCTCCGTTGATATGGTCGTACCAGGATTTGAAAGATCTCTCGACTTGGTATGTAAGATTCTCGTATATACCCAAAATTAATACGGCTATCAGTGTGGTATCTTTTGTCGCATCGGTCGGAGACCGTAGAGCCGTATTGGTCAAAGTAAGCGCAGAGACGTGCCATTCCCCGGCCGTCTTCATTAGCTCCTGTGACTGTACGGTATTTGCAAAACCCGCCAGCCCTGCAGCAAGTAAACTTATGCGAAGGGTCTGATCGACGCCTGGTTGGTGGTACATGACTGGCAGATATTCGAAATGACCTCGCGGCAAGTTCCTGTTTCCAATGACATAGTGAGCAAAGAAGAAGCTGGCTGCTTGGTCTTCAATTGATGGAGCCAAACTGCGTATAGAGCTTGTCGACGATAGGGAGTGCTCAATTGACTGCATCGGGAAGCCCTCAGGCGATGAAGCATTAGATGTGGTTGATTCTGTTCGTTGGGACGACGAGCTAGGTCCACCGGCATTGCGTCGACTTCCGGGTGAAACTCGCGACCTCCTGCTGTCCGCAAAGTCTTGAGCTCGAACACGCGCCTTTCTGACAACGACCTCACTTTCATGCCTGAACATCAAATCTAGTGGATCTCGATAGCCAGAGCAATCGCGTTGGATTCTGATACATTGGCTGCATGCTGGTCTCACCAGATCGCACTACCAAATTTCAGTGTTTGGGTATTTTCCCACAAGATGCTTTGATATAGAGCCCCAATTATCGAAACATACTAGGAGCTATTACCTTTATTTTTCTCTCTCTGCAACCTTTACATCCTTTGGATGGCTTTCCGCTATTAACCATTCTGAATGAAGTTTGGAGACTCTGAGATAAAGAAAGAGAGAGAAAAAAAAGGAAAAAAAGCCAGTGACTTGAGAATGATGGTCTAGAAGAGAAACTGAGAGTTAAATGTGAGCTTTGAATTGACATCAAAGACTACTTGGACGCCTAAAATCCTTCCAATCGCGTTAACGTGTTTCTGAGCAAGAAAGTTTCAGCTCCAGTTGCAAGGGTTGGGCCGCGTCAACGGTCAAGGCTGAGCGGCTGAAAGCCGGAGGTTGAGGTGTTATGCCTCCGATTGAAGGATCTGGAGCGAGCAGTGGCGATGTCCTGACAAGCTTTGCGCGGCATTCGATTTGGTGGCAGTACTGCGTTTTCGCCGGTATGTCGGCACGATCTCAATATTCAGATGGCCCGTGCCTTTTCGTCCAAATATGCCCTGTGCAGGCTGTACCTCACCTGCCATCACAGCCTCAGCTCGTGTGATGGCGGCACATCGGCGATTGGAGCTCTCCGAACATAAATTAAGTGTTGAGTTTTAGAAAAAAAAACTTCAGGCTCGACAACGCATATAGCGGTTTAGGCATGCGCCTCAGAGAGAGCAAGCAAGCAAACATTGCTGCAATTCACGTAAATACACTCCCTTTCTACTTAAATGCGAGAATACAGTGAGATATGGCAAATGGGTGGCATAATGATAAAAGAAACTAGCAAGTCTAGAATGATACTGCCAGAAAATAGGCCTCTCCTTCTACCTGGCATACATGCATTACATCCTTTAGCGAGCTGCAGTGGAATTCTGAGCAGGCATGTACGTCTTCCTTCCGGGGGATCTCCCCAAAACCTTCCCACCCACCGCCAACACCTCTGCATAAGTCCATTGATAGTACTTGCTCGCAACAAAGCTTGTCTCAAAGCCGTTTTTTGCCGTAACCCCCAACTTGGTGAAGTGGTATGTTCCATTCACGCTGCCCTAAAATCGCCGGTTGGCAATCTGCGCCGCGCCATTCCAGGATGCGTATATCGCTGTAGATCCAGCTGTGCCATTTGCGGTCGCCCACAGCGCTGGGGTGGAATCGGGGTTCCCGACCCAGTCATTGTAGCCAATTTTGAAGATTCGATAGCTCATTGCAGCGGAGTTTACATCAGCACTGTATTGACCCATCATAATGCAAATTCCATCTTCGATAAACTCGGCCATGTAGGGTCTGCTGCCCCAGCCCATAAAGATATTAGTGTTGGACAATAGCTGCGTGTCGCCTTGACTGGTGGTGAGAATGCCGCCATTAGGAGTGTGGTATTGGCGAAGCGGAGTGCACACTTTGGTATCAGTGTTGACAGACATGACCATGCCGGAAGAATAAGTGCTAGTCGTATTCTCGCCATCGGAGCCATTGTCAAATATCGAAATTGTAGAGTTGAGGCGTTTTGGGCCCGAATACGAGCATGATGCTGGAAAGCAAACGTGTTGTTGAAGTCGACGAATTTAAACTCATTCTTCTTGCCATTAAGGCGCCACATGATGGAGCCATCCTTCCCGTTTATCTTGAAAAGAGTGCAAAGGTAGCGGCTGGAGATCAGATAATTACTATCATCCTCCTTCCCACGGCATTGAGATGGCTGTAAAGTTTGTTAGTCTCACATCGTTGCAGTATAAGGAAAGCTAAAAGTCAACGTACAAGTAATCTCAGGTCGTTTTGATTGTAAGGCCGTCACCTCCTTCGCTGAAGCTGCCTCTTTCATTGTAGCTTTCGGAAAGGTCGGTATAATCAAGGGACCGCCATTAAAAGAGCACTTCGCCGGTTTGAACGTCGATATCTTAGAAGATGCCCTCCAACACCCAGTCCACCGGCTAGCTGACGCCATAAGCACTCAAGTCGTATTGGGCAGGCTCAAAAACTGTAGTTATGGCAAGAAGGACGGTAAACTCATGAATATCATTGGGGGCTCTTCCGTTTCCGGACTGAACCGTAGCGACTGTGCGGTAGGTGCTATCCATAATAATACCATGACCTCTACCACCACCAATAAGATCCTGTCCGTTGTAGAATGACAGATGGGGCTAGCCTTTGTATGTTGTGAGCTTGATATCGTGCGTGCTCGCCCCACCTACATGCCCAAAACCACTGTATACAAGATTCTGAACAATCATAAGCATACTGAAGACCTCACAATTTGCCGGTGAAGGTAGCTTACGCCTTTGTGGTCGTGGATGTGTGGCCCATTCTGAACAGTTTCCGCGGAGACAAGTTCCAATGTTGCAACCTCAGCTAAGCAGTTCTCGGCTGTAATAGATGTGGTATCCCTGGACCCCGCCGCTATATTTGAGCCTGCAGGTGGGGTGTAAGGAGTCATAAGAACATGTCCAGGAGTTACGAGACCCTCATCATAAATGGAAAACAAAGTCCTGGACGCTTGGATATCAGGTCGCTGTGGTGAAGCGGGGTTGGTAGGTTAAATAATCACCAGGTTAGGAGACTTGGAGATAAATGATTTTATTAACTCACCGAATTGAAGGTTCAGTTAAGATTGACGGAAGGGTAAGCAACACTGCCAAATGGAAACAGTAATGCAAGGGACCATAACGTGAAGCACATGTCTAAGTCAGAGGAGAGCAGGCTGAATTAATCTCAAAGAAAAGACAAGTTTCTTAAAATTCTTGAAAGGATAGGCTTCTTAAGAGAATGTTTGTCCCGCACCAAAAAGAGGCTGAGAGTAATGCTAATTGAAGAAAGAGAAAATCTCTTGTCCTTTTATAGTTCAAATCGGACATTCCGTGATCAAAATTATCATAAGGATAGCTCTAAGCTTCAGCCATTGAATTGAAAGCGGACATAGATGCGTTAGCCGCTGACATAGGATAGACGTATTGGTTACCGTAAGCATTGTGGACAGGGGAAAGGCTCAGATGGCGGAAACCAGCCTTGAAATGCTAATTTCCGATGGAAACATCTATTCTTATTATGGCAGGGCTGCAGCATTTCCCCGCTGTTCCCTGGTTAAGCAATGGTATATGCATAAGAGCTGGTACTTTAGGAAACAACACTTAGTCAAAATGCAGAAAAGAGTTTACTTATTTATCTTGAAGGTAATTTTTTTGGAATATCTGAGTCTATTGTGATGGTTGTTTTGGGTGTGAACACTAGGACAACACCGCCCCCTCCAAGGCTGTGGTACCCCTGGGCAGAAACATTGCCTAAGCGGTAGGCGATGCGAGCAGCGTCAAAGGGATTTGACAGGTGGAGCGAGGGCAGATGGAATATAGCGCACTTCTGGTTTAGGTGTTTCGAAGTAAGGTTGCTAGATTTGCCGTGATGCACAATGTTGGCCTTTCAACTTTAGAGAAATGGAGAGTTGAATGATGTTCAAGGGGCTTTGAAGGTTGTTGGTTCAGCCACATATCGTCACCAAAAGCGCAGGGACCACGCCGAGCGGTATCCACCTGCAACATGATCCACGTGGAACCCTTCTCTGGTACGACTTTCAAACCCGCATCTCTGTCTGCATATGGCCTTTATTCATCTCCACTAGTACACACACTCTTTTATTTTCGTTTCTACATAAAATATCCCAATATGAGTGCCAGCAAGATGGCTGAGGGGCTGAGCCGAAGGCATCCACTCCAAAGGCTACAATCACCATCCCGAGGCGTATCAGCTGTCTTACACGTACGAACTCTCACTTTTTGTTTACATATCTTGCTCCTACGAATCTTTCTCCTACGAAATCTTACACAGAAATAGGCTGTCGGTCTCGTTAGCTATGCATCTTCGTTCAAGTAGTGAGTTCCCCATATGTACCTCGCTCTCCTTACCGCAAACGTACAGCTGACGTCGTGCTTTAGCCTTGTGGACCACCCCAACATAATGTAGGATTTTTAGTATCTTTGTGGAGCTCTATTTGATCTTGTTAGACGTTGAATGCTTCGTATCTATCCTAGTTCTTATTCGCTCTCTTAAGCATATAAAGCATCTTGCGTAACGCAGTATGATCTGCATGTCCTCGGCGTCCCATGTCTTAGCTTTAGGGGTTGCTTCTGGCTGCTCTATGTTCTGCATTAAAATCTCTGTCATGTTATCAAGAAAGAGCCACACTAATCCCCAACAGCAATGACTCGTACGGCTGGCATATGCAATACCTAACCATCATCGGTGCGCACATCCCCACTCCCTCCCCCCCAAGCCATACCTCCATCTCGCAGTTCCCCACCCATCGCCTCTCACCACTAACAACCCCAGGCCTCTCCCTCGCCACCGCAACCTTCGCCTCGGGCCTCCTCGCCGACCTAACCTTCTCCCCACGCCTTTTTACCCTAAAAAACAACTTCGCCGTCACCGCCGCCCCGCTCGAAGTCCTCGTCAGCACCCTCTACTGGGGCCTACGCATCGTAACCCGGGGGGGGGGGGGGGGGGGGGGGGGGGGGGGGGGGGGGGGGGGGGGGGGGGGGGGGGGGGGGGGGGGCGGGGGGGGGGGGGGGGGGGGGGGGGGGGGG